>Ga0316605_10000248_pt1 | contig 45491 bp, 45 predicted proteins | sample OWC_soil_day20_n_FD_207666 | JGI IMG/M metagenome (GOLD analysis project Ga0316605, IMG submission 207666) | Wetland soil microbial communities from Old Woman Creek delta, Ohio, United States - OWC_soil_day20_noCT | ecosystem: Environmental > Terrestrial > Soil > Wetlands | place: USA: Ohio...
ATCCCTCGTTGATCAGAGCCTTAAGAATAGGCTCGATAATTTCTAATTCTTTAAATTGCATGTAGTTTGATTGGTAAATGCCGTTAAATTTAGATGCCCAAAATATTGTTAGTTAGTAAAAAAAGGGGCAGCGGCATAAAAAATTGTGGGGGCAAAGCTACAATAATAAATTTAAAAACAACAAATAATTATGTTATTAACAATTTCTTAACAGAAATAATTTTAATAAAAAAAGAAAAAGCGCTATTAATGAGCGCTATGCGGTTTCGAAGTTGTCGGACTCAGGATTGATAATACTAGAACAATTGCGATCTTCCAGATAGGCATACTCAGCGGTGAACATCCAGTCCGGCAAAATATCCTTGCACTGGGTAAAGTTGTTCTTCTTCATGTATTGTTCAAGTTTTGTCCTGAATACATTATCGGCGGCGGCTCTCTCTTTTACGGCATTTCTAGCTGTGATGGGATCCTCGAATTGACTGAAGAATTCGTTTAATTCATCCTCGAAAATTAAATTCTTGTCGGGTGCCATGGTGTATTTATTTATGATTTTTACGAATATAATATAAATAACTCAAAAAATGAAATAAATATCTTGGCCGAAAGAGATTTTATTGCTGAGAAATACGTTTTTTATAAACGTCTATAAATACCGATTGCTTTGTTCGTTTTAAGAAAACAGGTTCATTCTCCGGGATTGAAATATAGCTCACATCTATACTGAGCCCCGGAATATTGTTGATTGTCTTTGGATGGAAGTCTTTACCTTTAATTTGATTTTCAGGGTTGCTCCCGATATAATTTTTTCGTTTTTCGAGAATCCAGTCATAAACAAGCGACGGGTCGTATACTTTATATTCAAAATAATCAACTCCTTCCACCCCTTCTCCGTTATGCCATTTTTTTACCTGTTCAATTTTATATCTCCTCACTTTCCTGTTATTGTTATACTCGCCGCCAACAAGACTGGCAGGAATATTTACATTAACTTTCCAATCTGGAATCTCAATGTTCACCCCCGCAATCTCAAGAATCGAGACACCAAAAGCAGAACATCCGGAACCCTCATTTTCATACCGCGGCCAGAAAGCGCCCCCGTAGTTATTACTTGGGTTAGATTTGCCCGCTACATTGCTGCGAAAAGTTTCGAGAAACTCTTTTATTCTTTGCGCAGAACGTTCGTTTAGAGTGTATTTTATAAAAGCAATCTTCCCGCCTTTTTTTGCAAGGTAATCTATCATGTCACGAAGACTCTTACTGCTTTCCATTTCGCCGGACATAGGTGCTCCCATTATAGCCAATCCGGCTTTTTCTTTAATGAGTAGGCGCATCTTTTCCTTGCTTGATGTAGAGTGCATTCCGGTGAGAACAACCGAGTCAATGAGAGGAGTTGAAAACTCGACAAACATGTGTCCTACCGAGTTTGGATATTTTGAAAACCTGGCTTTGAAAAAACTATTAAAAGTTGATGTGTAAATTGTGGATGGCGATTCCCAATTCAGGGGCGAGTGAGAAGGTACTACGTAAATTGTGAGTTCATGAACCGGTGGTTTCTCCTGACCAGGTTTTTCCTGACCATATATTGAGCCGGCCTGGCTAATGAAGAGAATACCTGTTAATGCAACAATCAGATGCTTTATAAATTTATATGTCCGCATAAAAATATTTTCTCTTGTTTACAAATGCGCATCCTTGCGGAAAATGTCAATAAAAATTGAAGGCTTTTTCCGTTTGATAAATATTGGTTCGAATTCGGATATGCTCATTTTGCGGGCATCAAGATAAAGGCCGGGAATTTTGTCCTTCTCCATTGGAACCAGCTCTCCTTTCAACTGTCGCTGTTTTAGTATCCAGTTAAAAATCAGGCTCGGGTCATATATAGTGAAGGGGATATAATCTACATTTTCCACTCCGCTTCCGTCGTGCCAGTGGTCCCGTTTCTTTATGCTTCGGGCTTTTACTTTTTTATGGTTGTTGAAGCTTCCGCCCACCAGGTCCATTGGGATATTAAAAGAGACCCTCCACTCCGGGTGGTCAATGAATAACCCGGCAATTTCCATAGCAGATATTCCAAAAGCACTGCATCCTGCTCCTTCATACTCGTATCTTGGCCAGAAGGCACCACCATAATGGCCCGATGGAGAAAAGCCGCCTTCCTTCTTTTTAGTAAAAACCTCAAGATAATTTTTTACACGCAGAGCCGCCTCTTCGCTTATTCTGTATTTAATAAATGCAAGTTGTTTTTTTCTTCCGAAAAGATTGATTTTTTTTTGAAGTTCCTTTCTGCTTTCCATCCTTCCTTTAAAGGTGGCTCCAAGAATTCCCAGCCCTACTTTATCAATAAGAACCATTCTTCCCATATCGGTTCCGGGAGCTGTTGTTATAGATGTTAGAACAACAGAGTCTATGAGAGGGGTGGAAAATTCGATAAAAATATGACCGATTGGAATTGAATACCTCTTAAAAATGGACTGAGTATAACTTTCAAGTGCCGTTTGTAAAATTGAGGATGGAGATTTCCAATCCAGCTCCGATTGAGATGGAATTGCATAAATTGTGAGCTCGTGAACAGCAGAGGTGTCGGGTTGAGACAACGCTTCAGATGCACGGCCGGTAAGAAAAAACAAAGAAAATAGAGCAAATAAAAACAGACGGAATGTGGTACATTGGGTCATTGGAGGCAAAAGGTTTAGTGTTTTCGTGCTAAAGATACGAAATATTAAAATGAGAAATTACGGCATATTGGTTAATATACCGTAAAGTGATTCATTTATACAAATTGGTGATTTAGGGTCTCTGATATACCCTCACATAGTCTATGTCATGGAACTGAGGGAACACTGTTGTAGAGTCGGGATTGCCGGGCCAGCTGCCTCCAATGGCAGTGTTAAGAATCAAAAAATGGTCCTTATGGGGAATTCCCACTTTAGCAGTATGTATTAGTTCACCATCGATATACCAGCGAATGGCATCAATTTCCCATTCAAGAGCATAAATGTGAAAATCGTCGCCGTAGGAAACTTTGCCTCTGTATGTGGCCGATGAAGATTTTTTAACGCCCTGGAAGCTATAAAAATGGAATGTTGCATAAAGAGTGCTAGGCTCGTGCCCAAGAAATTCCATGATATCAATTTCGGTATACCAGGGGCGCAGTTCGGGAATAGAGCTTTCTCTGCCGTTGGCAACAGCCTCGCTCATGACATATTCCATTTCCCATTCGCGATTTTGAGGATATAGCCAGTAAGCCGGCCAAAGTCCCTGCCCTACAGGAAGCTTTCCGCGAATCTCAAACCGCCCGTATGTGATAGCAAGTTTGTCTTTTGTATCAAGACGGCCACTGGTATAGTGCTTGTCTCCAAAATCCCTTACCTGGCTGCGAATTCTGAGGCAACCGTTTTCTAAATATACTTCATCCGGAACATAATATTGAAGTTCTCCGTGTTTGCTTGTCTCCCTTGTGAGTATATTCCATTTGGTTTTATCCGGCGATTTGCCGTTAAATTCATCCTGCCATATGAGTTTCCACTCAGATGTGCTTTGTTGCTTTTTTTGCTGTGAAAATGCTGCCGGTGATGCAATCAGGAGCAGGCAGATAATCATGAATAAGGGGGTTGGGGTTTTCATGAAAATTTAGATTTAGAAATTTAGTTTTTAAAGTTGAATTATAGATTTTTTGCAGGTGGCGGCGTAGCTCCGGCTACGCCGCCACCGGGGTGCTATCTTCGACGGAAAGGATTTGGGATAAAGCGCGGTACGGCTTTCTGATAAGCAACATATTCGGGATACTTATTGCAGCTTATGTTTTCGGTGAGTACGCTGCTGCCCTGGAAGATCAATATCAGCAGAAGAACGCCAATTGCAGTCCAGTTTAACCAGTCTCCCGATGCTGTTACACTAAAGAAATAAAAACTCAGCCATATTGCCTGCTCGGAGGCAAAGTTGGGGTGGCGGACATTACTGAACAATCCCTGAGATATGAATCCTTTCCTTAACGACTCTTCGAAACGAGTCTCTTTTGGGCGGTGATTCTTTTTTTGCTGTTGAAAACTGAAGAGCTGGTTGTCTGCAATAGTTTCGGTTATTATGAAAATAGCCATAAACAAGGCCGGGATTGCATCATAAATTGAAAACGCTTTGTCGTTGAACTGTGCAGCCAGAAGCAGCGGAGTTGAAAACAGCATTATCAGAAATTGCTGATAGAAAGAGATAAACAGCAGGTTAAATATCCCGAAACGAAATCGTCCGTTAAGAGCTGGTTGATCCCGCATTATTTTCCATCGGTAATCCTCTTCGCCCCTCCACGGAATCTTGTTGTAGCCTCCCTTTCGCGAAAAATTGTAACTCAGGCGGAAGCCCCACACTGCAACGAGAATTGTCATCAGCCACAAGCGGGGCGAATCAGGAAAGGCAGCAAGCGTTATTCCGGCGTATGCTATGGGCATTAGGCTCCAGAGTTTGTCCACCTGACTGTAGTTTCGGGTGATCTCCGAAACGATAAAACAGACAAGTGTAACGACAAGCATTAATACAATCCAGGTTTGCGCGATGTTTGCAATTTGAATGTCCCCGGCAAAAAGATCCAAAAGATTATTCTCCATAGCTTAGTCGAGCCTCTCCTTTATTTCAAATACAATCTCAACGGGAGGCAGATGGTCGCGGTCATAAACAGTTGTGAGATCTTTAATTCCTTTGTCCAGTAGTTCATTTGGAATCAGGAAGTCCATCTCGGCATATCCGATTTTGAACTGGGCCGATTTCTCTGCCCCGGCTACTGTGGTAGTTTTAAACTCAATGCAATTAAAATATTTTACATCCAGTTGTTTTTCAAGATTATAATAGAAGTAGTCGTGAATTTCCGACGGCTTAATCCTGGCAACATATACCTTTTGCTTTTTAAGGACAATGTTGTTAAAAATATCGGGTTCAATAGTGAACGAAAGTTTATCCATGGATAATATGTTTTACCAAATATATAAAGATAAGAAAATTATTATAAATGTTCTTTTTACCCCTTCCGCACCGACCACACCTGTTCCGCCCACCCTTCCGCCCACCCTTGGGTGCCGTTGGTGGTGTCGTTGACGCCGTTTTTCCCCAGGGGAAATTTGTTAATTTGCAGAAGATGAATGAGATAACCTCTTTTGGTTTATGGGGTTAAGTTGCACATTATGAGTCATATAACAAATTTCCCCTGGGGAAAAACGGCGTCAAGCCGGGCAGACACGGACAGATGTGGGCGAGCCGGTACTCCATGGGTGGGCCTGCTACATTGTAGAGCAGTAACGGATTATTTACACATTAAGGGACATAAAAGAGTAAATCCCGAATATTTATATAATTTTGCAGAAAATAAGCAATTTAGATATGAAAAGGTCACTGTTATTTGTAATGGTTATTACCCTGTGTTTCTCGTTTCCTTCTAAACTCTTCTCGCAAAAAGTTGAGAAAGGGGAACGCCAGATTACTAACGAGCTATTAAAGGAATACATAGATTTTCTTGCGTCTGACTCTCTCCTGGGAAGGAGGGCTCCAGGCAACGGCAAAGAACTCGATGTCGCAGCAGATTATATAGCTGCGCAATTTGAAAAATTTAAACTGGGCAAAATCAACGGGAGCTATTTTCAGACTGTCCCTTTTTATTCACAAAACCTGGATACAAAAAACAGTTTCCTGAAAATCTCAGATAACAATACCAGCAAAGAATATCAGCTTAAAACCGATTTTATCCCGTTCGAAATGACTTTAAGCGGGTCGGTAAAAGCAGAAATTGTTTTTGCGGGTTACGGAATTACTGCTCCGGAATATAACTATGACGATTACAGTGGACTGGATGTAAAGGGAAAGATTGTACTTGTTCTCAAGCATGAGCCGGGAGAAAACGATACGACATCTGTTTTTGATGGGAAAAAGGAAACGAAATATTCATCTTTGGCAACTAAGCTGGAAAATGCAAAAAAACATGGTGCATCGGGCTTCCTGCTTGTTAACGACCCCCTCAATCATATGATGCTAAAACCACAGGGATATCCATGGCCAAGTTTGTCGAAACTTCTTCCTCAGGATAATTTGCCAATTCAACTGGATGCCAGAGACGGCAGCGAAATTCCTATTGCACAGGTGGGCGAAAATGTAATCAAACAGCTATTTGGAAGTGTTGATTCATTAAAAAAGATTCAAATTTCGATAGACAAAACGCTTAAACCAAATTCATTCCAACTTGCTGGATTCAATTGCGATTTATCGACCAAACTCATATTTAAGGAATACACTTCAAAAAATGTAGTTGGACTTATAAAAGGCACCGATGAAAAAACCGGAGAGGAACTGGTTGTTATCGGCGGACACTACGACCATGTGGGATACAACAAAGAACATAAAGACGGTGAAGATTACATATATAACGGGGCTGATGACAATGCATCAGGCACAGCCGGTGTGATGGCAATAGCCAAGGCATTTACCTCAATGAAGCAAAAACCAAGCAGAAGTGTTCTCTTTATTCTGTTTACTGCAGAAGAGATGGGGCTATACGGGTCGGCATACTATTCCAGCCATCCGCTTCTCCCTTTGGATAAAACAGTAGCAATGCTCAACCTGGATATGATTGGCCGCAACGGAGATGACACTCTCAATATTGAAGGTGCATCAATTAATCCGGATCTTACGGCATTAATTTTGAAGGAGAATGAGAAAGTAGGACTTAAGTATGTTCCTTCTGGAGAAGAGATGTTTGGCCGGAGCGATCATTACAACTTCTTTGTAAAAGGCATTTCCGGCGTTGATATCACAAGCGGCCTGCATAAAGACTACCATACGGTAAGAGATAATCCAAACACAATTAACCACACAAAGGTAACCAGAATTTCCCGCCTCATTTTCCGGACAACCTGGTCAATAGCGAACGACAACAAATATTTTACGATCCTGAAAAATAAATAATTAATTAATAATTAACACAACAAAACATGAAAAGAGTTTTTTTAACACTCACACTACTATTCGTATTTGTAATTGCATCTAACGCATCATTCGGACAGGAGTCTGTTATGCTGAAGTATAATTTCAAAGAGGGGAAATCTTTTAAAACTACTATGAACCTGAGTAATGATATGGTTCAGTCTATGATGGGTCAGGAAGTTAAGGCTACAAGTATAGTAGGTGTTGTATCGGAATACAGAATCTCAAAAGTTGATGCAAAGAATAACGCAACTGCTCTTGTAACAATTCTTGACTTAACTGCAACAACAATGGCAATGGGCAAAGAAAACGTTGTCAAGAAAAGCGATTTTAAAAAGGAAAACATCTGTGCCGAATACGACCAGACAGGTAAAACTATATCTAGCAAGCTAATTGATACAACCGAAGACTTTTCGACTGTTGGCTCATTCCAGGGATTTGTGAAACTTCAAGCACTACCTGCAAGAGAGGTGAAAGTAGGCGAAGTATGGAATGAAAAACAGATTGATACCGTTAACAACGGTCCGTCTAATCCTATGTCATTAATGACAACCGCTATGGATACCGAATATACCTTAGTTGGCAAAGAGATGAGAGAAGGTAAGAATGTTTACAAAATCAGCTATAAATCATCACTGGAACTTGCCGGATCTGGTAAACAAATGAACATGGATTTATTCCTTGAAGGTACAGGCGAGGTGACTGGTTTCATATATTTTGATCCAGCCGCATCCATTACCGTATACGCTGAAGGCAACACCGAAATGAACTCAACCGTAACAGTTAGCGGCCAGCAGAATATGAGCATTCCAATGACCCAGAAAGTCAAGGTTGTTTCAACAACCGTAGAGCTGTAACATATAGATAAACTGTTTACATAAAGAGCTTACAGAAAATATTGAGTGGCGGCCGGAACCAAAGGGTTCCGGCCGCTATGATTTTAGTCAATGACCTGTTTTACAGACACATTCTAAGAACAAAAAGAAATACAATCTTTTTGTTTTTAGGATGTTGCTGATTGTTAGGCGGTTGTTAAATATTTTGAGACATGATGTCTCAAAATGTTTAACAATTTACTGGAAAACAACTATTTGCTAGTATATGGTGCGGCTTTGCCGCCGAAGGCGTAGACCTGCGACGCAGGAGCACCTATCTTGCCCCATTTGGCGGCGAAAGTCATTTGGCGTCGAAGTAAGTCAACCTATTTCATGACTGGAAAAAAGCTTTCAGAGCTATGACTGCAGCTGCCTCTGCATCGGCAAGGGCGTGGTGATGGTTTTTGAGATCGAATCCGCAATAGGCGGATACGGTGTGGAGCTGATGATTTGAGAGGTGGGGGAAGAGGCGACGCGATGCACGCAGGGTACAGTGAAACTGATATCCGGGGTAGGGCATGTCAAAGTGGTTGTAAACGGCCTTGAGACACCCTTCGTCAAAAGGACTATTGTGTGCGACCAGTGGCAGTCCCTGAATTTGTGGCGCAATCTCGGCCCATACCATTGGAAACTCATAAGCATCATTAGTATCCTGAGCAGTGAGTCCGTGAACGCGGGTGTTCCAGTAGTTGTAGATATTTGGCACAGGGCGGATGAGCCTGTAGATGGAGTCGACAATCCGGCCGTTACGGACAATCACGATTCCAACGCTGCACACGCTGCACCGGTATCCGTTTGCGGTTTCAAAGTCTATAGCAGCGAAGCTGCTTCCCAGGTCTGGCATCTGTTCCAATATTTCCTGCAAAATTACGATGATTTTTCGTTTTTGGTGCTGCGATTTACGAAACGGCACCACCGCGCACCCCACGGCGCAGTTTTCCCCAGGGGAAATTTTTTAATTTGCAGAAAATGAATGAAATAACCTCTTTTGGCAAAAGGGCTTAAGTTGCACGCTATGAGCGATATAACAAATTTCCCCTGGGGAAAAAATGTGCTTGTGTCTTGGGCTATGCCTACGAAAAAGTGCTTCAGCTCTAGCTCTCGCGCTCGTTCTCGCTCAGGATATCCTGAACTATTTTTGTGACGGTGCGGAAGTCGATTTTGCCGGTGCCCATCATGGGCAGTTCGCGAATAACGATAAATTGTTTTGGAAGTGCGATGTTTGGCAGTTCGGTGCCCATCTTCTTAAGGATTTCGGCCTTGTTCACTTCGATGGTTACTGTTGCGATAATTGCCGATCCTCTCTTTTCGTCGGATATGTCCACAACGCAACAGGACACCCCGGTTGGAAGGTGCTTTTCAAGGGTGTTCTCGACCTTTACCAGAGAAACCATCTCCCCGCCAATCTTTACAAACCTTTTAAACCTGCCGGCATGCCACAGGTAGTTGTCTTCGTCGAAGAATCCCATGTCGCCGGTGTTGTACCATCCGTCTTCAAGAGCTTCTGCAGTGAGTTCAGGGTCGCCGTAATATCCCTTCATAACCGAATCGCCCTTAACTAAAACCTTCCCAACTTCTCCGGTTTTGCACTCTTCTCCGGTTTCAAAATTCTCAAGCCTCACCTGAACACCCGGAATAACACGCCCTGTACTTCCCGGCCGGTTAAATTCCTGCGAGTTTGCAGATATCACAGGCGATGTCTCGGTTGCTCCGTAGCCCTCCATCAGAGTTACTCCGTGCTTTTTCATGAAACCTTCCCTGAGCGCATCGGGACATTTGTCGGCCCCGGATACCATCAGCCTTAGAGATTTAAAGTCCCCCGGTTCCGATTTATGCAGATATCCCCAGAAGAAACTCGGAGTACCAACCATAACCGTAGGCTTCTCTTCGCGCGCAATTTTACTGACTGTCGCAAAATCGAGAGGGTTTGCATAGCAGACCATGGTCATCCCGTAATAAAAAGATACCCAAAGGTTTACTGTAAGCCCGAATACGTGGAAGAAAACCAGATTCGCCAGAATTACATCTGATTCAGTAATATTTTCGTATGTGCCAAAATTCTCAATATTTGAAGATATGTTGCGGTGTGTAAGCTGAACAGCTTTTGGGTCCTTTTCGCTTCCGCTTGTAAATAAAATTACAGCGGTGTCATTTTCGTCCCCCTTATGGATGCTGTTGAGGATAACGCCTACGGGGAGCTTGCTTATGAGAGCGGCCTTCAGCTTTTCGCCGGTGGACACACTTGCCATAATATCTTCAATCATTACCATGCCGTCGATAACCGGGCAGTTGATTTTTTCAAGCAATGCTTTGGAGGTAATAATAGTTTTGAATTTGCACTTCGCCTGAGCATATTTTGCATTAGCCTCTGCCCCCGTTGAATAATTTATCATTACAGGTATTCTGCCGCTCATTAAGGCCCCCACTGTTGCAAGCGCGCAGCCTGCGGAAGTCGGAATCATAATGCCGATAAAGCCTTCATCATATTTTTTGAATTTAGAATTCAGGATAAGGGCACCAATAAGCGCCGTTGAATAACTAACTCTTTTTTCCGTTGTCCTATCAATAATTGCAAGCTTTTTGGCATGTTTCTTTGCCATCCGCACAAATTGCTGATGAAGTAGCATATAGGTTGGTTTTTGTTTAAAATTTTACTTTACGGCGCGCAATATAGCGATATTTTTAAATCATTTCCAAATGAGAGTGTAAAAAAGAGAATTTGAGAAAATGAGTTACACTATGCATATTACATAGTATAAAAAACTCCTATCGAAGCCTGAGTGTAGGATTGGCGATGCGGGTACCATGATTTTGCAACCAGCGCCAACGCTGCCCCGCCGGCCCCGCCCCACCGTACCGCGGCGCAGTTTTCCCCAGGGGAAATTTGTTAATTTGCAGAAAATGAATGAGATAACCGCTTTTGGCAAAGTGGCCTAAGTCGCACAATGTGAGCGACATAACAAATTTCCCCTGGGGAAACGTGCTTAAGGTTTAAATCCCGGGGCCATGTATCGGCGATAGTTTTTGGTGTAGCTCCTGCCGAAATAGCGGCGCACTCCCGGAATCCACATGAGCAAACGAAAGAATGCATCAAATGGAACAAAGCTCAGCCAGTGGATAAAAAATGTGGCAATAAGGATCAAGATGATTTCTGCAGTGAGGACCAGCGCTGATCCTGGGCCTGAAAGCAGTGTGTTGAGCCCGCCGGATGTTTCGCTGGCGAGCCACAAAGGAACATATTTGAGTATTGCCAATATCGCCCAGATGATAAGCCCGGTATTTATGATAAGCTGCATAACCAATAGGGGCCCCGATACCTGAATTGCACGCTCCGGGCAGATGTTTATGCACCTGTTGCAGTCTTCGCAGCTGAAGTTCCAGTGGGGCTTCTTGTGACTCATTTTTATTGCGTGTACGGGACATGACTTAGCGCAGAGTGAACAGCCATTGCAGTTTTCGTCTGCAACATAGAACTTCCCCAATGCCCTCCGGCCTATGAAGCCAAAAAGAGCAGCAATTAATCCGGACCACATCCGGTTGAACCGGCCACACCGGTACAACTCTCTCTTTTCGTCCATGAAATTCTCAGCAAAACAGAGGACTTCTGCCTCGCCTAAAGGAAAAATTGCTTCGGTATCTTTTTTATCGGGGGGATTTGTGGCTTGCGTCCAGTTATCGGGGAATGATGCATTGGCGGATAGGAAGACATTATAATTCTTTTTCTTTAAGATACCTTCAACCTGCTCAAGTGCCTGCCCGGTGTAGCCTTTTATGAGGTTGCCTTTATGGAATATAGTGCCATTAACAGCAAGAACAGCTGCTCCGGCACCTTTTGACACAGGCATCATATGAAGATACCGCTTCATTATAACTGGAGCCGACCAGCTAAGAACCGGAAATGCAATAATGTGATAGTCATAGGATTCTTCCGGAGGCAGTACGTCTTTAATTACCTGACGGACATCTACGTCATAACCTTTGGCCTGAAGCTTTGCAGAAATTATTTTTACGGAGTGGGCAGTATTACCCGTACCTGTGAAATAGTGGATAATTACTTTTTTCATGACTGATGAGTCTTTTTGTAAATATAGATTTTTTTTAGACATCAGCCTTGTAATAAAATAGCATAAGTTGTTACAAATAGGTAAACAAGCAAAAAATAGAATTATGAAACGATTAATGTTTTTTTTAGTGATTACAATGTGTTCGCTGGTAGCCAAAGGATATAATTATATCGACGTTACCAAAACAGGTTCGGGTGAAAATTTAATTATTATTACCGGTGTGGGTGGAAACATTTTATGGGGTGAAGCCATAAAAGATCTTTCGCAAAAATATACTTGTCACATTGTGTCTATCAAAGGGATATCAGGCGATAAAAGCAATCTTGCTCCGGATAAAAATCTAATTGGGAATGAGATTCTCGAATATATGAGGGTTAATAAAATTAAGAACCCAAATATCATGGGGCACAGTGTTGGGGGTAATGTCGCACTAGAAACGGTTTTAATTTCTCCGGAGGCGTTCTCTAAGATTATTTTAGTAGATTCGTATCCATGCAATATGGCAATGGGTATTGTTTCTGTAACGGAACAAATGAGAAAGAGTCAGTCGGAAAATTTTAGCGGGTACTTAAACTCTTTGAACGACGAAAATTTTTTAAAATTTTGGGAAATGATGTCAAAAGGTTTTTTTAGAGATTCTTTGAAGCAAAAAATATTTTTAAAAAATGTTGCTGATTCTGAAAGGAGCTCGTTAACAAAAATCCAATCGGCCGTAATATCAGAAGACTTGCGCCCTGAATTGATAAAAATAAGTTCTCCGGTAATGGTCCTTTGTGCCGGCGAATCTTTTAAACAATTATCGCTCCCGGAAGAAGAATTAACACAGCGAATCAATAATCAGTTTAGTCAAGTGAAAAAATATGAAATGTACATAAATATGAAGTCTAAACATTTTATAATGAGCGACGAAAAAGTTTGGTTTTCAGATAAAATTCTAACATTTTTATCGAAATGAGCATAAAAGCAAAAGAGGAACTTTTTGAGGAGGTTTACACCGAATACCGGCTCAGAATATACCGCATCTGCTATGGGTATATTTATGAAAAGGAGCAGGTAGAGGATCTCTTTCAGGAGATTATGATAAACGTCTGGAACAGTCTGGATAAGTTTAAGGGAGATTCATCCATCGGCACATGGACATACAAAGTTGCCGTAAACACTGCCCTGCTTTACAACAGAAATACCAAGCAGTATAAAAAGATACGGTGGGCGGCAACCGAGATAAACACATTTGCCGCCTTCTCAAATCCAAACGACAAAATTCAAATGGAGAGCCGGTTGAATCATCTGGGAAAATCAATATCAGAACTCGAAAAACAGGACAGGCTCATTATTTCCCTCATTCTGGAGGGTCAGACATACGAGCAGGTAGCCGAAATTGTTGGGATAACAACAAACTATGTGGGAGTGAAGGTTACCAGAATCAAAAAGCAACTTTATGAACTACTTAAAAAATACGACAATGAATGAACTGGACTATCTTCGTAAAGTTTGGGAAGAGAATACAATAGCCGGCACATCACAAGACGCGCCTGTATTAAAGGAAAATATGTCAATGGTGAAAAAACTAAAAAATTTCGACCATTTTCAAAAAGTCATAAACGGCCTTAAAATTTTTATCATCACTTTCCTGCTTGCATCAATTGTGATATCGCTAAATATAGTGGGCATCGATTCGATTGAAATATATATTGGCATTTCAATAATCTTCGCAGGCACAATATCATTTATGCTGTATTATTTGAGGAATCAGTTTTACTCTTCGAAACTCGATTATACGCAGAGCTCGACCCTGTTTGCAAAAGAGGCAATTTCGCAGCTTAGAAGACAGAACAACATTTTTGGATTACCCTTTATCCTTTTTATTCTGACAATGATAGTGGGTATAAATGTTCTTTTTCTCGGAATCCCATCGGATCCGCAATCTGTCAGCCCCCTGTTTATGCATATAACCGTTTCCTCATTCATGGCCCTGTCCGGACTTCTCGGATACCGCATAAGAAGATGGAGAATAAGAAAAGAGATTTATCCCCTGATTGCCGATTTATCACAACTTGAAAACCAGGAATAAAATGAGAACGAAAATAAAATATGCGACAATTATAACCGGCACTTTGGCGTTAGTTGTCTACGGCGCGGCTAACCTTGTAAGGCATTATTCGCCCGCATCCATCTCCGACTTTTTCTATGGATTTTGCGAAGGCTTTTCGCTGGTATTTGCGGTGGTGTTTCTGATATTAATAGGAGTGAGGGTGATAAAAAATCTGCTGGGCTTGACGAGTTTGTAGTTTTAGTTCAATCTCCAGATTATTAGATGGTTATTAAAAAAGATAGCATCTATGATGCCATCTTTTTTAATAACTAATTGGTATTCAGAGAATAAGGCTGCTGGGAATGGCGGATGTGGAAACCTTACACAGTTTCACTCGATACTGGTTTGTTATTAAGAAACAGCGTCAGCACAAAACCTGCGGCGAGTAGCACAAGACCAATTGAGAAAGCATAAGTTGCTGCGTTTTGGGGAAACCGGTCTTTCATAAAACCAACTATCTGCGGGCCGAGGACACCGCCTGCCGACCAAGCCGTCAGAATGGCTCCGTATACGACCGGCATGAGTTTCTCCGAAAAAACCTCCCTCACATAAGATGGAATCGTTCCGAATCCGCCTCCGTAGCAGAGCAAAACGTAACATACGAGGACGGCAAAAATGTAGGGATTCTGAACAAACAACAGAATAATAAAAACAAGTATCTGGCTTCCCATAATCAACCGGAATGTCTGAATCCGGCCAATCCTGTCGGACACTCCTCCCCACAGGAATCGGCCCATGCCATTAAACACAGAACTTACAGCGATTAGTGTTCCGCCAATGGCAGCAAGGGAAACAGGGTCTGCCCCCGGCCTGAAGCGGCTCCATAAATCCTGCATGAGTGGCGACTGAAAACTGATGAACATTATACCGGTTGTGATATTGACAAAGAAAACCAGCCACATCATTGCAAATTTTGATGAAAGGATGGCTCTCCTGGCGGTGATTGCCGGAAGCCCCTTTTTGTTCTCCACCCCTTTTTTATCTGCGGCAGATGGTTGTACAATAAATATGGCGGCGAAAAATCCCAACACAAGTATAACTGCGCCAATTATCAGAAAAGATGAAACCAAATTGCCATCTGAAAAATTCAGAACTGTGGGAGCGATAATCTTTGACATTACCAGCGCTCCAAATCCAAATCCCATAACCACCATTCCGGTAACAAAACCCTGTTTATCGGGAAACCACTTCGATGCAGATACAACCGGGGTAACATAACTCATCCCGATACCGGATCCGCCCACAACACCAAACCCTAAAATGAGCAAAGGCAGGCTCCCGGCCATAAGTGCCAGACCCCCGAGCATAAAACCCGCACCATACATAACGACACCAATAACTGCCAGTTTTTTAGGACCCTATTTGGGCAGATTTATGCCACTCCAGGCTGCAGAAAGTCCCAGAAACAGAATATTTGTACTGAAAACCCATGCCACTCCCGAGTTCGACCATCCGTATGCTTCAACTATCGGCTTCTGGAAAAAGCTCCATGAGTAGACAGTCCCAAGCACAACCATCAAAATTGTACCCATTACAGCCACCAGCCAACGGTTTGGTTTAGCAGATACGGTTGTATTCTTCCTATTTTTAGTCATATAAATTACACATCCCTGGTTAAATGCCAAGATACACAAAAAAGGATTTACTAAAATTAGCAATTAAACATGAAAGGGGGTGTTTGAGTTCATTTCCCAGAATTCACCGTCGGGGTGCAATTCGACATTGTCGAAATATTTTGAGAAGACTTCGGGGGCGGATGTTCGGTGCAGGAGTCGAAGGTTGCGGCAAAAGAAATGTGGAAGCAATATTCTAAATAATCGCCTTGAAAGTCGTTTACGTAGGTTGGTCAGTCGTAAGTATTTTTCAAGCCTTTGGCTTGTACTTTGGCTCGTGTGGGCTTGCAAATGAACTAACGACTCTGCGTTGACTAATAGTGGCCATAAATACTCATCCCTCCTCCAAAATATTGATGTTTCAAATGTTCGTAAACCAAATTTGTCCTTAAATCAATATCATCTGTTTGATAGGTTGGATAAGGCAAAACTTCAAAAAGCTTTTTGTTTACATAGTTAAAAACCGCTGCAGCTGTTACATATTTATCTGCCCATTGGTCAACTCTCAATTTTTCCTTTTTCAATTCTTCGAGAAGATCAACCGAAATTTTCTTTATCTCATTCTTTTCCTTTTCTTCAAGTTTTTTGCCTTGTCTAAGAATGTCGAAAATTGCTTTCTGTTCGTCTGTTAAACCTTCTCGTTTAGTGTCGGCTTCTTCTTCTGAATACGAGTTTACGAGTTCAATTAACTTTCTGAATGTTTCCTTGATTACAACTTCATCTTTTCCTCTGTTGTATTCTTCAATGATTTCCTGATAGCGTTTGTAATAGTCAACTGTCAAAGGATTTCGTTCAACCATCTGTTTCAATTGCTTTTCAATCTTGTCTTTGAGCGATTGAACAACAGAGTTTTTATTTTTTGTTTTCAAAAAATACTGCTCTAATAATTCAAAATTCAATCCGCTAAGGTCAATGATTTTCCCTTCGTTGTGACTTGGCTCTGCAACCATATTTTCAATGGATTCATCAACAACTGCTTGAATTTTCTTCATTATATCGGCAACATCAGCACTTTCGACATTGTCCTCAATGGCTGTGTAGATAACATCAATTGCATTTTTTCTTGGTGCATATTGATTCAAAACTTTGTCGGGTTGCAGGGCTTTGTATTTCTTGAAAACTTCTCTCGCTAAAATCTGAAATTTGCGTTTGGTTTCATCATTTGTATAAACGGCATTTACGGCTTTTTCCATTGCTGCCAATTTATGTAAACCGTCTGCTTTAATTAGTTCCTGCAAATCATAATTCACTTCGTCTTGCAAAAATGTTTCTGTGGCTTCTATGGCTTCTTCCAATTGTTTGATGAGTTCTTCTTTCAGCTTAACTGGTGGCTCGGGTTTTTCTCCTCCACCTCCTTCATCACCATCTGAACCATAAATTGCCAATGCATCCAATAAGGCGGTATAAGTTTCAATATAATCCACAATTAAACCATTGTTTTTGCCTTCGCTGATGCGGTTGGCTCTTGCAATGGCTTGCATTAACGTGTGCGATTTTAATGGTTTGTCTAAGTATAATGTTGAAAGAGTCGGCACATCAAAGCCTGTAATCCACATGGCACAAACTATCACAAAACGGAAAGGGTCGTCTTCATCCTTAAACCTTGTTTCAAGGTCTTGGGTATTCATTTTCTCACGGTGTGGCTCAATGTCTAAATCCCATTTTTGGAACTTTTGTATCTCGTTCTGTTCGGAACTTACAACAACACAAATTTCCGTTTCCTTTATCCAGTGGAGTTCTCGGTTTTTCTCCAACAACTCCTGGTCGCCATATTTCCCTTTGGCAACTTCTTTTTCTAATTGCTCAACGGTCAGTTTCCAATGATGTGTGATTAAATCATACATTCTTACGGCTGTGAGTTTATCCAATGCGATAAACATCCCTTTACCCTTGTAGCCTCTGTTGCAGAAATGCCAAACGACATCTTTGGCAATGGCATTTAATCTTTTCTTAGCAGTAAGTATCGGATATTCCCGTGCAAATAGTTGTTCAACCCTGCTTCGTTGGTCGCTGTCTAAATCTTCGCTTTCTGCATCTATTACGGCTCTTATTTGTTCATTGATAATCGGATTTTTCAATCCTAAATATTCCCCTCTGTTTTCGTAGTATAAAGGAACAGTTGCTCCATCATCTACACTTCGTTTGAAATCGTATCGGGAAACATAATCTCCAAAAATTCGTTTGGTAATCTCATCGTCTTTGAAAAGCGGTGTTCCTGTAAAACCTATGAATGAAGCATTGGGCAAAGCATTTCGCAAGTTCATTGCTAAATCTCCGCCTTGTGTTCGGTGGGCTTCGTCTGAAATGACAATGATATTATCCCGTTTGGTTATTTCTTCATCAAAGTTGAATTTGTGAATGAGTGTAAACAAATAGCGGTGTTCTGAACTCAGCAATTCTCTCAAATGCTTTCCACTACAAGCTTTCAGAGAATCTTTTGAACCTGCTTTTACTTGCGGCACGGCACCTATTCCGTTGAATGTGCCATAAATCTGTGTGTCTAATTCGTTGCGGTCGGTTACGATTAAAAAGGTGTAACTGCCCGTAAACTTACGATGGATTTTTTGACAGAAAAAAACCATTGAATACGATTTTCCACTTCCTTGGGTATGCCAAAACACGCCGAGTTTTTGTTTTTCTTCTAAACTGATTTTGCCCAGTTTGTAAAGTTCTTCTTTTAGCCGAAGGTTTTCTATGGCTTTGTTAACGCCAATAAACTGATGGTTTCGGGCAATAAGTTTTAGCACCTTACCTAATGAATTATCAAATAGAATGAAGTTTTCAAACAAATCTAGAATACGTTTCTTCTCGCAAACTCCTATAATAATTCTATCTAAAGCAACAATGCCTTCGTCGTCTTCGGTAATGCGTTTCCATTCGTGAAAGTGCTGATATTTGCCTGTAACACTTCCAATGCGGCTTTCAATGCCGTTGCTCAACAGCACAAAAGCATTGTAATAAAAAAGCTTTGGAATTACATCTTTATAATCAGTGAAATTATCGTTGTAGGCATTTTCTAATTTGCGGTGGGCAGCTTTAAGCTCAATGAACAACAATGGGATACCATTTACAAAACCAATAATGTCGGGTCTGCGTTCCCGGTTACTTTTGCCTTGTATCCATAATTGGCGAATAGCTAAAAAGTTGTTGTTTTCTGCTGTTTCAAAATCAAAAACTTTGAGTGTTTTATTCTTTACCGGCTCGCCTTTTTCATTGATGAAATCAACAGGAATACCGTTTCTCAATAATTGATGTTTCTCAAAATTGATTTCGGCTAGTGACTTGGTAATGCTTTCTTCCGTTAGTATTTCATATGCCTGATTGTAGGCTTGCTCGGGCAAGTTGAGGTTAAACTGTTTCAGTTTTTCAAAGAAAATCTTTTTTAGCACGACTTCTTTTTTATTTAGTCTGCCCAAAGTGCTTCCTTCGCCAAAGCCCTCTTTGTTGTAGGCTAATAGCGTATCCCAACCCAACTGATTGAAAAATAAATCAATCGCTGTTTGTTCTATTAAATTATCTTCTGAGTATTCCCAAGCCATATTAAAATTCCGTTAAGATGTAATATTCATCCAAGTTTCAAATTCATTATATATATTTTCTTGCCATTTTTTAATATCTGTTTGTGGCGGTATTGAAAATATACTACATTCTTTATCTATCTCTTTACTCGAAATAGGATCTAAGTATGTTCCCGTTATTTTCAATAATTCTGAGCCTGGATAGACTAAGGCTACCTTTCGAGCTTTATAATATTCATGATAAACATACATCTGTCTCAAATCTTCTGGTGAAGGGTTATACCCATTAAGATTTTTCCATTTGGTATCCAATACCAAACAATTTTCTTTATTTTTTTTAATGATTATATCTGGTCTAATTGTAGATCGGTAACCATTCCTTGGCTTCCAGAAGTATTTTGAGGTCTGATCTGTTATAGTAATATCAGATAGCTTGTTTCTTCGAAGACTAACAAGAACAAATTTTTCCCAGAGCTTATTCATGTCAAACATTAATGCAAGTACGTGATTTCTGCCCTTACTCAAATCTGGATGATATTGAAGCAAGATTAGTCGTGAAATTTCAATGGCTTTAGTATATATCTGAGTTTTCCGATTTAAAACCAACTTATCGAAGGTGATTTCGGATACTCTTATATCCGGCATCTCTGGAAAGTTTAAGAGCAAATTACCAATCCTACTATTTAATAATGTATTCGTATTGATTTGTTTAAGCAATCGGAGGGTTTTAAAAAGTATAAAATGAAGTTTGTGTTCCACATCATATGTCGTATGACGAACATAAAACCGTTCCTGATGCGTTAGGTTTTGTTGCAGGTGTAGTGCGAACTGCAAACTGCCTTTTAAGGCGGTAACATTACCTTCTTTTTTACGGTATTGCTTGACCAAACCATTATGAAACAGATATTCCACTTCTTTGATAAATAGCTCAAAATATAGGTCGAGAATGGTATTGGGCTTAATCTTAAGATTGCCGTGGCTGGGTGCTTGAATGTCAAAATTTCCAACCGCACGTAACATATCAATTAAAATATCCCGCCACTTATTTTCTTCCCTTTCTGAAGCTGAAACTTTATCTGCCTTAGGTAATACTTCGATTAAGGTTTTACCAACCTGTATTACACCAACATGCTCATTGAAGGTGATACCATTGTAGCAAAGACTGTAGAAAGGCAAACCTTTCTCCCCAAAATATAGGCGTAGAGCATCAAACTGGTCTTCAGTAATTTTTTTTTCACCTTTATCAAACCGAACAGTTTCATGTTCAAATACCGTAATATGGTTCATGTTCTTACCCAATTTTTCTATTCATTAAAATTTTTATAGCATTTTCAATTGAATCGTTATCTTGGTTATTGTCCCGGTGGTAAATTATCTCGTAAACCGGCCTGTCATCAAATTCACTTGCACTTTCATAATCGAATTCAGCGAAAGAATCTGATTCATTGTTCCATCCTTTTTTTTGCACAAAACCTTTACCTAATACCAATCCAATTTTACCAAAATCACCGAAAAAATACTCCTGTAACAAAGGAATGATATTCTCATAAAAGGAAGTTAAAAGCATATCTTTTACATCAATTCCATTTTTTTTCATGAAATAGGAATGACCTATCTGATGATCTTTGTCCAGTAGTTTTTCGATGCGTTTGTTCAGGTTTTGAAGGATCTCGAACCCTTTAACACCAGCGAATTCATATTGTAATTCATCCAAATCATATTTCGGGGGCACTTCCTCAAAACTAAATCGTCTACGTAAAGCAGTGTCAATAGCTTCCACGCTGCGGTCGGCAGTATTCATAGTGCCAATAATGTATAAATTTGAAGGTACACCAAATTTTTCTTTACTATACGGTAGAGTAACTTCCAAAGCTTCATCTTTCCCTAACCTTTTATCTTCCTCAATTAAAGTGATTAACTCTCCAAATATTTGAGAAACATTACCCCGGTTGATTTCATCAATTATTAATACATAGTTCTTATCTGCAATACTCCCTTTTTCTGAATAATTGTATTTAAATTTTAGATATTCAATTACACCCTTAAAATAGCCTTCCCAACCTTTAAATTTTTCTTCTCCGTTTATCTGTTTCTGAATATTTTCCTTAGTCAAGGTACCTTGTCTCTCCTTGTCCTGTCCGGTATGTAGCGTAAGATTATCGTTCGAATTCAGTGAAATTGAGAATTCTTTACCGGTTGGAGTTTTTAATGATAAAAGTTCCGTAGCTGTAAGTTCAGATTTAAGATTTTCGTATGCAGAATAAAACCCAACTAAATTTGGGGTTTTAGCGTCTTGACACATTTTCTTAAAAATGCCAGGAAGTACATCATATTTTAAATGCGTATCTCCCTGATTAGGCTTAAGTGGCTTTATCCCCTCAATAAAATCCTCATAGTTCATACTTTGATGAAATGTTGTAAATACAACTTGACCTTCTTTCATTAGCCTTTCAAACTCTTGTTTGATTTCATTTCGAGGTTTGGTCAGATCAAAATTCGGACTCGCAATAGCAATAGCTTTGTTGATGGTATTGTATGTTTTACCTGTTCCTGGAGGGCCAAAGAGAATTTGATTCAGAGGTGTTTTATTATACATTTTGATATCTTCTAGTTCTGGTTTACTCGTCTGAATAATCTCCCTTAATTGATCACCAATATTTTCTTCGATGTAGTATAATTGGTTTTTTAACTCGTTAATTAAGTTTGGATGATTGGATGAAATCCCATTACCATACCTAATGCCATCCTTTTTTTTTCGCCATTTAAATCGTTTAAGTTCAACAGGTAAATTGTTTAGAATTGAGTCAAATTGATGATAATTCGACAAATTCTTGCCTTCGAAATGAACATCCACTGTATATGATAAAGGGACTTTATTAACGGATATTTCATAGTGACAAACCGAATTACCAATAATTCCAAGTGAATCTTTTATCCAAACATAGTTGGACTTTGTAATCGCAAAAACAAATAAATTTTTTGTCTTTTCATCGCTGTTGATTTCATGCTTAACGGCTTCAATTGTCTCTCTGAAATTTTTTAAATTCATAGTGTCCATAATACTTGCTTCTCTTTTTATTGGAGATAGATTATCTTGTCTTGGAATGGAATAGTTACCATAAAATTCAAATTCTGAAATCGGTATTGGAACTGTTTTTTCTAATGAATTTGCCAAAAAAACTATTTTTGACTTATTTTTCCCATCACTATAATTAGTGAAATCAGTCTGATAACCATAGATTTTTTGTTTCTGACTCCAATGTTTGCGATCTAGTTCCTGCTGATTCTCTGCAAAATCTATTATAGTTGCCTTATGAGTAACAATGCCACCCGAACAGTAATAAAGATTAAATGATCCACCGTCATCAATAATATCTTTTAAAAATTTCAATGTTTTACCAGTACCGCTTGGCCTTTTACTATTCCAGATTATACCAGCATCATATCCTTCCATTTCTTGAATATAGTTATCCTGCCAGCCTGTTCCATCAGATGCCATTAACCCAATTACATCATCTTTCCATTGATCTTGAATGGAATAGACTATCCACATTAATAAATGAGTGTAATTATGCAAGTTAATTACATGCAGATTGTAACGGGCAAAAAATGATTTTAAATCCTCGCCAAACCTCGTCTTAGTATATGCTTTTTTAATCAGGTTCTCCGAAATATATTTACGATGGTTTTCACTTAAGATAGTGCAATTATTATCCGGGTCTAGCAAATATTCAAAGGCATTTTGTGTTGTTCCAGTGCCAACATCTAATGGAGAAAATTTGAATTGAATGAGTTTTTCTATCCAACTATTCATGCGGACCCCAGCATCAGCCAGGGCTCTTTTATCATCATACTGATTATATGTATTTTTGTCTTTAGCATGATTGTCACAATAGGCAGTGATTTCAAATAGCAAATCAAGGATTTGTTTTAAATCATCTCGCTTAGCTGCCTCTTCCTGAATTGTTTTATAATCCTTTGATAAACTAATTAGTTTGTTTTTGAGTTCCTCTTTAACATTTAGGTTCATCCACTTTTTCAAGGCATCCTGACCTTTCTGAAAATAAAAGTCTGGATATTGTATTACTGACTGAATTGCAGGTCGATTTAGAATAGAACTTAAATCCAGCATACCTGTTTCATCCTGGTTTTTATGTTCATCCAAAAACACAGAATAGTTTTTTTTCCCCAAAATTGCTAATGGAGCATTACTGCTACTTCTTTTTTGAAAATCAACATAGTCAGAATTATTTTCTTTTAATTCAGTAGAACGTACAGCAATTTTACTTTTTATTTCTTCAATATTTGAGAAATCATCATTTACCTCAAATGGATCGAAAGCTAAATACCCAACATACTCATCGATAAATCTCTTAACCGAGGTTTCTGGCAGATTTTTGTAAGTATCGCGTTTTATAAACCATTCTAAAAACTCTTGTTTTACATTCATAGATCAACAATTTATTTAGTTTACTAAATTAATAGTCATATCGTTCCTTCAAATAGGTCAGCCAATCATTAAATTCACCATTTACCTGATTGTCCCTTACAAATTGAACCCAATCCTGATGTGACCATGTTTTAAAAATAGTTTTTCCATCAAACAATTTGCCCCATCCGGTTTGAAAATCATTAATCCCAGTCGATCTCAAACAACCTTTCAAAACAAGATTCCTGCTATCAAATGCAACAGTTGATGCAACAAGAGCGTATCTTTCGTCTTGTGCAATTCCTTCGGCTAATGCTTGTTGCCTAAGTAACTGATACCCGGATGTTGCTGCTGGGCATCTTTTCAGTTTACTTTTACCTAGTGCTGAAATTTTAAGTAAACTCAAATACTTTCTTCCCCAAACGATCTGATGACAAACTGGTGAATAATCACAATTTTGAATTCGTATAATACAACGTTTAGGATCGGGATTATTAATGCGCTTTGATTTCCTATTGATTTTTCTGGCTGAACATCTATAGAAACTATGTTCGGTATATTTGCATTCAGTTAAGAGAATACCATCACCATCAATTGTTTTAACTTTAAATGCAACATCAGGAGAAGTTTGACCGGAGCCGCGACTACCATCCATTTCTCCCAATAAATCAGAAGGATGTAATTTATCATCTTTAGGAAAAGCAAATTCTAATTCTACATCGGTAATTCCAACTATCTGACCTGAAACTTTTATCTTTAGAAATTCCACCATTAGAAGTTTCATTGATGGACTTTGATGGACAGGGAAATATAAATTGGCACAGTTTATCCATGAGCTTAACAAATTATGAGTTCCTGTATGTGCCTGAATATTGTTGTCTATTAGATATTTTGGTAATTCCAAATTTCCCCTAATACCAGGCCATAAGGTTTCCTTCCAAAGAATTTTAGGAATAATGTGTTCGTAATCAAGGCCATTTTGAAACCCATTTTCTGGAGATGATATATGAGCTTTACGCCATTCCACCATTTTCTTTTTTTGATCTTCAAAAAAATTGGACTTACTCATGTAGAAGTTTTTTGATTAGTTTTACTTAACCCATTTACTATTCATTGCTATTCCTAATACTTTCCAAAAACACATTTAAACATTTTCTCAATAGTTCCTGGCATTGTTTTGCAGTATCAATTCCAATTGAATATGGATGTGCCGCCTTATTTCTAAAGTCATTCGTTAATTTTTCAATGTCTTTTAGGAACTTCGCCTCAACAATTTGTTCATCAAAATATAAAATAGTAAAATTTCGGAAGTCTTTTAATAATGAGCTCTCATTTAATGAATGTCCGCCCTGTTTGAGTAATGACATGATGAAATTCATATCACCCAAAGTGTATGTCATCTTGTTTTTTTTCACCATCAAGGCGAACTTACCCGTTTTGGGGTGGTCAATATCATTTTGTACCAACCTGTTTCGGTCGATATCCTTCAACCCAACCGTATGATATGATTCAAATAGTTTTTTGAGTACTTCGTTTTCGAACGATCTACAATATTGAACAACAAAAGGAGCATAATCAGCATCAGGGATTTTGCTTAGTTCATCAAATATGAATTCAGCAATTGGTAGAAACTTCTTACTTTGTGTGTCTAATAATTCCCATTGATTGAGCCATCTTTTTATCTCTTTAACATAACTTTCAATATTAATTTTTTCATTTGAATAAATTATATCGAACTTATTATCAATTTTCTGACATAATTTGAATAATTTTTCGTCATCTTCTCTTGGCAGAACTCTAACCGTATCAAAATCGGTTTTAAGCTCTTTAAGCACATCAAGCACATTATCTAATTTCTGATTTACAATGCTTATTTGAGATTCAATCCTATTAAATCTATCATCGATGAATGATTTCAGCGAATTGGCATTATCTTGTTTTAGGTCTTCTATCTGTTTCTTGTATACTTTTAATAATACTAAGGCTTCTTCCAATTGAATTGAAGTTGCTATAGAAATTGATTGATTACCTATGCTGTTTAAGTCTGATAATGGAAGAATTGGGATTTTGATTCCTGCTAAATCTTTTAAAGTCAGGTGAGGTATGGTAATTCCCTTTCTTAAATCTTCGGCTTGTGTTTTAAAAACTCGTTTACCGTCTTCCGTTTGCAAGTAGCTATGAATATAATCTTGTATAGACGAACGAATTATAGCCATATTATTGGAAGCAAATGCCGGGAAATCGCCTGATTTGTAAACATACATTTTCAAATCATTAAAGATGGTACTGATGACAATATCTCCCGGCTGTAGAATGTATCTATAATCCTTTTCGCTTAAAACTTCCTTCGCAACATATTTAAGCCCACAATCAAAATTCAATCGGTTGTTTTGAATATGTGAAGGTTTCAGGTAGAGATAATCACCCTGTTGTTGCAGCGAGTCGACAGGTATTATTTTCCCTTTGATAATTTCTGCCATCTCCTGTAACTCTTTTGTTTGGAAATTATCCAACTCTTTGTAAAAACTATTTTCTCTGGTCAGATGGTATTCCGGATCCCATCTTTCCATCAATTGTTCGTTAGAAAAAATAGTGTGCTCTGCTCCTTCGTATTCTTTATTTAGATTTTCAAACTGTTGAAGTTTTGTAAGCTTAATTTCTTTGGTAGCTTGCTTACTAAAAACAAGTAATGCCGTTTTGATTTGTGTATTTCGGACTTTTCCCAAAGGTAGCGCAATGATTTCCTGAAGATAATTAACAAAGTCATTTCTGAAATTATGGAACTGAGTGCTTAATAGCATAGAATAGGGAACAAGCATTATTGATTTTCCATTATCTGTCATCAATTCCTGAGCTTTACGTAAAAATGCTTCTTCTCCAGACATGCGTTTCCCGTTCATTTCTATGCGCATCCCGAACGGAATATTCCCTACTACTAGATCATATTTTCTTTGGAAAGGATAAAGAAAAGAGTCAGCTGTAATAATATTATATCTGGGAATAATATATTTGGTGAGTTCTGCTACATTTTTAACGATTTCAACTCCCGTTAAATCTTCAATTTCCTTTTGTAGGTAATATAAAATATTGCCTGTACCGCAGCAAATATCAATGGCACATTTAGGATGACCGCATTGAGCTATGTGAGCAATTAACATTGCAATGCTGTTAGATGTAGTGTGCAATTGAATGCGATAATCATCAGCAACAAACTCCAATATTTCGTCTTTGGAAACAACTGCTCCTGACGCTTTAATGGCATATAACAATTCCTTGAAAAGGGTATAATCCTTGCCTTCGGTTCTTAGTTGATTGATGATATGTTGCAAATGTGTATTCATCTATTCGTATTTCTTATTAAGTCCTTCCAAACGTTCTATTTCTTTTAATTCATTTTTCCCCTGTTGACAGATGTAGTCAATAATTACTTGTTGTGATTTAGACGGAATAAAACCGTCATTTTCAATGGCATTGTTTATTCCAATAATCATTTCACGTTGTTTATCAACATATTCTTTGAGTACGTTAATTCTGTGTTCAATTTCTTGTGTCATAATTTTATTATTTCTAATAAATAGTCAGAAAAAAGGGGAAAAACAGATTTTCAGATTTTTTACACTTCTATTTGCCCATTCATTAATCTAGGTAAAAATATATCTCTTGCCTCCCGGAGTTTGGCGTTTTGCATTAACAGATTTTTCATCAAATCGTAAATTGGGTTTGAAAGCAGAATAAAATTATTTAAAGAAGATTCTATTGGTAGCTTAATTTTAAAATGATTTATTGAACTACCTGCGTGCTGTATTGTCGAGCCCTTAGAATGGGAATAAATTACACCTTGAATTTTACTGGATGATAGGTAGCAATAAATAAATCCATTATTTAAAATACCGTTTGAAACAGCTTTTCTAATGCCTGATGAGTAGCAGCCATAAATACCATATTTAACAATTCCAATTGTTCCATCCATTGACACTAATACATCATCAGGATTACAGATAATGCCCTTTGATTTTCCTTCCAATATAAATATATCAGAATCTCTTTTGCTTAAATCACCTACTCTAATAAATGGGATTGTTCCTTCTGATTTCTCAGATAAATAGTTACTACTTCCAGGCTCTATTCCTTTAACAAAAGTTACAAAATTTGAAAAGTCAAGTTCCTTTAGATTTTTAGATTCTTCTTCTAATAATGAATACTCAATAATCAATTTCTCCTCCAATAACTTTATCCGCTTCAAATTATTCTCTATCAAATCATCATAAGCCGATAAAATAGAGGCGATGCGACGTTGCGTTGGAAGTGGGGGGAGATTGAATGAAAATTCCTTTATTAACCCCAATGCAATCCTTACCTGATTTGCAGCTCCTCTTCCAACGGATTTTACATAGTCTTGAAATATATCAGACTTCCCTAAGTAGCCTAAATAACCTTGATGCAAAATTTCACTATTAGTTCTTATGCATAACGCATTTTGATTTAATAAAGTACCTTCGGCAATCGCAGGTATTATTGTTGCTCTACCGGCTGCTGATGCAACCAAGTTTGGATGAGAACCTACAGTTGCAATTACTAAATCTCCTTTACGAAGTATATGTCTCCCATATTTATCTAAACTTGATTCTGGGATATAATTGACTTCACTTAAATCTACCGTTCCATTTTTTAAATTGGTTACCTTGACGACTGGGATGCCACTTTCTGTGTATTCCTTGTCACTCCAGGCACCGCCATTAATAAAATCAGCAATTTCACCAAGTTTTACTATCATATCGCCAACTCCTTATAGTTCTCAGAAATGGTTGTTGCCAAAGCAATGGCTTCTTCATTCAACCCTTCTAATTCAATGTGTATTTCGTTAAGGCGTTCTTCGTAATCAAAATCATCATCTGTGGCGTTGTCCACACCTACATATCTGCCTGGACTGAGGCTCCAGTCTTTGGCTTCAATTTCGGCCAGAGTTACTACCTTACACAAACCTTCCACATCGCGGTAAACACCATCAGAAAAATAACTTTGCATTTTGTGTGCTTGTTTCCAGAAGTATTCGGTTTCGTGCAGCAATCCGGGTTCTTCTTCATCGGGGTTTCCGCTGAGTTGTTGTTGCAGGGCTTTAAGTTGGTCGAGTTGTTCTTTTAGGTTCAGCTCTTTCCAATCTTTGTTTTTATTCAGTTGGTATTCTTTGGCGGCTGTGCTTATGGCATCAAGCAGTTGCTTTATGAGTTTGTCTTGTGGTTTGCGTAAGGCTTTGCACAAATGGGCAATGCTTTCTAAAACTTCAAGGTTCGCTTTAGCTTTTTTCGCTTCAGCAATCAATTTGTTTTGCTGCTCGTAAATGTTTGTTGTTTCTTCTATGTTCAGTGTCCCTACAAAGGCTTTTGCATCCTTGTTTTCTTTGGCGTATTGAGTAGCAAAATCACTTACTGTTTTCAACACTTTCTGCAATAGCTTTTGCAGTTCGGTAGTAGCTTCGGCTGTTTCTTTGGCTAAGCCGGCAGACGTTTGTAAATAGCTGTTTACGGTATTTTCAAACTTCTGCGAATTGCCTCTATACAGGTTTACAATGCAAATAAGGTTTTGCAATTGCTCGGGGCTAAAGTCGTTTACCTTACTGGTTACCTTGCGGTAAATTTTTCGGGCATCCAACATCAGCACTTTATCGCTTTTCTCTTTGTCGTTTTCTTTGGCACGGTCAAAAAACCAAAGGGTGCAAGGCAATGAACGGGTATAAAAAAAGTTGTTGCCAATCGCCATCATCACATCTACCGCACCTGTTTTTACCAACTTCTCCCTAATGTCTTTTTCGCTGTGTCCTGCATCGCTGGCAGAAGAAGCCATTACAAAACCTGCTCTGCCTGTTGGTTTCAGGTAGCCATAAAAGTACTGTATCCAAAGGTAATTAGCATTATCGTTTTTTGGCAACAGGCGGGTTATACTTCCCTTGTCATCAACCGTATATAATAATCGAGGGTCTTTTTTTACAGATTCTTTACCTTTATCCACACCGTCCACATTAAACGGAGGATTTGCCATTACATAGTCGGCACCGCCTACTAGATTGTGTTTATCCTCGTAAAAAGTATTGCCTTCCTGTATGTTGCCTTCCAGTCCGTGAACTGTTAGGTTCATCTTTGCCAATTTAGTATTGAGGTCAGCTTTCTCCTGTCCGTAAAAAGTAACTTTCTCGGCGGGTTTCAGCCCTTCATTTTCAATAAAATATCCCGTTTGTACAAACATACCCGCACTTCCGCAGGCAGGGTCAAACACAATGCCGTGGTCTGGTTCAATTACGTTTACAATAGTTTGTACCAAACTCATAGGAGTGAAAAACTCTCCGCCTTCCTGTGCACCAGTCATTGCAAATTTGCCAAGGAAGTATTCGTAAATCTTTCCGAACAAATCACCTTCGGCTTTTTGCAATACTTCTTTATTGAAAATGCGTAGCAGTTCCCGCAATAAGTCTTTACTGAAAATGGAAAAGTTCTTTGGCAATACACCTTTGAGGGTATCGTATTCGTCCTCAATTAGTTTCATTGCGTTGTCAATCGCTTCGCCGATGTCGGCACTTTCTGGCAAGGAAACCAAATAATCAAACTGCGATTTCTCAGGTAAGAACATTGAGTTTTGCTCTTCAAAATCTTTTTTTGTCAAAGGTCGTTTGCCTCTTTGCGGATGCGAAGGCATGGTTTTTTCAACTTCAACTCTTACTTTCTGAAAACGGTTATATGCGTGTCTCAAAAAAATCAATCCGAGAACAGGCATTGAATATTCCGATGCTGTTAGTTTACTATTTGCTCTTAATTGGTCGGCTGCTCTCCATAATTCAGCTTCTAATTTTTTAAGTTGTTTTCCTTGCATTATTATAATTTCAATTCTTTCTTTTTCAATTGTATCGTTATCGTATCTGTCTGTTTGGCTGTCTTTTTACAATTGTTGACAATGTAAAAATGTTTTTATTCATCGTTACCCTACAAATGTAGCAAAAGTGAATCAATCGACACTTGATAATCAATTATTTTTAGTGTGATAATGTAATGATGTATAAAACATTGTTGGACTATGCCACACTTCTATGGGCATTCTTTTATTTGTAATGGCAGATGCCAATTTTTTCACCTAACTTTAAACCTATGAGTACACTAGAAAAAGCAATTTCCATAGCCACCAATGCACATGCCAATCAGAAAGATAAGGCTGGTGCCGATTACATCAGTCATCCACTAAGGGTTATGGCAGCCGGAAAAACCACTGATGAGAAGATTGTGGGTGTTTTGCACGATGTTGTGGAGGATTCGGAGTGGACGCTTGATATGCTTATGGCCGAAGGTTTTTCGATGGAGATTCTTGAGGCATTGAAATGTCTAACCAAATTTTCGGATAACGAGTCATACGACAGATTTATCGACCGAGTTAAAAGCAATCCCCTGGCGATAGAAGTAAAGTTGAACGACCTTGCAGACAACATGGATATCAGAAGGCTAAAAGAGCTTTCAAACAGCGATGTAATCCGACTACGCAAATACCTGAAAGCATACGTGAATCTGTCAGCCTGCAGAGTGCAATAGCAAACTAAACACCTTCCGATTTAAACGCCCCAAGTATTCTGACATTTTCTTAAATCGACACCGCCAACAAATCTTTTCCCAATATATGTAGCCCTTCGACTATTTTGTCTGCCTGTTTAGTGCGGGGCTTGGATAGGCCCAACCCGTATCGGCTAAGTTGTTTTTCATTAATTCCGGTGAGTCTTGACAAAGCGGCTTTGCTGATTATTTTGTCGTAGCAGTAAAGTAAGCTTTCGACATCGAATTTGTAAATGAGTTCGTACTTGCTGTTAAAAACTTTCGGGTACGGTTCGCCATCTCTTTGAGCACACTCAATATAAAAAGCAATACTGTCTTCGATTTCTTTCCGGATATCTGCGAAGCTGCCGGTAACTGCTACAATCAAGCCGGGCAATATGTCTATCGCTGCCGAATATCCGGCAGGAGTTTTTCCAATTTTTACTTCTATTTGTTTCATTTAATCAGCAATTAATAATTAAGATTAAAACTTCAGTCCTGTCTGACTTTCAATGGACTTTAGAAGATTCCCGGTAATGTCATCTGAGGGTTTACCATTGATAGTTACCTTTCCCGTTTTTTGAAGATGCTTGTATTGCCTGTGGCTTCCGCGGTAGTGTACCAGATACCACCCATCTTCTCTCAACCTCCTCAATATTTCCGATACTTTAACCACCTTCATCTCTCACCTCTGGTTTTCTTTCTGCAAGACAAAAATATAAAATAGTTTTCTATCAACCAAAAATTTACAAGGAAAAATAGTAGTGAAACGACTACTAATAATTAAGCAACTTGACATCACAATTTGTGACCTCAAGTTTGGTCAAATCTTTAAGGTCGCAATTTGCGACCTTAGAAACTTGTAGCACGAAATTTTTGCAGAAGTGACCTTACCTTATCGCCCTAAGTATATACCCCGTCACCAGACCTAACTGTGAAACTCTGTCGGTTCCAAGATAGTTGCCGGCGTTGAATTCGATTATCAGGTTGAGGTCGGGGATTATGAACATATATTGCCCACCCCAGCCGCAGGCATAAAAGCATTTGTGTGACACGCCTTTTACAGAAAAGTTTGTTGTCCACCACTGGTAGCTGTATAGAGAATTTGGCAGATAATTCCCGGTTGATGTAACTTGGGTCTCTTTAGACAATTCAATCCATTCGGGTGTTATGATTTGCTTGCCTTCCCATTGGCCGTCATTCAGGAAGAGCAGGCCGATTTTTGCTAGCTCGCGTGCTTTGAAATAAAGGCCTCCGGAAGCAAATATGAGGCCGGAGCTTGTAGCTGACCACGTCCCGCCTTCCGACCTCAAAGGGTCGAACAGCTTGGCATTTGCATAATCAAGGAACTTCATGCCGGTGACCTTCTCCAAAATGGCAGCCAGTAAAAGTCCGGATCCGCTGGAATAGTGAAAATGTGTTCCCGGCGCAGACTCCAGGGGTTTTGATAATATAAACAGCAGTGGATCTGCCGCATTTATTGCCTGACGGAGTTCGTTGCGGGTGTCGCCGTAGTTGTATGTAGACTCATCAAAAGCAAGTCCGCAGGTCATTGTGAGCAGATGATGGAGTGTAATATTCGCCTTTTGTCCGGTGAGGATATCGGAATATTGGGGAAGGTAATCGATGATTTTCTTATTCAGGTCGCTGAAGTAGCCCTCCTTTACTGCTATGCCGAATACAACTGAGGTTACGCTTTTTGAGACCGACGCCATAAAATGATCGGTCGTCCGGGTGTAATCCATCACCTCCCCGTTAAAATCCGGAGCGGTAATTACAAATTTAAATCCTTTGAAATACTCTTCAAAAACCAGCTTGTTATCCTTCATTATTAGGATATTATGAATTGTGTGACCACTGGCCGATTTCAGGTAGTCCATCATCTCTTCAATTGGGCCCGCGGACATTCCCACACTTTCCAGCGACGCTGTCTGGAGTCCGTCGGCATATACCAGCGGGATGGAATATTTATATCCGTCCGGGTTTGGCACAGTTGCCTTTTTGCAGGAGGAAGTAAGCGAAATACCGGTAAATGCTACCAGGATGAAGGTAAGAGTAGTAAAGAAAATTACTGACGAAAGTTTTGTTGTTTTCATTTTTTGGCCCTTTTTCCTACATATAAGATTGTCGAAAGGCCAAATACCCTAAAGAAACTTTTCCCCGGTGGAGTCACTTCGATTGCTTTCTTCTTTTCCAGACAAATTTGAGTTTTATAGCATCAGCCTTGCAAACTGCAGTGCATTTCCCGCAAATGATACATTCGGAATTTGTAATCAGGCCGTTGCCGTTCTTTATATAATCTGTAATGGGGATCCTTACCAAACACTCTTTTTCGCACTTGCCGCAGGAGGTACATTTGTTAATGTCTACAACAGGAATGAGCCGGGACCAGCTTGCGCCTGCCGAACAAAGCGCACCCATAAAGCAAAGGTTTTTGCAGGCCCACCTTCTTTCGAAAAAAAGACCCAAAATTAATGCAGACCCAATGTCAATCATCCATACCGACGCATAATGCCAGTTAAAATCGGGCTTAAGGAACAATGGGTCGATAGAAAATCCATGGGTGATTCCCCTCTGGCTGTTGATAATATTGAAAGCAATGGCCGATGAAAAAAACATAATTATCATTAAAAGTCTTGACCAAATTTTTGGTTTCCGCCATTTCATCTTAATTATTGAATGGTCGCTCGACAAGTCTGTAGCGGTTCCCATAAAGCAGAACCAGCCGCACCCGACTCTTCCGACCAAAGGCGATATTAAGATAAATATCAGCCATATAATAATTACGGAAGTAATTACTCCCCAATATATTGAATGCCAAATAAAACCAATGGCAAAAAGCTGAAAAAATACAGGGGTTAACAAAAGGAAGATTATTCGGGAAATAAAATTCCAGGAGTAAAGTTTTTTCATTTTCTATCATTGATAAAGGTTCGTCATTACCGGCAATAAGTTTAAAAATGCCAGCACAGAACAATTTAACAGATCGACTAGTAGGTGTGAAAAATATGGAAGCAAAAGACTGTTGCTTTTTCTGTAAGCAAATGACCAAACTATTCCCATCGTGAAAACAGAGATAAACACTTCCGGAGTGAGCATGCTTAAAGAGAAAAGGCCCCAGATTAAAGGGTGTCCCACTGCAAATAATAGTGAAGAAACCAGAGCTTTTATCCAGAACGGGATTTTTGGGAACTTATCCAGCATGTAGCCTCTCCAAAAAAGTTCTTCAAAAAACGGATTAACTATTGCAAATACTATCCATAAGCCAATAAGATAGTTAGCGTCAAAAAGATAAAAGTATTTTAGGAAAATAGGTAACGGGATTAACCCTACAATAAGCGATAGTATTACTGCCCAAAAACTAAACTTGAATTTTTTGAAATAGTCAAACGGCTTTTTACCCCTCTTTTTATAATCCAGATAAATTACAAGAGATACCGCCGACCAGTAAAATAATATGACCGGTATCCATGCCCAGTTTTTCATTAGAATGAAGAAGGAGCGTCCGACAACAATTCCGAGTAAAATAATAGCCGCGGGAGTGACAAGAAATTTCAGGTACCTTTTTATTTCGTTATTCATAATCACAATAGTTAGGATTATTTTTTCTAAATCTTTTGCGAAAGTAGGAGGCCGTTTCCTGAATTGGAAATTATTGTGATGTACGGGAAACAAAAGTGATAAACGGGAATGTTTTCAATAAATTTCTTGAACCCGGGATTTTGAAGTTCAGTCCCTCAATTGAGAAAAAATATCCTCTGGCATTACCTGTAATATCGCTCACTTTAGAGAGATTAATAATATAGGATTTGTGACATCTGATAATTTCGCCGGATTTTATAAAAGTTTGTTCAATTTTCTTTAGACTGCTGCGAATCATCACCTTTTCCACGACATTTTCTTTTTTGAAAAAATAGATACAATAATTTTCTTCGGCTTTTATACAGAGTAAATTGTTGAATGGAATTTCTATTTTTTCTTTTGTGTCCGGAGATGTAATAATAGTATTTTCAGAATAATTATTTTTTCTGTTTTTAGAATTATTAAGTTTTTCAATTGTTTCAAGTGCCAGTAACTGATGGCTTTTGTATAAGCTTTTCTCCAAATAAAAAACAAATATTATTGTGGGCAAAATTCCAATTGTTATCGTTCTGATAAGGACGGAAAATAAAAAATGGAATAACCGGCTATTGTTGCCGGGGTTATCAAACTGGAAAGCATATAGGCCATTTAAAAGGCCAATCGAAATTATGGTGAGCAAAAGAAATACTATCGTTTTTTGAACATCCCATTTTTCGATATCAAAAACTTTTGGAAAGAGAAGGGGCAAAACAGCATTATACAAGCCCATAACGAAAAATGTAATGAAACCGTAGGCGAATACTTTCGCGAACTGTTTCATTACAAAATCGGTATTATGGGAAGGGTTGAAAAAAACCAGGAAAAGCATTATAAACAAAGCAAACAGGAAGGGGACAACTAATTTTTGTCTGTAAGTTTCATAAAAAGGGAAAGGCCTGTTTAGCCATGTTTTTATTTTCATGTTGCTTCAAATCTCCTTGCAAAATAAAGCTTTGTACTGCAGAATCAATAATGGCAGGATGAGCCTGATTGCTAAAATGTAAACCCAACTTTAAACGCAAATGAATTCATTGTGAGCCTCGCCGGGTAACCGGCCATGGTCTGTGATTGTAGTGATACTCCAAGGCTAATGGCGTTTTTCGCGGAAATATTATAGCTAGCGCCAACACCTGGAGCAAAGTAAAAACCATTGTGCCCCGATACCATTCCTGTAGTTATTGAATATCCAACGTCAAAAGTGGCATACGGAGATATTTTGCCATAGGTAAGATAGCCTTTCACATCAAAGAAAATAGGAATTATAGAAAACCGTTCGTCTTCGCTTATAAACTCATCGGCATTACGACTATATGAATGCCAGCCCACACCTGCTCCAACAAAGAAATTCTCAGTGAGCCTGAACCCGTGAACCGTTTCCACATTAAAGCGGTTGTACGACCAGTCGCCATAGCCTAATGCATATCCCACATTTACCTCTCCCTGATATTTTAATTTCTGGCCATAAGAATTAAAAGACATTGCTACCATCAGCAAAACAAAAAATAGAATTTTTCTTTTCATAATAATGCAATTATTTATCTAAAGATACGATTATATCTCTTTCTTGTGTATCCATTTTCCAACCGTTGGAGCAACATAATTTCTCATTTGGTTGAGAAGGTCGGGGATGTTGTCGCTAATGAGTACCATTTTGCGGTTTTGTTCTTTGAGCAGGCCATTTGCGACCATGTTTTCAAGAAGGGTGATGAGGGCATCGTAATAGCCGCCTGTATTGAGTATGGCAAGTGGTTTCTTGTGCAGTCCCAGTTGCGCCCATGTGAGCATTTCAAAGAATTCGTCCAGTGTTCCGTATCCTCCCGGGAGGGCAATTACACCGTCGCACAGGTCGTTCATTTTGGTTTTTCGTTCGTGCATACTTTCGACCCATATCAGCTCTGTGAGTCCTTCGTGGTTAATCTCCATTGTTCTAAGGAACAACGGCATCACCCCAATTACCTTTCCGCCTGCACCTAAAGCCCCTTCTGCAACAGATCCCATCAGCCCAACCTTTGCCCCGCCGTATACGACTTCGATGTTTTCCTTTGCAAGCGTTTGCCCAAGCAGGATTGCCTGTTGTTCATATTTTATATCGGTGCCTGAACTAGACCCGCAAAAGACAGTAATTCGCTTCATTCTTTGCCTGATTTTTAGAATTGTGCCCGAGCTAAAACTATTCCTGTGTTGCGTCCGGTGCCCCTGACAAATGCCGATAGAGGTTCCTGGTTTATAATCACTTTTTTCTTTGAAGAGGAGGCGTGAATAAATGTGAGTTTGTCGCCGTCTTTGTAAATGATTCCTACATGGGAAATGTCTATGCCTGGGATTGTGGTGACAAAACCTACCATATCTCCGCTCTTTATGAGGCCTGCATTCTGGTCAATCTTGTCTGTTGGAATATAGAAGTGCTTCCTTGCATTGATTTCCATTTCCTTTTCTTTAACCTTCTGGATGAGGTCGGCCTTGCCTTTAAGTTGTTTGTATCTGTCTGTATTTGAAGACATGATATACAAATTGAGGTTGAGCGGTTCTCCGCCTGCGCTCTGTGCCATGCTCTTTACAATCCCTTTCTCCTGATTCTGGTCAATCCAGTCGGATGTGTAGTGAAGGCGGTCGGTGTAGTCGTTTATGGAACCCTCCCTGTAGCGGAGCCATCTTAGTTTGTTGCAGAAATTGTCGAAAGTGAGGTCCTGCGATTTTGCTGTCATCGACAAAGCGTAAACAGTCTCTAAAAATGTTGTGCAGTCCAGTTCTCTGAGGTTCACCACCAAACCTTCGGGTTCGATTTCCAGTGTGTTGGCTACGTACGGAACATCTAAAAAGAACTTAGCGGTTTCTATAATTATTTGGTCTGTAGGCAGATTGGTTTTATTCTGAATGTAAACAACATATTTGCTAAAGATAATGCGATCCTCCGGCTGATTATAAATTGTCTGGCTTTTAGCCATCTGCGCAAAGGAGCTGCAGAACAGCGAGATGAATAAAATTGACAGAAAAATTCTTTTCATGATTTGGGTTTTTTGATTATGTAAATATAGGTTTTTTTTAGGAGTCGTGCACCACACCCTGTGCACCACCCCTTGTGCACCACCCCCGCGCCCGCGCACCTCCTACGCGCACCACCACCCCAGGGGAAATTTGTTATATTGTTGATATTGAAATGCTTATGTCTTTTTGCTAATTTTACTAATGTGTTGATAATTAGCGTTTAAACAAATTTCCCCTGGGGAAAAACGGTGGCGTGGTGTGGTGCGGCGTGGTGAGGCGTGTCGGTTGTGCGCCGGAGCGCCTGTGTGTTGGTTCGCTGGGGTGCTTAGTGCCTAGAACCGCCACGCAACGATACGGCTGATTTTGTTTCCCTGTCCCATTGGAATTGTCTTCACTTCTGCGGCTCCCACTTTTTTAAGGGCGGAATATACTCCGCGCAGGCTCTCTTTCTTTGCGATGAGGCTGGAAAACCATCGGCACTGGCTTGCGAAGCTGCGGCTTTGGAAAGCCATGTCACGTACAAACTGCTCTTCGCCGCCGGGGCACCAGAGTTCGTTGTTCTGGCCGCCAAAATTAGGAACCGGTTTGGAAACCGGTTTTTTGACTCCGGATGATGAATTGCCGGACAAGGAATCCTGATTTTTGCCGGACATGAAATCTTGACTCTGAGTCTCAGTCCTTGATTCACTAAACGTGGAATCCGGGTTCTGACCAAACATCGAATCCGGGTTTTGCGACCGGAGTTCTGCAGCCTTATTCTGCATCAGGTTTCTGATTTTCTTTTGTGCAACCTCTTTTGCCTCTTCGGCCGAAGAATGAAAAGGAGGGTTGCAAATGGTTACATCTACATACTCGTCTTTCAGAAGAATGCCCTTGAAAAAGTTTGTCCGGTCCGGCTGAAGGCGTATTTCAATTTTCCCTTTCAGAAGAGGATTTTTTCGTACTATATTTTTCGCCGATTCAACTGCAACAGGGTCAATGTCGCTGCCAATGAATGTCCATCCATTCTCCATGCAGCCAATGATGGGGTAAATGCAGTTTGCACCCACGCCTATGTCTAAGCACTTCACTTCATTTCCCTGAGCAGGAGCGCTGCCTTCGGAGAGGAAGAAGTTGTTTCTGGATTTGCTACCGCTGTGTTTGTCATCTGCAAGCAAATCGGCAATATGGTGCATGTAGTCTGCGCGGCCTGGAATAGGAGGGCAGAGATAATTTTCGGGAATGTCCCAGAAAACTATCCCATAGAAGTGTTTTAAGAGAGCTTTGTTGAGCATTTTTACGGCCGCCGGATCGAAAAAATCTATCGTGCGATCGTCGTAGGCATTTGTAATAACATACTTGTTAAGCTCGGGGGAACTCTTAATGAGTTCATCAAAATTGTACCTTCCGTGGTGTTTGTTTCTTGGGTGCAGTTCTCTAGTCATATTTTGTATTGGAATTTCCGGAATCAGAATTTATATCCGACTCTGAAATTCACCGCTGTCATATATTTATTGAGGAAACCCGAATAATCGATACTGTCGAAAAGATGGTGTCCCTGATAGTCAACCCCAAGCTGGAAATACACGCTTTTTACAGGAGAAAGGTTATAGTCCATGCCAAAAGAAGGAGAATAAAGAACATTATATCCTTCGCTTATTTTGGAATTCAGGCCAAATGTGTAGCCAACATTAAACTGGAAGAATGGGGAAATTTTTGTTTTTGTAAAGTTAACTTTAAAAATGGCATAAAGCGGAATTATATACTTGTCGTAATTTCCATCGGTAATCCCGATTCCCGTTCCTGCGCCTATGTAGGCGAGAGCGTTTAGCCGATACCCGTATGTAAAAGCAACATTGTATGAACTGCTGCGTATTTCTCCGAATCCAACAGAATATCCGGTTTGTACAGATTTTTCAATGCCTTCCTGAGGTTGTGCCGATGAGGCTAAAAAGAAAAAGAGCAAGAGGGCAGTAAGTAAAAGTTTTTTCATTGTTATATTTTTATTTCTTAATATTCATAGCGTTATCTCCATGGTTCGGAATAATATGGGAGAACAGAGCCATAGTTGCACAACTGAGACGAAATGCCAAGCCTCGATATCATTTGATCGTGAGCCGCCGACACAGTGCCGTGAAAGAGGCCCGAAGGGCAAACTGTACTTTCGTACTTCACGCCCGAAGATTCAAATGAAATCTTATTTGCTTGCAAATCTACAAGATTTCCGGTTCCCACGCTTCCTAAAACTGTCCCCGCGACAACAATATCTCCTGCTTTAACTTTCACCTGCGCCACATGGTTGTATATTATATACCACAAAGAGTTTTTGCTTGCCCGTATTCGTATCCTGTAATCTACATAGTTTGGATCGCTGTTATAGGCAACAGAATCTACTATTCCCACGCTTACGGATTTCACCTGTGCAAGTGCATCACTAACAACATAACGGATGGCAGATCTCCTGATTCTGAGCGCGATAGTTTCTCCATACGGCTTGACATTAATGACTTTGCTCAGGTCCACTACAGGCTGATTGAGCATCGGAGGATAGTATGGCTCGGGTTCTGCTGCCGGTTCTTCTTCTTCTTTGCAGGAGGGAACCATTATAACTATCAAAACCGATAAAAACAGAAATATTAATTTTTTCATAATGTTTATCTGTTTGTTTATGGAGTTGCTATAGTTACATTGCACAAAGTTAAATAATAACCGGGATAGCTCTGCGCCAGTCTTTCCCGAAGTATGTTATGACCATCAATAAATGACTGGGTGGCTACCAATAGCGGGCATACAGAAATATCTGCATTTCCGTGAACCATTTTGTTTATCTGAAGCTCTACCCTGTTTCCAACGCCCACTGTTCCCAGATTTGCTCCTGCAACAACCACATCGCCAACTTTAACCGCAGGGTTTTTAATGTGGTCGTAAATGATTGTCCAGGAAGAATTTGCTTTATGTTTAATAAAAATGCTATAGTCCGGAACTGCCGGATTGGAATTTAAGACAACCGTACGGATTGTACCGCCGCAAACTGCTTTCAGGACAACATCGGGGGAGTTTGTGTAGTATTCTAATGTGGGATTTTTTGTTTCCGGCAAATTGTTCCCAAAAGAAATCAACCCTATTACGGTATTCAAATCGAGAGGCAAAACCGAGAGCACCGGAGGAGTCTCATCTGCGCTTTCTGTTTCCCAAAATAAATCGACCTGAGACTCTTCTTCTTTTTCGCAGGCAGGTGCAACAAAAAAGAGCAGAAATAAAATTATCAGCGATACATTTTTCATAAAGACATTTTTAAATTATAAAAAATGAATTTATCATCCGTTGCCATTATCGGCTCCTGTTCACAATTACAAGTGCTGCAATCACTCCGGGAACCCATCCGCACAGTGTGAGCAAAAAGACAATCAGAACCGAACCGCATCCATAATCAACCACTGCCAGCGGCGGAAAAAGAATGCAAATCAATACTCTTAAAAGTGACATAATCCTGAATTGTAGATTTGTATCAAATATACAATTTTTAATCAAAAAAACACCCACTGCCAATTAATGGTCAGCGGGTGTTGTGGAACGAGGGTTAGTAATTGGGTGTAAATATACAAATATTTTTTATAATGGATGTGTAAAACAGAACTTTGCACCTCCGGTGTAGTTTGCATCTATCCAAATTTCTCCTCCAAGGCGTGTTATTATTTGCTTTGAAATTGCAAGACCGAGCCCTGCACCCTGTTTATAGTCGTCGAGCTTTTCAAATCTCTCAAAAAGACGGGAACGTTTTTCCATCGGAATTCCGGTTCCTGTATCGGTTATTGTGAACAGAATTCTGTTCTTGTCGCGCTCAACTTTGTATTCCATTATGATACTTCCCTCTTCTGTAAACTTGTTTGCGTTTGTGAAAAGGTTTATCATAACCTGTGAGAGACGGTGCACGTCGGTATTTATTACTATTTCTTCCGAATCAGGTATAAAAATATACTCAATCCCTTTTTTCTTTAAATGCAGAGTTGTGTTTCGGATACTCTCAATTATTTCAGTTATTTGGACTTTCTTATAAACGAAATTCATCTTTCCTGTATCCATTCGGGATATGTCTATGATGTCAGTTATAAGAGTGAGCAGCATATCGGAATTTTGGTTTATGACATCGGCAAACTTCTCTTTTTCGGCAGATGTACAGTTTTCGTCGCTCATAAGTTGCGAAAAACCTACAATTGCATTTAGCGGTGTTCGAATTTCATGGCTCATGTTTGCAAGAAATGCCGATTTTAATTTGTCGGACTCCTCTGCTCTCTCTTTTGCCAGGATAAGCTCGTTTTCATTTTTCTCAAGATGCCTTCTCAGGCGGCGGTTCCTGCTGTACAAAAGAGCGAAGGAAACCATGAATATTATAAGAATAAACGAACCTAACGAAAGGTAAAGAAGAACCATTTTGTATTTGTGGATTTGAGGATCCTCGCTGTTTGTAAATATTGAGTTTGCGGGAAACTGATCGGATCTTACTCCAAGTTCGTTTGTTTTCCTCCTGTCGAAATTATATATACCCTCGCTTTGGTTAAACTTAATAGCTTCTTTGTCTCCGCGATAGTATCTGGAAATCTGACGAACTATAACTTCGGCATTTGCACCGTACTGAGGAACAAAACCTCCGATAGCAACGCTCCCAATTCCGGAGCCGGTGAGAGAAAAAACAGGCAAATCCGGAGTATTTGCAAACAGTTCATTAAGAGAATTTCTTAAAAAATACTGACCCTCGTTGTTTACTCGCCATGTTCCTATTAATACCACAGAGTGGGCCGGGAGCCCTTCAATTTCTGTCCGGGCTTGTTGAGAAGTGATTTTCCTTCCATCGAGTGATATGTAATTAAGCTCCGGAAATTTTTCCATCTCTTTTCTCATAAGGGCCTTAAGAGATGTCCCTCCGTATGTATTGTCGGTGAGCAGAACAATGTTCTTTACGTTTGGATAGAAATTTTTTATTAGGTTGATGTTTTTCTCTACGTCATAAACATTTATAAACCCGCCACTTGTAAATAGTTTTTGCGCTTTGTCTACCATATCAATAGACAACGGCCGCCATTCCGGATCAGATATTGTATTTGGCAGGTCTATTCCGTTCTCGCTGGCAAATGCGCAAAACAGGGGAATATCCCGAAATTGATTTATAGCTGCTGAGTCTACGTTTGTAAGGTTAAGAAAGGAAGACCAGGCCTCCTGCCCAAGCAGAATAATTGCCCGTATTTTCCTGTTATGATATTTCTGGAGCAAAGTAGCAACCTGCCCGGACCATGTATGTGCTTCGGTATAGAAATTTTTGCATCCCAGGTCTTCGACCAGTACTTCCGAACGGTCATTCTCCTTTAGAAGACCATCCTGAAAGGAAGTGATGAAATCGGACATTCTTTTGGTATCGGGGTTGTATGAGGCAATTACCAGGTAGGCATCGCTTCTGCTCTCGGACAAGTTCTGAGATGTTGCGCTTTCCGGAGATAAAAGAAAAAGCGCAAGCAGCAGAGTGGTTAATATTCGGACCATATCTTTGTTTATAAACTCTTTCGTTTGCTTAAAGTAAAGCTAATAAGCGATATGATTCCGCATAAAAGCATTGTGAGTGCCTGGGATTCATGTGAGATAGTCGCAAATATAACTCCTGTTGTTTGAGAGATACCATAAACCGAGGCGAGAGCCAGCGATATAATTAAATGGTACGCTCCAATTCCTCCCTGAACAGGTATAACCCAGCCAAAACTCCCCACCATCATAAGAAAAAGAGCATCCGAAGCACCCAGCCCATCACTGATTGAAGGGAAGGCCATAATGGATGTGTAGCTCATGAGCCAGTAACATACCCAAAGAAGTACAGTGTAGGTTAAGAAAAGCCATTTTTGAGGCATCCTGAATCCAGAGAGCAATCCTTTAAGAACCCCCTTGGCGATGTTTGTAATTTTTCTCAGGATAGGGTGACTCTGCCTGTATTTGTATATGATGTAAAGAAAAATCAGAGAAGCAGCAAAAGCTGAGGCTGCAATTATTATGAGTCCGGTAGAAAAGCGGGACTCCATTGTTGCAATTATTTCGGTATTAATGAAGCCTCCGAAACTATCCCAGAAAAAAATCATAACCGAAATGAAAACAATTCCCAGCGAAAGCATGTCTATGCTTCTTTCGAGCACCACGGTTCCCGCTACCGATTCAAAAGGCAATCCGGTTTTGCGGGTAATAACTCCGCAGCGGGCAAGCTCTCCTGCGCGGGGTATTGCAAAATTTGTAAGATAACCGATGTTTATTCCGTCCCAGGAGTCTCTTCTGGTTATTTTTTTTCCAAGGGGAATCATTATGAGCCTCCAGCGAAGGGCACGAATTAAAAATGCAACAACGCTAATTGCCATTGACAAACCAATCCATCTAAAATCGGCCTCTTTAAGTCCTGTAACAAAGTCGTCCCACTTAACACCCTTGAACGAGAACCAAAGCAATAGCCCGGCCAGGCCAAGAAGCAGGATATATTTCACTGCAGAATAGACTCTCTTGAGAGGTCCTTTTTCCATCAGACTATAAGCTTGTTTGTATCGGAATCCGGGAAGATTACCGAGGGTTTAAAACCAAGGGCTTCATCGGGGGTCATTTGGGCATAAGACATAACGATAATTAAATCGCCAATAGAAAACTTGTGTGCGGCGGCTCCGTTAATTCCAATTTTGCCGCTGCCGCGCTCTCCTTTAATAACATAGGTTTCAATACGCTCGCCGTTGTTAATGTTTACTACGGCAACCTTTTCGTTTGAGAACAGACCTGCAGCTTCCACTAGATCTTCATCTATGGTTATGCTGCCGATGTAGTTCAGGTTTGCTTCGGTAACTCGGGCTCTGTGTATTTTTGATTTTAATATTTGAAGAAGCATCTTATTTCAGTTTTATATTGTCTATTAACCTCACATTTCCTGCATAAACGGCGGTGCACATTTGAATGTCCTGAGCATCGTCCCAATTGTTAACAATTTGCAAATTTAAAGAATTTACAATCTCTACGTATTCTGTTTTTAAAAGAGGTTCTTTTTCAATCTCTTCAATAGTAATTTGTGTAAGCGCGGAGGGTGTTATATTTACACTATTTTCTTTGTCTGTTTGTTGCAAATTTTGAGCCGCTGTCTGTTGCGCTTTTTTAAGAACCCCGAATATCGAAGGTGCAATTTCCCGGTGTTCGGGAGTTAGTAAAGTGTTCCTGGAACTCATTGCCAAACCGTCGGGTTCGCGAAGTGTGGGACAGGCTACAATTTCGACAGGATATCCGAGTTTTTTAGTGAAGTAGCGGATTATTGCAAGTTGCTGAAAGTCCTTTTCACCAAAAAAGGCATATTTTGGCTTAACAATGTCGAACAATCTTGTTACAACCTGGGCAACTCCATTGAAGTGACCCGGCCTTCTCGGGCCCTCTCCTGTTTTATCCAGCCCTCCAAGGTCAAACACCCTGGTATCGGCCTTGGGGTATATATCTTCAACGGAAGGTACGAAAACAATAGTCGCTCCGGCTTCGGCAAGTCGCCGGCAATCGGCCTCAACTGTGCGCGGGTAGCTTGCCAGGTCGCTGGCGTTGTTGAACTGAGTCGGGTTTACGAAAATAGATACAGCCACATATGGGGTGTATTTGAGTGCATTCTGTACAAGTGATATGTGACCTTTATGCAATGCACCCATTGTGGGTACAAATCCAAGCTCGCAATCTTTTGGCAGAGAGGCTAAAGCCTGCTGAAAATCGGCCAAAGAGCAACAAACAATCATTGGTAAAAATTTTTG
>Ga0316605_10000249_pt1 | contig 45398 bp, 38 predicted proteins | sample OWC_soil_day20_n_FD_207666 | JGI IMG/M metagenome (GOLD analysis project Ga0316605, IMG submission 207666) | Wetland soil microbial communities from Old Woman Creek delta, Ohio, United States - OWC_soil_day20_noCT | ecosystem: Environmental > Terrestrial > Soil > Wetlands | place: USA: Ohio...
TTCAAGAGCCTCAGCTCCATTGCCGGCACGATAAATATCGTAGACACCCTTTAGCATTGCTTTCGCCAGAATATAGTTGCTGTCGTTGTCTTCGGCATATAAAATTTTTATCTTTTCTTCTGTATCCATACTATACTATGCAAAATCTCAACCTTTCCAGTTTATTAATGTAAATATAGCAGAAAATAAAGACATAAATACTTCCTTTAATAAAATTTAATCTATTGAACGCTTTAAAGCTCCAATATTTCCCGTAACTATTTTGTTACTCGATGTAATCACTTTGTTTTTGTATCTATCTATATGTTAGTTGTAACGATATTCTTCATTATCCCATCAAAATTTTTAACTTTATGATAAATTAGAGCATATGATTGACATTAAGGCGAAAAAACACGACCGATTTACTGTAGAATTTAAACTGGGATATAATATAAATCAAAATATTGTTCAGAGTGATTTTATTGTAAATACATGGATTTTTGTACCACACAGTCTGGATGTGAACCCGTCAACCTACTCAAAGGAGAGGTTCTATAGAGACATCCTTTCTCATATAAGGCTTATTACCCCCGTTTTTCTTCTTAACGAGATAGTTGAAGGAGATGCTGTACCGCTTGCATATCTGGAAAACAGCTTTAAAAAAATGGTGGCAGAACCAAACAGACACAATAACTGGGAGTATGAATACCACATTAAAATGTTTGCCTCAATTTTCAAAAGCTCTCTCAGAAATCAAATATACTATATAGTAAAGCCATTAGTTGAAGAGGAAAGGTACCATCTGGTAAAAAAAATATTACTTGATGTAAAACTTATTCTTGAGAGATATCGGAATCTTACCAAAATTCTTAATGTGCCTACAGTCACAAATGAACTATTCAGCTACTATCAGTTTGGAGATGAGTTTATAAGCAATATAATACAAAGACAATTGTTCCGGCTTTTAAATACACTCAGAGACATGTTCCCGGAATTATACAACATTTACAAACATGAAATTGTTACTCTGCTGAATAATGAGATTATATACCGAAAAAGCAAAGGCTATCCGGTTGTGGATAAGGAAAGCACAAACAAAAACAGGAATCTCATTTTTAGGGCAGGTGCTCTAAAGAAATATATTGAAAGCGAGCTTTTTCTGAATGCAAACAAAAAACGGGACGGAGTACTGATTGAACAGATATATTATAGCCTGGCAGCAGGTGTTTCAATGATTTTTGCAACTGCAATTGCATTTTCCTTTCAGAGGGAATACGGCAATTTCACTATCCCTCTTTTTGTTGCACTTGTCGTAAGCTATATGCTTAAAGACCGGATTAAGGATTTGCTTAGGTATTATTATGCCCATAAAAGAAAAAATAAATATTTCGACAATAAAACGATAATAGGAATTAATGAAAAGGTAATTGGAATGAGCCGGGAAGGATTCGATTTCATAAATGAGTCTAATGTTCCCAAAGAGATTATCACCCTCAGGGATCGCACAACTTTGCTTGAGGCGGAAAACCGTAATTCCGAAGAGAAAATTATTCTTTTCAGGAAAATTGTCCAGATTAACAGAGACGAACTTAATGCGAACTCCGAGTATCCGGTCGGCGGTGTAAACGACATTCTAAGGTTCAACCTCTCCTCTTTTCTTCACAAGATGGATGACCCTACTACTCCACTTTATGTCACTTCCGATAATGGCGAGGATTACGAAGAGATTCAGGGCATTAAGATTTATTATCTTAACTTTTTGATGCAGCTTAAATCTTCGGACTCCGAAGAGTTTAAACGATATCGCATTGTCTTCAACAGGAGCGGTATAAAAGAAATCGAGGAGCTTAAGTAGCTCCTCAATTTCTTTTCTAATTCTTTATTGATGCAATCTCTTTTATTGCCTCTATCGCAGTATCTACATCTGCTTCAGTCGTGAATGCTCCTATGCTCATTCTAACAGTTCCGTGCATGTCAAAAGTTCCGATGTGTTCGTGAACCAGAGGTGCGCACTGCAGACCTGTTCTCACAGCAATATTGTAGTCGACATCAAGCATTGTTCCAACATCTCCTGCCTGGAAACCTTTTATGTTAAAAGACAATACCGGATTTTTATTTTCAAAGCTGTTTGCACAGTATGTTGTTACACCTTCTGTGCTTTGAACCGCCTTTCTGAGCTTATCCCACAGCGCAATCTCCCGATTGTGTATATTCATTACTCCTTGCTGCGTAATCCATTTTACGCCTGCATAAAGTCCTCCCACACCCAATAGATTAAGGGTTCCGTATTCGAGACGGTAAGGATACTCCTCAAGGTGTCCCTTGAATGCCGAACGAACTCCTGTTCCCCCGGCTCTTGTAAGTTTAATATTTACTCCTTCTCTTACATACGAGCCTCCGATACCTGTTGGACCCATAAGGCATTTATGTCCGGTAAAGCAATAAACATCAACATTGCTGGCCTGCATGTCAAAATCCACTGAACCTGCACCCTGACTGCCGTCAACTACGAAGGTAACTCCTTTATCCTTACATATTTTTCCTATTTGGGCAAGCGGCTGAATTGTTCCGAGCACATTTGAACAATGAGTAACTATTACAAATGTCGTGTTAGGCCGGATAGCTTTTTTTATATCGTCCGGATTAACATATCCGTTCTCATCAAAAGGAACATATGTAACATCAATGGTTCCCTGCTGCTGGTGGAAGTAAAGCGGCCGTAAAACGGAGTTGTGCTCAAGTAGTGTTGTAACAACATGTCCTCCCTTTTCTACCAGTCCGTTAATGATAAGATTGAGTGAGTCTGTTGCATTATAGCTGAATGTAAGCCGATTGTGATCTGAGCCGCCATTAAACAGCTTGGTAAGCATCTTTCTGGTATTATTCACAACCTCTTCCGTTTCCAAAGCGGCATCGAATCCGGAACGTCCCGGGCTCACTCCCTTTGTGCGATAAAAGGTGTTCATAAAATCATACACTTCGTCCGGTTTTGGAAAACTTGTAGCCGAGTTGTCGAGATAGATAAGTTTGCTCATAGTTTAGATTATTATGTTTTATTTTATTTTTCAATAATAAGTGCATCTGCGACTAACTCGGCAATGGTCTTAATCTTGATTCCGAGTTTGTATGTATGATTCAGCTGAGAAAGCTGATCCACGCAATTATGACATGGCGTAATTACTACTTTGGCCCCTGTAGCTCTTATCTGATTTGCCTTAATCTCCCCTATTTTTAGCCTTCTGTCGTTATACTCGCTCATGGCGAGCATTCCGCCGCCGCCGCCGCAACAATAATTTTCGTTTCCGTGCGGGTTCATCTCCGTAAAATTATTTGCAGCACTTTTAACAACAAACCGAATCTCATCGAGAAGGCCTCCGTTTCTTACAAGATTACAGGGGTCATGGATAGTAACAAGCTCTTGATTAAGACTATTATCCAGTTTTATTCTTCCCTGACGAATATAATCGACAATAAGTTCAACTGCTGTTGTCATGTCAAAATCGTAACTTTTACGCAAATAGTTTGGACCTTCCCAGCGATTTGCGCGTGTTCCGTGCCCGCACTCTCCTAAAACAAGAACATTTCCTTTGAGTTTGTGAATTTCGTCATACAGGTTCCTTGCAATAACAGTTGCCTCTTCTTTGTTGCCGTTAAAGTATCCATAGTTTGTCACGTCGTAGAACAGGGATGAGATTGTCCAGTTTTCTCCTGCAGCATAAAATATCTTTGCGATAGCCGATATTGAAAGTGGGAAAAATTTCGGTTCTCTGGGGTTGAGGGTATAAAAAACATTTTTATCCGGCTCATCCAGTGGAATCCTGGCATTTTTATCTCCCAGCTCATCTATCAGCTCCTCCTCCATCCATTTTATTGTATCTACAAATTCTTCTGTAGGAATTGCCATATTATTACCTGTTCTGAGAGCTGAATCAACTGTTGCCTGCAGCGAGGCCGGGACCATATCCATTGCGGACAGCATCTCTCTTCCCTTTCTTACTACATAGGCTATGTCAACTCCAATTGAACAGTGTTTTACACATCTTCCGCACATTGTGCATGATCCGAAGAGCAAATCCACCATCTCCTCTGCCATGTTGTCGTCAAGTTCTTTTGCATTAACAAGTGCCGGTGCTATTTTCCCCATGGTGGTGCAGTATCTTCTGTAAACAGAACTGACAAGGTCTACCTTTTTGGCCGGAATGTATTTAGACTCTTTATGTGCAATATAAAACATACAGCTTCCTGCGCACAGCCCGCATCTTACACAGGCATTAAGATGAGTAAGAAGCTTACTGTCCGAACCGCCTTTTAGCAATTCCAATGCTCTGTCTCGTTTAACTTTATCTATCTTTTGCATGTTATTCCGATTTTTGAGGCCAGGTTCCCCTCCATCCATAGAAAAATCCAAGATGATATCTGGCAAAAAAGAAGTAGAGCAGATGTTTTGTTTTTCCCAACGGTAACCAGATAAAAAATAGAGCTACGGATAAATAATAGAATATTTCTGCATCGGGGATTAAAAGATAAACAGCAGTCATTAGCTGGACTAAACTTGTAATTATGTTCGAAATGTAGTCATCCAATCCCGACAGTGATTTTAAATCCTTGTTTAATATTCTTTTTATTAAAATAGCGAACCCCGCAAAAAATGAGATAAAAAGAAGGACAGAAAAGATGAATTTTAAAGGATTATTAAAAGACGGAAAACCCACAATAAGAACAAAAAATAACGCCAAAGACAAAAACGTGCCTAAGTGATATATAATACCTCCGGCGTATGTAGGCATATGAAGGTATGCAGATTCTTTTGCCCCGGGTGCCATAGCCTTTGTAAAAGAGTAAACAACCCCTTTTGTAACATTTCCGGAGCTGACAGACAAATCTTCAGGCTTGCCGAGAATTACAAGCCTCGCAAACTGATATGAGAAAAGTGCGACTGAGAAAATAAGTGAAGTAATTGCAATCCAGTGAAACCAACACATACATCAATGTTTAAACGCATCCGTCCGGTTTAGGCAAGCCCGCAACTCTGCAAGCTCCTCTTGCTGGTCCCAATGGGAAAAGTTCGTATATCTCACGAAGTTTAAGTCCGGTTTCCTGGCAAATGAAGCGTATCATTGGGGCATTTCCTTTTTCCTCAAAATTATTCCTGATTATCCGCACGATTGCCCAGTGTTTTTCGTTCAATTCATCGATTCCGTCCAACCTGGCAAACATAGTTGCCACTTCATCGTTCCAAACTGATGGATCCGTTAAAAAACCGTCTCCGTCTACATCAAATTCCTTCCCACCTACTTCGAGTGTCGCCATAAAGATTATTTTTTTTAATTAAAGTTTACGAAGATAAAAAAATATTGATTTGAAAGGAAACTTTAACAATTTATATTTGTTGTAAAATAAATAAACAGGTTTTATCACAAATAATTACAATTATGACAGATCAGGAGATTGCTCACAAAGTAAAGCTACAACCCATAGGAGATATTGCCGGAAAGATTGGAATTGACCCGGATGACCTCGAACTGTACGGCAAGTATAAAGCAAAACTGCCTTTGAAATATATAGACAGAAGCAAATTTGGAAAACTGATTCTTGTATCGGCCATTTCACCAACTCCTGCAGGAGAGGGCAAAACCACTGTTTCGATAGGTCTTTCTCAGGCTTTGAATAGAATTGGAAGAAAGTCTATTGTTGTACTTCGCGAGCCCTCCCTCGGTCCTGTTTTTGGCATGAAAGGCGGCGCCACAGGTGGCGGATACTCACAGGTATTGCCTATGGAAGACATAAATCTTCATTTCACAGGAGACTTTGGAGCAATTGAAAAAGCTCATAATCTTCTTTCTGCCCTGATAGACAATAATATCCAAAGCAAAAACTTTAATCTCAATCTGGATCCTAGAACAATTTCGTGGAAGCGGGTTATGGACATGAACGACCGCTCTCTTCGCTCAATCGTTGTCGGCCTCGGAGGGACAGCAAATGGAATACCGCGCGAAACAGGATTTGACATAACAGCTGCATCCGAAGTAATGGCTATTTTATGTTTGTCAAAAGACAGGGCTGATCTTAAAGAGAGGCTGGGAAATATATTTATCGGATATACTTTTGATAAGAAACCTGTTTACGCTAGAGATTTAAAGGCAAACGGAGCAATGGCGGCTCTTCTGAAGGATGCAATAAAACCTAACCTGGTTCAGACAACAGAGGGTACACCTGCAATAATTCACGGCGGCCCGTTTGCAAATATTGCTCAGGGAACAAACTCCGTTATAGCCACACAAACAGCACTCTCTCTTACAGACTATACTGTAACTGAGGCTGGTTTTGGATTTGACCTTGGAGCCGAAAAGTTTCTTGACATAAAATGCCGCAGTGCAAAATTATCCCCAAATGCAGCAGTGCTCGTTGCGACAGTACGGGCCCTGAAATATCACGGCGGACAGCCCCTTAAAGAGATAAAAACCCCTAGTGTTGAGTCACTTGCAAAAGGAATCGTGAACCTTGAAAAACATGTGGAAAACATCCGTTTGTTTAGTCTCGCTCCGGTTGTTGCTATTAACCGATTTTTGACGGACACCCAGGAGGAGCTGGATTTTGTCCTGGATTTCTGCAGAAAGAAAGGGATTCCTGCTTCTATCGTAGATGTTTGGGGAAAGGGAGGAGAGGGCGCAGAAGAACTTGCACAAATGGTTGTTCATGCATCCGAGACTTGCTGTCCCAACTTCCTTCCGCTTTATCCGCTTACAGACAGCATTGAGAAGAAAATTGAGACCATAGCTAAGAAAATCTATGGAGCCGAAGCCGTTGACTATACTGCAAAAGCAAAAGCTAATCTGGTAAAAATCAAAAATCTCGGACTTGAAGGACTCGCAATTTGTATGGCCAAAACTCAGAAATCTCTTTCCGACAATCCGGATCTTCTTGGAAGGCCAAAAGATTTCGTAGTTACAGTGAGAGAGATTGAAATTGCGTCCGGTGCCGGATTTTTAATTCCAATAACAGGCGAAATAATGCGCATGCCCGGACTGCCCGAAGAGCCTTCTTCTCAGCATATAGATATTGATAATGACGGCAATATTACCGGACTTTTTTAATTGATTACTTTTTATGTCTGGAGAATAGCTCCTCTTCGGCATCACTTATAGAAAGCCCGTAATATTCAAGCAAAACGACAAGATGGTATATGAGATCTGCTGTTTCATATACCAATCTTTTTTTGTCCCCTTTAATTGCTTCAATAATAACTTCTGCAGCCTCTTCCCCTATTTTTTTGCTTATTCTCTCCTCTCCCTCAGTGAACAATTTAGTTGTATATGAGCCCGAAGGCATTTCAATATGCCTTTTTCTCACAATATCTCCAAGTTGCCCAATAAATCCCTCAAAATCCTCCCCCTGAAAGCAACTTACCGATCCCGTATGGCAAACCGGGCCAACCGGCTCTACGCGAATAAGAAGAGTATCGTTATCGCAATCTACGCAATATGAGCTAATTGATAAAAAGTTTCCACTGGTTTCTCCCTTTGTCCACAGCCTCTGTCTTGAACGGCTAAAAAAAGTGACAACACCATCTTTGATACTTTTCTCATAAGCCTCTCTGTTCATATACCCAAGCATAAGCACTTTCAGTGACTTATCATCCTGTATTATTGCAGGAATGAGATAGTCATCTGTTTTAAACATATTGTTCATATTCTAATATTTAATCCTCTATTTAACAAATTACTTTTCAGATCCTTTATGGAAATTTCTCCATTGTGAAATATTGATGCTGCAAGAGCAGCATCTGCTTTTCCTTCTTTGAAAACACGCTCGAAGTGCTCTGCTTTTCCGGCTCCTCCCGAGGCAATGACGGGTATAGAAAGAGAATAACTCAATTGCGCAATTTTATCACACGCAAAACCCTCTTTTGTTCCATCATTATCTATTGATGTAAAAAGAATCTCTCCGGCTCCCAAATCCTGCGACTCCAAAGCCCAGTCAAGCAACTTTCTACCTGTAGGAATTCGTCCTCCCCTGCTCATTACCATCCAGCATCCGTTTATTTGAGTAGCATCGATTGCAACTACAACAAACTGAGAACCAAACACGGAAGATATTTCCTTAATTAATTGAGGGTTAGAAAGTGCTGAACTATTTATTGCAATTTTGTCTGCTCCTGCATTTAACATTTCCGCAGCCTCTTTAAAACATGAAATTCCCCCTCCCACAGTAAACGGGATGTTAATTTCTCTTGCTATCTCCTTAACTAAGTCAACAAACGTTTTCCGACCTTCGTTTGTAGCACTTATATCCAGATATACGAGTTCGTCTGCTCCTGCAATCGCGTAATTAACACCCATTAAGACAGGATCTCCGATTATTTTTAAATTATCGAAACGAACACCTTTAACGGTTGTGTTTCCGTTAACATCTAAACATGGAATTATCCTTTTAGCAACCATTTCTGTATCTCTTTTTCGGTGATCAGACCTTCGTAAAAAGCTTTCCCAATTATTACCGCTTTCACTCCTGTTATTGATATTCTATCCAGATCCTCAGCAGAGGACACCCCTCCGGAAGCAGTAAATTCTACATCAGGAAACTTATCCGTAAGTTTTTGGTAAAGTTCAAACGACGGGCCTTTCATCATTCCGTCTTTAGAAATGTCAGTGCAAATCACCTTTTTAATATTCAATTCAGTATAACTTGATATGATATCCTCTATATAGATATCTGTCTGTCGTTTCCATCCATTTATCTTTATCTTTTCGTCAATCACATCTGCGCCTAATATAATTCTTTCGTTTCCATGCATATATAGCAATTCTTCCAGTATTTCCGGGTTATTTACAGCGACACTGCCGCATATTATCATTTTTGCTCCGGAATCGAATGCTTTTTGTGCAGATTCAATGCTCTTTATTCCACCTCCAAACTCAATTACAAGTTTTGTCGCTTTCGCTATCTTCTCTAAAACTTTCAAACTTACCGGGGAACTCTCCAAAGCACCAAGAAGATCTACAATATGTATTGCAGTAAAGCCCATATCCTCAAATTTTTTTGCTGTTTCAACCGGATTTGCACTATAAGAAATTACTTTACTATAATCTCCTTTTGTGAGCCTGACACATTCACCATTAATCAAATCAATTGCAGGAATAATTTCCATTTTATAAATTATTTAATATTCAAAAAGTTACTTATTATTTTTTCTCCTGCCTCACCGCTCTTTTCGGGATGAAACTGTGTTCCAAAAAAATTTTTATTTTGAAGAGAGGAGGAGAATATTTCTCCATATTGAGTGTATGAAACGCTCTTATCACACACTTCCGGGGCATATGAGTGAATAAAATAAAGCCACTCTCCGTCTTTCACATCATCAAAAAGATTACCCTTTAGGTTAAAAGCCCTGTTCCACCCCATGTGAGGTACTTTTATCCCATTTCCGCACAGTCTTTTAACATTCGAAGGAAATATGTTAAGGCATTCCGTATCCCCCTCCTCACTCCGGTTGCATAGTATCTGCATACCAATACAAATGCCCAGTACCGGAACCTTTAGATTCTTTATTACTTCACCTAACCCATAATTAGTTATATTCTTCATCGCCGATGAAGCCTCTCCAACACCCGGAAGAATTACCTTCTCTGAGAACTTTATAACCTCAGGGTCGGAAGTAATTATAAATGGAGCATTGAGTCTCATAAGAGAAGAACTCAGGGAGAACAAATTTCCCATTCCGTAGTCAATAATTGTTATCATATCAACCCCTTGCTGCTTTGTATTCTAAAATCATTCACACTTGAATTAAGAGCCATCTTCAACGCCCTTGAAAAGCATTTAAACACCGACTCTATTAAGTGATGATCATTGCTGCCCGTTGCCGTTATGTGTATTGTTGCCTTCATACTTCTTGATAGTGAGTCAAAAAAGTGGCGGAACATATCCGACTCTATAACTCCAATATATGGAGCAGAAAATTTCAAATTCCACATTAGGAAAGATCTTCCTCCAACATCGATGAGAACTTCGGCCTTTGATTCATCCATTGGCAATGCAAAACCATATCTGTCATTAATTTTCCCATTCGAGAAAGCTTCGTAAAGGGCTTCTCCAAGAACAATTGCCGTGTCCTCAATTATATGGTGAGCGTCTACTTCAATATCTCCAGAGACATCTATATCCATTGTAAATCCGGAGTGAAGTGCTATCTGCTCAAGCATGTGATCAAAAAACATGATTCCGGTTGAGACAGAGGTGACCATATTACCGAAAAGATCTATTTTAACACAAACATTGGTCTCCTTAGTATCTCTTTTCAAATCAATTAAAGGAGAAATAATTCCCTGAGATTCACCATTAATTATAGCAAGCAGTAAATCGTTCTCACTCTTTTTTCCAACAGTAATCCGTAATGTTTCGCTGCAACCGTATTGAGAATTCCTTTCCCTGACGATAATGCCCTTTTCCTTTAAAAGATTAAAGACTTTTAAAGAATCAGAAAATTTTACCAGCAAAAAATTGGCAGAACTTGAGTATACTTTTTTAACGCATTTTACAGACTTAAGTGAATTAGATAGCCTTTCCCTCTCCCCAATTACTGTTTCCGTATTTTTGCTATTTCCATTTATAATCAATTTAATTGCACGCTCCTGACTAAAAGAATTAATATTATAAGGATATTTTACCTTATCCATATATGAGATTATCTCTTTTCCGGAGAATGCAAAACCAACCCTTAATGCCGCCATACCCCAGGATTTTGAAAGAGTTTGCAACACAACAAGATTTTTAAATTCACCAATTTTAGAAACAAAACCGCCGTCTTCGGAAAAGTCTATATATGCTTCGTCTATGACTACTACTCCTTTAAAGTTTTTAATAACATCTAAAACAGCTTTTTTATTCAATAGATTTCCAGTTGGGTTGTTTGGAGAACATAAAAAAATAAGTTTTGAGTTTGAATCGGCTGCCGAAAGCAGTTTGCCGGCATCTAAAGAAAAGTCTTCATTAAGAGCGACCTCCCTGTATTCCACATCATTAACAGCAGCTGCAACTCTATACATTCCATATGTGGGCAATACAGATATAATATTGTCCGTCCCGGGAATACAAAAAACTCTGATTAGAATATCTATTGCCTCATCGCTTCCATTCCCTGCAAAAATATTCTCCTCCAAAACATTTTTAATTTTCGAAATGACTCTCTTGAGCTTCTTTTGTCTCGGGTCGGGATATCTGTTATATCCATTGTTATAAGGAGATTCATTTGCGTCAAGAAAAATTCCGCTTGTCGCCTCAGCTTCGTCTCTGGCAGTTGAATATGCCGACATTAATTTAATATTGTCTCTCACTAAAGTATTAATATCCATTTTTTTGCTCCTCCATTCTTACTGTTACTGCATTTCTATGCGCTTCCAAACCCTCAGCAGATGCCATTATCTCTATAGCCGAACTAAGATTACCAATTCCCTCCCGGGTAATTTCCTGATATGATATAGTATGAGTAAAACTGTCCAAAGAGAGTCCTCCCTGAGACTTTGCCCATCCTCCTGTGGGAAGAGTGTGATTAGATCCTGATGCATAATCTCCGGCACTTTCCGGAGAATAGTTACCTATGAAGATGCTTCCTGCGGCTTCAATTTTATTGGCAATGTCCCAGGGATCAACGGTGCTGATAATTAAGTGCTCCGGCGCATAAATATTAGCAAATTCTATCATGTTTTCTCGCTTTTCCAATATAATAGATATGCTTTTTCCCAGTGTTCCTGCAATCTCTTTTTGCCTGTTTAGTTTTGCAGATTGCTTTTCTATCTCATTAATACATTTTTCTGCAACTTTAGAGCATGACGCTACAAGAAATACCTGCGAGTCTGTGCCATGTTCTGCCTGCGATAGTAAATCTGCGGCAACATATACCGGATTTGCTGTTTCATCGGCAATAACCATTAATTCAGATGGGCCGGCAAACATATCAACCGCAACGTCTTTACATATAGCTTGTTTTGCATATGCTACAAAGCTGTTCCCCGGGCCAAAAATCTTATCAACTTTATTTATGCTCTCAGTTCCGTATGCCATCGCTCCAATCGCCTGAGCACCTCCAATAGTATAAATCTCCTCTATTCCAAGATAATCGGCAGCAAATAATATCGCAGGATTTACCTCTCCCAGCTTATTCGGAGGGGTAAATAAAACAATCTCTTTACAACCGGCAACTTTTGCCGGTATTCCAAGCATTAGAACCGTAGAAAAAAGAGGTGCAGAGCCTCCGGGAACATAGAGTCCTACTCGCTTTAAAGGTAAACGTCGTTGAATACACCTGACTCCGGGAGAAGTTATTATATCTACGTCCGGGACTATTTGCGCTTTGTGAAATTTTTCAATATTCGATGCCGCAAGTGATATGGCCTTTTTAAGTTTTTCATCTAAAAACCGGCCACTCTCCTTTATTGTTTTTATGTCAGCTCCAAAGCCGTTAAGTTTAGCTCCGTCCAACACTTTTGTATAAAAGAAAAGAGCTTCATCTCCTCTTTTTTTCACGTCTTCAATAATACTGTTTACAGTTTCCTGTATCTTTTTTTCATTTTTCTCCGGTCTTTTGGCTATTTCATCCCACAAGTCCCTTACTGGCTCGGTATAAATTTTCATTACGGCATCATTTTATCAAGTGACAACACTAATATTCCCTCCGCTCCCAAGGCTTTTAAACTCTCGAGTTTTGGCCACAGCTGGCTCTCATTTACAACTACATGCATTGAACACCAGCCTGGTTGTGCAAGGGGCAAAATTGTGGGGCTCCTCATCCCGGGAATAAGGATTGTTGCGTCATCTACCATAGACAGAGGAATATTCATGAGCAAATATTTCATCCCCTTGCTTCTTTCAACAGCCTCGAACCGCGAAATGAGCTGATTAACAAGCGTCCTCTTTTCATTGTCAATCTCTTTGTTAACAATAAGAACTGCTTCGGATAAAAACACTTTTTCTACCTCTTTTAACCCATTTGTAATTAGAGTCCCTCCTGTACTGACAATATCGAATATTGCATCGGCCATTCCTACGGATGGGGCGACTTCAACCGAGCCCGCAATTTTGTGAATTTGAGCAGAAACCCCTTTCGAAGAAAAGAAATCTTTAAGAATTGCCGGATATGATGTTGCAACTCGTTTGCCATTAAAAGACACCACTCCTTCATAAACCTCAGATTTTGGAATAGCGAGGGATAACCGGCATTTCCCAAAACCCAGTTTATGTATAATCTCAACATCCGCAGCCTTTTCAACCACTTCATTCAATCCCACAATTCCAATATCGGCTACTCCCATTTCAACAGCCCCGGGAATATCATCGTCCCTCAGATATAGAATCTCCAATGGAAAATCTTCACATCTTGTCAATAATTTTCTTTTGCTCTTTTCAAAAGTAAGTCCGGATTCTGTGAGAATCTCTGTACTTTCTTCGTTTAATCGGCCTTTTGCCTGAATTGCCAGTCTTATCATATTTTTTTGAATAAAAAAAAGGGCCTACCGCAATGGTAAGCCCCTTTAAGGTTTAATTATATATATTTTTATTTATCTCATATATACAAATAGCCTCTCAAGCCTACCGTTAAACTGCAGGTGATGATGATGGAGTAAATTGCTATTTGAATAATTGATCATTTTCTCGTTTTGTGCTGCAAATGTAGCAGAAAATATAATTCTAAAACAAATTTAATTTAGTAAACATGTATGCTTCCCTGTGCTGCCGGAAGGTAGCTTACGCCCAGCCAGGTTATTAACAAAAGGATAAAAGCCAGTGGAAGTATCCACAATGAATTTTTTCTTGAGACACCTGCTTTAGGAGCATGTATGTATAGCATATATGAAGCAGCCGTGATAAATGCCCAAACCTCTTTCGGATCCCAGGTCCAGTAATCTCCCCATGCCTCTTTTGCCCATACGGCACCCATAAGCATACCTGCGATTAAAAAGCCAAGCCCGATATATACGAGATTATCAATCAATTCAAAATAGCCCATACGCTTCTCCGTTCCCTTATACAGCACTATAACAGCACCAATTGTAGCAGCTCCCAGCATTGCATAAGAGATAATGTAAACGGTAACATGAGGCACGAACCAGATGCTTTGAAGAGCAGGCATAAGATTCGTTGTGTGTATTTCCGGCTTTAGGAGATTAATGATTATAAAAACCGTAGATACTGCAACACTGTATGCCATTATCCATTTATATCGCCAGCGCCGGTATGTGATATACCCTACAAGAACCAGAAAAAGAGAATACAATAACCTTGTTTCTCCCATTGTTCTCATTGGCGGGTGGCCCAGGGATTGCCATAAAGCCACAATAAAACTGCCGAATACAAGTAAACCAATAATAATCAGGGCATCTCCCATCCATTTTGATTTAGATTTGTATAAAGACAAAACTCCTGTATACCAGAAAACAACAGATATTAATGCAAAGAATATAAATTCATTCCAGTTCATTTTCTTCCTCCTTTCCAAAAAAGTGTAACCGCACCAGCCATCAACATAAATATTCCAATATATACGGGAATTAGCCAGGGATCCCGGACTAATTCAAAAACAGAATATTCAGAATCAATTCCCTTGTTTGTGTCGTATGAATACTGATAAATTTTCCAGTTGCCTGTTGTAAGAGGGTCATTAACTTCAATTATTCCGCTTTTTTTCAACCCCTCTTTTGTAAAAACCTCAACCTTCGAACTGAACCTCTTCGGCTCCGGAAAGGTCATTGCAAAACAATAAATATCAGATATATCAAGGGTTTTAAACGGCTGAAAATAATTACCACAGCTTATCCAGCCGGCAAGAGTCTCACCGTTATTTTTGTTTTTTGCAATAATATATGCCGCCGGAGCAACCCTTGGCCTGTCTTTTATCGAATCAACTTTTACCGACCACTCTCCGATATTGCCGTAACTGCCTTCAAAAGACTCCATCAATGCCGGTTTTTCCGCAGGAAATGTTTCCCCGTTTCTCTTGTCAATGATTGCAATTTTAGGAGGGTACAAATCCATTGAGAAATCCTCTAGTGAAATTGCAACAGGCAAATCCGTTAACTCGCCTGTCTTTGTGTTTTCTCCTCTCCATTCAACCTTGCCTTCATATACTCTCATGAAATATCTCTGCATATCTGCAGATCCAAGCCCGGCTGAAAACAGAAAAATAAAGAGCCCAATGTGGTTAAGGTAAAATCCATAGTCACTCCATTTAAAGGACCTTATTCTTTTTCCAATGACCAGGATAATATTTATCAGAATTAACAGATAGATGAGTACAAATGGCCATGAGGTTTTAACCCCGTTATTTGCAACAATGCCCATATAAAGACACATCAGCGTCATTATTGCCAACAAGGATACTGATACTTTTGCAGAACCAAACCGGCCAATCGAACCGGATGGTTTTACCAGCAAAAGCAGTAACATTACTGCGAGCAGAATAACGTTTACTGGAAATGATATAATTGAATAATCGAACGGACCTGCTGCAATTTGAAGGGCAAAACCGGCAATTACAATTGCAATTATTATGATTAAATCGTTTATAAAAGTTTTTTGCCCGCTTTTGCTTTCTCTATCCATTGTGGAATAATTGTAGATTTAAACACGTCCTTTTTTGCCTTAAGATCTTTCATATCAAGCCCTATGTATTCCTGAGCCTTATCTTTTGTGGAGATATCGGGCATGGGAACATCTCCCTTGACACCAAGAGATGCCAACACTTTTTGAACTTCAAGCTGAGCCTGATAGCTTTTATCAAGAGCATGCGCCATTATTCTCTGTGTCTCCACCGGAGCGTGGAAAGAGGCTCCGTGAGATGCTACTGCAAAATCCCACCTCCACTGGGCAGCCCTTAGCAGTTTAAGAACTGGCTCCATTTGTTTTTCGTTTGCTCCGTTATCCCAGGCATACTTTGCTTCCACATGTGCTTTTACCAGTTCTGTCTCAACTCTGTCTCTTATTTCAAGAACCTTATCCTGATATTCATAGACATATTTCATCAGGTTTTCTTTTGTATCGCGATGGCAGCTAAGACAGGTTCTGTCTATGTTAAGAAGAGGAGACACCAATTGGTGGTCGCTGTATTTTATTGCTCCGTCTGTTTTGTACGGCATGTGGCAATCTGCACAAGAGAGCCCCCGCTGAGCGTGAGGGCCAAGCTTGAACAGCTCATAGTCGGGGTGCTGCGCCTTTAACATTGGTGCTTTGCTAAGCGAATGAGTCCAGTCCGAAAATCCGGCCTCATCGTAATATTCTTCAATATTTTCGACGGTCATGCCCTTGTCCCAGGGGAATGTGAGATATTTCTTATCTCCTTTGAAATAATATTCAACATGGCACTGGGCGCATGCCAGTGACCGCAGGTCCTGTATTGAAGACTTTCCTACGTCTTTGCCCATGCGGGTAAACGCCTCTGCCAATGCAGGCCTGGAAATGCTTACATTCATATTCTCCGGATTGTGACAATCGGCACAGCCAATGGGGTTAACAATTTCCGAACCCATACCACCCCATTTTTTTTCATAAAAGTTTTCGATCCCTATTTCGGACATCATCCTGGGCACATCCGGGCTCTTGCATGTCCAGCAGGTTGCCGGCTGAGGGCCCTCTTCGTCGGTCATTGGGGCTCCGGTGCGAAGCGAATTACGGATGTCATCAATTGCATGATAATGGCCGCGGGGTGATGTATACTCCTTGGAAAATGCATATCCGGCCCATAAAACAACCATCTCAGGCCTCGCCGCGAGAACATCTTTCACTACATTTCCATTGTGTTTGCTTTCGAAGGTTGTGTCTGCAGTTTTTTGCCAGGTTTCGTATTCCCTTGGGTAATTCTCTCCCCATATTTCGTTTCTTGCCTCTATGCCTTTAATTTCGACTCTCTTGTTGTTAAAAAGAGTGGCAATTTCTGCCCGTCTTTCGTTTACCGATGCAGCCAGAAGGCCAAGTAGAAAAACAACAACTATTGTACCTCCAAAGAGAACCCACATTAGCAGTCCTCTGTTTTTTTCAATAAACAGTTTAAGTTTCATAGGATATAGTTTATTTCATAATTTCTTTCAACCATTTGGGAACTGCGGAATTTGGCAAAGGGACTATTGCATTCGGGCTCATTGCGAGGTTTGAGATTCTTCCGTGAGGAACCTCCCTGTGGCAATCCCAGCAAGCCTTTCCTCCACCATCTTTCGTTTGTGCATACCCAATCATCCCTGTCTTTACAAACTCGGTATTCAGTTGTGTATGGCAACGGATACAATTGTCCATAATAACCTCGTAACTGGCATTCCGGGGGCGTAATACCTGAGGTTCCATCCTGAGAGTGAAAACAGATGCATGGAACAAACCGTCTTTTGCTTTGAAAAGATATTTATTTGCAGCATTATTATGAGGGACATGGCACTCGTTGCAGTTTGTCCATGCCTGGTGAGAACTCTTTTGCCAGGATTGATAGTATGGTGCCATTATATGACAATTCACACAGGCCGAAGGGTCGTCTGAGAGGTAAGATGTCATTCGGGATATGTAAATAAGATATGCTAAAAAGCCTACTGCTGCGCCAAGCAGTATGATCGTAGGGACAACAAGTTGTTTTGGAAATTTGTACAACATAAAATTACCTTTTGATCCTTAACAAAGATAAAAAGATATTCTTATGAATCAATAGCCCAGCCTGTAGTCCAGATCTATTGCAGAAACTCCCGGTGACATCCATTCCGGCATTGGCTCGCCCTTAAGATAATGGTTAAAAAACTGCATCATCCTTTTCTGAAAATCAATTTTATTTTCCATTTTTTGCGGCCAGTGAACCTCTCCCGAATAGTTAAGGAGCCAAACAGGTTTCTGAAGCCTCTTGAGAGATGTGAAGTATTCAATTCCCTGGTACCATGGCACGTGTCCATCCTTATCATTTGCCATTATTAAAATTGGGGTAGTAACCTTGTCCATTGAGAATATAGGGGAATTTTCGATGTATCTGAGCGGAGACTCCCATGGAGTTTTGCCTATCCGGCTCTGCTCATGCTCATACTGGAAAGATCTGTTATGCCCGGTACCCCACCTGATTCCGCCGTATGCGCTGAACATGTTCACAACCGGTGCGCCGGATTCAATAGCCGCAAAAAGAGATGTTCTTGTTGCAAGATATGCAACCTGATACCCGCCCCAGCTGTGTCCCTGTGCTCCAATTTTAGACTTGTCTGCAAAGCCCATATTTAATATTGCAGAAATGCCCGGCATTATACAATTATAGGCACTCTCTCCGGGGTAACCCTCTTTGTAATATATATCCGGATTGAAAACAACATACCCGTTACTTGTATACATGTGGTAATCAATTGTTGAACGGTGAGCTTCCGGAGTCCTGTACGAATACAGTGTCGATGAATTTTTCTCGTAGAAATTAACTATCATAGGATACTTCCTGTTCGGATCAAAATCGGCAGGTTTATAGATAACTCCTTCAACAATTTTCCCGTCGAGAGTTGTCCACTTGATTAGTTCGGCTGTACCCCAATTAAAATCAGCTTGTTGTGGGTTTGCATTTGTAATCCTTACTGGTTTCCTGAAACTCATATCGCTAAGCCATAAATCCGGAAACAACTCAAAACTCTCTTTCGTATACATCACCTCTGTGCCCGAGGCTGCTTTTTGTACATTCCCGTACATAAAAGGCCCGGACAGGAGTTGTTTCGGCTCCTCTTTGCGATTTGGGTTAAGAGTATAAAACCCGCTTTCCCTGCTTATATCATTAAAAGAAGATAAGAGCAAAGTATTTTTATCATCAATATATCCCTTCTTTTCGTCGAGCTTCAAAACTCTGTATGTGATATGGTTTTCCCTCCCGTTGCGTGTTATTCTTTCAGGAGCAAACCCTCCATCCGCACTAACTCTCCAGATGTCGTACCTGTCATAAATGTACAAAGCAGTCTCCTCGTCGTTCCATCCTGCAATCTGATACGAAGATGGCCATTCCGGAACATCATTCTCCTCGTCGGAAGCCTTAATGACGGCCGGAGAAGAAACTCTGTATTCCTTGAGCTTTGAAACCGAAAAAGTGAACCAGGAACTGTCTGGAAGGCTGTACCAATAAAGGAATCTTCCTTTTGGAGAGGCTCTCACCTCTCCGCTGAGACCATTTACCACAGATGTAGACCTTCCCAGCAATGTATTGACCAGGTAAACATCGTATTTAGTCCTGCCTTCCCACATCTCTTCAAGTTTATACTTGTCATTTGATATATTGACAGCATAATCCGAGTTTCCCTTATCCAACATAAGAGATTGGTCTGCCAAAGGAGATTCTATCTGGTTTGCAATATCATTTTTTATATCATAGACTGCCTGAAAGCTTCGTTTTTTATCTTTTTCCTTGTCAATCACCTGTATTGTAAACTGCGTTTTCTCTTTCCAGTTCCACACCTGAACATTTGGCCACTCATCCTTTGCAACAGTTGTATCCCTTTGTCTGTCTGCCGGAGCAGTGCCAAAATATATTTTTGTTCCGTCATCGGAAAAACGGAGTTCCCCATTTTCGGATACACTCCACCCATTAGGGAAGGAATTGTTTCCCTTAACAGTTATTTGTCTTGACTCTGCGCCGTCGGTTTTAAGCCATAGCTCTCCTGAAGAAACCCACGCAACATTCAAACCATCGGCAGAAATTGACATCTTATCCGTTTTCTTTGCAGGCGAAAGTTCGATTGTTTTATTGCTCTCTATTTGGGCGTAAATAAGTTGATTTTTGGTTTTAAACAGAATGCTTTTCCCCTTTTTCGCAGGAAGATAGTCTGATACTCCTGTAAATTTTTTCTCAACACCTGTTGCGAGATCAAGTATTACGAGGACAGAGTCCTTCCCCTTAACGGCAACCCAGTTGCCCCAGTCCGGAAGCATCCTGAAAGAGACTATCGAATCTCTCTTTGTACACTCTTTTTTAGAAATGGAGTAAAAAACCAACGATTCCGCTTTTTTCCCGGCTTTGTTCAAAACAAGATATCTGGAATCCGGAGTAAAAAAGATGGTTTTTGCCGAATCGATGCTAAAAATCTCTTCCCCTTTGGAACTGTACAGTTTTGCAACAGACTTCCCTTTCCACGGCTCAATCTTGACGGCAACATATTTACCATCGTCAGAAATTTTTGAATCTGTAATTCTGTTCCATTTAACAATATCATTAACCGTCAGCAATTTCTTACCTGGTTGCGCCTGAGTTGTTAAAACTGCAAAAATGATTAATGACAAAGCAATTATTCGTTTTTTCATCTTATTGGAATCTTTATAGTTCTGTTATAGTTAAAAAACTGATATCCCCAGCTCGGTGGTAAACCTTTCAAGTGTTTCAATACCTCTGTATGAATTGCCGTTACTATTGAGCTCCGGACTCCATACTGCAATTGAAAGTTTGTTTGGGATAACCGCTACAATTCCTCCACCAACTCCGCTTTTGCCGGGCATCCCCACCCTGAATGCAAAATCGCCTGATTCATTATATAACCCACATGTGAGCATTAGTGCGTTAAGTCTTTTTACACTTCTGGGTCCGCATACTCTTTGACCTGTAGTTGGGATAACTCCGCCGCTGGCAAGAAAAAGAAAAGATTTTGCCAGTTCTTCCGTACTCATTGAGATGCTGCACTGATTGCAGTAAACATCAATAATATCTTCTACTTTGTTGTGTATGTTTCCAAAACTCTTGATAAAGTTTGCAAGGGCAAGGTTTCTGTGAGATGTTTCCAGCTCGGATAATGCAACAGATTTATCGTAACCGATATCCTTAACGCCGCTTAGTTCTCTTACAAAATCTATAATAGCACGTTTTGAATCGGGATAAAGATCTATCAACCGGTCGGTAATAACTAGCGCACCTGAATTTATAAACGGGTTTCTGGGAATTCCCTTCTCCTGTTCCAGTTGAATAAGAGAGTTAAATGCTGTGCCGGACGGCTCTCTTCCCACGCTCTCCCATAATTTATCACCCAGGTGACGGCTCACCATTGCGAGGGTAAATACCTTTGAAATACTCTGGATTGAAAACCGCTCTGAGAAATCTCCTGCTGAAATTACATTGCCATCAAGTGTTGCTACAGATATTGCAAAAGAATCCCGCTTGACCGATGAAAGTGCCGGAATATAATCTGCAACCTGACCATGACCCGTATAATCAGAGAGTTCAGAGAAAATTTTATTAATTATATTTTTAAGCTCCATCGCTTGGTTTTAGTACAAATATAATGATTATTGCATTCGTAAAATGCTTTTAAATAATTGATAAGAGGTGCCGGAGACTAAAATATTTTATATACATTCGTATTATGGAAAACTTCAGAAAGATTAACGAGCAAGAGGTTAGGCAGCTTAAATTGCAGAGATGCCACTCGGAAGACTGGTCCCGGATATTAGTTGATAATGGATTTAAACCGGAAAGGGTTTGGGATGCCGCCTTCTCGGGAGACATTCGCCTTGGCGTTTTTGAATCAAAATTTGAACTTCCCGGAGGTGTGAGGATACAGTCTGGAATATGTCATGCAAAACTTCATAATGTAACGGTAGGCAACAACACTTGTATAGAAAATATCCACAACTACATTGCAAACTACGACATCGGCAGCGACTGCATAATTGAGAATGTAGACCGAATTGTGGTTGAGGGAACTTCATCTTTCGGTAATGGGGTTGAGGTATCCGTCCTTAATGAAACAGGTGGACGGGAAGTGCCTATTAACGACAAACTGACTGCGCATTTCGCCTATATTATAGCACTTTACCGCCACAGGCCGGCACTTATAAAGAGAATGCGGGAGCTCGTAGATTTCTATTCAAAGAAACACTCTTCAGACAGAGGATATATAGGAAACGGTGTTAAAATCAGCAATACGGGTTCAATAAGGGAAGTTAGAATTGGAGACAAAACAATAATAGAAGGCGCCTCTATGCTCAAAAACGGAAGCATCAACAGCAACGAAAGCGACCCTGTATATATAGGATATGGAGTGAGATGTGAAGATTTTATTATTTCGTCCGGCGCACACCTCGATATCGGAGCAACCATAAGCCGCTGTTTTGTTGGCCAGTCCACGACTTTAAGCAGAAACTACTCCGCTACCGACTCGCTCTTTTTTAGCAACTGCCACGGCGAAAATGGAGAGGCCTGTGCAGTATTTGCAGGGCCATATACTGTGAGCCACCATAAGTCCAGCCTGCTGATTGCCGGAATGTTTTCGTTTATGAATGCCGGTTCGGGCTCAAACCAGTCAAACCACATGTACAAACTGGGACCTATCCACCAGGGCATTCTTGAGAGAGGGTCAAAGACCACTTCCGATTCATACATCTTATGGCCGTCAAGAATAGGAGCATTTTCACTTGTCATGGGCAGGCACGTAAACAATACCGATACAAGCTCGCTTCCATTCTCGTATCTCATTGAAAAGAACAATACTACATACCTTATTCCCGGAGTTAATTTGCGCAGCGTGGGAACAATTCGTGATGCACAAAAATGGCCAAAGAGGGATAAACGAAAAGACCCAAACAAACTCGATCAGATAAACTATAATCTTTTAAGCCCATATACAATTCAAAAGATGCTTACGGGCCGCTCGCTGCTTCTGGAATTGAGAAGAGTATCGGGAGAAACCACCGACCTCTATTCCTATAAGAGTACAAAAATCAAGAATTCCTCCCTGATGAATGGGATAATGTTCTATGAAACAGCCATAAACAAGTTTCTTGGAAACTCAATAATTAAAAGGCTTGAGGGTGTTGACTTTAAATCCGAACAGGATATACGAAATCGCCTGAAGCCGGATTCTGCCGTAGGACTTGGAGAGTGGGTAGACATTTCCGGTTTAATTTCCCCGCAAAGCGAAATTGAACTTCTGATGAAAGGGATTGAAGAGAATTCTCTGTGCAAGCTTAAAGAGATAAACGCATTTATTGAAGAGCTTCATAAGAATTACTACAACAACGAATGGAGTTGGGCCTACAGTAAAATTAAGGAGTTCTACGGTATAGATCCGGTAACAATTACCCGAGAACAGGTTAAACAAATTGTTCTTGCATGGGAGACAGCCGTCATTGGGCTGGATAAAATGATATACGAAGACGCAAAGAAGGAATTTTCATTAAGTTCCATGACCGGTTTTGGAGCAGATGGCGATTCCGAAGAACGCCTTCAGGATTTCGAACAGGTAAGGGGAGGATTTGAGAGCAATCCGTTTGTTTCTGCAGTTCTCCAGCACATCGAAAACAAGACGGCATTGGGGAATGAGTTGATAGGAAGGTTAGCGAATATTGTAGATTAAACATATAACAAAAAATGAAAAAAATTATTTTAGCTCTTTTGACAATCTTTGCAATTCAATCATCATTACAGGCACAAGTTGCAGTTCAAATCAATGACTCTCAACAGAACCTGTATGAAAGAAAAGTAGTTACGTTCAACAAAATGAAGCGGGCAGGAATCGGCCTGACAATTGGAGGTGCTGTTCTTGCCGGAGTTGGAACTGGCCTGCTTATTGACTACGTAGAAAGATATGATAACAGATATTATGATTATGGTTATGATATGGAAGACCTGGATATGGAGTATGCAATTGGAGTTGGTCTGACTTCCATCGGAATTACGGCTATGGGCGGAGGAATTACATTATGGTCAATCGGTGCCGCTAAATCAAAGAGTTATAAAAGAAAGCTTAACTCTTTCTCTTTCAATCTGAGCCCAGGTTACCGGCAGCAGTTCTCGCTGGCGTACAGGTTTTAATCTAACATTCCAAATAGCAATGTTCATAATATCTGACATTTACGAATTACTTCCCAATAAAATTTTGCAATAACTATTTCTCAAACGCCTGAATATCTATTGCTTGCTATTTGGAATGGCAGATAATATTTCTATACACTACAGAGTACAAGGAAAAATATATAGAATTCATCTCCGATAGGAAGAAAATTTCAATAGAAATAGATTCAATTAAATACATAGAATCGAAAGACGATGAAGTTTGGATTAGAACGATTTCAGGTATATCGTATAGAACCAGAATGAAAATTTCTCAATGGGAAGAAGTACTCGATAATCGGTTTCTAAGAGTTCACCGATCATTTATTATAAATAAGAACCTGATTTGTCAGTTTAACTCATCGCTTATTGTTATTGGGGATAAATCATTTGAAATCTCAAGAAAATATAAAGAAAAAGTACTTGACGAACTATCTATGACTCAATCTGCCATTCCAAATAGCAATGTTCATAATATCTGACATTTACGAATTACATCCCAATAAGATTTTGCAATAACTATTTCTCAAACGCCTGAATATCTATTGCTTGCTATTTGGAATGGCAGATAATATTTCTATATTTACCATTAAATCAACACCTTTAATCAATATGAGACTTGTATTTAGTATCGCCTTACTATTCCTGGCAACATTTAGTATCCAGGCGCAAACACCATCGGTAGAAAAATCAATTTTTTCTATACAAACCGGATTTTTAGGATTTTGGGCAAGTAATGAATCTTCGCTTTCACGTACGTTTACACTAAAAAGTGAAATAGGGTTCCAATCCGAAATATCCTACTATTCATGGATGGGATCTAATTCAGGTGGAACGACTAATGTAGCGTTCATTCCGGAAATTAATATTGAGCCACGGTGGTATTACAATCTCGATAAAAGGGAATCAATGTCAAAGCCAACTTCAAAAAATAGTGGAAACTTTATAACCGTAAGGACTGCATATATCCCAAATTGGGGAATAATTTCAAATCAGGAAGGTATCGATCGATTCAATCAAATCTGTTTAATCCCTAAATGGGGAATCCGACGCAATTTCGGGAAATACTTTAATTTCGAAACAGGCGCTGGAGCAGGCGTAGGTTACATTCTTAAAAAGGCATCGGGCTATGACAAAAACGAATTGGCATTTGTTGTTGATTTGCATTTAAGAATTGGTGTCAACTTCTGAAACTAACAGGGCATAACTATAACGAAAACTTAACCCTGAACATAACGCTTCTGGCGCGGAGGGCATATAGGTTTTCGGAATTTGAAAAACTGCCCAGATATTTTACGGCGTAATCCTGTGAGTTGAGTATGTTTGAAAAGGCAATGCTGTATTCTGCTCTTTTTCTTTTGTATATTATATCTGAATCGAGGAAGAATGTAGAAGGAATACTGCTGCCGGCAGAAAACAGCTTCCTGTGTTCGGCGGCCGCTTTTAAATGAATATTTTTATAGATTAAAGTTTGAAAACTCAGCGTCTGACTAAGACTATTAAGCAAACTTGAGGCAATCTCTATCCCCTCTCTTCTGTTTTTAGACAAGCTGTTTGACCATCCCACATAATATCTCAGGTCGGAATCTTCCCATAACCTTATTTCTAAAGCAAGGCTCAGAGAGAATGTTGCTGTGTTATTTCTTATCTCTTTTCCCTTCTGAACCTGACGGCTATTATAAATTGAATATGATGGGGTAAAGGTTGCCTTTCTTAAAAAAACATCAAACCCCTTGGAGTACATCATTGTCGTATTGAATGACCCACTGTGTACAGGGAGAGGCAAAATGTATCGACACAACATAATATCATTAAAATCCTGGGAAACAATGATATTAGAAGCTCTATATGAATAAGAAAAAGTTAGGTAAGTGCTGGAAAACTTCTCGGCCCTGTTTATAATAAAACCCAGATAAGCTCTGCTAACTGTATCCTCGGGCCATATCCCCGCCCCTCTGCTCAATGTTCTGTAGTTTGCAAGAATATAACCATTGTTAAGTGTATTTATATCGCCCTTGTTATGGTCACGGCCTACGCTGAATGTAACCCTGAATACGTTAGATGGGTCGTACCTGAACCCAAAGGATGGATTAACAAAAAAAACTCTTCTTGAGTCAGTAACATCCGGATTGAAATGTGAAGAACTGTTGTTTTTGAGCTTTCTTTGATTGTAACTAACAGGCAGTTGTGCATTAAATACAATTCTCTCGAATGCATATCTTACAGACGGCGATATATAAATTCTCAAATCATTTAGCCTGATATTGTTTTTAAGTGAATCGGCCACCTGTCCGTCAATATTTAGGTTTGATTTTAGCCCTCCGCTTTTGTAGTCGGCACCGGCTGTGATGTCGTAGCTCAGTTTACCTCGTTTGCCTCCATAAGATATACTGTTTAAGGCAGAAAAATTATCTCTTTCCAGTGTCTGTAAGTAATCACTGTCTTTTACTCCGTTACGTACATTTAACTCTTCGTCATTTCTCCCATAGGAGATAATGCTTTTTACCTCCAGGCGATTTTTGTTCAATACCTTTAGAAGAGAAAAACTGTTTGAAACAGAGAGGTCATTAAACGAAAGGTTCTGATTTATCTCTTTTGAATTACTTATAAGTGCGCCAATGCTTTTCCACGCCCCATGCCCCTTTATTATATTATTCAGAAAAAATGCCGGAGAGTTGTCCCGGTAAATAATCGATAGGTTTGCCTTATTAATATCATAATTCTGCTTGGTTCTTTCACTTATAAGTAGAGTACTGTCTTTTCCCAATATATAAGATGTATTAAAAACAGAGCTTTGCGACTGCCGGTCGATGAGATAATCGCCTTGAAAACTAAGAGTTGAATATTTGCCTACAGCATATAGCCGGTTGATGTTTATTGTATTTGCGTTATTATCCAGATAGCGCTGGGTATTGCTTATAGGAGGCTTCGAACCCGGCACCGATAACAACTCGGATTCGTTTCCTGTGCCGGAACTTCCATAAAAGGCCGTCAATTCACCATCTATCATCTTTCCAACATTATTGCCCTTATAAACAATATTTGTTTGCTTACGCACTGCAAACTGCATTAGCGAAACCTCGTTGTCCCAAAGGAGTGGAGATGCTCCGGCACCCAAAGCAAAAGAGATAAGGTATTTGTTTTTTGACCCCTCCTTTAGTTTAAGATTTATTGCAGCACGATCGGAGTTGCTTATATCCTTTTTTGCACGTATTGGTTCGTGATTTTCAAGTATCTGAACAGTTGCAACATCATCATATGAAAGATTGTTCACAATCCCGTTATAACGCCCTCCCATAAGGTCCAGACTCTCGACCATAAATTCATTGATTGCCTTTCCCTGATATTGTATCTGCCCGGAAGGCATAACCTCAATTCCGGGGAGTTTTCTGATAACATCTCCAATGCTTCTGTCCTGTGCAGAAACAAATCTCTGGACAAAAAAACTGAGTGTATCACCCCTTCTCTTAATAGCCTCCGGCCGTATTACAATTTCACTGAGGTTTGTCGCCTGCGGAGATACAATAAGGTTTATATGCTGATTTTTGTTTTGAACCACAATTGAAGTTTCTGCATAATCAAGTCTTGATGTCTTTATCTGAATGGAATCGTGTGTTGATGTAAAGTTGAGAGTAAACTCTCCGTTGCTATTGGTTGCCGAAAAAGCGATGAGTATTTTGGATCCCGGCTGGCTGGCAATAACATAAAGATCGGCCACAACAGCACCGGAAGGTTCCTTGACCGTTCCGGTTATTCTGGTCTGTGAAAGGAGATTAGTACTACAAAAGAAACTGTATGCAGCACAAAATGCCAGAATATAAAAATTTGCTGAAAATTCCTTTCTGACTGCCATTTCACCTTTCGATTAGATTTATTTTCCTTTTCGGAACAGCCGGTGAAGTAGGAGAAATAATACTGACACCGGCAAAAGACGCATCACCTTCTTCCCATAATTTTTTAAGCAGCTTTACTATGGTTGCCCTGTTTGTTTTAGAAATCTGAAGTGGGTCTATTGTTGTTATAGGAAGGAGAGTGGTGGCTTTTTCTATTGACATTGCAGAGAAAGAGTAATGCCCCTCGGTGTCCGATGCTTCAAGTATGAGCCCGGGCAGGCCTGAAAGAAGCCATGGGCCTGCATCAATGGGTATTTCGCCGGTAAACCATACGGTCCAAATTCGGCCTTTATATGAAGCGACTGCTTTATTACAAGCATAACCCAATATCTCCTTCTGCTCCGGTTCGAGTTTCCACTCCGGACGGATAAACTTTTCTTCATACGAATAGTACCCTTTAAAAAGAATCCAAATTACATACGTGAAATCATTTGATTTTTTGTTTACGAAGAGGTACTCCCTGTCACCTCCCGGAACTGATATTTTCTGATTTTGAATAACTCTTATAATATGACCTGACGCATCTTTTTCTACAGTACGGTATTTATCAATATTCTCAAGTCTTTCTTTCCGATATTCAAGGTAGCTTAAGTTAAAATACTGATTCCAGTTCTTTCCGATATAGAGATACCTATCACTTATGGATAGCTTTTCTGGTGTAAGCAGATTTGTTAATGCCAAGACTTTATATTTGACAATAAGTTGAGTGCTGTCAAGAAGTTGTGGCTGAGATTTTGCCGGATAAAAAAATAGGCTTAAAACGATAACCAGAAAGAGCCTCTTAACTAACAAGAACTTTTTCATAAGCTATTGATTTGTGATTTAACCAAATATAGGAATAATTTCAAAACAATAAGTAAAGTTATTCTGCAGTATATGAAGCTGTTTCTAAGAACAAAAAGAAATATAATCTTTTTGTTCTTAGGATGTCACACAATATCAGGCAGTTAACGCAATAACTTCAATGTAAGCCACAGAGTGCAAATTTAACTGCTCTGCAATGAGGGTTTGGGTACCCGCTAAGTGAGCAAGGCGTATAAAAAACACTAAACGGGAAAAGAATTGGAATCCGCAAACTCCTCTTTTCCCGTCTGTGTTTTTAGACTTGCGAACTTACAGCGGGTAAACCCGATGCAGTAAGTTCAATTTGCACTCTGTGGATTACTATTTCGCCATAAGCCTTTCGCCGGCACTCTCTTTAACGGTTCTTTTCCACATTTCGGAATAACCGGGCTGAGATGGCGATGTGGGAATTGTTTTACTGTGTCCGTTATTAATAAAACAGCCGTTCGCATCTTGCTTTTTGATGTTACCATCCATGTATTTAACAAGAAGGTATTTGTCCAGCTTATCCCATTTGGCAAACAGTTCCTGCGCTGTATTTACTGAATAGTCTGTAAGGAATTCCCTTGCTTTTTGAGGCGATTCTTTATAAAGCATCATAGCAGCTTCATCAATTGAAGCTGTTCTTTCTATTGCATCAATTTCGTGTTTATCGCCAACCTTGCGGATTTCCGGTGCAACGCGATCATAAAGCAAATATGCAAAGTTAGTAACCCTGTTAAATAGCCAGAAAGCCGATGTAGGAGAGTACGTAAGCATGTCGCCGTTTCCAACGCGGAAACATTCCGGCACTCTTAGTGAGCTTGAATATATTGGAGTCAGAGCCGAAGTAGCGGCATCGTCTACGCCAAACCAGAATATTCCACCTACTTCGTCCGGAAGCCAGCTGCGGGCCTGGCCAAGCAGCCAGAAACCTGTTTGCTGAGTTGCAATTGCTCTTTCGTTGGTATAGTTTACACCGTCAACTTTAAATCCCATTGGCCTCCATCTGTATGGAAGTGCATGTCCGCCGGCTCCGGCATCTTTTGTCATATCAAGGGCTGTTCCTTCATAATGGTCTCTCATTACATCTGCAACCATTTTAACGGTTAGTTTATGAGCCGGTTTGATATATAAGGGGAGCCTGTTCTTTGCATTGTGTCCCATTGCATAGTCCTCGTAATCGGTATATGGTTTGCCGTTTATCTTTCCGCCGCCAAGGATATTGAAAGCGGCCCATACCCTTGCCTCGCATCCTCTCATTGATCCAAAATCGAGGGGAGCATATGTGTCAGAAAAACTAAAATCCTTATCCGTTCCTTTGTAGTATCCGTTTTCACGGGCAAAAGAAATTACATCGGGTGCATACAGGAAGTTCTCGGGGTCGTTTAACGGAAAAGTAGTTATTCTTGCATGATTTGCATGAGCAGATATGTATCCGTCCGGAATTCTTGCTGCCACCCAAACAGCACCTTTGTTAGCGTTTTTGCCATTAACCATTTTTACTCCCTTGCCTATCATTTCAAGAATCCATACTTCATTTTTGTCTGCAACGGAGAATGATTCACCTGCTGAATAATAGCCATATTCCTTAACAAAATCGGTCATTATTTTGACGGCCTCTCTTGCTGTTTTTGCTCTTTGTAACGTTACATATATTAAAGAACCATAGTCCATTATAGCTGTTGGATCTTCGAGGGGAAGCCCGCCGAAGGTTGTTTCGGTTATAATGACCTGATGTTCATTCATGTTTCCGACTGTTGTATAAGTATTCCCAATCTGAGGAATCTCTCCCAGATATTTTCCAGTGTCCCATTCGTAAATTTTAAGCATCGTACCCGGTGCGAACGAATTGGCCATTTTAAAGTACAATTCTCCATAAAGCTGGTGAGAATCTGCAGAATAGGTTACCATAACGGACCCATCTTTTGTGGCTCCCTTGGATATCAGCAGGTTTGTACAAGATTCTCCCCTGCCGGGAACAAGAAGGAGGGCTGCAAGAGCAAGGAACGAGATAATAGTTTGTTTCATATTATTATTTGATTGATTTTTGATTAGCTATTTCTATCTTTACAAAGATAGTATTATTTTTGTACCAATATGAAAGCGATAAAAGCCAGCAAACTACTTATTCTGACAATTACGGCCCTGTTTTTCTCACCATTCATTTATGGTCAGAATCAGGAGCAACAACCACAAAAAACGCCAATAGAGATTGCTTCCGAACAGGCCGAAGGACTGCAAAAAGAGCTCAAACTAAAGGACTACCAGTTATTTCTTATTGACTCCGTTCTTCAGAGAAATTTTACAGACCTCATGGCTGAAATTGAATTGATGAAAGCATCAGGTATACAAACCCGCGAGAGCTATAAATCTGTTCAGGATAAATTGACTGCAAAGACAGACCTTGCTTTTGAGAAAATTTTAGATAAAGACCAATTTATCAGATATCTGAAAATGAGTGGCCGCTATAAGCTTTATTTGAAGAAAAAGGAAGCGGAAGCTAAAAAGGAAGCGGAGTCAAAATAATTCTCTACTCAATCTTGACACAGACGCTTTTCCGTCCCTTATAGTGAGTAATGTAACTGAACCCGCAACTTTTCACAAAAGCAGTGAAGGGTTCAAAGTTTTCTCCAATTCTATCAAGGTCATGGGCATCGGATCCCATTGAAATGAATTCTCCTCCAAGCTCCCGGAACCTTATTAATACAGATTTGTCAAGAACAGGAGTGCGCCCACCTCTCTCCCTGTATGTATTAGTGTTTATTTCAAGTGCTTTTCCCCCCGAAGCAAGGACCTTAAGAACAGAGTCGAGCTCGTCGCCGTATTCTTTCATTGACAGCGACTTTTCTTTGTAGGGAGAATATCTTACTATGTAGTCGAAGTGACCGAGTATGTCAAAGTTCCTGAAATTGGTGACACATTCGTACATGTTTAAAATATACTTTTTGTATGCCTCTTTTGGAGAGTTGCGGGAATAAAAATCCCCATGGTATGGGTCCTCTCCGTCAACGAAGTGAATTGAGGCAATTATTGAGTCAAAGTTATGAGATCCGGCAAGTGTGTCTGCTTTGTCTAGCGAGCCGGTTTGCAATCCAAGCTCTATCCCCTTTAAAATTTCAGAAGAGGGGAACCTCAGCCTTAGTTCATCAATACGGCTCTGTTGTTTATGCGGGTCAAAATTGAATCTATTATTGTCTCCCGGCGCATCCACGTCAAAGTGGTCTGTAAAGGCCAGCCCTTTAATGCCAAGATTTATGCTCCTTTTAACAGCATCCTCCATAGACATGCGGCCGTCCGGGGAAAACTCCGAGTGAATATGTGTGTCTATATGTTTCAAAATGTTTTATTTAAAACTAACTGCCCAGTGAAGCAACTTTCCACTCTTTATTGACCTTGACAAAGGACAGATTATTGTCAACACCATTTGGGAAAGAAGGAAGCACAACCCTGTATTTTACAAACACCGTATCCTTCGATGAGTTCTTTTCAACAGATATTACTTCTGTTTTAACAGCCTGTACTTGTTTCAATACCATCTCTTTAATTGTGGGCTCGAGTGAATTAAAGCTATCGGAAGATTTTGCAAGTTCCAGTCCTAGAGAATCTGTGCAAAAGCTTCCTGCTTTCTGATATTCTGCATTAAAATATGCGTTTAGAAAATCCTGTGTCTTTAGTGTTAAGTCCTCTTCAACATTTGCACAGGACGATGTCAGTAAAAGCGATGTTAGCGCAATTAGTGACAGTCTTATTACTCTTCCGGTCATATTAAATTTTTTAATTATCAAGTTTTACTACTGTTATTCCGGACCCGCCCATTTGCAGGTCTTCGTCCTTAGCCGAGAGAATTCCGCCTACTGTCTTAAGGTATTTGCGAATTTCCTCCCTAAGCACTCCATTTCCTTTACCATGAAGTATTCTCACCTCTCCCATCCCTACCATCAAAGCATCATCCACGAAATGGCTCACATTGTCCATTGCCTCATCCACCCTTTGACCCCTTACGTCTATTGAAGGTTTAAAGTTAAGTCTCCTTTCGGACATTCCATAGCTGTTGTAGGTACTTTTTTGTAAACCGCTTTTAGAGAGCTCCCCAAATTCACGGTTGGATATCTTTTCGAGGCGATCCTTTGCTATTTTGCTGATAATATTCCCCACAGCAACATTCATCTCTTTTTCGTCGATTCTCAGTACCTCGCCGGTGAGGTCCCCGCCTTTAATTCTTACCTTATCCCCAACAACAATTTCACCTAAAAAAATCGGTTTTTGTATGGGAATAGCCGTTCCATCTGCAGCAGAGCCTTTCCCCTTTTCCCTTTCCGTTTTTTTCTCTTCCCTTCTCTCTTTTCTCTTTTTGAGTTGCTCCATCTTAAACGCAATCCGGTCCTGAGTCTCGCTCTCCTTTTCCTTCATTGCCTCCATATTGAAGGTTTCGAGATTTCGTCTTAGCTCTTTGGTTTTCTCCTTTTCGGCCTGACTCTCCCTTATCTCCTTTATGGTTGTCTCAATCTGGCGGTTTGCATCGGCAAGAAGCACTTTTGCCTCAGCTCTTGCCTGGTCAAGTATGCTTTTGCGCATAGCCTGAATATCCGTAAGTTCTTTCTGATACTTCTCGGTTATGTTTTCAAGCGTTTTATCGGTATTTTTAATTCTTGCCAGCTTTTCGTCCATCATCCTTCTGTTCCTGGCAATCTTTTTAAGGTGTCTTTCAAGGTCAATAAAATCTCCTCCGGCACGCTCCTCGGCAAATTTCACTACCTCTGCCGGCAGACCTATTTTTCTTGCAAGTTCAAATGCAAAAGAACTTCCAGGAACACCTATTTCCAGTTTAAAAAGAGGTTTTATATTCTGAACGTCAAACTGCATCCCTCCGTTAATTACTCCCCTGCTGCTGCTTGCATAGAACTTAAGATTGCTGTAGTGAGTAGTGATTACTCCAAAGCATCCCCTTTCGTCGAACTCTTTAAGGATTGCTTCGGCAATTGCCCCACCTGCCGTTGGTTCTGTACCGGCACCAAACTCATCAATCAGAATCAAACTGTTTTCATCGGCACCCATAAGAAAATCCCTCATGTTTGTGAGGTGGGAGCTGTATGTGCTGAGGTCATTTTCGATAGACTGCTCGTCCCCTATATCTATGAATATGTTTTTAAAAATTCCGAATTCCGAAATTTCAGAAGCAGGAACAAGTAATCCGGTTTGCAGCATATACTGCAGCAATCCAACTGTTTTAAGGCAAACCGATTTACCACCCGCATTGGGACCAGATATGAGAAGTATGTGTTTATCCTTGCTTAGCGACATTGAGAGAGGCACTATCTCCTTTCCCTCTTTTCTTAGGGTAGCTTCGAGCAGCGGATGTCTTCCCCGCTGAATGTTAAGCTGCCGCTCGCCTGATATAATGGGTTTCCCCGCCTGCATCGAAATGGCCAGCAGAGCTTTGGCTCTGATGAAATCTATCTCCGAAAGGAACTCTGCCGACATCAAAAGTTCCGGCTGATATGGCCTTAGAAAATCCGAAAAGTCAACAAGAATTTTCAGAATTTCGCGCTGTTCGGCAAAATGGAGTTCCTTAACCTGATTGTTAAGTTCAACTATCTCTATTGGCTCAATAAAAACAGTCTTCCCCGAAGCGGATTCGTCAAAAACAAAACCGGGCACTTTTCTTTTGTTTGCAGTTGACACGGGTATAAGCATCCTTCCGTCCCTCATTGAAACGGTTGCATCTTCGTCTGCAAGGCCTTCGGATTGAACTCTCTTTAATATTGATGTAATTTTTCTCGAAATTTGCCCCTCTTTTTCTCTGATGGACGAGCGAATATTCTGAAGCTCAGGGCTGGCGTTATCTTTGATTTCGCCGAATTTATCCAGGATAGCATCAATTCTTCTGGTGATTTCCGGGAATTGCACAACAGGTTCCGCCATCTTTTTAAGACAGGGGTAGCTGCCGTCTTTGCTGTTTCTGAAGAAATTTGATATGGCCCGGATAGTTTCCAGAGACTGCTTAAGACGATATATGGATATTGTATCGAGATAAAACGAGGTTTGCTCAAGCTGCTTGATAAAAGTAAGAGTGTCCACATATCCGGAATCAGGGAAACCGGATTCGAGCATGATAATGACTCTCATTTCGTCTGTAAGTGACAGCATGCGGGCTATCTCCTCTGAATTTGTCAGAAATTTCGCCTCAACTGCTCTGTTTTTTGCAGATACGGTTGAACAGCGGGATTCTATCATAGATCTAATCCTGTCGAAACCCAATTTCTGTTCTAATCTGGAAATATTGCTCATAAGGGGAATAATGGTTACAAAGATAAAAGTTTATAACTTTACATAAAATTAAATAATATAATGCACCTCTGGTACCTGCTCCTTTTGCCTCTTTCCTACATAATCGGATCTTTCTCTCCGGCTATACGATTTGGAAAATTCTTTTATGGAATCGATGTAAGGGACTATGGAAGCAAGAACCCGGGAGCCAATAATGTACAAAGAGTTCTGGGTTGGAAACCCGCTCTTTTTGTTTTCTTATTTGACACTTTTAAAGGTGTTGCCGGAGCAAGTCTGGCCCATTTCACAAGCTTCGAAACGGGAACAAATATGTTTGTGGGAGCTCAGATTGTTTTGGGTCTTACAGCTGTTCTCGGCCATATATTCCCGGTTTTACATCAGTTTAAAGGAGGAAAAGGTGTTGCAACCATCACCGGAGTATTGTGGGCAATTCACCCGTATGCGGTGCTTATTTGCTTTGGCATTTTTCTCATTATGTTCCTCATTACCCGTTATGTCTCCCTCAGCGCCATAATATCAATTACTCTTTTCCCTTTCTTTGTAAACTCGTTGTTTGCACTTTGGCTCGACCCTGAAGTAACACTCACTCTTAAGATATTCAGCATCATAATTGCAGTTGTTATATGGCTCACGCACATAAGCAATATTAAGCGTATCATTAAGGGAAAGGAGGAGAAATTCCGGCTGAACAACGGTATTGCAGATGTTCCGGAAGAGGTCCGCACTATTTATAGGAATCCTCGATAGCGAGCCTTAGTTCGTTAATGCTTTTCATCACTTTAATCTCCCCGTTGCGGGCATAAGATATCTCTCCTCTCTGCTCAGACACAACGATAACTGCCGCATCGCTCTGCTCCGAAAGACCCAGCGCAGCCCTGTGCCTCATTCCAAGGTGAGCAGGAATATGAGGGTTTTCGGTTATTGGCAGTGTGCATCTTGCAGCAATAATTTTTTCGTCGGAAATAATCATTGCACCATCGTGAAGGGGCGCATTTTTAAAAAAAACATTTTCTATAAGCCTCCTGCTCACAATCGCTTCAAGTCTGTCGCCGGTTTCTGCAACAAATTCAAGAGAGGAGCTATGAGAAAGAACTATAAGGGCACCTGTTTTGGTTTCGGCCATTCTTCTGCAGGCAAGGGTTATCTCGTCCAGAACTTCGAGAGACATTCCTCTTTTCTTTTTACCCAGAAATGCATTAATCAGCCGAAGTTGCTGCCTTGAATCCATATATCTGGTACCGAGACGGAGTAAAAACCTTCTTATCTCCTGCTGAAATAGAATAATGAGGGCCAGAACGCCCACTCCAATAACCTGCCCGAGAATTGCACTCAAAAGGTCCATATGGAGAGCCTTTACAACAAGCCATATAAAATAGAAGACAATTATTCCGGTAAATATATTGAGGGCAGCCGTACCTTTTATGAGTTTGTATGCCTGATATATGAGTAGACCCACCAGAAATATATCCAGTATGTCTATAAAATCTATTTTAATGAAGTCCAGCATAAAATCTCTACAAACTTAAAAGAATTATTCTACAAATGCTAAAGTTGCGACGCTTACCATGCATCCTTCTGCCTTTAGCAGTGCCGTACCGCACGCTTCCAGCGTAGCTCCCGTGGTGAGAACGTCATCTACAAGGAGAATATGACATCCTTTTATTCTGTCGCCTCTTCTTAATTTAAAAGCCTTTTCAACATTTATCCATCTGTGCTGAGGGTCTTTCGTCGTTTGAGTTGAAGTGAAGCTTGTCCTTACTAAAACTCCGTTTAAAACAGGAATATCAAGCTCTTTTCCTATTGCTTTTGCAATAACATTTGCCTGATTATAACCTCTTTTCCACCTTTTGAAAGGATGGAGAGGCACAGGAATAATTACATCTACACTGCTAAAGCATTCGCTCTCTTTCAGCCGTTTGCCAAGCATACTTCCGAGATAGCGGCCAAGTGAAACCTGACGGTTGTATTTGAACTGATGAATAATTGAACGGTAAGGACTCTCGTCTCTGTATAGTATGAGGGATGCCACTCTTTGAAAGTAAACCCTGCCCCAGAATATCTGTTCGGCAGGGTTGTCTTTCCAGTTCCAGAAATACGTAAAAGGCAATGAAGACAGGCAATCCAAACATAAATGTCTTTCCTCCCTCAGCAAAATTCTCCCACACACTGGACACGGTCTCGGATAAATTAAATCAATCACTCCTCGCTAAAACTTTATCAATTCTGCTCCTATCGCCTCTTTTAATTGTTTGTCATTCCTTACGATACTCTCAATCCTTCCTCTCTGGAAGTAATATCTGTTTACAATCTCTTCTTCAAGAAGAGCTTTAATTTCTTCGCCATTTTTACGAATTGAGCCGCTTTTTCCTAGCTTAACCTTTGATTCCAACTGCTTCAGTCCGCTGTCCAGATCTGTAATGAGGCCCTCTTTTTTAGCTGTAGCCATGAGTCTGTCGTAATCTACCTCCGATGCTGTCCTGTGGTCGAATTCCCTTCCTACTGCATATTCAACAAACTTCTCAAACTCTTCATCTGAAAGTTTAAATTTAGATGGAGATTCAATTGTGAGATGGTCTTTAAAATAGACAATAGAATAATCCCTGAGAATATCGTTGTACAACAGTGAGAGCGAAGGTCTGCTGTACGATTCTGCCTCAATTTTCACGTCGGGAGCAATACCTCCGCCGTCAAAAACAACTCTTCCCTTGCTTGTTTTAAAAGATCTGATAAGGGAGTCAGGTATATTGCCAACGCTGCCGTCTTCGTTCCTGTTGCTGTAGTCAATTGCCTGGACGCATCTTCCGCTTGGAGTATAATATTTGGCGGTCGTTAGTTTTATCTTGTTGTTGTATCCAACGTCTCTTATCGATTGTACCAGCCCTTTTCCGAATGTTCTTGTCCCGATAATTGTTGCTCTGTCCAGATCCTGCAGGGCACCTGCAACAATCTCGGACGATGATGCGGATCCGGAATTGACAAGGACAATAAGTGGCAAAACAGTGTCTGTGGGCTCTTCTTTTGTATAGTAAATCGCATCTGTCTGTTTTTGTCTTCCCAGAGCAGAAACCACTTTTGTTCCGGAAGGAACGAAAATGGATACAATATTCACTGCTTCGTCAAGCAGGCCACCTCCGTTACCTCTCAAATCGAGGACTAGCCTTTTAATTTTCCCGCTTTTTTTGAGGTTGACAACTGCATTCTTCACATCTTTCGCTCCATCGAGGGTAAAACTTGTTATCCGGATATATCCAACAGTATCGTTTACCATTCCCCAGTATGCAACGTCGGGGAAGTGGACTCTTTCGCGGGCAATCTTAATCTCTTTTTGTTCTCCACCTCTGAGTTTTTTTACAACAAATGTTACAACAACTCCCGGAGTACCTTTCATTTTTGATGAGCACTGCTCCACAGTGAGTCCTGCTGTCGATAGTGAGTCTATCTTTAGAATAACGTCTCCTGCAACAAGTCCTGCTTTTGCAGCAGGCGAGTTTTCATATATTTCGGATATTTCCACCCCTCCGTTTATTTTCTTAATAAGAGCGCCAATACCTCCATAGGAACCTGTTGTAAGGAGCTCTATGCTCTCTTCTTCCTCTTCCGGAATATATACGGTATAAGGATCAAGCGACTCTACCATAGCATTTATGCCGGTCTGGACAAGCTTGTCTACCTGGATTGTGTCTACATAAAACAGGGAAAGCTCCCTAAGTACGGAGAACTGTATATCCAGGCTTTTGCCCGCTTTGAATTCTCTCGATTGTGCGGTTAAAACCGACGCGAGTAAAAGGGCGGCTGCAAATGCCAGTGATCTCAATTTTGTGTTCATGTTTCGGATTTTATAATCTTTAATACAAATTTAAAGTTTTAGTATCTTTGATGCAATATTCTTTTTATGGAACTAATCTTTGCAACTGCCAATAAACATAAATTATCAGAAGCGCAGGCCATTCTGGGAAACGGATTCAGCCTGGTTGTCCCTTCTGAGCTTGGCCTAACCGGAGATATTCCGGAAACAGCCGAAACACTCAAAGAAAACGCCATTATGAAGGCAAAATTTCTTTGGGACAGGTTTGGAAGACCATGCTTTGCCGATGACACCGGACTTGAAGTGGATTTCCTTAACGGAAGGCCGGGCGTCTACTCTGCAAGGTACGCCGGGATTGAGGCTGACCCTGTCAAAAACATGCAAAAACTACTAAAAGAACTTAACGGTGCCAACTGCAGAAAGGCTCGATTTGTAACAGTAGTTGCTCTCATCCTTGACGAAAACCGCATCATTCTTTTTGAAGGAGCCCTCGAAGGCTCTATTCTTGAAGCATCCAGCGGTTGCGGAGGATTTGGTTATGACCCCCTTTTTATGCCAGAAGGTTACAGCAAAACTCTTGCAGAGCTTTCTGCGGAAGAGAAAAACAGAATATCACACAGAGGTATTGCCATGCGTAAATTATCCGATTTCCTCAACAATAACTTCCCGGGAAAATGAATCTCAAAACGGAGATCATAGTCTTACACAAAACCAAGTACAAAGACTCCGGCCTCATTGTTCACGGTTACTCAAATACAGGAGGCCGTCAGGGTTTTATTGTCCGCAAAGCCGGGAGTTCCAAAAACTATGCCGCCATTTCTCAGTTACACCCGCTTAGTATTATAGAGGCCGAACTGGCCCCCGGAGAAAAGGGAGATCTAAAGACAATCCGTGAATACCGCACAATTTTCAATCTTGCGGATATCCGCACCAATGTTACAAAAAGCACTATTGCAATATTTATAAGCGAGCTTATATACCGGAGTATTAAGGAAGTGGAACAGAACCGAGAACTTTTCGGGTTCATAAAAAAATCTGTTATTTTACTTGAAGAACTTGAAGAGAACTATTCAAACTTCCACCTTTGGTTTATTGTCGGGTTTGCAGGAATGACTGGCTACTCCCCCGAAGACAACTATTCCCCCAAAAATGAGTATTTCGACATATTTACTGCCCGTTTTTGCCCGTCTCCCGTCTCGGAAGGAATGTGCTTTGATGCTGCCAACTCACACATACTTCATTCTATACTTGAATCCAGGGAGAAGTGTATTCACCTTCTAAAAATATCGGGAAGGCAGCGGTTCAGTTTTATAAGCGAAATGCTTAAATACCTTGGGCATCACATGGGACATCCGATAAATATTCAATCTCTCGAGATACTCAGGGAGGTCTTTGAATAATAGTCTATATTTGCACCAACTTTAAAGGTTTAAAATGTCAGTTGTAACGAAGGTTTTTAATTTATACTCCTATAGAAGGTTAAAAGTCCTGGATGAAACCAGGATGGACCCGTGGCGTTTTCAGAGAGAGTGGTTTGACAAAATTTTAAAGTCCGGCTCAAATTCGTCTTTTGGAAAAGAACATAATTTTGGTTCTGTATCAGATATTTCGGGGTTTCAGAGAGTGGCTCCGCTTTTGGATTATGACAAGATAGAACCTTATATTGACAGAGTCCGCTCGGGAGAGGATTATGTATTATGGGATTCAAAAATCAAGTGGTTTGCCAAATCCAGTGGAACAAGTTCTTCAAAAAGCAAGTTTATTCCAATTTCAAATGAATCAATAAGTTCATGCCATTACGATGGTATGCAGAATATGCTTGCGACTTATATGAACCAGAATCCGGAATCGCGACTTTTTGACGGAATGGCCCTTACACTCGGCGGCAGCGCAAAGGAAGACGAGGCGGGCAAGGGAGGGACCCAATGCGGCGACCTTTCGGCCATTTTGCTCAAAAACTCTCCTGCAATTGCAGAGCTTAGAAGAACTCCGCCAAAACACATAGCCCTTATAGGCGACTTTGAAGAAAAGGTTAAGGAGATTTGCAAGATTGCAAATGAGGTTGATGTTACAAGCATCTCCGGCGTTCCTTCATGGAATCTTATTCTACTGAATTCAATACTTGAATACACCGGCAAAAGCAATATTCTTGAGTTGTGGCCAAATCTTGAACTTTTCATGCACGGAGGAATCAATTTTGAGCCATACCGAAGTGAATACAAACGCATTATTCCGTCCGACAGCATGAAGTACCTTGAAAACTATAACGCTTCCGAAGGGTATTTTGCTTTTCAGGATGATCCAGGGGATCGCTCTATGCTTCTGATGGTGAATGGCGGAGTGTTTTATGAATTTATTCCGCTGGACAAATTAAACGAAGCGCTTGCCGGAAATTTTAACGAATTTGACACTGTTGAAAGTGTTAAAACCGGAGTAAACTATGCAATGGTAATAACAACCAACGGTGGCCTATGGCGTTATTTAATTGGCGATTCGGTCTCCTTTACATCGCTCTGCCCGCACAAGTTAATTATCACCGGACGCACCCAGCTGTTCATTAATGCCTTTGGCGAAGAGCTGATGATTGGAAATGCGGAGAGGGCACTTTCTGATGCCTGTGAAGCCGAGGATTGTTCTGTGGAAAACTTTACAGTTGCACCTCTGTTCATGAAGGGGGGTGGAAAGGGTTCCCATCAGTGGCTTATTGAATTTTCCAGGACACCGTCCAATATAGAAAAATTTGCCGATTTGCTTGATCTTGAGATATGCAAACAGAATTCCGACTACGAAGCGAAGAGAACAAAAAACTCTACAATGGAACGTTTATCTGTAGTTAATCTTAAAAGCGGAACTTTTTACAAATGGCAAAAAGAGAAAGGGAAACTGGGTGGACAGAACAAGATCCCCCGCCTGAGCAGTGGAAGAGATATTGCAGAGGACCTTATAAGGATAAATTCTGAGGAGTAATAATTTTGACCTATGGAATCTGTAATAAAGTGTGTCAAAAATTTTATTGAGAGGACCGGCGATGCGTCTCAGGAAAATGAATCACTGTTTGAGGAAGTTGCGCTTAAGGTGTTTAGCCATCAATATTCGAATTGTGAGCCATATAAACGATATGTAAACTATACAGGGAAAGATACTGAGTCAATAAAATCCGTTGGGGATATACCATTTCTTCCGGTACAGTTCTTTAAAAGCGAGGAGATATACTGCGGCCCCGGCAAGCCCGAAAAAATTTTCACAAGCAGCGCCACAACCGGGATGGAACCATCAAGGCATCCGGTAGCAGAACTCTCACTTTATGAGAAAAGTTTCATAAATGGGTTTCACATTTTCTACGGAAACCCTTCAGACTATATTATTCTCGCCCTGCTGCCTTCTTATCTGGAAAGAGAGGGATCTTCGCTTGTCTATATGGCAGATACTCTTATCCGAATGACCGGCAATAGCGAAAGCGGGTTCTATCTCTATAACAGTCTGGAGTTGTTTGAAAAGCTCTCTGCGCTTAAAAATGGCAATAAAAAGGTTATGCTGCTTGGTGTAAGCTTTGCTCTTCTTGACTTTGCAAACGACTATAAAATTGAATTTCCGGACCTGATTATAATGGAAACGGGGGGAATGAAGGGTCGTGGAAGGGAAATCGAAAGGGATGAGATGCACAAAATTCTCAAAAATTGCTTTGGAGTTGAAAATATTCACTCCGAATATGGAATGGCAGAGCTTCTTTCACAAGCCTATTCGAGTGGGAACGGAGTTTTTATGACACCTCCGTGGATGAAAATTATTATAAGAGATTTTAACAACCCTTTCCGCCCGGTCGAGGCAGGAAACCGCGGAGGCATTAACATCATTGACCTGGCAAATGTAAACTCATGCTCATTTATTGAAACAGAGGATATGGGCATAAAAACGGCCGGGAATGGTTTTAAGATTCTCGGCCGCATAAAAAATTCCGAACTCAGAGGTTGCAATTTGCTATTGGGCTAAATTGCCTGAATTGCTTTGATTGTTTCGTTAACCTGCTTTTCAATATCTGCAGCCTTATCATTCTCGCCACGATTCTTTAGAGCATCTGCAAGCATTATCAAATATGAGAGACTCCTCTCAATATCCGATTTTGAAAGATAAAATCCGTTGTATTTTTGAGCAAAAAGGTCTATTGAAGTAAAGCTGTCCTTTATGAAAGCATCTGCAAGTGAAAGTCCCTTTTCACGAGCTCCGGCAAGAATATATATATCAATAGCCTCCAAAACCGAGTGTTCGTTCAGAGAGCCAAGCAATGATATATTTAGCGGGAACTGTGAAGGAATCATAACAGCCTGCATTTTATCCAGAACGGCTATCGCCTTGTCTGCCTTTCCCTCAAGTACGAGAGCTTTTGCTGTTTGCGTAAAAATATTTCTAACACACGTTACCGCAGTAAATGTCAACAGATTTTGGTAATCAATATTTACTTTAGGGTCATTCATATTTCCCCACTTGTATACATTCATCACCTTGTCATACATTTTTTCTGCAGGAACCCTTCCCGGGAAGCCAAGTGAAGTTTTACTCTTTATTGGAACAAACTTATATGCAAAACCGGTGTATTCAAGATAGTCCCTTATTCCAATTTCAAGATCGCCGCCCATTGCGACAAAGTAGATTGGCCTGTCCCATTTGTAGTTTGCAAGCATATCAAGTATCATCAGCTCTGCTTTTGTCATCATATCCTTGTTTTCAGGAAGATTGAGAACAATAGTGTCAACGATTTGTGCCGAATCGGCCACGCTTACAATACCATTAGCAATTGCTTTCTCCCTGTCTACAGGAATGGTAAGTTGTCTTGCTGCAAAGAAACTGTAAAGCTCGCCGTCCTGTCCCCTGACTTTTGCATCAGGATTTGAAACTAAATCCACCACAAGTTTAAGCGGGAATGGCTTGTTAACTTTGTCATAAATCTGAATCACGTCATTTGTTCCGTACAGGTATTCTCTCTTTGGTACTGTGAAAGGAACAGGATCGGAATCATACGTTTTGAATTTCATCTGATCTATATACCAGTCTGTCCCCAGCAGAGATGTGTTCATTATCCGAACATCGGTTCTCACTCCTTCTACCTCCTGAATATACCAGAGCGGGAATGTATCGTTGTCGCCGTGTGTAACAAGTATGGAGTTTTTCTCTGTGCTGTTTAGATAGTTATAGGCAAGGTCGCGGGCAGTGAACCTGTCGCTTCTGTCATGGTCATCCCATGTCTGGCTTGCCATTTGAATCGGCACAATGAGGCAAACGGAGCTTACTGCTATTGCCGATACCTTTGCAGGTACCCACCTCTTTAACAGGTCATGAATTGCCATTACTGCAAGACCAATCCATATTGCAAATGCATAGTATGAACCGGCAAATGCATAATCCCTCTCCCTCGGCTGGTACGGAGGCATGTTTAGATAGACTGCGATAGCTATACCGGTAAGAAGGAAAAGCAACATTGTAACCCACCAGTTATGCTTGTCTTTGCCCAGTTGGTAAAATAGACCTATTAAGCCAAGCAAAAGCGGAAGCATATAGAAGTGATTCTTCGCTCTGTTGTTTACTATATAATCCGGGCCAACACTCTGGTCGCCAAGCCTGACCTTATCCAGGAATGGAATTCCGGTTTCCCAGTTTCCCCTGAACACATCGCCGGGTGTAGAACCCTGAATGTCATTTTGCCTTCCCGCAAAATTCCACATGAAATACCTGAAGTACATCCAGTCTAACTGATAATCGAAAAAGTACCTCAGATTATCCTTCATCAACGGGAGCTTCTTATCGGTTCCAGGGATGGTAGTTCCCCTGCCTTCGGTATATGTCTGATAAAAATTCACATGATCCTTGGAACTGTTGCTCCACATCCGCGGGAAAAGCATTTTTGATTCCGGTTTATACTTTGCCTGAACCGGGCCATTTACCTTTTCATATTTTCCGTTGAGTTTTGCATAATATTTCTTAGTAATCAAATCATATGTAGAAGAGTAACTCTCGCCATAAATAAGAGGGTTGCTCCCATACTGCTCCCGGGCAAGATATCTTACTAAAGAGAAGGGATTGTCGGGCTGATTTTCATTTGTGGGGGTATTTGCCTGCGACCTGATAATTACAACCGCAAAAGACGAATATCCTATTACAATCATTGTAAAACTCAAAATGATTGTGTTCCACAGATAATTTTGCTTTTTGTATGTATACCAGATGCCAAAAAATGATGCAATAAGAACCAAAACCATAAATACGACGGCACCTGAATTGAATGGAAGACCCATTCCGTTAACGAACAAAAGGTCGAACCACGATGCCATTTTTGGCAGATATGGTATTATTCCGTAAAGAATAAATGCGAGAATAGCTCCCGAAATGAGTAGCACATATATACTTTTCTTTGTGCTGACCTCATATTTTTTATAGTAATAAATAAATACAAGAGCCGGAATTGCCAGCAGGTTAAGAAGGTGCACACCTATTGACAGACCCATAAGGAATGCAATAAGAACAATCCACCTGTTTGCATGAGGCTGGTCTGCCTGCTCCTCCCATCTTAGCATGGCCCAAAAAACAGCTGCCGTAAACAAAGATGACATTGCGTATACTTCACCTTCAACAGCAGAAAACCAGAACGAGTCCGAGAATGTAAATGCAAGAGCACCTACTAACCCGGCTCCCCAAATTGCTATTGAGTTTGATGAGGAAAGAGCTTCTCCTCTTTTTTCAATAATTCTTCTTCCCAAATGAGTAATGGTCCAGAACAGGAAAAGAATAGTAAATGCAGAACAAAGGGCACTCATGGCATTCA
>Ga0316605_10000250_pt1 | contig 45352 bp, 31 predicted proteins | sample OWC_soil_day20_n_FD_207666 | JGI IMG/M metagenome (GOLD analysis project Ga0316605, IMG submission 207666) | Wetland soil microbial communities from Old Woman Creek delta, Ohio, United States - OWC_soil_day20_noCT | ecosystem: Environmental > Terrestrial > Soil > Wetlands | place: USA: Ohio...
CTGCGGACTTGCAGGCGGAGACCGACCCTTTGGCTAGCGATGGGGCTCATTTTTTGTTTTGTTATGGATTAGATTGAGCGCAGCCAAAGGGGAATGCCCTGAAAAAATGACTGCAGACGGCAGACAACGGACTGCAGACTAACAAATAGTGAAAGAGATAATAAATAAGAGGTAAAAGGTAAAAAGTAAAAAGTAAAAAGTAACAGTTTTTAGTGGTAATTTATTGTTCGGATTTATCTGGTTTAGCTACTAAATATTCTATTCTTATAAATGATTGTTACTGTAGATATGAAAAATATGAAAATTTATATCTATTAACTAATCAGTTATTTGTGATTTTTTTTACCAATCTTTTTTTAGATAAGGATATAATTGCTCCGCCGGATGAATTTCACCTGCAATCGAACAACCGAGCATTCGAGCAATCGAGCAATCCTTTTGCATGACGTTATAAACTTTATCCTTTTTTTGATTTAAACAAAACAACAATTATGAAAATGAGATATCCCAGCATCTGAATAATAAATGCAAAAATGATATCTGGTCTGGAATAGTAAAATGTTACTTTATTACTACCGGGCGGAACTAAAACCGATAACATGGAATTATTTAATGGTTTTATTTCTAATAATGTTCCGTTTTGCAATTTTGCCTTCCATCCGGGATAATAACTCTGTGCAATAATTAAGGGTCGTTTAATGGTATTTTTTGTAAACACTTCCACTTTTCCGGGTCTAAAAATGGAAATTTTTAAAGTTGAAGTTGAATCAAAATATTTATCTGTCAAATTTTTATCATTTGTGTAAGCAACTTCAGGGGTTATCGGAAGCGCTTTTGGGGAATAAATCACTTGATTAGGAAAAAATGCAACTTTTGGAAAGTATAACTCCTTCCCTACAAGCTGATTTGGAGTGGTCATTAATTCAAAATTTTTGAGGATAACTCCTTTATAACTAAACCACTCTATTTTTTTTTCAAATATGCCTAAGTTGCGCCATAATGTAGGATATGGCGTTTTCCAGTAAATCTGATTACTAGATGTGATTTCATTTGGAATCAGATATTTTTGAGGCTTTGTAGAAAGATATTGAGCCAACTCTTTATTAGTTAATTCAGCCACATATCCTGTTTTATGGATACAAATGGCACTATTAAATAATAGATCAATTAAAATGACTAAAATGAGTAACCTATTATTCCTTTTTATTAGTAAAATAAAAAACAAAACAATCAAAAATAATAGTTGAATCATACCCTGAAATACAAATTTAAATTCAATCGGTTTGTGAACACTATTTTGCCATGTCAATGATTTTAAATCACTTAAAAAATTCACTTTTGTAATCTGATCTATAAAAAGAATTGAAATAAATAAAATAGTAGTCAAAACTAGAATAAAAATCCGAATCTTTTTGCTTTTATTTTCCAGAAAGAAAATATTCATTCCATTAATAATCAGTATTATAAAGGGTATAATAATAAATAATCTGAAAATAGAGGGAAGTCGCATCATATTGATCAATGGGATATATTCAAATGCCCATCTATGAAAAGGTAAATATTTCCCTAAACTTAATAATAAGGCGACTATTCCTAATCCTATAAAAAATCTATTCCATTTGGTTTGTTTTGAGAAAATCCCCATTATTAAAAATGGTAATGATGTTATACCCAAATAGATGGATGACATACTGATATCATTTTGAATAAATTCACCTTCAGAATTAGCAACAAATGGAAAAATGAGAGATAAAAATGATCTGGGAGAATAGGAACAGGAGATTTGTAAATCATAAGATAAAGGGGCGCCTCTGGTGATATAGTTTTTAATTTCTAAAAAGGAAATGAGAGCAGGAAGAGTTAATACAATTACAGATAATAATACTGTTATTGAGCTAAATAATAATGTTTTATAATATTTTTTATCATTAAGTTTTCTATTGATGATTAAAAAATAGATAAAGAGACCTACAATGATATAAAAAGTGAGAATCCAGAATCCGGGATACCCTCCGGTAAAAAGAAATGAGAAAAAGAGGGCAATCCAAATACCATTTTTAAAAGAAGGAGATTGCAAAAATGTTATGGTACTTGATAAAATCCAGGGAATCCAGGTTGCTGCAATAATCCAGGATATATGTTGCACATTTCCTACATAAAAACCGGATAACATAAAAATAGAACCGGCAATAAATCGTATTTGCTTGGAGGATGAAAAATGCTTTGCTAAAATATAAAAACCAACACCTCCCATAAATGCATGAAAAATATATTCTATCCCCCACGTAAAAGGGGAATACGTTGTAAAAACCGATATAATCCATAATGGAAGATAAAAAGTGCCTGCCTGTGGATCTCCATGAACCGGTAATCCCATTGATTGATAAGGGATCCATAATGGAAAAATTCCATTTCTGATCGATTCGGACATAAAAAAACGACCCGGAAAAAACTCATCAGCAAAATCGTAAATTGGAGCAAAGTATAAAAACCAAAAATAGGCTAAAAAAGCAACAATAAGTATGTAAAAAGGATATTCAAGTTTTTTAAAGTAAGATCCCATGGATTCAAATTTGAAACAAAAATACAACTTATTTCATTAATTCCATCAATATACCCAAAGAATCGAGTGCATAAATATGTTCATTATGGACTATTAAATAGTGCACCATACCCGTTAGTACTTCATTTCTAATAGGTTTTGGAGGAAACGACGAATGTTGTCTATTTAAAATTTCAGAAAAATAAGTACTGGCTTCTTCAGATAGAAAAAACTTATTATCGACAAAAATGTCACTAAACCGATTCTCTTCAATGGAGAAAAATGGTTTTCTAAGCGAGTAATCGTTTTCAGGACATATTCCTAATGTTTGCATTAAATCAGCCAGAAAATAGAGATGAGTATCAGGACTAAGTTTTTCTACAGTATCAAGTTCTATTAGGCTCTTTTCCATTAATTCAAACATTTTTTTATCTTCAATAGAATTTCTTAAAAGTTTGTATAATAATTCATTATAAAAAAATAATATAGCGTTTCTGGAAGGATCAAATGGAATTTTTATATATTGTTTTGAGAAACAAACATCTTTTAAAAAGCCTAATTTATGTAAGATTACATCATCAAATGTGATCTCAAGTAATGCTAATGATGTAAAAAAAGTGTAGTTTATTTTTGATTTTTTGGAAAACGCATTTTTAACTATAAATGACTGTGTCCCAAAATTTTCTGTAAATATTTTTACAATAATACTCGAATCTGAATATTTTGTTTTGTGAAGTAAAATTCCTTTGGTTGTAACAAACATTTTAATTGATAAAGAGAATTTTTGCTACCTGTTTTTCAGAACCGGTATCACTTGATGCAAATACAAAATAAACACCTGTAGCTGGTCTTAGTCCATTAAAACTTAAGCCATTCCAAACTAACTGTCCACCATCTGCATAACCCTGCCAAACCAATAAACCTGAGGCATCAACGATTTTACAGAATGAATTTTCCATTAAACCGGTGACCGTAATATATCCGGTATAACCTGATTTAACCGGATTTGGAAACACTTTATAATAGTTGTAATTTTTTTCTCCTTCCGTAGCAGTTCCCCTATAAGAGATTAACCCGGCAGTTGTTGCAAAATACACTTCTCCACTTTTTTGATCAATAGTTATTGCATTGATTTGATTGGAGATGAGTGGTGAATTTTCTTCATCAAATTGCAATATTTGTTCAGTTCCATTTTCAGACATTAAATAAACACCTGCTTTAGAAGTTCCTATCCATTTTCTATTTGCCCCATCCACAGCAATTGAGGTAACGGTTTCAAATTCAAAAAGATTATGAACATATCCATTTTGTTCTAACAGAATATTTTTAGCATATAACTGCTTATCAAAAACTGAGGAAGGATTATAAACTACCTTTACAGTACGATCACAACCTATCCACATATTGCCATTTAAATCTTCTGTAATACAATTAATTTGGACGGTTTGAATATTGGCACTTGAATTTAAATCAATCTGAGCTATTTCATCATCAGAAAGATCGTCAATGGTTTTATTATCATTATATACAATCAATTTATTTTGACGTGGAAAGGTGATCCATTTATAATTTCTGGAATCAATATAAACAAATTGAGCCACATTCTCTTCATTACCTGTAATATAAGGTGCTAAACTGAACGATTGCCATGTAGAGTCACTTTTCAACACCTTAAGTGGTTTAGTCACTTTGCTATTCGTTAACCATAAATTTCTATAGGCATCAAAGCACAACCCTGAAACAAAAACATACTGAGTTGTATCAGCAGAAGACGCATGAATAGACTGTAAAGGTGAGTTATAGGAATTCCATTGTTTTTTAATAGTATCATTTACAATTCTGAATAAACCTCCAGACCATGAAGCAGCGTAGATTTCATTCGTATTAAAGGGATTAACTGCCACATTTACAATATCATGTGGTTGTTCGAAATTATAAAAAGGAGAATTCAAATAACTCCAGGTTTGATTTTTAAAAATACTGATTGAAGGAGGAATGTAGTTTATACCCCATGAAATCATCGATCCCGGAGCTATGGCTAAAACACCATCCTGGCAATCCATATTTTCAACCATTTCTGATGCCGGACCCTCTAAAGTATATAAAACAGGATAGGTTTCTGGTCGGTTAAAATAGGCCAATCCATGATATTGATCTGCTATCCATAAAACATCTGATCCATCATAAGCTACATCTCTTCCTAATGCTAAAAAAGCACCATCCAACCATTTATAAATGTGTTTAAGGTTCAAATTTTCATCATAAATACGAACCTGATCATAATCTAAAATAGCTAATTCATTATTTTGTTTTCTAAAATTCATCACCTGAAACCCATAAATAGCATCGTTATATTGCCATATTCCATTCGTATAACTAAAAATAGAATCTCTCTCATCTCCAGATTTGTTGACTACCAAATGATTTCCAATGGTTTCAATATAAGTGTATTTACTTGTATCTAGCTGACTTTCAAAGTTCCAGGCAGAGAAATCGGGTATTCTGATATCATCAGTTGGAATAGAAAATACACCTTTATCAGTGGTAATATAATACCGATTTTGAAATTCAGTAAATCCAAACACCTGATAAGTTAAACCATTCAAATTTGTAAACCATGTATCAATAACTAAAAATCTTTTAACATCAATAGATACAATTCCAAAACCGGTAGCCAGATACACGATATCTCCTTTTTCATAAGTACCATTAATTTTTTTGGAACCTAAAATTTGCTTTTCTTTAATTTCAGACATATTTACAAGCTGATCTTCCTTTAAAAAATCAAGATTTGACGTGTTGTAAATGATCATCAATAATTGATTATTCTTAAGATAGGTAAGATTTTCAATTCCAATTTCAGAAAGTCCATCTAATTTAGACAAAGTAGATTTAGTGTAACCATTTTTCTTATCCAAAACCATTAAATTTTTCATGGTAGAAGCATATACATAATCAGGAGTTACTGCAACATGAAAAAACGATTTAAAAGGGAGATGCTCCCGAAATTCACCTACAGGAATTTGAGCATAACCATTTGAAATTGAATAAAATAAAAATAAAAAGAGAATAATCTTAAAGAATATTGATTTCATAGTTTTTAATAAATTGGTGAATCCATTTAATCTATATCCAATACTAACGATAAAAATCCAAATTTGTTTTATATTTTCTGATTCCAATTACAGAAAAAGTGGAGGTTAGAAAACTAATTGCAACAACTGAAATAAAAACGATCATAAAGTCTGAAAAATCCATAATAACAGGATATGAATCTATAATATAATGAGCACTTCCATCTCCTAATTTTACAATTCCAAACTGTTGTTGTATAAAACAGATCAGAGCACCTGATACAATACCCAGAATGCCTCCAAAAAATGAGATTAATATCCCTTCAAACAGAAAAATGGAGCTGATTAATTTCTGATTTGCGCCTATACTATTTAAAATTTCTATATCTTTTTTCTTTTCTACGATTAGCATTCCAATCACTCCTATAATGTTAAAAATAGCAACTAAAATAACAAAAGAGAGAATAATAAAAACCATCAATTTTTCAGATTTCATCGTTTTAAACAATAATTCCTCCTGTTCAAATTTGTTTTGCACTTTAAACTTATTTCCTACAATATTTTGAATCTCTTTTTGTTCCGGAAATTGATTGTTTGAGGATTTTAAAAACAACTCTAATGAAGTTACTTCATTTTCAAAATCCCCTAATTCTCTAGCAAATTGGATTGGAACAAACACATACTGCTCATCATATTGTGTATGAGAAAGAAAAACTCCCGATGGTTGCAAATATAGAACATTAAAAGCTTCTGAAGGATCTGCTAAATTTTTCCTATTCCTTTTAGGATAGTGAAATTTTAGCATATCAAAACCATTCAGGTTAATATCTAATGTACCTGCAGCTATTGCACCCAGAACTACGTGTGGATTCCCATTCTTTTCTAGAGCAAATGAGCCATCATAGATCAATTGATTCAACTTCGATTGTGATGGATAATCAGGTGAAACGCCTTTAAAATGGGTCAATATTTGTTTATCTTGTTTTGAAACTAAAGTTAAATCTGAAACCACTTCCTGAACTGATTTTACAGAATTTATTTTCAATAGTTTATCAACATCAATTAAATTAGTATTAAAAGACTTTCCCTCTTTTAGTGTGATTTTATAATCCGGATTAAATTGATTAAAAGATTTGGAAACCAGATCTTCTAAACCATTAAATACCGATAGTACGATGATTAAAGCAGCTGTACTCACTAAAATTCCAACGGTTGAAATGATGGAAATAATATTGATTATATTATGTTTTTTCTTAGAAAACAGATATCTTAATGCAATGAATAGAGCTGTTTTAGTAGAATTCATGAAAATCTTTTTTAACTATTTAAAAGATTCTCAATATTCTCAATGTAATCCAAAGAATCATCAATAAAAAATTCAATAGAAGGAACTATTCTCAATTGATTTTTTACTTTTTGACCTAATCTGAATCTTATATCTTTGGTATTGGTTCTGACTTGTTTAATGGTTGCATCAGGATCTTCCGTATTAAAAAGGGAAAGATAAGCTCTTGCAATAGATAAATCTTTAGTAATTGTGGCTTTTGTAACGGTTATCATACAATTATAAACCGTAATTGAATCTTGCAAAAAAATGTCAGCTAACTCTTTTTGAATTAGTTTTGCAATTTTATTTTGACGAGTAGTATCCATTTGTGAGAATTTAATCTGCAAAAATACTAAAATTGTTCCAAAAAATCTCCAACAATAAAAAATGAACCTGTAATCAACAGAACATCTTGAGGTGACAACTGTTCTTTTACCTTCAAATAGGTTTTATAAGTAGATGGATCAATAATTTCTGCATTTAATTCAAATTCCTGAAATTTTTTAAGCAAAAGATCAGGATTTAAAGCTCTGGAAACCGGTGCTTTACAAAGATAATAATGGGCATTTGTGGGTAAAAGATTCAGTATAGGTAAAAGATCTTTATCGTCAACAAAACCTAAAATAATATGTAATTGATCTATTGTCAAGTTAGAAATTTGAGGAATTGTATATTGAAATGCACCAATATTATGAGCTACATCGCAAATAATCAATGGATTATCCTGAATCACTTGCCAGCGACCCAAAATATTAGTGTTTTTAAGAACATTTTCCACACCGGCACGCGCGTAATCCTTTTTAAAACCAAAAAATGACTTTAAAATTTCAATAGCATGAAAATAGGTAGCCAGATTTTTCAATTGATAACTACCCTGAAGTGGCAATATCAGATCTTCATAGAGCAATTTAGTATGGTATTTAACAGAAATATGCGTTTCTACCGGATTGGTATCATCAATAACAGATAATCTAATTTTATCGGCAACAAATAATGGAGCATTTTTTTGTGATGCAACAGCTTGAAATACAGGTAAGGTTTTAGAATCTGCTTCCCCAATAAGAACCGGAACACCCGGTTTAATAATTCCTGCTTTTTCAAATGCAATTTTAGGAAGAGTATTACCCAGAATCTGTGTATGGTCAAAGGAGATATTGGTAATAATGGATAAAATAGGATTGATAATATTGGTAGCATCCAATCTACCGCCCAAACCTGTTTCAATTATTGCAACATCAACCTTTTCATTCACAAAATAATCAAAAGCAAGAATAGTAGTGATTTCAAAAAAAGAGGGTTCAATCAGATCCATTTTTTGCTGATATTTTTCAAAAAATTGGATCACTTTTTCTTCGGGAATATTTTGACCATTAATTTTAATTCTTTCTCTAAAATCGACCAAATGGGGAGATGTAAAAAGAGCCGTTTTAAAGCCGGCTTCCTGAAAAAATGAAGACAATAATGAGGAAACGGAACCTTTTCCGTTGGTTCCGGCGACATGAATCGTTTTAAGTTTGGTATGTGGATTTCCGGCAATTTCAGCTAAGGTTTCAATATTCTCAAGTCCCTCTTTATAGGCTAAGGAACCGATTTTATGATACATGGGGTAGCTGGTGTAGATTTTGGAGAGGATCTCTTGATAGTTCATTGATTAGAAATTAATTTCCGGGACTGAAGATAATATATCTAAACTCTTCATTTCCGGAACGATATTTGGCTTCTTTTGCTCTTCTTAGACATTCCTTTTGAATTACAGAAGATGAAATTGAAGTAGGATATTTGGCAGAATTAATTATTTGAGCATCTACAACTGTTCCATCAGTAAGTACATGTACCCTAATGCTGACAGTTCCCTCCTCTTTAATAGTCATATCCGGAATTTTTGCAAAACCTCTTGTACCTTTTCCATCTCCGATTCCGGATGTTCCTGTTCCATCTCTACCAGAAGTAAAACCATTACCGGAAGTTGGTCCTGATCCTTTTCCATCTTGTCCTCCTGTTCCACCACCGGTTCCAGGTCTGAACATGGCATTTGGATCAGGTTTAGGTGTTACAGTAGTCGTGTTATTATTTTTGGTATTTGTTTTCGATGTATTAATAACATCATTATTTTCAGTATTTTGAGTTACAACATCAGGGGCTGTTGGTTTCACACTAGAAACATTTTGTGGAGTTTCGTTGCCACCACTACCGCTACTTCCACCACCCAGCTCAGTAAGTTCTACAAAAATCACTTTTTTTGCCGGTGGGGGTGGATTTTGGTATTTGAATCCACAGAAAAGCATAATTAAAAGAACCAATACCATCACTAAAGTGGATACTGATCCTGATATAACCTTAAATTTTTTCTCGTCGGACATAATCTTCTATTTATTTTCAGATTCCGTTGCAAATATCAACCGATATTTTTGATTTTCAGCTAAATTTTCATTTAATTTATTCAAAATATCCCATAAAGTTACAATATTTTGAACAGGAACAGTTGCATCAGATCTGAGAATGATGGTTCTGGATTCAGATTTATCTACTGCCGCAGCTTGTAAAAGAGCAGGTAACAAAGTTTCAGCTGTTACCGGTTCAGGATCTGTATGATTTGTAGTGGTTAAAAAGTAGTTTTTATTGGCATCCACATATACTTCAATATTTCTGGGACCCAAAACTCTTCCGGATGAACTTTTTGGTAAAGAAATATTGATCGCATTAGGAGCCACTAAAGTTGAGGTGATCATAAAGAAAATCAGAAGAAGGAACACCAAATCGGACATTGATGTTGCACTAAAACTGGGGCTGATTTTATTTTGGGTTTGTAAAGCCATAACTCAATTATTTTATCGATTGTTATACTGGTTCATGAAGTAAATCCATAAACTCAGTAGTTTTTGCTTCCAAATTAAAAACTACAGATGATATTTTAGAAACTATAATATTATAGAAAATAAAAGCAATAATACCAACAATAAGCCCAACAACAGTAGTGATCATTGCGGTATAAATACCACCGGATAAATCTGTAATATTCAAATTATTAGGATTGGCTGCCATGTTATGAAAAGCAACAACCATCCCAACTACAGTTCCTAAAAAACCAAGCATAGGAGCTGCACCTGCAAATGTAGCGAGATACGATACTTTCCTTTCCATGTTTTGGATCTCCAACTTTCCTGTGTTTTCAATAGCTGCAGCAATATCGTTTAAAGGTTTTCCAATTCTGGTAATCCCCTTTTCAATCATTCTTGCTAATGGAGTATCGTTTCCTTTACATAAAGCAAGCGCAGAATCAATTTTTCCACTATGAATAAAATCACGAATATTATTCATAAAATGGCGCTCCTCTTTGGAGGCTTTATTTAAAGTTAACAATCTTTCAATAAAAATATAGAACGAAAGAAAGAACATGATATAAAGTGGAATCATAATCCACAAACTATTTATATCAAAAACCAAATCAATAAATTTTAATTCTTCAACTTTAGGAGTTATTGGAGCAGTGGCTAATGCAGTAGTATCACTACCAACAGGGATTTGTAAAAAAAACAAACTTTTCATATTTTAATAAATTTTAGCAAAAATAGCAAACCTATCTATTTTTTTGTCAAGATTAAAACGTTTTTTCCCAACACATTATTGTTAATATTCTTTCTATATTTTTTTGGATTATAGATTTAATTTATTTACTTTTGTATTCTATTAATATTAATGATATTCACATATTTTTTATATGTACAAACAACAAAATACAAAAGGTCAAACCATCAAGTATAATCAAACGAAAGAACAAACAAAGAAAAGTACTAAAAAGACTTCTTCCTCTGTCTCTAAAAATAAAGGTTCTAAGAATTCAGGAAAAATTAGAACAGATAAGTTTATTGAGTTGATGAAAAGTCAAAGAATGATTCAGGTTTATGGGATTATCCTGATGTTGTTTGCTGTTCTATTGATTTTTTCTATTGTTTCCTCATTTTTTAATTACCAATCTGATCGATCATTTGTACTTTCTAATACTGAGAATATTTCCAATCTGGCAGGTACACTTGGGGCTCATTTGGCTTACTATTTTATTGATTTTACCTTTGGTTTTTCTGCAATAGGATTCCCTTTTTTGTTTTTTATCTTTGGCTATTATCTCACTTTTTCCAAACAAATTTTACCTGTTTGGTTAACTACTTTTACCACTTTGATTTCTATGGCGTGGTTATCTACAGTGTTAGGTTGTTTCTTTAATAATACCGGTTTTGAATTTATATCCGGAATTTTTGGAAATTTTTTAGCATTTACACTCCTTTCCTATACTAAAATTGGAGGTACTATCATTATTCTGACAGCTTCTCTGTTTATTATTCTGGTTCTATTTTATAATATTTCTCCTCTTAAAACTGTTCAGGTTTTAACCTCTTTTAATTTTCCTAAAATCAGATCTAAAAATAGTGATAAAACACCTCGTGAATCAAAATCTACAAGAAACAATTCCAAAGATTCATACTTATCAGAAATTCCACCTATTATTCCTACAAATGACACATCACTACCAGGTTTGTATATTGAAGATCGTAATAAACTGACCCAGGAATATGATAAAAATGTGATTCTTTTTAATGAAGAAGAGAATTTTGATACAAGAGTTTCTGAAAAAACAAAGAAAACAGAACCCATAGAAAATGTTGATTTTGAAATTGTTAACAATCCTATTGAAGACGATTTTTTAAATTCCTTAGAAAATAATGCTGAAATGGAAGATCCGGATACTGAAGATGCTGAAGATCAAAGCGGGTTCACCCGAATATTGGAAGATTACGATCCTCACTTAGATCTCTCCTTTTATCAATTTCCAAAGCCTGAATTTTTGAACGAATATGAAAATAAAGAGATTGATCATCAACAAATCAATCAGGAATTGATTGAAAATAAGAACAATATCGTTAGAACTCTCGATAATTTTAAAATCAAAATTAAGAGGATTACAGCAACTATTGGACCTACGGTTACTTTATATGAAATTATCCCTGATGATGGTGTCAGAATTTCAAGAATTAAAAACTTAGAGGATGATATTGCTTTAAGTTTAGCTGCTCTTGGTATTCGTATTATAGCTCCAATTCCGGGAAAAGGAACTATTGGGATTGAAGTTCCTAATAAAAATGCGCAGATTGTTTCCATGAGGGAGATTATCAATTCCGATAAATTTCAGAACAACAAATACGACTTACCGATTGGATTAGGTAAGACCATTAGTAATGAGCCTTTTGTAGTGGATTTAGCCAAAATGCCTCACCTTTTGATGGCTGGTGCTACCGGTCAGGGAAAATCAGTTGGTTTAAATGCTATTATCACCTCACTATTATACAAAAAACACCCTTCTGAACTAAAGTTTGTCTTGATAGACCCTAAAAAAGTTGAGTTTACACTTTATTCTATTATTGAAAAACATTATTTGGCAAAACTTCCAGACACCTTAGATCCTATTATTACAGATTCTAAAAAAGTGATTCAAACATTGAATTCTCTATGTGTTGAGATGGATACCCGATATGAATTGTTAAAGATTGCAAAAACCAGAAATATTAAAGAGTATAATGCTAAGTTTTGCAGTCGTAAACTTTCCCCTGCTTTAGGTCACCGTTATCTTCCTTATATTGTGCTGATTATCGATGAGTTTGGTGATTTGATCATGACTTCCGGTCGTGAAATTGAAACACCTATTGCCCGTTTGGCACAATTAGCCCGTGCTATTGGGATTCATCTTATTATTGCAACTCAAAGACCATCCGTTAATATTATTACCGGGATTATTAAAGCCAACTTCCCTTCCCGTATTGCATTCAGAGTGTCTTCCAAAATTGACTCCAGAACCATCTTAGATGGAAATGGAGCTGATCAGTTGATTGGAAAAGGAGATATGCTTATGTCAACAGGAAGTGATTTAATCAGACTTCAGTGTGCATTTGTGGATACTCCCGAAGTGGAAAAAATTGTTCAGTTTATTGAAGAACAACAATCATATCCTGAAGCATTTATTCTTCCTGAATACATTATTGAAGATAAAAATAAAGGAAATGGAGAGGAGGATGAACCTTTCAATTCAGATGATATTGATCCGATGTTTATGGAAGCTGCCCGATTAATTGTACAAACTCAAATTGGCTCCACTTCACAAATTCAAAGAAAAATGAAATTAGGCTACAATCGTGCCGGTAGAATTATGGATCAACTCGAAGAGTTTGAAATTGTGGGACCATCCGTTGGAAGTAAAGCCCGTGAAGTTAAAGTGAGATCTGAAGAGGAATTAAACCAAATTTTTCTTAAAATGGGATTGTTCTCTTAAACACTGACCTATATTTGAAGTCAATAAACTAATAAGATTAAATAAAACGATATGAAAAAAACGATCGCTACACTCCTACTCTTTTTTGTAATTGGATTTAATTTTGCTCAAAATCAAGTTGATACAGATCAGGGAGCCTCAAAAATACTGGAAAATGTATTGAAAAAATACAATTCATTTACATCAATGTCTATTGATTTTTCATTTAAATCTGAAAAAAACAATAAAATAATCCTAACAACAACCGGAAATCTGATCATCAAAGGGAAAAAATATTATGCTACATTTGACCAACAAATTTTTGCCTGTGACTCAAATGTTGTTTGGAACTATCAAAAAGAGGGAAATGAAGTTACTTTGTATGAATATGATGAATCTGAAGCACCCATTTTTCATCCTACAAAATTTATTTCTAACTGGAAAAAAGAGTTTAAAGCTAAATTTATCAGAGAAGAAAACACCAACAATAAAATGATTCAAATCATTGATTTAGTGCCAATTAAATCTGCTTCTTATTATAAAATCAGAATTTATATTGATAAAAATAAAAATGAAATTACCAAAACTCAGATTTTTGATAAAGATAATACCATTTATAATTATATCATTACTAAAATGGTTACTAATTCAACCATCAATGACTCCACTTTCAAATTTGTGAAAGAAAAATTTCCTAATGTTCAAGTAAATGATATGCGTTAATATGAAAAGTAATTTATTATTCATTTTCATTTTATTTATTTTTCTTTTAAATTCTTGCCATATTACCAGGAATTTAAAGCCTAATGAATATATGTTAATGAAAAATAGCGTTACCATTATTGATGATAAGCCGAACGAATTTTATGATTTAATTGATTATGTAAGACCAATTCCTAATAAACGTACTTTAGGAGTTTTCATGTTAAAACCCGCTTTATATGCCAATTTTCAACCTGATTCCAGTGAATTGGGAATTAAAGATTCACCTTTCAGAAAATGGATGAGAGATAATGGAGAAAAACAAGTTTTATACGATACTTTAAATGTTATTTATTCTATAAAACAACTTCAATCTGTTCTTAAAAAAATGGGTTATTTTGATGCTGTTATTACACCTGAAATAACGTATTTAGATCATCAGAAACTCAACATCAATTATGCTGTTCAAACCAAAAAGCCCTACTATATCAGATCTATTACCTATAATATTGATATTACTGAATATAGGAGGATTATTGTTCAGGACACGATGAATTCTTTGATTAAACCAGGCATGAAATACAATGAGAATTTAATCATTTCTGAACGGGACCGGATCATTGCCAATATTAGAAATCAAGGATATTATCACGTTACTCCGAGTATCATTACGATTGATGTTGATACCATTAGAGGACTTCAATTAAAAGATTTTCAAGGAAATCCAACTTTAAGTTTACAAATTTCCATTAATTTTAAACGTATATCAGATCCTGCAATCATTGCTAAGCACCAGTACAAATACACTTTTGATAAAGTGTATATTTACACTAATTACGATCCAAAATATGAAAAAGGGAACAATGTAATGGATACTACTGTGATAACTTCGCAAAATGAGTATTCAGATCCCACTTCTTACTATTTTATCACGCCTGTAATGATGAAAAAAAGGAATGGTGAATTGGTTCATATTTCAGATTATAGATATAAAACCATCATCGAATCTATATTTACTAAAAAAGGACAACCTTTTACACAAGATGCTTACAATAAAAGTTATAAAAGATTCAGAGATTTAAAAAATTTCAGTATCATCAATATCAATTTTGTAGAAGATCTATCCCAGACTGATTCCATTTATAAAAAGGGAAGCATCAATACTATTTTTAAACTTACCAGATCGAAACCTTGGGGATTAAAGCCTAAATTTGAAATAAGAACAGATCTAAGTAGTTTTTCAGGAACTTACTACAATAAAAATTTGTTTAAAGGTGCTGAATATTTTGAATTTAATGTTTTTGGTAATATTTTGTATTATAATTGGTGGAATAAAATTTTAGGCAAAGAAGTGAGTGAAAATAAAATTTACGGAGAATATGGCGGTAATATTACTTTGGATTTACCCAGTTATCTGTTTATTAAAAATTCTCAGAATTCTAATGCTCTTTATTATAGATCCTCAGTAAAATTAGGGGGAAGTTATTCTCAATTATTTTCAAGGCTTATGCTTTTCGCTAACCTTTCCTATTTTTGGTCGCCCAATCAGTCAATATCTCATACACTTTCTCCGGTTGATATCAGTACAATCGATAGCAGAGAAACCCGTAACAATACTTTAATCGCTACCTATCCGGATTCTTATCAAAGAAAATTTGATAAATTTATCCTTTTCTCATTCAAATATGGATTTGAGTATCGTCCTAAGTTAGCCTCAAAAAACGAAATGAAAATTATGGGATTTTTTGAATCGGTTGGGTCTGTTTTAACAGGTATTAATTATTTAGTTAATCCGTCTGAAAAATGGAAAATGTTTGGTTCTTTCAACTATAGTGCTTATGAAAAAGGGGAAATCACGATGAAATATCTCAAAATATTTTCTTCCAGAACTTCATTTGCCTCTAGATTTAATATTGGGTTAGCCATTCCCATTACACAAACTGATGTGATCCCATTTGAAAAAAGTTTCTTTATTGGAGGAGCCAATAGTATGAGAGGATGGACTTTCAGACAATTAGGTCCCGGATCTTTTACCAGTACAGATTTTATTGAAAGAACAGGTGATATTAAATTTGAGTTCAATTTTGAGTACCGCGGAACCATTTATAAATGGATCAAATATGGTTTATTTCTTGATATGGGAAATATTTGGTTAATTAATAAATATGAAAATATGCCAAATGCTGATTTTGAATGGAATCGTTTTTATAAAGAGATCGCAACCAATGTGGGATTTGGTATCCGATTTGACTTCTCCTATTTCGTGATCCGCCTCGACTACGGGTTACCTATTTACAATCCAAACGAAATCAATCAACAAAGATGGATCAATAAATCATGGATCAGTTCTGAAAGCTGGAAATGGGTTCAAGGAATTCAATTTAGTATCAACCATGCTTTCTAGACAGCAATTTATCCAATCATTTATCGAGCATGTTCCTCATATTCCAACTTCAGGACAAGAACAAGCGATAGATAAAATAACTCGTTTTCTTTATAAAACTGAACCCGGACAACTATTTATTTTAAAAGGGTATGCCGGAACCGGAAAAACCACATTGGTAAGCGCTTTGGTTAATGTTTTTGCAGCTTATCGAAAAAAAACAGTTCTTTTAGCACCTACCGGACGAGCAGCAAAAGTGTTTTCCGTTTATTCTTCCAAAAAAGCGTTCACTATACATAAATTTATATACAAAATTAAAAGTGAAGATGGATTTGTTCAAATCATTAGAAAAGAGAATAAATTAAATAATACTTTGTTTATTGTTGATGAAGTCTCTATGATTTCTGATCAAATACAAGGAAATGAATTGTTTGGAAATGTAAATCTTTTAAACGATTTAATTGATTTTGTGTATGAAGGGGAAAATAATAAATTGTTATTTATTGGAGATGATGCACAGCTACCACCTGTTCATTCTGATGAGAGTCCCGCATTAAACACCGACTATTTAAAACATACTTTTCATCTGGATATTGATTCTTATCAGATTAAAGATGTTGTAAGGCAAGCTGAACTTTCAGGAATTCTGTATAATGCTACATTATTGAGAGAAAAATTAAATCAAAATGACTACACTATTCCATTTTTTTCAACCAAACCTTTTCCTGATTTTATCAGATTATCGTCTGATGATTTAGAGGAGGAACTCAATAAACTGTATGCCCAATATGACCCTGAAGAAGTAGTGATCATCACAAGATCGAATAAAAGGGGTTCCATTTTTAATCGTGAAATTCGAAATCGAATTTTTTATCGTGACAATCAGATTGCTACCGGTGATTACATCATGGTTGTAAAAAACAATTATCATTGGATCGAAGAGGATTCGGAAGTGGGATTTTTAGCGAATGGTGAGATGATGGAGATTCGTAATATCATCAAAACCAATACACTTTATGGTTTTAATTTTGCAGATGTTCGGGTTCGTTTATGTGATTATCCTCAATTTCCTGAAATTGAGTTAAAATTAATATTAGAAAGTTTAGATGCTACCGGTGCTTCCATGGCTCAATCCGATCTAAAACTTCTTTATCAGGAAGTTTCAAAAGATTATGAGGATATTCCTAATAAAAGAGTTCGGTTTTTGAAAATAAAAAACAATCCCTATTTGAATGCTGTTCAAGCTAAGTTTTCTTACTCTCTGACTTGTCATAAAACGCAAGGGGGACAATGGAAAATCACCATTATTGATTTTCAACTATTTAAAGATCAAAATTTAGACAAAGAACAATTAAGATGGTTATATACAGCCCTTACCAGAACCACAGAAAAAGTGTATTTACTTAATTTTCAGGAAGATTTTTTTGGAAAACTTTAATTATCTGAAATATGTTCAGGAATTTTCAACCAATGGACATAATCCTCACCTAATGCTTTCACAGCATTTTCCCATATCAGTTCTGCCGGGGTTTCTAAGAGTAATTTTTCATCTGCATGACTCACCACCCACATTTTATGTTTAAGTTCTTCCTCAAGCTGATTTGGAGACCAACCTGAATAACCAATAAAAAACTTATATTTGATATTAGAATCCAGTTTATTTTCAATAAAAGAAATAAAATGATCATCATATCCCACATAAATATCATTGATAATAGGGGTACAAGAATCACATAACGGATAATTATGAATGGCAAAAGCTGAATTATGCATCACAGGGCCACCGGCATAAACAATATCATCTAAATTAATATCTTTAATCACCTGATTTACCTTATAATTAATGGGTTGATTCACAATAAGCCCAACACAATTCTCTTCGTCATATTCAATTAAAAAAACAACACTCCGATTAAAAAAAGGATCATTAAAAAAAGGTACAGATATTAAAATCCTACCTGCAAGCGGCTTTAAGGGGGTCGCTTTTACATCTAAAAATTCTTCAATATTTTGGATACTCACCTTTTTTTTCTTGCAAAAATACATATTTTTCTTAAAAAACAAAAATTATTTCAATTTTGTTGAAATTTTTAGATTTTAATGAATTAATGAGATCCCTTTTTTTAATTGTTTTTTGATTCCATTTAAGTTCCAGTATTCAATTTTAGCAATATAAAAACCATCAGCAACCTTCTCCCCTATTGCATTATATCCATTCCAAATAAAAACTTCATTAGAGGTAACAATATCATTATTACAAATTTCATTTACTAAATTTCCCTGAATATTAAAAATCTTAATTGTGATTCTTGTTTCTTCATCAGAAAAATGGGTTATAATTTCCAGTAAATCGTCGATTCCATCTCCATTAGGGCTCATCAGATTAGGGGTAATTGAAATTTCTTCTTCCGAAATGTTGTGATCTACATAATTTGAATTTTGATAACCAGGAGTTCCATAACCAACTGAATAAGAAGCTGATTGCCAATATTCAGGCTTATTTTCGATGAGATTATAATCGATTTTTTCTAAAGAAACTCCATCATAATTAAACAGATAGGGAGAATGAAACTCTTCTGAATAAGTGATTTGGTCCATCATATTAAGAGAAAAATCCGTAAAAAAAATAGTACCGCTACTATTGGTAAAGTTAGGAATTGAATCGGTTTCCAGTAAATTTATTTCATTAGGAATCAAATATTGTAATGCAGTTAACTTTTTATTTTTGCAAACTGCCACATATTGATTAGGAAATAAAAGAAACCCTGATCCGGAGATCAGTACTAATTTTTCAGGAATACCATTGGTACCCATTCCAATTCTCATCTTACCAACATCAATAATTTTGGAAGAACGATTATACAATTCTACATAATCTGCTTCAGTTTCTCCAAAAGAATTGGTTAATATTTCATTAATAACAATATCACCTTTTACCGGAGATTCAGGAATAGCAAACTTAATGACTCTATTTATTGGAATTAAATTATTACAACAATCTAATATGGAGTCTTTTATCGTTAATGTATATATAGTATTTTCAAGAATAGGATCAAACAATTCTAACTGAACAATCTGTTGATTTGGATCAATAAATTGAGTATGAGCAATATCAATATTGTGATCAATCTGAAACGGTATGGTTGAAAAATGGATTGATTCTGAAAAATAGAGTAAAAGGGTAATGATATCCTTAACTATAACTTTCTCAATATCAGGCGGATTCAGATCCGGATTTTCTTGAAGAATGGAGTTTTCATTGCCAGGTGTACCTCCCTGATTTGAAGTTGATGACCCCCAGTTTTCAGCACCACTACATGGATTATTCAAATCTTTCATTTCCAGAGACCAGCCACCATCCATTTTGATTGGGTCTGTATGCCAGTTTATTGAATATCTCACATAATGGATCACCTCATTTCGAGCATTTATTAAACATAATTCCTGACCATCATTGGTTAAGCTGAGCGAAGATAAACCATACACATTATCACTATAATATTGAAATTCTGACAAATAACTATTTGAACACAACAGTGCAAACTTATTTTTCGGAATTTTCATTTCCGGTAACAGCTTTAAAGTATTTCCAATTTTTAAACTCCAATCTTTCAGAAAGGCAGTATCCGGACCATTCACATTACAAATTTCGATGTACTCACCTGGAGGAAGTAAAATCTGGGGTGTTGGATCTGCCATGATCTCAGTAATCAAAAGATCATATTTTTCTATAGAATAAAAAGAAACAGTATGATGATATGCTACCATTTCATTTCCTGAAATGTCTTCTATTTTTTGAATAGTAAAAGGATAAGAACAATAATTTTCAAATGGCGTATAAAATTGTAAAATGATTGAATTTTCATTTTGGGAATCATAATAAACAGAATCTGGAATAATTGTACTATTTAGAATATAATTTTCTTTATTTAAAACAGTTATAGGTGATGGATATTCAGAGAAAGTGATCAAAATTTTATCTCTAAAATCATCAGTTTTGATTGAAACAACTTCAGGTGGTGAGATATCAATAATGGGCGGTCCGTAGTAAAAATTATCAAAATAAAATTTATCTAAATTTGACGATGTGTATTTACATAATACACCAAATCCTTCCATCTGAAGGGAGTCAAAAGAAAATCCTTCAGAATGGATTTGAAAAGCTCCGGTATTAGAGGAATCCGTATAAATTTTCCATTCACCGGAATTGGAATAGGTAACTTTAATATTTAAAGAAAATGGATTGGAAATATATCCATTTTGACCTCTACAAACGGAGATCAACTGGGTTCCATTTTTATAAAAAAGTTCAATTGCATCAGTAGCTAAATTTTCCCCAAACTGTAAGTAGTACCCTTGACTCATTTGCGTTAAGTTTCTATTATCTGATTTTAGAATCACCTGAGCACAATTATTAGTAGATGGGGAAAATGGAAGTTGGATTACAAATTTCCATTCCTTTTCTTCTTCATTCCAGTTTGTTGGAAGAGCAAGAAATGATGTTCCTGCTAAAGTTGCATGTAACTGGAGTTGATATGACGAATTGATCAAAAAATGGTTTGTATCCCCTATCCAAGTTGGATTGTTCAAAAAGTCTCCATCTGAAAATGAATCAGCTATTTGAGAAAATGATGTAACAGGGAATAAAAAAAGAAAAGATAAAAGTGCGATTATTTGGGTAGTTTTGGTAGTTTTCATAGTAGTTAAATTAGATTGCAAATATAAAAATAAAAATGGAAATGAATAAACATTTTTTGTATCTTTGCGAACTTTTTTACTAAAAAAATTTAACTAATTAAATATTAATAAAATGAAACAAGATCTATCAAGTTTGTATCCTTCCAAATTATGGGATATTTTTGCTGGCATTTGTGCTATTCCTCATCCATCTAAACATGAAGAGAAAATTTTAGTTTGGCTCAAAGAGTGGGCTGAAAAAAACAATGTTGATTATACTCAAGATGAAACCGGAAATTTTGTATTTCGCAAACCGGCAACCCCAGGATATGAAAACTGTGTTCCTGTAATTATGCAAGGACATATTGATATGGTACCACAAGCAAATGCTGATACTCCTCACGATTTTTATAATGATCCTATTATCCCAGTCATTGGAGAAGACGGCTGGTTAAGAGCTAAAGGAACAACTTTAGGAGCTGACAATGGAATTGGCGTATCTGTAGGTATGGCCATCATGATTTCTAAAGATTTAGAACATGGACCACTTGAAGTTTTGGTTACAGTTGATGAAGAAACCGGAATGACTGGTGCATTTGGATTAAAACCGGGATTCTTAAAAGGTGAAATTTTACTAAATCTGGACACAGAAGATGAAGGTGAACTATATGTTGGTTGTGCCGGCGGTTTAGATGCTACTTTTGAATTCAACTACAACTTGGTGGATACACCTGATAATATGAAAGGTTTCGAGTTTGCATTAACCGGGTTAAAAGGGGGACATAGTGGAATGGATATCAATTTAGGAAGAGCCAATGCCAATAAATTATTAGCCCGTTTTTTCAAAAAAGCGATTGAAAATTACGGAGTAAGAATTGCTAACATAAATGGTGGAAGTTTAAGAAATGCCATTCCACGTGAAGCGTTTGTTACTTTTGCAATTCCGGAAAATAAAGTAGCTGAATTTGAAAAATATGCTACCAAATTTACCTCCATACTTACATCTGAATATGCTGTTACGGAACCAAATATGACTATTCTTATTACACCAATTGAAACCCCAAAAGAGGTAATGGGAACCATCTGTCAAAAGAATACTTTGAACATGATCTTAGCTATTCCAAACGGTGCTTTGAGAATGAGTGATTCCATGCCTGGTTTAGTAGAAACATCCACAAATTTAGCTACTGTTAAAACAATTAACGGTAAAGTGATTATGGGCAATCTTCTGCGTAGTTCAGTTGAAACAGCTAAAGAAGCATTAGGTGAAAAAATGGTTGCTATTGCTGAATTATTAGGTGTAAGTGTTGAATTAGCCAATGGATATTCAGGATGGAAACCCAATATGAACTCTCCTATCCTCAAAACCATGCAAGAAGTGTATAAAAATAAATTTGGTGTTACTCCCAAAATTAATGCGATTCATGCCGGTTTAGAGTGTGGATTATTCAGTCAGGTGTATCCTAACTGGGATATGATCTCTTGTGGTCCAACTATTAAACATCCTCATTCCCCAGATGAAAAAGTTAACATTGAATCTGTCGGTAAATTCTGGGATTTTATTGTAGAAACTTTAAAACATATACCTAGAAAATAGGTCATGAGACTTGATAAACATTTAGTTATCAACGGTTTTTGTCCATCCAGAGAGAAAGCACAGTTTGCTATTCAGCAAAAAACGGTTCTTGTGGATGGACAAATTGTTGATAAGCCATCCAAAGAGATTTCGGATGAAGCTCAAGTAGAATTAATTGATATATTTAATAAATATGTCAGCAAAGGTGGCCTAAAACTGGAAAAAGCGATTCAGGATTTTGAACTTGATTTTAGCAATAGTTCTGTTTTAGATATTGGAGCCTCTACGGGTGGATTTACTGATTGTGCTTTACAACATGGCGCAAGTTTTGTATTTGCTGTAGATGTTGGGACAGAGCAACTTCATGAATCTATCAGAAACAATCAATCTGTTCAATATCTTGAAAATAAAGATTTTAGAGATCTTAATTTGGAGGATACGAATCATCGTATTTTTCAATTTATTGTTTCTGATCTGTCGTTTATTTCATTAACCTACATTATTTCCTGTATAGGAAAATTTATGGATAAGGATACAAAGATTGTGTTTTTGATCAAACCACAATTTGAAGCCGGAACCTCATTTTTAAATAAAAGTGGGGTTGTTCATGATGACAAAGGGTATAAAATAGCTATTGAAAAAGTGGTTAAAGAGTGTTTAAATCATGGATTATTTTTACAGAATTTGACTATTTCCACTTTATGGGATAAAAACAAAAACGTCGAATTTCTTGCTCTATTTTCAAATAAATCAAGTACTTATAAAATTAATTACGATAGACTATTATCTGAAATTAAGATATTAAAAAAGAAAATCTAAATAAATGTTAATTTTTTAGTAATTACATTATATTTTATTAACATTTTTAAGTTTTTAGAATTTTTTTTTATATATTTGCAGGTCGATTTTTAAACAAAATTAAAACAAATTATATCACAATTATTAACCAATACCAAAATCAAATGAAAAAAATTACTTTTTTATTGACATTATTATCTGTTTTTGCATTTTCATATGCTCAAACGTTTGTGTCAACCACTCCCGCTAACAAAAATGTTATATTAGAGGAGTACACAGGTAAATCTTGTGTTTTTTGTCCAGATGGGCATAAAAGAGCTCAAGAGTTAATGGCTGCTAATCCCGGGCGTTTTTTTGCTATTAATGTTCACCAAGGTAGTTACGCTTCAGGAACACCAAACTACACAACTCAATGGGGTAATGCGTTAGCTGGTCAAACCGGATTACAAGGTTATCCTGCCGGAACTTTAAATAGACATATTTTTCCTGATTCAATAGTAACTGATATTAATAGAGGACAATGGGTAGTAAATACCGGAGTTCTTTTAAATACACCTTCACCTGTTAATGTTGCTGCTGAAGCAACAATTGATTGGTCAACCAGAATTCTTACCGTTGTTGTTGAAGTTTATTATACCGGTAATGCTACTAATACGACAAACAAATTAAATGTTGCATTATTGCAAAATAATGTTTTAGGACCACAAACTGGTGCATCCAATTTTAATCCAAATATGATTTTCATAAATCAATATAAACACATGCACATGTTACGTCATTTATTAACAGGTCAATGGGGTGTAGATATTACAACAACTACTACAGGTTCATTTTTCACTCAAACATTTAATTACACTATTCCAGCTGATATAAATAGTATTCCTCTAAATTTAGAAGATTTAGAAGTTGTTGCTTTTGTTGCAGAGGGACAACAAGAAATTATTACAGGTTGTGAATCTAGTTTAACCAACATAAACAGACCTGAAAAAAATGCAAGAATCGATATAATAACTCCAATTAATTATCCAACTTGTGATGGTCAAACTGGTGCTTTTATTTATTTGAAAAATTCGGGAACTGATCCAATTTCATCACTTGAATTATCATATACTGTTGCTGGTGGATCAACTTTAACCTATAATTGGAATGCCAGAACAATTGCAAGTATATCTATGGATACAATTCATATACCTGTTTTTATTCTTACTCCTGGAATAAATCAAATTTTGAGCGTACAAGTTTCCCAAATTAATGGAACAGCATTTACGGCTAGTGCTCCATCAACTTTAACAATCAACAAAAAAGTGATTAATGGAGGTGGTTATATGACGTTAAAATTAGTAACTGATAGATATGCTGATGAAACAACATTTAAAATATTTAATCCAGATGGATCAATTTTGCTTCAAGGTGGTCCATGGTCTCAATTATCGACTAATACAACAACTACACGTTGGTTTGCAATTCAACCACAACAAATAGGTTGTTACAAATTAGAAGTTTATGATTCTTATGGAGATGGTATTAATGCCAATTATGGTGCTGGCTATTTCCAAGTTATTAAATATGATAACACTATACTTATTAATGACAATGGTCAATTTGGTTCTCTTGCTCGTTATATGATCAATGTTGATGCAGTTGCAGGTGTTGAAGAAGCAACTACCAACGATGTTAACGTTTATCCTAACCCAACTGATGGTCTTACCAATATTTCTGTTAACTTGATGAATGATGCTTATGTAAATGTTTCTATTTACAATGTTTATGGACAAATGATTCAAGTATTAAATGATTCACAAATGAGTCAAGGTAAAAACGATCTTACTTTCAACGCAGCAAACCTTTCATCAGGTATCTATTTCGTTAGAGTAAACATTGGAAATGAAACTTACACTAAAAAAGTAACTGTTAGATAATTCTAATAAAAACTTATAAAATAGTAAAAAGGGGGCATTGATTGCTCCCTTTTTTTATTAGATTTTTTTTAATAATATTTGGGCATTCCGGCAACTCCAGCCCTAAATCCCACCCTGTTGCCGTCGGGCTTGCTCCGGGGTCCGCTTCGCTTCCGTGCTTCACTGCACTTCGCTTAAAAAAGCTGTTGTTCCTTAAGTTTTTGTATCGCGGCGCTCGTTCCAGTTCGCACCGCCTTCGGCGCCCTCCACATCCCTAATGCATTCAAAACCTGCGGTTTTAATGAGTTTTAAGCTTTCAGGTTTCAGCTATCAGTTTAAGCCCACTCTCTTGTCCATTTTTAATTGTTATTTATCAAATAACATTAAAAAAAAAAGGACAAGGGACAGTGAATAATTGAGCACATGAGCACATGAGCATCACGAGCACATGAGCACATGAGCATCACGAGCACATGAGTACAGGCCGGAATGCCCAAATAAAAAAATATATTAAACAATAGTTTAGTATCTTATTTTTCCTATCTTTGTAGCATAAATCAATCATTAAAATATGAATAAAATAATTACATTTCTTCTCTTTTTCTTATTATTATCAAATGGTTATAGTCAAAATAAAAAAACTATTTATAGTTTTGAAATAGATGATAATATTGCAAAACCTGCCAGAAAAAAAACTGAAATGGCTCTTCAGGAAGCTAAAGATAAAAAAGCAGATTTAATCATTTTAAGACTAAATACATTTGGAGGTGAACTGGATGCTGCTGATCAGATCAGAACTTTACTTATGAAATCAACGATTCCTGTATATGTTTTTATTGATGTCAATGCTGCATCTGCCGGTGCCTTAATTTCAATTGCGTGTGATAGTATTTATATGTCACCCGGTGCTTCCATTGGTGCTGCATCCGTAGTAAATCAGGAGGGTGAAATTATGCCGGATAAGTATCAGTCCTATATGAGATCATTAATGAGATCTACTGCCGAAAAAAAGGGAAGAGATCCGGTTTTAGCTCAGGCAATGGTAGATCCTGATATTTATGTTGAGGGTATTATTGATTCAGGTAAAGTATTAACTTTTACTACATCTGAAGCCATTAAGTATGGGTTTTGTGAAGCTCAGGTAAATTCGAAAGAAGATATTTTAAAAGCTGCCGGAATTCAAAATTATGAAATCATTGAACAAGAATTATCCTTGGTAGATAAAATGATTATGTTTTTGATCAATCCATTTATCAGTGGAATTTTGATCATGCTCATCATCGGAGGCATCTATTTTGAGTTACAAACACCAGGCATTGGATTTCCGTTAGTAGTAGCGATCATAGCAGCTTTATTGTTTTTTGCGCCTCACTATCTGGGAGGATTGGCAGCACATTGGGAGATCCTAATCTTTATCGTTGGGCTTATATTATTAATTGTTGAAATATTTGTGATTCCGGGATTTGGCGTATTCGGAATTGTTGGAATATCACTTATGGTATTAGCCCTCATTTTAGCCATGATTTTTAATATCAAATTTAATTTTAGTTTAACTTCCACTTCAGATATAATTCAAACTTCAGTCATAGTAGTAACTTCATTAGTTTTTGGATTTGTTTTATCGATTTGGCTAGGAAAGAAATTAATATTAACGGAAACCCGGTATGGTACGATTGCATTAAAAACCGAACTCAATAAATCGGATGGGTATATGGCACAAGGGGAAGGGTTGTTTCATTTGGTCGGTAAAAAGGGTATTGCAACAACGATATTAAGGCCATCAGGAAAAGTTGAGATTGAAGGGACCAATTATGATGCAGTGGCTGTTTATGGGATCATTGAAAGGGGAGTGGAAGTTCAAGTACTTCGGTTTGAAAATTCGCAAATTGTGGTAAGAGCCATTTAATAGATTTATTTAATTGATTTACTTAACTTTACAAATTTAGAAACTCTTTCCGACGGTGCTCTTTTATACTATTCTAATAAAATACGGGTAAGATTATTTCTAAATATTTCATTTAATACACTATTCAAAAAACATTGATTTTACATCAAAACAGTACCCCCCTTTTTTTAGAATATGGTATTGGAGCTTCGTTTGATAACTTTATCATAATACACAAAATAATATTTTGAAAAAAAATGTGTTTATAATAAAGTTTTTTTTATATTTACAACTCAAATTGTAATTATAAGAGTAAGTAAAAAATTAAACATAAACTATTGAATTTCAGATGAAAAAAATTATTGTTTTAATCATTATTATCTTTACAGCTATCACTGTAACAGCCCAAAATCCAAAAAATATCAAAATTGTTAACGTTGATGAACTATTTAAAAAAGGGGGAAAATATTTTGATCAGGAAGAATATGAAAAGTGTGTACAACAATTACGGAAAATTCCTGAAGGTGACTCCCTTTACGATTTGGCTCAATATCAACTTGCTTTAGCATACTATTTACAGGAATTGTATGATAAATCTGCCGTAACTTTAGAAAGAATTATTCTAAATCCATCAAAATCAGTTAATATTAGCTCGGTTTATAATTTACTTAGTTATGTTTATATGGCTAATAATCAGTTTGATAAAGCAATTAATATCATTGAAGAAGCCCTCATTTTAGCCCCATATAATACACGGCTTTTATCCGCTTTAGGTAAAGCTTATACAGAAACCCATCAATATGAAAAAGCAGAAGTTGCTCTTAAAAAAGCTATTTTTTCGGCACCTAAATTTCAATATTCCCATAACCTTCTGGCTGCTCTATATCTTAAAGAGGGAAAAATAATTCCGGCAATTTTAGCTTACAATTATTCTTCAGCAATAAATCCCAAAACTGATGATGCAATCACTGCCCTTAAAGCTCTTAATGAACTCTATTTAGGATTTTCAGAAGTTGTTGAAAATGAATCTGAAAGTGCTTATATTACCCCAAAATTACTAGAAGATGATATTCGTTTTGAAAAACTGGAACAATTACTCAATAGCGGAATTGGGTTTACTAAAAAAATAAAACTTAAAACCAAAATTAATCATATCATTACCAAAAATAACCAATTGGTTTTTGATAATTTACCAGATTCTCTCAATAGTAAAGATATTCTTGACTATCTCTATATCCCCTACTTCAAATCAATGATGCAGATGGATTATAATTTATTCTGCTATTATCAACTATCAGGAACTGATATTGACAATAATAAAGTGGAACAAAAAGCAAAAAAAATGGAAAAAAAATTGGAAACTGTTGTGGACCATTTTAAAGCTTTTTTAGAAGAAAAATCGATAAATGGGATTGGCTTTGAAAAAACAGGTACTGATTCTATGATGATTGCTTATAATGCTGATGAAGGTTATCTCGAAGGAATTGGAGGACACTATACTAAAGATCGTTTAGGAAGAGTTAAATATCAAGGTTCCTGGATTTTGATAAACGAAAATGGTGCATTAAATGCAAAGGTTAATCTAGTTAATGGTAAAAAAAATGAAGTTAACTATTTCTATAATGACGGCTTATTAGAACAACAAGTACCATACATTAATGATAGTATTGATGGAACTGCCTATTTATACTATCCTTCTTTGAAAGAGGAAAACCGTTCCACTAGTTTAGTGATCGATTTTAAAAATAATAAGATTGATGGAAATAGAAAAGAATATAATAGTAATGGAATTTTAATTGAAGAAAATCAATATAAAGAGGGACAATTAAATGGGATAACTAAAATATACTATCCTCAAGGTATGATAAAAGGTATCTATACTAATGAAAATGGGAAAGAGGTTGGAACTACTAAAGAATTTTTTCCAAATGGACTTTTATTAACTGAATATGACAATAGTTCTCCTGATGTGGAAGGAAAAATTATTAAATATTTTTCTGATGGCTCTATCAAATTGGAAGGATCTATAATGAATAATCACTTTTACGGAACTGTTAAATCTTATTTTCCAAACGGAAAATTGGAAAGAGTGGGATCATATAGCGGAGATGGTTCTTTTGATGGATTCTGGACCGATTATTTTTCCAATGGCACCATTTCTGATGAATATTCTTATGAAAACGGATTACTCAATGGAGATTACAAAACCTATACCAACAAAGGGTTTTTAATGGCTAACTATAAATACAACAAAGGTAAACTTGAGGAGATTACCACCTATATGCCAGATAATTCTGTAAGAAAAAAAATCACGCCCAATGAAGGAATCTTTGAGGTTGATTTATACGATGAAAATGAAATCCACTTTTTACATGAATTTTGTAGTACAGATGGACAACTTGAGGGTATTTCCACACGATATTTCCCTGCAGGGACTATTGAATCTACAACCCCCTATAAAAAAGGGAAAATTGATGGTTATGTTTCTGAATATACTAAAAATGGAAAACTAAAATCCTATATCCATTACAAAGAAAATGAAATGGATGGATTACTTATTCGTTATCATACCAATGATTCAATTCAGGAAGAAGGGCTCTACAAAAATGGGGAACCTATTGGAGTTCACTACACCTATTATATCAATGGAAATCCTGAAACCAAAATTATTTATCAGGATGGAAATATTTATTCCCAAACTGAGTATTTAGTGAATGGAAATAAAAAATATGAGGAGATCTATTATAACGGTAATTTAAAATATATTAATCATTATGATATCAATCAAAATATTTTTAAAGTAGATACATTTATTAATGGAAATGGAATTTTTAGAGATTATTATTTGAATGGAAATTTACTTAGCGAAGTGAAAATTGTTGCCAATTTAAAAATAGATACAATGAGTATTTATGATAGAACCGGAAAACCAATTACAAAAATTAATTATTTAAATAATGAGATTTTTGGGTACTATAAACCTTATGATCAAATATTTGGCTATTACAGAGTAGAAGGAAATGTTATAGGTAATAATTATAATGGTAAAGTAAAAAAATATCATGCCAATGGAAATCTATATTCAGAAGAAAATTATGTATTAGGTTCTATTGAAGGAATCGCAAAATATTATTCTGATGAAAACAAACTAACTTCAACCCATAATTATTTCAATAATCTTAAAAATGGAATTTCAAATTATTATGGACCTGATGGAAAAACCATTATTTACCAATGTAAATTCAAAAATGGAAATATTATTGCTGTTGCCAGTGTAAAAAACAATAAACCAACAGATTTTATTCCTGTTGGAAAAGATACTATCGACATTGTTTCTTATTTTCCGGATGGAAAAAAATCTTATGAAGTTACATTTATAAATGGTGAAAAATCGATTCAACAAGTCTTTTATTACCCAAATGGTAAAATAAGTGACAATAGTTCAATGTTAAATGGCGAATACCACGGAAAATCAACTGAATATTATGCAAATGGAAATCTAAAAAATGAATCTACCTATTATTATGATGTTTTAAATGGTTCATATATTGAATATTATGAAAATGGATCTAAAAAAGCGGAAGGGTTTTATCAATATGGCTATCCTCATGGACTTTTCAAATTTTATAATGAAAAAGGGGAACTTATCAGAGAAATTGATCTATTTTATGGTGTAATTAAGAATTAAAAAAAATTGATATTATGAAAAAAATTATTTTAATTATTTGTTTATCTATCATTCTTCCTATCGCTCTATTAGGCCAGGTTGGAATTGATATCAGAAACTACAAGTTAAATACAATCCCTTCAACAACTCCTGAAGAAGATTCGCTTTATCAGAAAGATAAAGCGTTAGGACTTAATTTTAACTTTGTTTATGAATACTATGTCAATGATGCCAAAGAGTTTGAGTTCTGGAGTTTGGAACATAAAGCGATCAAATTTTACGATTTAGAGTCTGCTAAAGAGTTCAATAAGCTAAATTTGGGTTATATGAAGCCCGATAATATTCATAAACTAATTGTGCGAGTTATTAAAAATGGAGAAGTTATAAAAAGTTATGGGAAAAAAGATATTGAAAAAGATGCAACAGAAACGGAAGGTGACGAGGAATCTGAATCAGAAATTTTTATTAAAATTCCTGATTTGGAAGTAGGATCTATTATTGAATATCTTATTGTTTATAAAAAAGATGATTTTCTTCAAAGTGGAAGTGTTGAAATTCAATTTCCACTACCTTTTAAAAATTGTAACTTCACATTTATTATGCCTGAACATTTGAAACCATTTTTCAAAGTGTATAATGGCTCCTTCCCGGTTATTGATACTGTAATTGAAAGTAAGGAATTGCGTTTTACTACTGTTCATGCAGACTTTTTACCAGGTATAATCAATGAACCTGAATCTTTTTATCAAAAATATTTCTGTAGAGTGGAATTTAATCTGGCTTATAACTTGTCAAAAAGCAAATCATTGAGAATGAATACCACCAATGAATTTGTAAACGATTTTTATGACCGTGTTCAATTAACAGATAAAAAATTGATTAAAAATGTAAAAAAAGAACTGATTAAAAAAATAAAAATTCCTAAAAACAGTTCAGAACTTGATAAAATTATTCTTATTGAAAACACTTTAAAAGAAAAAATTGGCAGAATTAATATTGGAGCCATTCAGGCAGCTAAAATTTGGGGATATGTTTTTGATCATTTTGACATCAAATACGACCTTTTACTGACAACCAATAAAATTGAAAAAGAATTTGACAAATCATTTAATGGATCCAATTTCTTTGAATATTTATTATTTTATTTCCCTTCAGAAAATTATATTATTGACCCCATAGATTTCTCGTACAGAAATGGTTTAATTCCAATGAATTATACTGAAAATCAAGCTCTTCGTCTGGAAAAAACAAGTGTTGGAAACGCCAATTCTTTTGTCAAATCATCTTATACCTTACCTAAATCAAATCCTAAAGATGGATTAGATGTTTTAAAACTAAATTATAAAATTGATTTAACATCAAAAGCAATTGTTGGAACCGTAGAAAGATCAACCGGAAGTTATATTCTTCACTCTATTCAGGCTGCATTTAATAGTTTTGAAGTGGAAGACAGAGAACAGATTATTGAAGTTTTCTTAACTTTTGATTCAGAAAGTTCCAATATTTCAAACGAAGAATTTATCAATACTGATCCTAAAGATATTGGTAAAAATCCCATGATTTTTAAAGCCAATATGAAAAATACCGAATGGGTAAAATTTGAAAATGAAACTATTGAGGTTTCTATAGGTAAAATGATCGGAAAACAAGCTCGTTTAGAAAACAAGAAACCACGTCAGTTACCGGTAGAAAAAGAGTATTGCAATTCTTATGAAAGAGAGATTATCATAGAAATTCCTGAAGGTTATAAAATTGAAGATCCTTCTAAACTTGCCTATTCAGTTTACGATACCGATTCTCCGGAAACTGCAACAGCAGCTTTTATTTCTAAATATGAAATAAAAGGGAATAAACTGATTGTTACTATTAAGGAATATTACAATAAATTGTATTATCCGCTTTCTGAATATTCATTATATGAACGTGTTGCAAACGCATCTGCTGATTTTAATGATATCAAGATTAAATTTATAAAATAAAAAAAAGGGGCTTAAATAAGCCCCTTTTTTATTAATTGTCTTTTAAAACGGTTTCTGCCGCTTCTATGATATCAAAAAACTCTTTAGCCTTCAATGATGCTCCACCAATCAATCCTCCATCCACATTTGGTTGCGCAAAAAGTTCTAAAGCATTTCCTGCATTACAGCTGCCTCCGTATAGAATATAGGCATTATAGGCAATCTCAGTTCCATATTTTTTCTCAATCAATTGTCTGATGAAAACATGCATCTCTTCAGCTTGTGCAGGAGTTGCTGTTTCTCCGGTTCCAATAGCCCAAACAGGTTCATAGGCTATCACAATCGTTTCAAACTGATCTTTGGTAAGATGAAAAACAGATTCTGTAATTTGTTTTTCGACTACATTAAAATGAGTTCCATTTTTACGATCTTCTAATTGTTCACCACAACAAACAACTGGAATCAAACCATGCGTTAAAAGCTGATTCACTTTGCCGGCAATAGACTGATTTGATTCATGAAAATATTTTCTACGTTCTGAATGGCCTAAAATACAAAATTCAACACCAATAGCAGCTAACATTTCAGCTGAAATCTCTCCCGTGTATGCACCATTGGAAAATTCGCAACAATTTTGTGCTCCTGCAGAAAATTCGTTCTCTTCAGCATGATCGGTTGTTAATTCTAAGTACAGATTTGGTGGACATAATACCACTCCTGTTTGTAGGGTTAACCCTTCCAATAGGTCTGAAATCTCAATGATTAAATCGTCTGCTTCTTCAAACGTTTTATTCATTTTCCAATTTCCTATAACTAATTTTGGTTTCATAGTAATATATTTAATTGATTATTTTTTCTTTTCAGAATAAAAAAGATAGAGTATTGATATGATCACTATTGTAGTAAAAATTGCATTGAGTAAAGTGATCCAGATAATGTGAAAAAATTCGGACATATTGAATGTTTCAAAAATTGAAACAATAAGTTGATGGAAAAAAGTGATTCCAAAAACAAAAAGGAGAAGCCAATTCAAATCTTTCTCACCCGGAACAGGTTTAAAAGTTCCTTCAACAGGTCTAAATCCATTGATTAAAAACATCCAGTAAGGTTTAATAAACACAAGCAATAGTGCAGCCAATGCATGAACTCCATATACATTAAAAAAAATGTCTATCAAAAACCCTGTTAAAAAAGCAACAATATATTGAATCCACTTTTTCATTTCCAAAGGTAAGAGAAGTAATGGAATCAAATAGATTTGAGGATTGATACTATTTAAAAATCTGATATTATTAAAAATAAAGATTTGCAATCCCAAAAAAATAATAAATCTAAAAACTTGAGCTACAATACTATTCATTTCTAAAATTCTTTTTTAGAGAATCTATCTCAGATTTATAAATATTGGAAACCAGATACACCGTATTCAAATGATTAAAGTTGGTAGCAAACTTTACTTTTATGGTTAAAAAAGTATTTTTGGCATTATCCATCTTTTTCACAACAGTTCCAATTAGAATATTTGCTGGAAATACATTAGAAAAACCACTTGTAAAAATGGAATCCCCAATATTCACCGTTAAGTGTTGTGGAATATCAATTAAAAAACCCATTTCCGGATCATTATCCTCCCATACCACAGTTCCAATCTGATTGATCGGCATAATTTTAGCACTGATACGTGAATTGGGATTCAATAAAGGAATGATCGAAGAAAAATGATCAGACACATCTTTTACTACACCTACAACACCTTGAGGTGATAAAACAGCCATATCATTTGTAATTCCATTTTTTGACCCTTTGTCAATAATAATCATGTTGTGGGTATTTTTAGTAGTCAAATAGATCACATTAGCACTCATAAAATCGTACATCCTTTTTACAACCATTTTACCATAAGCATTGGTATCCTGACTGGTTTTGGAATAAATAGTATCATTGTTGAAAATGTAAACATTTTCATTTTTTCTTAAAAATTGCAGATTTTGATTCACCAGATACTCATTTTCTTCTGCTAACTGAAAATGACGAATCACTTTGTTCCATTTTTTTTGAATGGGACCGGTTATGGATTGCATAGATGTAGATAAAACGAACCTTTGATAATTCATACTATTGTAAATCATCACAATAGAAGTAACCATTAATATCAAAAGCACCACGACATGAAAATATTTTTTAAGAAATTCACGAAGAGTATTCATCTAATCCACTTTAGTTTATTAACTGGCAAAAATACGAAAAAATCGGGGATTATTATTTTTCTTTTTGAGTTTTCTTTTTGGGTTTCATTCTATTTTTTAATTATTTTTGTAAATATTTTAAACACCTAAAAATGAAGAAAATTGCCATATTTTTATACTTTTTCGTCCCTGTTTGTTTATATGCACAAAATTTAGGAATTATTCCAACTCCAACTGAAATTAAGATTGATTCCACCCGATACCTCAAAAAAACCGGCGATCTCGCTTTTAAAATGGGTGAAGGTGCTGTTTATGTTACGCCCCAAATACAAAATGTGATCAAAGAATTTTTTGAAATAAATAAACAGTTTGTAAGGAAAAACAATAGATTAGACACTTCTATCTCATCAGAAGATGAAGATCTTATGATTGTTTCACTCATTTGTGAAATGAGAAGATCTTATCATCCGGAAAGTTATTATCTCACAATCAATGAAAATAATATTGAAATTAAAGCCTCAACATTGAGAGGTTTATATTACGGAATTCAATCTTTAAAACAAATTTTCAACTATGCGGAAGCGACACATTCTTCCATCCCTTGTTGCACTATTCATGATGTTCCGATATTGAATATCAGAGGATGGATGGATGATATCAGCAGAGGACCAATCCCAACTGTGGAATTCATTAAATTGGAAATCAAAACTTTATCAGAATTTAAACTGAACTTTTTCAATTTATATTCCGAAAATGTATTCAAAAGTAACCATTATCCGGATCTGGCACCATTGGAAGGGTTGACAGCAGAAGAGATTAAAGAGATAGAGTCGTATGCCGAGCTCCATTTTGTTGAATTTTCCGGGAATCAACAAGCCTTCGGACACATGGAAAAAGTGTTACAAAACCCCAAATATACCCATTTAGGGGATGATCTTTCTATATTAAATCCTGGCAATCCTGAAACTATCCAATTCTTGGATCAATATTTGACAGAGATTTCATCGTTATATAAATCGCCGTTTTTCAATATCAATTGTGATGAAACGGAAGGGTTAGGAAACGGTAAAGCCAAACCGTATGTGGATCAGGTTGGAAAATCGCAAGCCTATATCAATCATATCATTACAATATACAATATCCTTAAAAAGCAACAAAAGAGTGTACTTTTGTGGGCAGATATTATGGTTAAGGATCCGGAAATATCCAAGCAACTCCCCAAGGACTTAATTCCAATATTCTGGGCTTATCATGTTGCTGAAAGTTTTAATACCAGTCTGGAGCAATTAGCTAAAGGTGGCTATCAGTTTTTGGTGGCACCCGGCACTTCCAGTTGGGGCACTATCCTACCCGACTACAACACTTACACCCAAAATATCGCTGTTATGGTTAGAGATGGCGCCAGAAACAACACTTTGGGAATGCTCAACACTTCGTGGGATGATAGTGGAGAATCGTTATTTCAAAGCGTTTGGCATGCTCAGGCCTGGGGTGCTGAAATGGCCTGGAATCCTTGTAAAGAGATTCAAAAAGAACAGTTCCAGATCGAATTACAAAACAGATTAAAACAATTTGACCACAACTATTCCATTTATCGTTTCGGAATTGATGGGTTTAGCAAATTGTATTCTCAACTATTAAATATCCAAAATATAAATACGCAACAAATTGGAACTTTTAAAGCATTATGGAACAGTTTATCTAACTTTCAACCCGAACTTATTTCTGATTCATTCAAAAATTTAAATGAGCAAATCATTCAATTATGTGATTTTGCCTACTTAGATTTAAAGGATTTTAAAAACAATGCATTGAGGAATAAAGGTGATTTAAATTTCTATATTTATGTGAACGACAGATATAAAACAACGGCTCACAAAAATTTAATGAGAAAAATGATATATGATCAATTCCAGGGTTCTAATGATTCTCTTCTTGAATCATTAATGTTAAATAACACAACTTTATATTTGGAATACTTAATTTTAGAAACTTGTTATATGGATTTATGGAATAATGAATGCCGACCCTTTTATCAGGATCAGATTTATTTGAAATATGATCATTTAAAAAAAGAAAGTGATCAAATTTTATACCATTTACTCATCATTCCTACGCATAAAGGGAGATTGAATGATCCTAAATTGAATATAAATAACAAATATGAGCATTTAATTTTACTAAAACCTCTCTTCCCTAATAAAAAGATTTACTACACATTAGATGGAACAATACCTAATCGAAAATCAATGAAATACAATCATTTTATTCCTTTACAAAAAGATTGTAAACTAACAACAGTAACCTATAGTGAAAAAAAAGAACCCATATATCAAACCGATTCCATATTTGTTCACACCGGAATGGGTACTATTTCAAAATTAGTCTCCCCATATAGCACCTACAAACCCGAATATTCAGGTGGTGGAGCTTATGCTTTGGGAGACGGATTTAAAGGGAGTTCCAGCTTTACAGATGGCAGATGGCAAGGGTTTCAGGGGAATGACATTGTTGTTGAGTATAACTTTTTCAACATCAAAAAAATTCAATCCATAGAAGCCGATTTTTACCAGAATTGCTTAGGCTGGATACTGGCACCTGCTCAGATAGAACTCTATATTTCAGATAATGGAACCGAATACAAACTCTTCAAAACCCTTAATATGCAGGAGATTGGGGAACATGATATCGGAATATTTAAAGGGTTATGGAATCAATTGAATATGGAAACGCAGTACCTGAAAATTGTTATCAAAAACAAAGGGAAATTGCCGGCATGGCACACCTCCCCAGGCGCCGAATCGTATATTTTCTGCGATGAGATTTTGATTCGGTAGCTCGAATGCTCGAATGTTCGAATGCTCGAATGTTCGAATGCTCGAATGCTCGAATGCTCGGAATGCTCGAATGCTCGAATGCTCGATTGCTCAAAATTGGGGGATGCCTTTAATATTCTATATTCTAATAAATGATGGACAAAAATTTTGTATCTATTTGGTATTTAAATAATTACAATTTTTCAATTTTTACATCAATACTAAAACAATCTTTTATTAGAATAGCCTATTTAGTGCTCCGATACTCAAATCTTCTCTACTGAATAGTTAAATTTTTCATCAACTTAATCCTCTTTTCCCGCAAATCGTGTAAAAAAAAATCGTATATTTGCTTTTTTTAAAACCAAAAAAAACACCAACCTAATTAACTATATTTCAAATATTTACACGAATTACTAATGTACAAAATTGAAAAACACCCCATTCTTGACATTGCTAAGTCAAAAGAAGTTACATTTGAATTTAAAGGACAACAAATTACCGGTAACGAAGGATATACCATCGCTGCCGCTCTTCATCAAGCCGGATTTCCAATCCATAGCCACAGCCTCGATGGTCGCGAAAGAAGCCTCGAGTGCGGTATCGGTAAATGTGGCGCCTGTGAAATGTTAGTGGACGGTAAAATCAGAAGAATTTGCATCACTAAAGTGGATGGCGTCCAAAAAGTGGATGAAATTCCCGGTGAATATATGCCTCAGGCTGAAACTCCTCAGGTGAATCAATCAATTAAAATATACAAAACTCAAGTAGTTATTATTGGTGCAGGTCCTGCTGGATTAGCCTGTAGAGAAGAATTGAACAAAATTGGTGTTTCCAATATTGTTTTAGATAACAACGATAGAATTGGCGGGCAATTTAATATGCAAACACACCAGTTTTTCTTTTTTGAAAAAGAGAAATTATATGGCGGTATGAGAGGATTTGAGATCTCCAACCATTTAGCCGGGGATGATCATTCCGGTATTTTATTGAATGCTACCGTTTGGGATATCTTAGAAGGAAAAAGAGTCGCTGTTAAAGATTTACAAAATAACGAAATATACTACGTAGATGCACAACATCTCGTAATTGCAACCGGGGCTGTTCCATTTATGCCTGCTTTTGAAAACGACGATCTACCTGGCGTTTTCACAGCAGCTGTCGTTCAGAAAATGATGAATGTGGAACATACTCTTCTTGGTAAAAGAATCCTCTCTATTGGGGCTGGAAATATTGGGTATTTAACTTCCTATCAGGCGTATCAGGCAGGAGCTCAGGTGGTTGGAATCGTTGAAGCGATGAATCGTGAAGGCGGTTTTCCCGTTCAGGCTAACCGTGTGAGAAGATTAGGAATTCCAATTTTAACTTCCCATATTTTACTGAAAGCGCTTCCTAATGAAGACAGAACCGGAATTATTGGTGCTGTTGTTGCTGAATGTGAGAACTTTAAACCAGTACCCGGAACCGAAAAAGTGATCTATGATATCGATATCATCAATATATGTACCGGTTTGATTCCCGATGATCAGTTGTTGATCAAAGGGAAAATCGTTTTTGGAATCAATACCTACGGAGTGGGTGATGCCGTTAGAGTCGGAGAAGGTACTTGTGCCGTTTTAAGAGGAAAACAAGCTGCTTTGGAGATCGGTATGGAGATGGGTAAAAAAGTAAATTATGATTATTATTTAGAAGTTTCTAAAGATTATATTGATTCTCAACAACATCCTGTTAGAATCATCGAAAAACCTACCCTACCCTCTTCTGAAAGAATGCAAAAACAAGGTTTTGTTATTGCTGATTGTCTTTACGGATTTGCTTGTAACCCTTGCGCTTTCTCTTGTCCTCAAAATGCAATCACCAAATCTTCTACTTCAACCGTTCCACGTATAGATTTCGATAAATGTATCGGATGTATGGATTGTGTGGCAAAATGTCCCGGATTAGCTATTTTTGGCTACAATCTGGCTAAAAACTGGATCTTTTTACCAATCGAATATTTTGCTGAAGAAAACAAAGAGGTGTATTTGGTAAACAATAACGGGGAGAAAATCGGGAATGGTATCATTGAAAAAATCATGAAAAAACCAAATAAAACCAACGTTGCCAGAGTGAAATCGCTTGATTTATCAGGTGAAGCATTGACTCAGGTTTCAGGTTTTATCATCAAGGAAAACTATCCAAAGCCACTTCATGTGGAAACGTTAGCGGATAACCCTGAAGCACCTACCTATGTTTGTCATTGTGATGATGTGGAATTGGAAGAGTTGATAGGCGCCATTGGTAACAGAACCATGATCTCTGTAGATGAATTAAAACATATTACCCGTATCGGAATGGGCCCTTGCAGGGGAAAAAGATGTATTCCGAGAGCTCGTTTATTGTTAAGAAACAAAGGAATTGAACTGGTTGGTGATGCCACTCCACGCGGACCGCTTTCGAATCAAGTGAATATGAGTGAGCTTTATCCCAAAACGGCTCAGACACAATTTGTGACAAATATCAATGGAAAACCAACTAAAAAAGTACAATGTGAAGTTTTAGTAGCCGGTGGCGGTATTGCCGGAAGTGCATTGTTCAGATATTTCGCTGAAAACGGTAAAAAAGTGGTGTTGATCAACTACGAAAGAGGTTCCTCCTGGCGTAATATTGCCGGTGGAAGACCCGCTTTCTCCGTTCCAGAAATTGCAGATATTGCCAATCATAACTTACAAATATTCAAAGATTTGCAAAAAGATTGCAATATCAACTTTAAACCGATCCGTTATGTAGGGTTTGCCCATGATGAAAAAACCTACAAAGCATTGGAAGCGTCAATGGCTTGGTCTAACGCTTATATGATTGATCGTAAAGACTTTACAAAAGAGATCTCCCCCTATTTCAATACTGAATTAAAAACATACGAACATGCTTTAATCACGCATGATTGCTGGCAGGCAACTCCCGGCTTGGTTCTGGATACCATTCGAAATATCGGGATTGCAAATGGTGGAACCATTTTAGAAGATGCTCAGTTGATTGAGGTTCAAAAAACCGATAAAGGATTTATGGCTTTGGTGTTGACTCATGAAAAAGAGTACATCGAATTTCATTGCGATCATTTTGCCAACGCTTTAGGTTATGAAGCCAATAAATTTGCCAAACAGTTAAATATTGAAACCGGACTTTATCCTGTTAAACATCAGGCTTTTATCACCAAAAGATTACCTATGATGGGTAAAGATGGAGATTCTCTGGATATGTTAATCGACAGAAGAAACTACAAAGGATTCTCAGCAGTTTATGGACAACAATTGAGAGAAACCGGTCAGATTATTGGATGTGCTTCTCCGGGTGTGGATGCTTTAGAGACCGCTTTAAACTTGAAGTACAACTCCAAAGAGTTCTTAGAAATTGTTTCCGAAATATTTGTAGATTGGATTCCACAGTTAGGAGGTGTTACATTCCAGGCTTTCTGGTCCGGTTATTATGTTGAACCACGCTACATTGTAGATCCTGCTCAAGGTTTATTGATTGGATTACGTGGACATGGGTTCATGTTAGGTCAATACTTAGCTAAAATTTATGTAGATAAACTTCTTGGAAAAGAGGTTCCTGCATATATAGATCAGTTATCAATTACCGGTGATGGGTTAAGTGAAAAAGCGTTTAAATAAAAAATCAATATGGATTTAATACAAATCAAGGATAAAAAGTTTCGTAAATTTATCACTTCTGAAGAGATCGATTTAGCGATAGAAAGAATTGCCAATCAGATCAATCAGGATTATAAAAATGATGAACCTGTATTGTTAATCACTTTAAATGGAGCGATCCTGTTTGGGTCAGATCTATTAAAAAAATTAACAATCAGCTGCACTATCACTTGTGTTAAAATATCTTCATACAGCGGAACAGAATGTACAGAACAAATCAACAGTCTGATCGGCATCAATGAAGATTTGGAAGGAAAAAGGGTGATCATAATTGAAGATATCGTTGATACCGGCAATACTTACGAACATATTGTAGCTGAGTTGCAGGATCATAAAGTGAAGGATATCAGAATGGCCACGATGACTTTCAAGCCTGATGCTTATAAAAAAGAGATTCCGATCCATTACATTGGGTTATCGATTCCAAAACTTTTTGTAGTAGGAAGAGGGTTAGACTATGATGGATTAGGGAGAAATCTCAATGACATATACCAATTAGCAGAATAGTTTTTTTGCTTTTTTAAATTATTAAATGATGAAGAAAGACTTTTTCAACATTGTACTGTTGGGAGCACCCGGATCAGGTAAAGGAACCCAGGCGGATCTCATCAAAAGAAGGTACCATTTACACCATGTTTCCACCGGAGATCTTTACAGACAAGAGATTGCAGCAGGTACTGAGTTAGGACTCATTGCCAAAGATCTCATTGATCGCGGTGAATTATGTCCTGATGAATTAACATTGAACATGCTGTATGATTATCTGGCGCATCATTCTCGCACGAAAGGGTTTATTCTGGATGGTGTACCAAGAACAATCAAACAGGCACACATGATGGAAGGTATTGATTTTAATCATGTTATAGACATCAAGATGGCCATTTACATCAAAGTTGAAAAAGACATTGTAGCAGAACGTTTATTCAAAAGAGCTGAGTTGATTGGGCGTAGTGACGACTCTCCTGAAGTGATCAAACAGCGGATCATCAACTATGAAAACCTCACTTATCCTGTAGCCAAATACTTCAGACAAAAAGGGTTACTTCACAAAATCGACGGCATGCGACCCATAGAAGAAGTTTTCCACGACATTTGCCAAGCCATCGACAGTCATTGTCAAAACTGCATCAAAGCTCAGTAGATCGAATGCTCGAATGCTCGAATGCTCGAATGCTCATGTGCTCAATTCTTCATTTTTCATTTTTCCTTCGTCTGCTGACCGCCGTCAGTCGTCATTTTTCATTTTTCATTTTTCATTAGCATATTAGCACATTAGCATATTAGCACATTATTTTGGGCATTCCGGCTCGCAAGCTCGCCGTCGGTCTCCGCCTTCAAGTCCGCAGTCGTAAGCTGTGTGACTGCATGGTCGTAAAAGTAGCTCACAAGCTCGCTCTTTTACTCCCTGCATCACATCAGCTTTCTCCTTTGCGGGCTTTCTCGGCTTCGCCCTAATGCGGAGGACGATTTTTCCGGCGGAGCTAAATTCTATATTCTATTAAATGCTGGGTGAATTTTTTGCAACTATTTGTTATTAAATCATTTACAAAATTTTCATTTTTGCATCAAAACAGCACCCGTCATTTTTTAGAATATAAAATAGTAGACTTTCATCGTTCAATTTTCAACTGAATCGTTTCGCCCTTCGCCTTTCGCCTTTCACCCTTCGCCTTTTCATTTTTACTTTTTACTTTTTACTTCTTACTTTTTATTTAAATCAAATCTTTTTTTTATATTTGCAATCTAATTTATTACAGAACTCAAAATCTTCCGGAATAAAATAAAATTGTTTTATCATGAAAAAAATTTATATATCTATCATCACGTTATTAATTTCTTTTAATATTGTTGCACAGAATAATCAAAAGAGTTTTACGCCAAATGATTCAATCTTGTTGAGACAATTGGTGGATCAATTTGATAAGATTTTAATGAAATATTATCCGGGTGAACAAATTGCAACTTGTTATAAAAACTATATAACTGATGTTTCTAAACAAAAGGGCAACATAAATATGTTGTATGAACAGAATCCTATTCAATTAATTCAATCCATTAAAGAAACACCTTTGTTTGATAAAATATGGAAATTATACACCATGAAACCTAATTATAGCACCAATTCGAAAAACCCTTCTGAATCGAAGGAGAGTCCCAATAGTGTTTTTATTATTGATTTTAATGGGACATTTTTCAACGAGCTAATCAAAAATTGTAATAACAAGGAAATGAAAGATAGTTATAAAACAATAAAGGAAGTCGGTGGTGTAAATCCTATTATATTTTCAAATGCTTTGGTTATTGGATATACAGATCAGGATTATGAATTATACGAGACTAAACTTGCCATCGCCATTATGTTTTATTATTCATTTATTTTGAAATAAAAAAATAATGAAGAAAACAATAACCCTACTATTAATCCTTTATTCATCTACTTTTTGTTATGGACAAAGTGTAGAATTTCCAATTTATTCAAATGGACTAATCTATAGCGATTCAACAATGAAACAATTGGAATATATTGTTGACTCACTCAATTTAAAATTCAGGTCATGTAATATAAATACAACATATTACTCTAAGTATCAAGCAACCGGACACTATATCAGACTTGATGAGGGCAATATTGAAGCAGCTGTTAGAGATATGAAAAAAAATATTTCATTTGAAGATTTTCTAAAAAAATATCCAAAAACAAAGGTGTATTCAAATTTATTGGTCATTAAATTTAAATACAAAAAATACAAAAATAATGATGAAGTTGAATTTTGCACTATAAATCAATCTCATTGTTTAATTATTGAAGAAAAACCGGAAATTTATGATCAATTAGTTAATAGAAAATGGATATTTAATTATCGGGGAGAGGAGGATGTTTCAGAACCTTATGTATGGGGATACTACTTTACATCTGAATTTAAAAATCAACAAATCCATGAGGTTTATGCCCGAATGATTCAATATGCCGATTGTTTGGTGGACACATCTTCTCAAATATTCAAAGAAAATGCTATTGAAAGAAGTTACAGATACAAAATAATTGATACTTCTAAAATTGGAGAATTTATCAAGTACGTTAATATTGAAACAAACAAACCTGTAATTGATAAATATATAGATGTCCCCTATATGGAAAAGATGTATTATCTGTTTTTGAATTACAATTATTTCGTAACGGATGAAATTAAGAAAAAGGAAAATGTTGATAAATTAGAACTCGCCATTAAAGAGCTTCCAAATTATCTACAAATACAATTAAAAACTGAAAAAAAATATTAAGCAATTCTATGATCCTTTAGGAACTACAGACCAAAGATTTAAGGACAAAGGACAAAGGACAAAGGACAAAAGTCCGCCGGCTGCCGTCTTTTCTTCAATTTTCATTTTTCATTTTTCATTTTTCATTAGCATAATAGCACATTAGCATATTAGCACATTAGCATATTAGCACATTATTTTGGGCATTCCGGCACCACCCACCCTATTTCCTACTCTGCTGCCGTCGGTCTCCGGCCTGTACTCCTCGTTTCGCTACTAGGGTCTGATCGGCCGGGCAGTAGCTCCCAAGGTCGCTCTGCCCGATCCGTCATCCCCTAAGCACCTCAACTTGCGGGGTACCTGGCCTTCGCCCTAATGCGGAGGACGATTTTCCGGCGAAGCTAAATCCACTATTCTATTAAATGCTGGGTAAAAATTTTGTATCTATTTATCATTGTGCTAATTATAAAATTTTCATTTTTGCATCAAAACTGATTATTCCGCGCAAATAGAACCACCAATTCCGCGGTAAACTGAACCACTTGTTTTGCGTGAAAAAGATAAAAATTTTTGCGTGTAATTTTTAAAATTTTTCGCTTGAAAAAAACATTC
>Ga0316605_10000251_pt1 | contig 45206 bp, 43 predicted proteins | sample OWC_soil_day20_n_FD_207666 | JGI IMG/M metagenome (GOLD analysis project Ga0316605, IMG submission 207666) | Wetland soil microbial communities from Old Woman Creek delta, Ohio, United States - OWC_soil_day20_noCT | ecosystem: Environmental > Terrestrial > Soil > Wetlands | place: USA: Ohio...
TTTTGACTTTTCAGTTCCGATGCTCGAGAACCATTCTGCACCCTTAAGGAAAATTGCAGGTACATTGGCAAATGTCTCAACATTATTAACGTTGGTTGGTTTTCCCAGATAGCCTTTTTCTGCAGGGAACGGTGGTTTAACTGTTGGTTCGCCGCGCAGACCTTCCATAGATTTTATCAATGCAGTCTCTTCGCCGCAAACGAAAGCTCCGGCACCGTATCTCAGTTCAATATCGAAAGAGAAACCGGACCCCAGGATGTCTTGTCCAAGCAGTCCATAAGCCCTTGACTGTCTTGCGGCAATTTTAAGTCTCTTAATCGCAAGCGGATATTCTGCACGGATATAAACAATACCTTTTGTTGCGCCTATGCAGTAGCCGCAAATAGCCATCGCTTCAATAACCGAATGAGGGTCGCCCTCAAGAATAGAACGGTCCATAAATGCACCCGGGTCTCCCTCGTCTGCATTACATACCACATATTTCTGATCGGCTTTGTTTTTTGAAGCAATTTCCCATTTAATTCCTGTGGGGAATCCTCCGCCACCCCTTCCGCGGAGGCCGGATTTCTTCATAATGTCAATAGCCTCCTGAGGAGACATTCCTGTAATAATGTTGCCCAAAGCAGCATAACCGTCACGGGCTATGTATTCGTCAATATTTTCAGGATCAATGAACCCGCAATTTCTCAAAGCAATACGAATTTGCTTCTGGTAGAAGTTCATGTGTTTAGAGTCTTCTATATGCTTTTGGGTTTCGGGATCTTCATAAAGAAGCCTTTTTACTTTACGGCCTTTGAGTATGTGTTCTCTGACAATCTCAGCACAATCCTCAGGTTTAACCTGAGTATAGAATGTATTATCAGGAACAATCTTAACAATCGGCCCTTTTTCACAAAAGCCGAAACAACCGGTAATAACAACCTGTGCGTCGTTTTCAAGCCCAAGGTTTTTAATTTCCGATTTGAGATTCTCAACAATAATTTCACTTTGCGAAGCTCTGCATCCAGTGCCTCCACAAACAAGAAGATGCATTTTAAATTGTGCCATAATCCTACTTTTTCTCGTTAATTGTTTGATAATTTGTAGGAATAATACCCTCAAGAAGTTCTCCGTTTACGACATACTTCTCCAGAATATCAATTGCTCTCTGAGAATCTACATTGCCAAATACAACCGGATCTTTGCCGGGTACTTTTACTTCAATGGTAGGTTCTGCATAACAATAGCCCATACATCCACCTTGCGTGACAACTGCAGGAATCTTATCCTTTTCAATTTTCTCCACAAGGGTATTCATAACCGTTCTGGCTCCGGACGCAATTCCGCAGGTTGCCATAGCCACACGGATCTGAACAAGAGATTCAGGCTCGTTACTCTTTTCACGAATGTTCATTTCGTGTTCGAGATTTTGCTTCATCTTGCGCAAATCATCAAGGGATTTGATTTTGTTCATATTTTTATGATGTTATTTGAATTTTCCCTATTGCAATAATTTATAAAAGTATACATTTTAGTAACATTATCAAAAAATAATTGTCATAAATATTCACAATCATAAGCTAAATAGTCCGAATTAAAAGTTTAAGTAATTTTGGCATACCTGTTACAGATCGTTCCCTGATATACGTCACATCAGCACCTGAAAGGGTAATTTCCGAAGGATCAACAACATATATGTCCGCGTTCCCTGGGACATACCTTACAAGACCCGCGGCAGGGTAAACAGCTAAAGATGTTCCAACGATTACAAGGATATCTGCAGTATGTATAATCTCTTCTGCTCTCTCCATTTCGGGAACATCCTCACCAAAAAAGACAACATGAGGGCGGAGTTGTCCTCCCATGGGACATGTGTCTCCAATATTTATATCGCCATTAGCTGCTCCAATGAAAGAGGGGTCTTTCATGCTTCTGCACTTAAGAAGCTCTCCATGCAGGTGCAATACTCTGGAAGAACCTGCCCTCTCATGAAGGTCATCAATGTTCTGAGTTATTATATCAACATCAAAATAATTTTCAAGCTCAGCTATAACAAAATGTCCCTCATTAGGCACAACACCAAGGAGTTGTCTCCTGCGTTCATTATAAAATTTAAGAACGAGCCCCGGATTTTTCTCCAGTGCTTCAGGGGTGCATACATCTTCGATTCTGTATTTCGCCCAAAGGCCCTCTGAATCTCTGAAAGTTTCAAGACCACTGTCGGCACTCACTCCTGCCCCGGATAAAACAACCAGATGCTTTTTTTTCATTTTCTCAAATCTATCAAATTTTCTCGAATCATATCAGTGAGAATCCTAATTATTGAAGCGTCATTAAACGGGATGTCTCCCAGTATTTCTTTTACCTCCTCTGAATCAAATAAATATTCATTCTCATTGTAAATATATTTAAGAACAAAATGATGATTTGGATTGGCAGATAACATTAAAAGAAATGCGTTTGCGACATCACCCAGAGGCGGGCGGTCTATGTTGCTGTGCTGAAACCATGCTGTTACAGTAGTTCCCTTTCCTACTGTGGATTCAACTTTTAAATCGCCGCCGCCCTGATTTGCCGACTGCTTGAAAAGCGGAATGCCCATGCCTACTCTGCGGGTTGTCCGGGAAGTAAAAAAAGGATCAGAAAGTTTTGCAACCTGCTCCTGAGTCATCCCTTTTCCATTATCCTCAATAATTATCTTCAGCCTGTCCTCTTTAATGTTTTCATCTACGGTAAGGCGGATAAAAAATGCCCCGGCGCTCAGAGAATTCTGAATGATGTCAATTATATGAAGGGAAAGGTCGTTCATAATCAATTAATTACGGGTGGTGAAGATTTAGAGATTATCGCGTCCCGGATTGCATTGAAGTCTAATTTTTCCGGATTCAATATTGTATATATACATCCGAAGTCTTCTAAATAATGAGCATCAGAAGAGCGGATAAAATTAAATTTTTCCAGTGAACGATCCATTGCAATCTGATTCGAACGAACACCTTTTCCTGATATTTCAACAGCATCCGGTTTTAGTGATGGTGGCATAAAACCAAGCTGGCTGTAAATTGAATTCTGCATTTTATCAATATGAGCAGGGATAAAAATACCTCCGAGTGAATGAATAAAACTCTCTGCCTGTTCAATGGTTATATCCAGTGCATTGATAAGTAGATAATCCACCTCCTCCACAACTTCTTCATTTTCGTTTACTGCAAGCTGATAACCGAATATCTCGGGATTATTTGGAATTTTTTGAATATGTTCTTCTAAAAAAAATTGAAGAGCACCTAAATGGATGCTCTCAACAAAACAAATAGCATGAACCTCTTCCTTCGTAGTGATTTCCGCTCCGCACAAGACATAGATTCCCTCCATATTGCCAATTCGCATAATCTCCACACAATTAAGAGTCGAGTTATGATCGGTGATGCCAATAATGCCAATGCCACACTCTTTTGCTTTGCGAATAATGTTTAATGGAGTCATTTCTATGTCTCCGCAAGGTGAAAGTACAGTATGAATATGGAGGTCGGATTTTATCATTTTAACATTTCGTATAGTTTTCCCGACAATTCAAATGCCTCAGAACTGCTTCCAAGTACCGGAATTCCCTCCTGTGCGGAGAGCTCAATTGTTTCCGGCTCAGGGATGAATCCCTTGACAAGAATAATTGCAGCGATATCTTTTAGACTTGCCACTGCCATAATGTTCTTGTGAGTCTGGAGAGTAATCCATATATGCCCCTCCTGGGCGTGGCCCATAACATCAGACAGAAGATCGGAAGTGTATCCTCCGGTAACTTCTCTGTTTAGCCCTTCAGGGGCTGAAAAAATTTTTAACGAGAGTTTCTCTGCAACGTCTTTTACTTTCATAGTTCCGGCTATTGTTATATTTTTTTGTCAAATCTCGATTTACCCCAAATATTTTCCATGATTTTTACTGCCTCTTCAAGAGATATCTCTCCCCTTTTTTCGTAAAGGGTCCTCAGAAAAATACATGAACTTATCTCAGCCTGTCCCTTCACAATATCCTCGGCAAGGGCTTCGCAACTTGGAGCCCCGCAGGCGCCACAGTCTATTCCCGGGAATAGCCGCCTAAGCTCCCTCGCCCCTTCCATTTTTTTAATGGCAGCATCGATATCCCTATCGTATTTAACCATTGAGCGAGGTTCAATCTTATCCATATGAACCACTGCAGAACAGTATTTTTTATAGTCTGATATCAGTTTATGGGTGTCCGGAATTATTGAGGCATATTTCTTCATGCTCTCGGCTGTAAGAAAACGATTCCTGTGAGAAAGTATCCCTCCTGCACAAGACTCGTCACATGCTCTTAATTCCAAAAAATCAAATCCTTCTATTTCCTCGTTTTCAAGTATTTCCAAAAAATCTATTACATTGTCCATCCCGTCAATCGCGAGCGTTTTGCCTTTAATATGCATGGATTCTCCGCCTGTAGTGGGATAAAGCACTCCTTTCGAAGAGAGTTCACCGTTAATCTTAATTTGTCTGGTAATTGGAATTTTTTGCTTGTGCGCAAGGTATACTTTGTTATAGAAAAAATCCATATTTATTACGCCATGAATAGGAGAAGTGTACCCCCCAACCGGTGATTTTACAGATGCAATTTTTGCAATACACGGTGTAAGGTAAAAGATACCAAATTCGCCCTCTTTTATTCCTTCTTTTGCAAATTTCCGTTTATAATACTGAGCAGTTATCTCAATCGGAGGAAGGAGGCTCATAATATGGTCCACCAAAGACGGAAAACGCACCTGAATGAGCCTTATTACTGCCGGACAAAAAGAGGATATGACAGGCAGCGGAGCTCTCTTTATGTATTCATTAACTTCGTCTATGAGTGTATCAACACTCTGCTCAACAGCACATACCTCAGTAAATCCCAGTTCTCCTATTATATTGTAAATTTTATCCCGGGGAATTGAGTCATCAAACTGAGCGAAAAACACAGACGGAACAAGCAATACTCTGTGTTTGTAGTTGAAAATCTGTTTGAAATCGTCATCCATTACGCGAATTGCTCTGTTTGGGCAAATGCGGTAACACTCGCCGCAGTCAATACACCAGTCTACATGAATTTTAGCTTTGCCCTGAGAGACTCTTAGCGCTTCAGTCGGGCACACCTTCATACAATGTGAGCATCCAATGCAAACATCTCCCATTATCTCAAGCGCCCGGTTGTATGTAGTCTGACTCATCCTAACGGAATTTTATCTCAATATATAATGTGGTTCCTTTTCCTACTGAACTTTCTATTTTAAAACTATCGGCATTGTCGCTGATATTTGGCAACCCCATCCCTGCACCAAACCCCATCTCCCTCACCTGCTGAGAAGCAGTGGAGAAGCCGGGAGTCATTGCCCTCTCAATATCCGGGATACCGGGCCCCTCGTCCTCAAGCCGGAGTTTAATTCCGCTGCCCTCAACCTGTGCGTAAATTACGCCTCTGTATGCATGTGCAACAATGTTTACCTCAGCCTCGTAGAGTGCAATAACAACTCTTTTAATTACTGCGGGGTCAACATTAAGTTGCTTAAGGGTCTTCTTAATCTGAGAAGAAGCATATCCTGCCTGGGTAAAATCCCCGCCTTCAACCTTATATTCAAGCAACATATTAGTATATCGGTTTTAACCCGGCAGAAAATAATATACCGGCACATTTAAAAAGCGAATAAGGGCTTTTTATTATAAGTATGTTGCTTTCCTCTGCAAGTTCCCTCATGTCTTCTGTTACCTCCTTATCCCTGCAAAGCAACAAAAAAGGAGTGTCAGACATTTCCACTGTTCTTATGGATTGTATGTTTGCAAGACCTGTTATGAGAATAAACTGGTTTGTCTTTACTGTAAGCACATCACTCATCAAATCGGAAGCAAATGCATATTTAACAGATTCGTTCATCCGGTTTGCCCCGCAAACGACAGTTCCATTCACTAAAGTACACAAGTCACTAATGGTCATAACCTAAATATTATATGTTTTTAATATAGCAGCGTCTCCTCATATAAGGTTCATGCTGGTATCTCTCCCACACCTTTTGTGCAAGGTTTTTTTCTGCCTGCGGATTTGTTATTCCGGAAACTACACCGTTCTTTTGCAAACTTGATGCAAGATGGGTATGAAACACAGACGATATTCCCTTCTTTTGCCACTCCGGTGCTGCGCCAAGAAGCATAAAATCAATTGTTTTATAATGTTTCATCGCTCTGAGAATATGGAAAATCCCAAAAGGGAAAAGTCGTCCTTTAGCCTTCTGAAAGGCCTCGCTCAAACTTGGAAAACAAATACCGAAAGCAGCAATATTATCGTCTTTGTCTACAATCAGGCTTGTAAGTTCGGGGCGAAGTTTTGGAAAATATTCTTCACCAATTTGTTTAATCTCCTTTTCTGTAAGGGGAACAAAATTTGGTATATCCCTGAAGCTTTCGTTATAACTTGAGAAAAACTTGTCAACCAAATCTTTTCTGTTCTTTATCTCTTTTAAATCCAATATTTTGAGCCCGTATTTTTCAATTAACAAATCGTTAATTTTATGAAGCCGGGGATCAACTCCGGAGTTTGCCTTTAGTTTTATCTGAATCCAGTCTATCTGTTTTTCAAATCCCAGTTTTTCCATAAATTCAGGATAGTAGGGATAGTTATAAAGGCAGTTGATTGGCGGAACATTTTCAAATCCTTCAACCAGCATTCCCTGCCGGTTCCATGTATTGTAACCAAGTGGCCCGTGTATTTCTTCCATACCGGCTTCTTTGCCCCAGGCAATTGCCTTATCTAGCAAAGCTTTTGCCACTTCTATGTCTTCAATGAAATCAAACCAGCCAAAGCGAAGTCTTTTCTGCGAATGAAATTCGTTTGACCTGGGATTGAGAATAGCGGCTATCCTGCCTGTTATTTCGCCTCTGCTGTCGTATGCGAGCCACATTTTTAATGTGCAATAATCAAGAGAGGGACTTTTTGTGAGAACGGATAATTCGTCGGAATTTAACACCGGTACATATTGCTTATTCCCTTTATACAATTTATGAGGAAACTTAATGAATCGGGCAATATCGGAAGAGGATTCAACCTCTTTTATTGTTATATTCATCAGGGACTGTTTAGTTTAGGTTTTAAGTACAAATATAATCATTTTTTATTCAGGCCGAGCAGATCCTCCAACACTGCCTGAGCACAAATACATCCGAAAACCGGAGGAAGATAGGAAATCGTTCCCACCATAGACTTTTTGTTTTGCTCCTCAACTGCTATTATAGCGTCTTCATTTGGAAGTTCTTCAGAAAAAACAACATTAAACCCTTTGCTTATCCCAACTTTACGGAGCCTTTTTCTAAGCATGTATGCAAGAGGGCAGTTGAATGATTTGGAGATATCCTTTATCTTGATTTTGGTTGCATCGGTTTTGGCACCTGCTCCCATTGAACTGACAATTTTAATTGAATTCCTGAGTGCAAACTGAATAAGGGCGATTTTAGGAGACAGTGTGTCAATCGCATCAACAATGTAGTCGATTGGCCTGTGAGAAAGAATTTCATCAACATTCTCCTGAGTCAGGAATTCTTTTATTACGGTAATTTTCAGCGCCGGATTTATATCCATGAGCCGGTTGTACATCAGTTGTGCTTTAGGCTGTCCCATTGTACTTTCAAGTGCAAGCAACTGCCTGTTTTTATTTGAAGGATTTATATTGTCGGCATCCAGAATTATCATTGAGCCAACACCCGCTCTTGCCAGCATTTCTGCAGTATATGCTCCCACTCCTCCAAGGCCCACCACAGCAATAGTCAGTGATTTTAAATATTCCAGTTTTTCATTCCCCAGAAGCAGGGTGCTTCTTTCCAACCAATTATCACTCATAGTTCCATTTTAACCAACAATGCCTTTTGCCTCTTCCCAAATCTTGTCCATCTCTTCGAGAGTCATCTCTTTGAGATTTTTCCCGTCGCGCTTCGCTCTGCTTTCAAGGAATCCAAACCTCTTTTGAAATTTAAGATTGGTCATTTCAAGTGCCGTGTCGGGGTTTATATCGTATAACCTTGCCGCATTCACAAGCGAGAAAAGCAAATCCCCGAACTCCTGTTCAGATTTTGCCTTTCGGTCGGCTTCGCTGCCAGTTGCCTTAAGTTCTGCCTCAAATTCAGAAAGTTCCTCCTTTACTTTGTCCCATACATCCTCTCTTTCATTCCAGTCAAATCCCACAGCTCTCACTTTATCCTGCATTCTGTATGCCTTAACAAGAGAAGGCAAAGATTGGGGAACTCCGGACAATACCGTTTTATTCCCGTCTTTTTCGACTCTTTTAAGTTGCTCCCAGTTTTCAATGACCTCCCCGGCTCCGCTTACAACTGTATCTCCAAACACATGCGGATGCCTGTATATTAACTTATCACACAAGCGGTTCATTATATCTCCCATATCGAATGTGCCTCTCTCCTTTCCTATCCTTGCATAAAACACTATATGCAGCATTAAATCGCCAAGCTCCTTGCTAATATTGAGATCTCCCTCTCCAAGGATGGCATCGCTCAGTTCGTATGTTTCCTCAATAGTGAGAGGTCTCAGACTCTCCATAGTCTGTTTTTTGTCCCAGGGGCATTTTTCCCTGAGTTCGTCCATCACATCAAGAAGTCGGATAAAGGCTTCAGTCTCTTTTTCTCTATTCATTATTAAATTTGATTCTAATTTCAGAAGCTAAAGTAATGCTCTCTGTTTGTGCAAGAGATCCAAGGTTTATTGCTATCTCAAGAAATCCCAGAGAGTTAAATATTGCAAGCAGTTCTCCCGGATTATTTTGCGAATATGTACGGGATATCTTATTTATTTTTGTGTATGGGCCCTGCACGAAAATTGTAAAATTTCTTGCTTTGTGAACTTTATCAAAAACCGACTTTTCAATGTTCGTAATAGCATTTCCGAAAGAGTCGATATAAATCACCCTTCCAACTATACTGTTTTCGTCATAAACCACTCTGGTTACCGACTCCTTTTTCAAATCACAGGCTTTAGTCGTTTGTTCAAAGCTGTTTTTCAAAACAGTTTCCACTCCGCTGACAAAAAGGTCAAGAGAGAGAAAATTTGAAAATGTTTCGGGAGAGTTGATCTTGAATGCTATTGAAGGAGGGTTTTCAAAAAGATGAGAAAACCGTCCGTCATTAATACCTACAAAATAGTGGTTGTTTGCATATACTATCACCATGGGTGACGCATTTGTGGGCTCACACATTACGCCAAGCAAATGTATTGTCCCGGGAGGGAAATGATGGTATGCATTTTTAAGCAAAAAAGTTTCGTGCAGTACATCAAAAGATGGAATGGAATTTGTTATCTCAACGAAATTTATTTCGGGAGAGAGGCTTGCGAGTTTACCCTTTAGGGCACCCAAATAGTAATCCCCCTTACTCCAATCGCTTGTTAATGTAACAATTGCCATTTATACCTTTAAAAGTGTTATGCAAAGATAGAAAATTTTCATACATTTGGCGCTTGTTTTAGAATGAAGAATATAATACAATATAACTAATTATTAATCACTTATCATGCACACTAATCTAAAGTTTATCAGTGCCGACGAGGCGGTAAAGGTAGTTAAATCGGGCGACCACATCCACTTAAGCAGTGTGGCCAGCGTTCCAAAGGTGTTGGTGGAAGCTCTTGTTCGCAGAGGAGATGCCGGCGAGCTAAGGGATGTAAGAATTCACCATCTTCACACAGAAGGTGCTGCGCCCTATACCGAACCAAAATATGAAGGCATTTTCTTTCATCAGGCATTTTTCGTAGGAGGCAATGTTCGCAAGAGTGTTCAGGCCGGCTATTCGGATTACATTCCCGTTTTCCTTAGCGAAACTCAAAAACTATACAGAAGCGGTACCCTTCCCATAAATGTTGCAATGATTCAGGTTTCTTCACCTGACAAGCACGGGTTCGTATCTCTGGGAACATCTGTAGATGCCACGCTTGCTGCTATTGAGTGCGCAGAACATGTGATTGCAGTTGTAAATAAAAACGTTCCAAGAGCCTGGGGAGATGCAATGATTCCGTTAAGTCTCATCGATTATTTCGTTGAAGACAACGAACTTCTGGAGGAGGCACACTTCAAGGCACCCGATGAAATCGAAACTGCAATAGGTAAAAACTGTGCAGCTCTCATCGAAGACGGAGCATGCCTTCAAATGGGTATCGGCGCAATTCCGAATGCCGTTCTTGCTCAGCTTGGCGGTCACAAAAACCTTGGCATTCATACCGAAATGTTTGCAGACGGCGTTCTTCCCCTTGTAGAAAGCGGAGTTATAAATGGTGCAAACAAAGCAATTGATAAAGGAAAGATGGTATCTACATTCCTAATGGGTTCACAAAAGGTTTATGACTTTATTGACGACAACCCGATGGTTCTCATGCAGGATGTTGCATATACAAATGATCCTTTTATTATTTCAAAAAACCCTAAAGTAACTGCAATAAACTCTGCACTTCAGATAGACCTTACAGGCCAGGTTTGTGCAGACTCGCTTGGAACTACTTTCTATTCGGGAGTTGGCGGACAAATTGACTTCATTTACGGTGCTTCCCTTTCGCAGGGAGGAAAAGCCATTATTGCAATGCCTTCGGCAACCAATAAAGGAATCAGTAAAATATCCCCGGTACTTAACCTTGGCGGAGGTGTGGTTACGACAAGAAATCATATCCACTGGTTTGTTACTGAGTTTGGAGCCGTTAACCTTTATGGCAAATCCCTTCAGGAAAGAGCAAAGCTGCTGATTTCAGTTGCTCATCCGGACCACCGCGAAGCGCTTGACAAAGCTGCATTCGAAAGATTTGGGCCTCACTTTCATTTTGTAGGTTAGAAATTATTACTCCAATATAAATAAAGAGGCCGGCTAAGATTTTAGCCGGCCTCTTTATTTATTGCCCTTAATGCGAATTTACTTTACTTCTTTTTAAGTACCTCTATATAGAAGAAGAGAGGCTGGTATACTCCGAAAGATTGTTCGGTAGAACCATAGCCGTAATCGGAAGAGAAGAAGGTTATAGCCTTTTCGCCATATTTCATTTTAAGAATAGATTTAGCCATACCCCTTATAACTTTACCATCTCCGGTTTCTGTTTCGATATGAGCAGTGAGATCCAGTGGTACATATTTTTTAGTGGCATCGTAAATGTTGTATTTTCTTGCAGTATCCTCGATATTTGTATCAAATACAAATCCGTCCAAAAGCTTTCCAACATAGTTATATTGCAGCTCAGAATTAACTTTAACTGAATCTCCGCTTGAAGCTGAAAGCAGTTTAAAGTAGTAGTTGTTCGCAACGGAGTCTATTCCTCCCCAGTATTTATTGCTGTAGGCCTCAAGAGTATCTGTCTGGAAAACCTTCATATCCTTAATAACCTTAAGGATTTCGACATCGTAAATTGTTGTTGTAGCGTGGATTTTATTACTCCCCTGATAGTTATAGTCCGAGAGCCATGAAGGGATGATAAATCTGGCTTTGCCGCCCTCTCTCATTTTGAGCAAGCCCTCTTCCAGTCCCTTAATGATTGTATTGTATCCTGTCTCGAAAAGATAGGGTCCGTAGTACGTTGCATACGAAAAACCCCCAACCTGTTTTGCAATATTTGCATCAGTTGTAGAAATGTAGTTATCCTTAAGATCAAGAGTTGAGTATCTTACATAAACTCCATTCAGATTTTCAACAGGCATGCCGGTTCCGGTTTTAACAGGAATCATGTATAATCCGGATGCTGTGGGTTGAAGTGTATCTTTATGGACAACTTTAATGTATGCATCCAGTACTCTTTTCTCTACACTGTCCGCACTCTCCTCAACCTCTCTTGCACAAGAAAATGCAACCATTGAAAAGAAAAATATTGAGCCAAACTTTAAAATATTGTTCATCAGCCTTTTGTATATTATCACTTTATTATAAGCAAGCAAAGTTAAAAAATTAATTCTTTTTTACGTCTTTAATCCATACCTCAAATATTAGAGGAGAGTATTTTGGGACAATACCAACTATTTTATTTCCGTAGCCAAACCTGGATGAGAACACTATATAGCTGTGCTCTCCTTTTCTAACACCACGCAAACCCAACTCGACTCCACTTAGAAGTGGTGTTTTTCCCAGCTGAATTCCATAATTTTCCATGCCGCTGTTCGAAATGTCAATTCCTGCAAGCACTGCAATTTCCGGAATATTGGTAGCAAATACCGAACCTTTGCCTGAGCTGAAGATATAAGCAGCATATTGCAGAATTATAGAATCTCCTGATGCAAGAGTATCTCCCGCTCCTTCTTCCAGTACAACCCTGTTAACACCGCCATTGAATGCTATTCTCGAATTCGTCTGAGCATTCACAAAACTTTCGATACTTTTCTCCTGAGACGCCACAGATATTTCCTGCTCCTGCTTCTGACATGAGACAAGCAATGAAACTAACAGTACAAGAGTTGTAAGAATAAAATTTTTCAAGGAATTGTTTTTGCTCTTTTACGATTTACAAATCTTGTGCCCTTTTTTGTTTATCGAACATAGCCTTCAGACTTTTTTCGAAATATTGAGGAACTTCTCCAACCAGTATATAGAGTTTACCACCGGCAGCCCTTTCGTGTCCGGCTCCGTTAAAGTATTTTTTAGAAAATTTATTGACAGAGAAGTCATCTGAAGATCTTAATGAAACTCTTATATGGTCTTCTTTTTCAGAGAAAAGCGCCGATATTGTTATTCCTTTTATGTTGAGCGGCATATTTACAAATCCTTCCGTGTCACCTTCACAGTAACCAAACTGGTCCAACTCTTCTTTCGTGAGAATTATGAATCCGGCACCGTACTCTTTTAAAATTATCATCTTATTAAGAAGAGCGTGCCCCATAAGTCGCATTCTCTCCTCCGAAAAACCTCCAAAAACCTTCAGCTGCAGTGTTTCTTTGTCCACTCCTGCCTCAAGGAGATCATATGCCATTCTGAAAGTACTGCTGTGTACCGAGTTAGAAAAGTTATTTGTATCAGTCATCATCCCCACATAAAGAGATTTGGCCACGATATAAGGCATTGCCGATTTTGACCCGTGATCCATTTTTTTTATCAGCCAGTAGAGCAATTCACAAGTTGAAGAAACTTCTGTAGTGGATACTACAAAATTGAATGCCTCGCTTTCCGGGCCCGGATGATGATCAATCAATATCTTTACCGCCTTAGAATCTCTCACATGAATTTCAAGGTCATCCACCCTTTTTAGCTGATTAAAATCCAGAGCCACGATAAGATCGGCTCTGTCCATATATAATTTGGTTTTACCGGGATTCTCTTCATCAATGTGAATCTTCTTTCCTTTATCAAGGAATGAAAGGTAATCGGGATATTGATTCGGAACAACAATGATACTCTCCTTACCTTTTGAAGACAAGTAGCCTTCAAATGCAGTAACAGATCCTATTGCATCACCGTCGGGATTTGAATGAGTAATGATTACTATATTTTTCGCCAAATCAACGGCTTTTAGAATATCATTTACAATTTCATCATCGAAATAACTCTTCATAATAAAATAATTAGCACAAAAGTAGAAAATTTATTGCGGGGTCTAAATTTTTATTTTATTTTTGTGCAACTTATTGAATAATTAATATAAACTCTATAACTACCAATGAAAAAAGTAATTACTTATGTTGTTCTGCCTCTTGTAGTATTAGTATTAGGCTATATCATTTACACCAGCATACAGGAGCCGGTGGTTTTTGAAAAGCAAAGAAAATACAGAGAGACAATTGCGATTGAAAGGCTTAAAGACATCCGTACACTTCAGGTTGCATATAAAACCAAGTACAACAAATTCACAGGAAGTCTTGATTCGCTCATAGACTTTTATAATAATGGAATAATTACAGTAGTAAAACAGGTAGGTTCGCTTGATGACTCTCTTGCTGTTGCTCAAAAAAGAGTTTTCCGTGACAGTATAAGAATTGCTGTTAAAGACACACTTCTTAAGAGACCGGGCTTTGTTATTGACTCAATAGCATTAATTCCGTTAAGCGGAGGACAGAAAATCGAGATGAAAGCAATTATCGGTAAAGTATCAGGAGTTGATGTTCCGCTTTTCGAAGCATCAATACCTTTCGATATTCTTCTTAAAGGTCTTAACAGACAACTTGTAGTTAACCTTAACTCAGAACGCGTAAATACCGAAAGGTATCCGGGATTGAGGGTTGGAAGTATTGAAGCACCAAACAACAATGCTGGTAACTGGGAATAAAGATGCCAATTATTGTCAATAAGCAGCTCGGGCTGGAAAAGACAATTCAATACAGACTATCCATTCAAGCCGACTTGAATGGATTTTCTTTTTCGATTGTCAACGATGTTGAGGGAAAGTGCCACTTTCTCTTCCAGTCGGAGTATAGTTTGAACTATGACGATATGGATCTGTTTTGCAGAAATACTGCGAAATTGCTAACAACATTCCCGTTGCTCTCTAAAAAATTCCAGACAGTAGATATTATTTACAACACTCATAAATTCGCGCTCATTCCACAAAAACTGTTCAAACAGGAGGAAGCATATTTTCAAGTTCAGAAATTGTTTAAAATCGATGAATTTGACGAAATTGACACAGTTGAGGTTCCGGATCAGCAAATGGTTATCGCCTTTGCTGTTAACAGCACTTTTTTAAATCTCATCAAGAGTGTTCAACCGGAATTTAGAGTAGTTCCATCTGTATACCAGATAATAAACAATATCGCTTTATTTGAAGAGCACAACAAAATATTCCTTCAGTACCACAAAGAAGATGTTCACATTGTTGTTTCGGAGGGTGCAAGGGTAATGTTCTGCAATTCTTTCCCTGCGTTCCACTTTAATTCTGTTCTGTACTACGCTTTTCTTGCGCTTAAACAGGTTCAGCTAAATCAGGAGCAGACAACAGTTTATCTGTCCGGCAATTTCCGCGAAGACGATATAACCAACCTTACCAAGTATTTTCCAAAAGTTAAATACTTCAGACACCCTCAAACAATTCTCGGATCGTCCGAAATTGAACTTAAGTATTCAAATCTTGCCTTTGCCATATGAGAATTATTGGAGGTGACCTGAGAGGAAAGCAGATTTTACCTCCTGCCAATTATAAAGCTAGACCTACAACAGACTTTGCTAAAGAGGGCCTTTTCAATATTCTTGCAAATCAGCTCGACTTTTCAGATATATCCTTTCTTGACCTCTTTTCCGGGACAGGAAGCATTTCGTTTGAATTTGCGTCAAGAGGCTGTACAATGGTGACAGCTGTGGAGATGAACACGCTCCATTATAATTTTATTAAATCATCTGTTTCAAAACTGGGTATAAACGGGATGCAGGTTGTAAGGCACAATGCATTCGATTTTCTGGAAATATGCAGGTTGCAATATGATATTATCTTTGCCGATCCTCCGTATGAAATAGCGGGGCTGGAAGGTATCCCGGATAAGATACTCTCCTATCCCATACTTAAAGACGATGGCATGTTAATTTTCGAACACCCCGCTGCCTTTAATTTCAAAGGCAACCCACACTTTATAAGGGAGAAAAAATATGGTAATGTTCACTTCTCATTTTTCTCTAAAAAAATAGTCTAAATTCAATCCTAAAATTTTGTTATTAATAAAATCATCTCTATATTTGCAGTCCCGAAAGGGTAACTGGTGTGGTAGTTCAGCTGGTTAGAATACCTGCCTGTCACGCAGGGGGTCGCGGGTTCGAGTCCCGTCCATACCGCCAGAAAAAAGCTAAGTATCAATTTTAGATATTTAGCTTTTTTTATTCCCCTTTTATCGGAAATCTGCGGTTTTTTATCGACTTTTGACTGGAATCTGCCGAAAATATATTGTGAAACCCTTTTGAGGCAGATACTTTTGTTCCCGAAATTTTAATTTAAACAATTATGCACGTAATTCATGACGGGAGACGCTCCCGCAACGGCGGATTAAATGTCGTATTAATGGCGTCAATTTTTATTGTAGCCGGAATTTTGTTTTTGGGAAGAAATCTTGGATTTATAGATCATCAGGTTTTCCGGATAATAGTTTCCTGGCAAATGCTTCTAATTGTACTTGGTCTTAACTCTCTTTTCAGACGTCAAACTGTTGGTGGAGGAGTACTGATTGGTGTCGGAGTGTTTTTTCTCATACCACGAATCTCCGGCTTAGGATATGACTGGGTAGCGACATACTGGCCGATACTGTTTGTCCTTATCGGCATAATGCTACTGTTCAAACTATGGAAACCAGGATCATTTCCAAATCCCGGTAGAAGATATAGTCAGGACACATCATACAGCTCTGCAGATGGCTTTGTTACATCAAACAATGCATTTGGCTCGGTAAGTCAAATCGTTCTTGATCCTGTTTTTAAAGGCGCAAGGATTACAAATACTTTTGGAAGCACCATCCTTGATCTCAGACACACTACTCTTGAAGCCAGTGAAACATATATTGATCTTGACTGTACTTTTGGAGGCGTAGAAATATATGTGCCTCACAACTGGACTGTAAAATCAAATTTGCACCATTTTTTTAGCGGAAATGATGATAAACGTTACAGAATAAGCGAAGTGCCGGACAGTACACATAAACTGATACTAAGGGGCAACATCTCTTTCAGCGGTATTGAAATTAAAAGCTGATTATGACCCGTACATTTTCAGAACCAAATATGCAAAAGTTATCGGGGATAGCTGCTATTGTGATTATAGCAGCTATCCTTTGGCTCTTGCTGTTTATGTATGGAAATCTTTCACTATACTGCGCTTTGGGAGAAAGCATTGCCTATACAGTAATTCTGGCTGTTTGCGGTTTTCTTTACCAGTATATCAGGGATTATCTCAAAGCTCTTCAGGCAAAAATTGTTGTAGCTCTTGTGGTGCAGCTTATTGCACTGGCAGGAACATTCGCCCTCACGTCCCTGATGGGACAGGATGTACGTGCTCTTTTCGCTTCAAACATAGTACTTCACCTTATATTCGGGCTTTTATGCTGGATAATTATTGAATTATGGTATTACAATTTTATTAAAGAAGATTCTTCCGAAGATTGTATGAAAGATTCAGTTAACGCTTCGGAAAAAAGTGACATAATTGACCATATCCCGGTAAAGGAGGGCTCGAAGATTAATATCGTAAGAGTGGAAGAGCTTCAGTATATACAGGCATACGGTGATTATGTATTTCTCATTACAGATACGGGTAAATATCTTAAAGAGCAAACAATGAAATATTTCGAAATGCATTTGCCACCAGCTTTTGTGCGTATTCACCGCTCCAGCATTGTAAACTCCTCAAAAATAATCCGGGCAGAACTCTATGGAAAAGAGAGTTACAATATTCAGTTGAAAAGCGGAATTACACTAAAGGCAAGCACAACCGGATACAAGCTTCTTAAGGAGAAGCTCTCTCTGTAATTTATTGCTGTTTCTTTTTAGATTTGCTGCTCTTGTCGTCCTTTACGTCGGTATATTCAAGGCCATCCCTGTAGACGCTCATTGCTCCAAGGCTCATACCCATACTCGAGTAGCCTCCGTCGTGAAAGAGATTTTGCATTGTAACCTTGCGTGTGAGATCCGAAAATAGAGTAATAATGTAGTCTGCACACTCATCGGCAGTTGCATTTCCAAGAGGAGACATCCTTTCGGCAAAATCCATCAGCTTGTCAAATCCCATAATACCTCCACCGGCAGTTGTTTGTGTTGGTGATTGTGATACAGTATTAATTCTGATGTTCCGCTCTCTTCCGTAAATATACCCAAAGCTTCTGGCAATAGACTCAAGAAGAGACTTTGCATCTGCCATGTCGTTGTATCCATAAAGGGTTCTTTGAGCAGCAACATACGATAGTGCAACAACAGACCCCCAGTCGTTTATTGCATCCAGCTTACGACAACTTTGAAGAATTTTGTGAAATGATATCGCAGAAATATCCAGTGTCTGATGAAGATATTGGTAGTTCAGATCGTCGTATGTTCTTCCCTTTCTTACATTAGGCGACATACCTATTGAGTGAAGCACAAAATCAAATTTGCCTCCTAAAAATTCCATTCCTTTTATAATGAGATTTTCAAGATCTTCAACATTTGTGGCATCAGCAGGAATTACTATAGTTCCGCATTTTTCTGCCAACACATCTATGGTCCCCATTTTCATTGACGCAGGAGTATTTGTAAGAACAAAGCGCCCACCCTCTTCATAGACTCTTTCTGCAGTTTTCCAGGCAATTGAATGCTCGTTGAGTGCTCCGAATATAAGACCTCTTTTTCCTTCCAGTAAATTATAAGACATAAGTTTCGTTTAAGATTAATAACGCTCAAAATAGAATATTGTTCTTTTGAGATGCGAAAATCGAACCAAAAAGATTCTTAATGGTTATTTATAGATACATTCATTTTTCTTTATAAATATTTTCCATTGGAAATTTGTTTTATTAGAAAATACATTTTACCTTTGCATTATAATTCAGAATAAATTAATGGATAAGATACTAAAATTTATAAGACGGGAGTGGTTAATCTTTGCAGGCATTGCTGCAGGAGCTATTGGAGGATATCTTTACTGGTATTTTATCGGCTGTGAAAGCGGGTCTTGCCCAATAACATCCTCTCCTTTAAATAGCTCTATATATGGAGCATTATTGGGAGCCTTATTGTTAAGTATGTTTAAAAAAAACAAGAAAAATGAGAGCAGTAATAAAGGTTGACAGAACAAATTGCTGTATATTCAATAACTCCCTGAGCAGAGAAATATCTGAATTAAACGGAGTATACGGAGTAAATATTGATAACTATAAAAATGAAGTTATTGTAGATTATACCGATGAAGTTAACGTTGACGAGATATATTCCAAACTTAATGAAAATGGATACTCCGTAATGCCAGGACAATTTTTCGGAAATGCCGATTACATTTCGGAACAGGATAATTTTAAAAATAAGGCGGGAGACTGGGATTCGCCAATGAAGGTCGAAATGGCAAAAAAATTCGTCTCAGAGATGCTTAAGAACATAAATCTGGGCAATGAAAATAAAGTACTTGACTATGGTTGCGGAACAGGACTTGTTGGAATGGAAGTGGCACCTCTTGTAAAGTCGGTAGTTTTTCTTGACAACTCTGCCGCAATGGTAAATGTACTTGAGAACAAACTAGGAAAAGCCTTTGAAAAACATGAATACAGTTCCGAAAATATTAAAGTCATTATTGGTGATATAAATAAGTACATCACAAAAGACATCGATGTAGTTTTTTCACTTATGGCGCTTCACCATGTTGAAGATATACAGGCAGCCTTTGAACATATATCAGCCAATATCCTTAAACCGGGCGGCATACTTGTGATTGGTGACCTCAAAGAGGAAAACGGGTCTTTTCACGGAGAAGAAAAAGTTCCCCATAATGGGTTTAATATTCCAAATTTAGCCCAACAGCTTGAGTTCAGCGAGATGGAAGTCATTACAACAAATACATACAACTCTATCCAAAAAAATGGAAATGAATATGAACAATTTATAATAGTAGCAAAAAAACAACAAACAAATTGAATATAAAAAATCATGAAAGCAATACACATTACTAAAGATGAGTTTATAAAAAAAGTTGCCAACTATGAATCAAACCCTTCAGAGTGGAAATACCTTGGCGACAAACCCTGTATTATCGATTTCTATGCAGACTGGTGCGGCCCATGCAAAATGGTGGCTCCGATTCTGGAAGATCTTGCGGCAGAATACAACGACAAAATTTATGTTTACAAAGTAGATACCGAAGCCGAGCAAGAACTTGCGGGAGCCTTTGGAATCCGCAGCATTCCTTCTATTCTCTTCTGCCCAATGAACGGAGCACCGCAAATGGCGCAGGGAGCGCTTCCAAAAGCGACTTTCAAAGAGGCAATCGAAAATGTTTTGCTTGCAGCAAAATAAATAACTGATTAAATAATACATTAAAAAGGCTGTTCCTAATTGAACAGCCTTTTTATTTATAAGATCAGGGCATCCCTGAGTATATTGACAGGATGGAGTGCTTTTCTCCCGGTACCCTTCTTAATCTGTTCCCTGCAGGATACTCCGGGTGCAGAAATAACAACATCGTCTTCGGAGGAGCGAATAAGCGGGAACAGTGTTTGTTCGCCAATTGCCATTGAGACCTCATAATGTTCTGCTTCATAGCCGAATGAACCTGCCATCCCACAACAACCGGTTGGCATTGTCTCAACAGTATAATTAACCGGGATAGTGAGCATTCTTGCCGAAGGCTCCACAGATGCAAGAGATTTCTGGTGGCAGTGGCCGTGAAGCTTTATTTGAAGATGTTTATCTGAAAACTGAGAAGCTTTGATTCTTCCTGCAGAAACTTCCCTCATTATAAATTCATCATAAAGCAGGCAATTTGAGGCAAGTTTCTCTGCCTCAGCCCGCAAATTATCCCCAACCAAATCGGGGTACTCATCCCGGAAAGAAAGAATGGCAGAAGGTTCAAGGCCAACCATCTGCAAATCATCTGAAATTATATCCTTTAAAACAGATACATTTTTTCTTGCCAGCCTTTGTGCTCTCTTTAACAATCCTTTAGACATTGCTGCTCTTCCACTTTCGTAATGTTTTGGAAAAACAACTTCATACCCAAGTCTGTTCATAAGTTCTACAAATGCTTCAACTACATCTTTTTCGTTATATCTTGTAAATTCGTCAAGGAATAAAGCGATTTTTCCTTTAGCTCCCGATGGTTTATTATTAACATGTCGTTTAATCCGGAACTCGTCAATGAGCGGAATCTCCCTGTAAGGAGTGAACCGGATTACCTTTTTAATTATGCCCGAAGTGACCCGGTTTGAAGCAAAAAAGTTATAAACAGATGGAAATAAAGACCCTAATTTTTGCAAACCGGCCATATGTGCAACGGCATAACTTCTTAGCGGAGTATGACAAACATTGTAGTGGTGCTGAAGAAACTCTGCCTTGTAACGTGTCATATCCACATTTGAAGGGCATTCACTTTTACAGGCCTTGCATGAGGTGCAAAGTTCAAGAGCATCCATTATCTCCTTCTGATCAAATACAAGTTTTGTCTTAGGATTCGTTAACAGTTCACGCAGGATATTTGCCCTGCCTCTTGTAACATCTTTCTCATCACCCGTTGCTCTGAAACTTGGACACATAGTTCCTCCAAAGAGAACCGATTTTCGACAGTCTCCGGAACCATTACATTGTTCAATTGCCCCCAGCCAACCTCCGTATTTTGAATAATCAAAGTAAGTTTCGTAATGAGGAGCAGGAACATCGGGTACATATCGCAACGAACTGTTCATTGCAGGAGTATCAGTAATTTTTCCGGGATTAAAAATATTGTCAGGGTCAAAAAGATGCTTTATCTCTTTGAAAATTGAATAAACAGTGTCACCAAACATAAGAGGAATAAATTCTCCCCTTAGACGTCCATCGCCATGCTCGCCACTCAGCGAGCCTTTATGTTTTTTTACAAGCAGTGCAGTTTCTCCGGCAATTTCTCTAAAAAGAGCAACATCTCCTGATTTCTTAAGATTTAGCAACGGTCTTAAATGTAATTCTCCTGTACCGATATGGGCATGATATACGCATGAAAGACCATGATTTTTGAGCATCTCTCCAAACTCCTTCATATATTGGGGAAGCCTGTGCGGTGCAACTGCAGTGTCTTCAATTACCGAGACCGGTTTTGTATCTCCTGCCATTGAGGAGAGGAGCCCCAGCCCGGCTTTTCTAAGCTCCCATACTTTTGCCATATCAGAACCAAAGACTCTGGAACAATGGTAAACAAGCCCGGAATTTATTAAATCGCTCTCCAGTTTTTCTATTCTTGTATCCAGAACTTTTCTGTCACAATCCGCCAGTTCAATTATTAGAATTGCAGCAGGGTCCCCTTTTACGAAAAACCTGTTTTTGCTTTGGCTAATATTTGATTTGCTGAGTTCAAGAATATTAAAATCCATCATCTCTACTGCAAGCGGGCCATGTTCGAGAGAAATGAGATTAGCATCAAATGCACTGCCAATAGTTGAACAATGGGCACAAACCAACACTCTCTCCTTAGGTGGCAGAGGCACCAGATTAAGTTTTATTTCGGTTATCACACCCAGTGTTCCTTCGGATCCGGCAAGAAGATTACAAAGATTAAATCCTGCACCGCTGTTGCCGGCTAATTCAGGTGTGTTTACTCCAAGAAGTACATCAAGGGCATAACCTGTATTTCTTCTCTTAAGAGACGGGTCCGGAAAATTTTGGTCAATCTCTTTAATTATATTTTCATTGCTTTTGAGCTTGCAGAAGTATTTATATATTTCTGATTCAAGCGAGCCACCTGTCTGTTTTTCCTTAAGTTCCTTTTCCGAAAGATTCCTGAAAACAACTACGGATCCGTCGGAGAGTATCACTTCGGCCTCGAGCAAATGATCCCTTGTGCTTCCATATACAAGTGAGTGTGAACCACATGAGTTATTCCCAACCATTCCGGCAATTGCGCACCTGTTTGAAGTTGATGTCTCGGGCCCGAACATCAGCCCCATTGGCTTAACACTCATGTTGAGTTCGTCAAGGACAACCCCTGGTTCAACTCTTGCCCATCGCTCTTTTGCATTCACCTCAATAATCTTATTCAGATATCTGGAGGTATCTATTACCATTCCATTTCCAACTACCTGTCCGGCAAGCGAGGTTCCTCCCGCTCTTGGAATTATTGGCCTTTTCCTCTTTGCAGCAAATTTAACGGCATCAATCAGCTCTTCTTTACTCCCCGGGTAAATGACACCTTCCGGAAGCTCTCTGTAAGCAGAGGCGTCTGTTGAGTACAGAATTCTATGAAGAAGGTCGGTTTTTGAACCGGAAGCATAAGTTTCTTGACTATTGCCCATTAGTTTTTAATAGTAATTGATAGTATGGAATATTAGCCAAGAGGATTGACGTTACCGTCTTTTAGCTGATATTTTTCTCCGCTTTCAGGGCATTTTGCATTGCCGGTAGTATCGAATTGCAGTCTGTGGCCATATTTGCTAATCCAGCCAATCTGAATTGCCGGGTTCCCTACAACCAAAGCATACGGTTTAACTGTTTTAGTAATTACTGCACCTGCACCAATGAATGCATATTCGCCAATGTCGTGGCCGCAAACAATGGTTGAGTTAGCCCCTATTGTTGCTCCTTTCCCTACTTTTGTCCTTGCGTATTCACTCTTCCTGTTTACTGCACTGCGCGGATTTGTAACGTTTGTAAATACGCATGATGGCCCTAGAAATACATCATCTTCACAAGTTACACCTGTGTATACCGACACATTATTCTGTACCTTGACATTTCTTCCCAGAACTACTCCGGGTGAAATAACAACATTCTGACCTATATTGCATCCTTCTCCCAATACAGAGCCGGACATAATATGTGAAAAATGCCAGATTTTTGTTCCGGCTCCAATCTGAGACCCCTCGTCAATAACTGAGGTTTCGTGCGCAAAATAATTTTTTTCAACGCTATTCATGGAGACAAATTTAAAACAAAATCGGGCAATTTTCACACAACCGTTCAAGTTCTTATTCCAAAATAAATTCGGTAGTTGATTCTATTCCAACAAGTCCAAGATATTTTGCATTTACTGTGCCTTTAACCCATACTTTTTTACCCATGTTAGCCGGGTTATCGACTAGATTAAATGTCGTTTGTATAGTACCGGAAGGAAGGCTGACGGAATAACAACCGGCCCTTTCTCTTATTCCGGGTTCAGATGCGATTGCCAGGTTGGATTTGGTACTGAATGGCAAATCAAATTTAATTGCAGTTGTAGTCAAATCACCACCGACAATATAACCTGTCACCCAAACTTTCAATCCAATATATTCCTGAAGCCTATGTACAGATATAGCCTTGTCTTTTGTACTTCCGTCATTCCTGCCCACCAGAAGACTGTCTGTAACCCAGTATGATGTTGAATCAATTAATATCCCGCTGCCAAAAGAGGCTGAATCTGCACCCGCAAGCCTCACATTAATTGTAAGCATGTCTCTTGCTGCAATTGTTTTAGAAAAAAGAGGAACAGGAGATAAATCCGGACTAGCAGGCACCATTTTTACAAAAAACAGACCCGGAGTAAGATATAAAAACCGGTCCTCTGTAAAGTTGTACGATGCAGACCCTTTTGAATCGGATACTTCGGCAGAATAGGAAGAGAATTTAGTTTTGAATTCCGGCGAAAACCCAAGTCTCAAACCTCCATTATACTGCCGGCAAAGTAAAGCAATTGAATTTACGCTCCCTGCTTCAACAGTTATGTTTTTTGAATCTGACCAGATTGGAGTGTCAAATTTGGGCCCCGTATTAACTGAAGAAATAACCGCAATGGTATATGTACCGGCCTCAACCTTTAGCTCTTTTGGTCTGATACCGTAAAGGCCATTATAGATTGTATCCCCTCCCCCTCCTTTTATGGTCAGGATAAATGTGTTTGTATCAGCTATAGTTCTCACAGGCCCTTTGCTGATACTCTCCCCATTCATGGACAGACGTATAGTTCCCAATCCTTTGTCCACAATTGTCAGTCCAGTACAACTGGCTATGGGGATTAAGGCTGATGCAGAGAAAATCAGAATTAAAAAATGAAATTTGAAAAAGAGCAGCATCCTGGCTGCCCGGCCAAAGCCTACAAGCTTGCTCCACTCTTTTATTAAAAGCGTCCTCTTAAAAAGGGTTTCAATTGGGTGGAAATATATTCCGGCACCAAATCCAAATAAAAACTTTCTCCTCATACCTCTCTCTCTTTTAATTGGTTTTACATATCAAATATATTTCATTTTGGAATCAAAATTGCCTAAAATGATACGAAGTTGAAAAAATATCGAATTTTAAAATAACAATTTCGAATTTTAACTATTTTTGTTGAAATTTAAAAATAACTATGTATAGAATAACCGAACATCCTATTCTCCCCATCCCTGCCGAGGATAGCGTAGAATTCCTATTTGAGGGCGAAAAAGTATATGGTCAGAGAGGTTTTACAATTGCAGCAGCACTTCATCAGGCCGGAAAGGTTGTACACAAGCACAGTCTTGAACATCGTGAACGCACTCTTGAATGCGGGATTGGAAAATGTGGAGCATGTGAAATGCTGGTAGATGGTAAAATCCGCCGTATTTGCATAACCAAAGTAGATGAGGTGAAGAGTGTCAGCAGAATTGAAGATTCATTTCTTCCGGAAGAGGAAATTGCATCTTCAAAGGCAGGCGATTTGCAAACTAAAGTTTATAAAACAACTGTCGCAATTATTGGTGCAGGGCCGGCCGGTCTGGCGGTACGTGAAGAACTCAATAATTCTGCAATTCACAATTTGGTAATTGACAATAACAGTAAAATTGGCGGACAGTTTTTAATGCAGACCCATCAATTTTTCTTTTTTGAAAAGGAGAAGAGATTTGGTGGCATGAGGGGGTTTGACATAGCAAACACTCTGGCCGGGGACGACCATTCAGGGATTCTGCTCGACTCTGTTGTTTGGGACATACTTGAAGGTAATCGCATTGTTGTTAAAGATATTGCAAAGCAGGAAGTATTTTACGTAGATGCAGAATATCTTGTAATTGCCACTGGAGCAGTTCCATTTATGCCTGCATTCAAAAACGATGACCTTCCAGGAGTATACACTGCTGCCGTTGTTCAGAGAATGATGAACAATGAACTCACTCTTCTGGGAAAGAAAATCCTTACCGTTGGTGCAGGAAATATAGGTTACCTCACATCTTATCAGGCTATGCAGGCAGGGGCCACTGTAAAAGCTATCATAGAAGCTATGCCTAAAGAGGGTGGATTTCCTGTTCAGGCAAACAGAGTAAGAAGACTCGGAATTCCAATCCTTACATCACATATTTTGCTTGAGGCGATTCCGAATGCCGACAAAACAGGAGTTGTAGGCGCAGTGATAGCCGAATGTGAAAATTTCAAACCAATTCCGGGAACAGAAAAAATAATTGACGATATCGATTGTATAAATATATGCACAGGCCTCATCCCTGACAATCAGCTGTTCAGGAAAGGGGTTGAAGTATATGGAAGAAAATGTCATGGTGTTGGCGACTCAGTGAGAATCGGCGAGGGAACATCGGCAGTACTCAGAGGTAAACAGTGTGCGTTCGAAATAATGCAGGATATGGGAGTACGCTCAAATTACGATGAATATCTCACAGTTTCCAAAGAATACATTGACTCTCAGCAACATCCGGTTCGAATAATCGAAAAGCCATTCAGACCATCAACAGAGAGAATGCAAAAGACCGGATTTGTACAGATTGACTGTCTTTACGGCTTTGCCTGCAACCCTTGTTCGTTTGCCTGTGAATACGGTGCAATTACAAAATCATCAACCTCTACGGTTCCGGTAATTGACTATGACAAATGCGTCGGTTGTATGCGATGTGTATATCAGTGCCCGGGTCTTGCAATATTCGGATATCAATTCAATAAGAACTGGCTTTTCCTTCCTATCGAATATAAGGCCGAAGAAGGTTCTGAGGTATATCTTGTAAACAACAACGGAGAGAAACTTGGCGAGGGAATAGTTGAGAAAATTTTGAAGAAGGAGAACAAGACTAATATAGCAAGAGTTAAATCTTTGACTATTGAAGGTGAGGCTCTTCTGGAAGTAAGAGGATTTATTCTCAAGGAGAAATATCCTGATAATCTTGATTTTAAGTCTCTTGATGGAGAACATAACTCAAAAACATTCATCTGTCACTGTGAAGATATAACTGTTGAAAAGATGCTTGCCGCTGTTGGCGACAGGAAAGTTATCTCTTCCGATGAACTGAAACATATTACCCGTATAGGAATGGGACCTTGCAGAGGCAACAGGTGCGTTCCAAGAGCCAGAATGCTTCTGAAGCCATACGGAATTGAAGTTCTCGGGGAACCTACCCCGCGCGGACCAATGTCGAATCTGGTTACTCTCGGAGATATGGTTGCCGACAAAAAAACTGAAAATATTATTATTCCAAAAGGAGGCCGCTGGGTTGAAAAAGTTCCTGCAATTATTGCCGGGGGCGGAATTGCCGGTTCTTCTCTGTTCAGATACCTTTCTGAAGCAGGTTACAAGCCGTACCTTATTAACAACGGACTTGGAAGTTCATGGAGGAATATTGCAGGAGGTCGTCCGGCCTTCTCTCTTCCTGCTCTTGCAGACATTGCAAAGCATAATCTGGAAATCTTCACTAAGCTCAACGAAAGACATGATATCGATTTAAAATTGATTCGCTACGTGAGCTTTGCACATGACGAGGAGACATTCCGTTCGCTAGAAGCTTCAAAAGGATGGTCAGATGCATATATGGTAGACAGAAAAGACTTCCGGAAAGAAATTTCACAACACTTTAATCCTAACCTGGACCTATACAGCCATGCACTCATTACTAACGACTGCTGGCAGGCAAATCCCGGTCTTACTCTAAACACAGTGCGCGAAATAGGACGCGAAAACGGAGGAACAATACTCGAAAACACAAAATTACTGGATGTATGTAAAGTTGGAAACGAGTACAGGGTTATTGTTCAGACTCCGGGAAGAGAATTCATCGAATATCGTACAGAGATATTTATAAATGCTCTTGGTGCAGATGCAGGCAAATTTGCCTCGAAACTAGGAATCGAAACAGGTTTATATCCGGTAAAACATCAGGCATTTATTACGAAACGGCTTCCTATGCTTGGAAAAGACGGAGCTAACCTTGATATGCTCATCGACCGCAGGAAATACAAAGGATTCTCGGCTGTTTACGGACAACAGCTTGCCGAGACAGGGCAGATTATCGGTTGTGCATCCCCTGCAATTGACGCAAAGGAGACTGACAAAAATCTCAAGGTTAATACCCGCGAGTTTATAGAAATAGCTACGGAAATATTTACAAACTGGATACCTCAGCTATCCGGTGTTGGATTCCAGGCTGTTTGGAGCGGATATTATATTGAACCCCGCTACATTGTCGATCCAGAACTCGGGCTATTTACCGGTATGCGCGGCCACGGATTCATGCTCTCTCAATACATAGCCAAACTTTATGTGGATTATCTGCAGGGAAAACCTGTTCCGGATTACTTCCATGACCTCAGGCTAAGCGGAAAGGGACTAAGCGAGCAGGCATTCAAATAGTCAATTAGTCCTGAGAATTTAGAAAGAGGCTGGCCAAAAAGTAATGGTTAGCCTCTTTTTATTACAACCATTATCTGTATCAGCACGGAAAATCCTCCCCACCGAGGACGCACAAGCCCTCAATAGTTAGTTGACAGTGTACAGATAGCAGAAAGAAAATACAACTCGCCGCCTGTGATTATCAATAAAAATGGGGCTGCCTACTTGATAGACAGCCCCTTAAATTTCATGAGGCCTCACCTTTAAAAGATAAGACCCCATTACTTAACCTAAACTTAAACTATGAAAAACTTCAGTTTAGAAATAAACAAATTGCGTGCCAAACTTTTATTCGGCAATACGTAATTTTGCGAATTTTAAGAGCAATGTTTTTCTTCCTCCTTGGTCAAAATCTACTACTGCTCTCATATTCAAGAAGTCACCTTCGAGTGAAAAAATAGTTCCATATCCGAAACGGTCATGCTCCACCCTCATTTTCTCTCTTAGTTTCTCCACAGGGTCTGGTATAAATGGGGTCGTTCTTGGCTCAGATTGTAAAGAAATTTTTGAAAATGCGGGAGCGCTTTGTGAAGGAGACGAACCGGAATTTTGACCCGAAGGCCCAAATCCGGAACGCGGAGATGTGCTATTTGTAAAAGCGGAACCCGAACCAGAATTTGGTTTTGCAGAACCGGGGTATCTTGAATTTGAAGGGCGGTTATAGCTTTTTGTGTAATTTAAATCATCTGAAGGGCTGCCCCATTTATCAAATAAGCCTGTCGATACATTTTCCGAATCTGATGCCGGCCAGTTTACATATTGTTTGTCAATCTCTTTAAGAAACCGGCTTGGCGGATAGTTTACATTGGCTCCCCAGCGAAAACGTGACTGGGCATAAGAAAGAGTTACCCGCTTTTTTGCCCGGGTGAGCGCAACATAAAATAACCGTCTCTCCTCTTCTATCTCACTCTCACTACTGGATGCGTTAAGACTTGGGAAAAGGTTTTCTTCCATTCCTATTACATATATATAAGGGAACTCCAGACCTTTTGCCGAATGAACAGTCATCAGGCTTATTTTGTTATTGTCCTCCTTGTCAACTTTTTCATCTACGGCACTCATGAGAGAGATATTTTCGAGGAAATTCTCCAACAAAACGCTGTCACTTTCCGGCTGACCCTCCTCTGATTGAGAGACTGCAATCTGATTTTCGCCTGTATTTAAATCCGGATTTGTATCATTCCGTTCCTCATCAATAACTCCGCCAAGAGCATCTCCCTCAAACTCCTTAATGGAGTTGAAAAGTTCTTCCACGTTTTCTACCCTTGCCTGACCTTCAATTGACGTATCGGATTTCAGAAAGGTCATATACCCGGAACGTAAAACAATCTCCATCGATATTTCATAGGCATTTACAGTGCGGACTTTTAAAGATACTTCCGAAATAAGTTTTGTAAATTCCAATAGCCGGGCAGCTGCGGCGGCTTTGATGCCAAATGAAGCAAGGTCTCCTGTATGCAGTGCCTCCCACATCGAAACAGAAGCAGCACCTGCCGCCGCCGCCAGATTGTTCATGGTCGTGTCTCCAATTCCTCTTGGAGGAACATTCACTACTCGTCTCAACGCCTCGTCGTCTTTTGGATTTACAAGCAATCTCATATAGGACATCACATCCTTTACTTCGGCTCTGTCGTAAAAAGAGTGACCGCCATAAATTTTATATGGAAGCGATCGTTTTCGCAACGCCTCCTCCACAACGCGCGACTGTGCGTTGGTACGATACAGAACAGCAAAGTCGCTGTATTCTGCCTTTGTGTCATAAATATTTGAAAGGATGGAAGACGCCAGAGTAAATGCCTCTTCCTGATCGGTATATCCTTTAACTATCTCAATTTTTTCTCCGGTATCTGCTGTAGAAAAACACTCTTTGTTTAAACGGTTTGAATTCCGGGATATGAGACTGTTTGCGGCTTTCACAATTGTTTGCGTAGAACGGTAGTTTTGCTCAAGCTTGAATTCCTTTGCTTCGGGATAGTCTTTCAGAAAATTAAGAATATTCTCAATTCTTGCCCCCCGGAATGAGTAGATGCTTTGAGAGTCATCGCCCACGACGCAAACATTTCTGTGACCGGATGACAATTTCTTCACTATAAGGTATTGAGAAAAATTCGTATCCTGATACTCATCTACAAGTATAAAACTGAACCGGTTGCGTAATTTTTCAAGAACATCAGGGAAATCGCGTAAAAGAATATTGGTATTCAACAATATATCGTCAAAATCCATAGCTCCGGCCTGCCTGCACTTCTTCTCATAAAGCTGATAGATTTCTCCAACCTTAGGTTTTTTCCCGATTGCATCCCTCTGAATCAATTCTGCATTTGAAAGGTATGCAGCCGAAGTTACAAGATTGTTTTTAGCCATCGATATCCTGGAGAGAACCTCATTTGGCTTATAAATCTTTTCGTCCAGACCCAGCTCCCTGACACAATTGCGGATTGCGCTTCTCGAATCCGAAGTATCGTATATCGTAAAGCTCTTTGGAAATCCCAGCAATTCCGCGTCTTCTCTCAGAAAACGAACAAAAATTGAGTGAAAAGTACCCATCCACAGATTTTTTGAAAGCGAACTTCCCACCAGTGTGGAAATTCTTTCTTTCATCTCCTTAGAGGCCTTATTAGTAAATGTCAACGCAAGAACCGAACCGGCTTTGTGCCCGTGATTCAAAATGTTAGCTATTCTACACGTTAGTACTCTTGTTTTCCCGGAACCCGCTCCAGCCACTATCAAAGAAGGCCCTTCAAATTGTTCAACTGCTTGACTCTGAGCAGTATTCAACCCCTCACATATATTAGAAAATTCTCTATTCATTAATGCCAAAATTACAAATAATGTGTATCTTTGCCGCAAATTTTAAGGAAAAAGATGTCAAATAAAATTCGATTACGCAAAGGTTTAAACATTCCTCTAAAAGGAAGTGCCGAAAACCACATCGCTAAGAACATCTCACCTAATATAATTGCAGTAAAGCCAACTGACTTTAAAGGCCTCAATCCCAAGCTTCTTGTAAAAGAGGGGGATCTGGTTAAAGCCGGAACACCTGTTATTGCAGATAAAAAAAGGCCGGAGATTCTCATTTGTTCTCCAATTAGCGGGACTGTTAAAGAAGTTGTCCGCGGAGAAAAGCGAAAACTTTTAGAAATTCTTATTGAATCCGATAAGAAGCATGAGTATCAACAAATAGTTACCCCTAACTTTCGTAAGGCAACGCAAAAAGAGCTCAAAGAGACTCTCCTTGCCGGCGGGATGTGGCCAATGATTAAACAGAGGCCCTATGGAATAATTCCAAGCCCTTCAGTCGAACCGAAAGCTATTTTTATATCCGGGTTTGATACTTCACCGCTTGCTCCAGATCTTGATTTTACGTTAAAAGCTGAGTTTGAACATATGCAGGTTGGAGTTGAAGTACTCTCTAAACTTACAGGCGGAGGCGTACATTTAAGTCTTAATGCCGATAATTTTGCCGGCAGTCCTCTGCACAGACTCGAAAAAGTTTCTCTTCACGTTTTTGACGGACCTCACCCTGCAGGAAACGTTGGTGTTCAGATTCACCACATCAGCCCCATTAACAAGGGAGATATCGTGTGGACACTGGATTTATATACTCTCGCAGCAATAGGCCGTCTCTTCTCGAAAGGAGTATTTGATCTTCGCAAGATAATTGCAATCACCGGTCCAAGAGCAAAACAGCCATGCTATATTGAAACCCTTCCGGGAATGCCAATGAGCGATATAATGGAGTTTGTTGAACTCACTCCGGAGAAAAAGAGCGGTGAACTTTTACCGGTTCGCTTCATCAGCGGGAACGTTCTAACCGGAGACAACATTGGAGAGAATGGCTCTCTTGGTATTTTCCACAATCAGATTACTCTTGTTTCCGAAGGTAAATACAGAGAGATGTTTGGCTGGAGCAAACCATTCCGTGCCAAAAAATTCAGTTTTTCTCACTCATATTTTTCATGGCTCACGCCTTCGAAAAAGTACTCTTTAGACACTAACCTGAACGGCGGAGAGCGGGCATTCGTTATGACCGGCGTGTACGAGAAGGTTCTTCCTATGGATATCTATCCGATGTACCTTCTTAAAGCCATACTTGCCGAAGACATTGATAAGATGGAGGCTCTCGGAATTTACGAAATTATTGAAGAGGATTTTGCTCTCTGTGAATTTGTATGTCCTTCGAAAACCGAAATTCAGGAAATTGTTTCCAAAGGTATCGATTTGATGATTAAAGAAATGTCTTAACCGGATAAGTGATGAAAGCATTAAAAAATCTTATAGATAATATTAAACCTACATTCAGCAAAGGGGGAAAGCTCAGTTTCCTTCACTCAACATTCGATGCATTTGAGACCTTTCTTTATGTACCGGAATATCTCACAAAAAAAGGAGTGCATGTCCGCGATTCAATAGACCTCAAAAGGACTATGACAATTGTTATAATCGCGCTTTTGCCTGCACTTTTGTTTGGTATGTATAACACAGGCTATCAGTACAATCTCTCTGTCGGCGGATCGATGGATTTCATGCAGATGTTTTGGTACGGATTCCTTAGGGTTCTTCCTCTTGTTATTGTCTCGTATGTGGTTGGACTCGGAATCGAGTTTGCTGCTGCACAAATCAGAGGACACGAGGTAAATGAGGGCTTCCTTGTTTCAGGTATGCTGATACCTCTTATTATGCCGGTTGATGTTCCGCTTTGGATTCTTGCATTGTCGGTTGCATTTGCCGTTATTGTAGGAAAAGAGGTATTTGGAGGAACAGGCATGAACATCTGGAACCCGGCACTTCTTTCAAGAGCATTTGTATTCTTTGCATATCCTTCTCAGATATCAGGAGATAAAATCTGGATATCCGAGCTTAGTAGCGGACAGGGTGTTGTAGACGGTTTTTCCGGAGCTACTCCCCTTGCAAACGCAGCAGCAGGATCGCCAATTCCATCGTTTATGGATATGTTTACCGGTTTTATCCCGGGTTCAATTGGCGAGACTTCGACAATCGCAATTTTAATTGGCGCAGCACTATTGATTTTTACAGGAATAGCAAGCTGGAAGATCATGGTATCTACTTTTGCCGGTGGATTACTTACAGGTCTTTTACTTAATGTCCTTGCAACTGATCCTTCGTCTTATATGGCTATGCCTGCCTGGAACCACCTGGTTATGGGCGGATTTGCCTTTGGAGCTGTATTTATGGCAACAGACCCTGTTACCGGTTCTCAAACCGAAACGGGAAAATGGATATATGGATTTTTAATTGGAATGATGGCAATATTGATACGCGTCTTCAATGCTGGTTACCCGGAAGGAATGATGCTAGCCATCTTGCTGATGAATACGTTCGCGCCTCTTATTGACCATATTATCGTTCAATCCAACATTAAACGAAGACTCAGGAGAGCCGTTATAAAATAAATAAGGAGAACAACAATGGACACAAATAAAAACTTATATACAGTAATATACTCAACAGTTCTTGTTGTAGTTGTTGCTGTCGTTCTTGCTCTCGCCTCATATCTTTTAAAAGACAAACAGGAAAGAAATATTGAGATTGAAACCAAGCAGATGGTTTTAAAATCAGTTCACCTGGGGACTGAAGCAGCAACTGCAGCCGACAAGGCTAAATACATTGAAGATTTATATTCAAAGTATATTAAAGATACGACAATACAAGAGGGAGATATTACTCTTCAGATGTACATCTGTACTCTTGACACAAAAGACAGAATCTACATATTGCCTGTTCACGGAACCGGTCTCTGGGGTCCAATCTGGGGATACGTTGCCCTGAAGAATGATTTCAATACAATTTACGGTACAACTCTTGACCACAAAGGAGAAACTCCGGGCTTGGGAGCAGAAATCAATACCCCTGCATTCTGTAAACAATTTGAAGGAAAACAGATATTTGAAAACGGGAATTTTGTTTCAATATTAGTTGTAAAGGGCGGAGCGGATCCAACAGCTGTTAATCAGGTTGACGCAATTTCAGGAGGGACAATAACATCAAAGGCGGTTGAAGCAATGCTTAAGAACAACCTCACAGAATATCTCAACTTCTTCAAGGCAAATCTTAAGGAGCCGGCTCCCGTTGTACCTGCAGCAGACAGCACAATGACAGTTCCCGCTGATACAACAAAAGCTGCAATAAAAACCCCTATTAAATAGATAAGCGATGAATAAAAAGATATTTACAGAACCTCTTTTCAAAGGAAACCCAATTACCGTACTGGTGCTGGGTATCTGTTCTGCGCTTGCAGTAACCACCAAACTTGAACCGGCAATTGTAATGGCTATCTCGGTAACCATTGTAACCGGGTTTTCAAGTTTTATCATATCTCTCATAAGAAATACAATCCCGAACAGAATCCGGATTATTGTACAGCTTGTGGTTGTAGCAATGCTCGTTATTCTTGTGGACCAGATTCTAAAAGCGTACTCATATGAAGTGAGCAAACAACTATCTGTGTTTGTAGGATTGATTATCACCAACTGTATCATTATGGGGCGGATTGAGGCATTTGCACTTGGCAACAAGCCTTTCCCGTCACTCATTGACGGCCTTGCAAATGGTTTTGGCTACGGAATAATCCTTGTGGTCATTGCATTTGTTCGTGAATTCTTCGGATCGGGTACCCTTTTTGGAATTCAGATTATTCCGCTTAACTGGTATCTTAAAAACGGAGGTTTTTATGAAAACAACGGTCTGATGATTCTCCCGCCTATGGCCCTTATTCTTATAGGACTTATCATTTGGGTTCAAAGAAGCATTTCTAAAGATTTAATTGAAAAATAATAACATATACCAAAATGCAAGAATTAGTAAATATATTCGTCAAATCCATATTCATGGAGAATATGATATTTGCCTACTTTTTGGGAATGTGTTCATTTCTGGCCGTTTCAAAAAGCGTAAAAACAGCAACAGGTCTTGGAATTGCAGTAATTTTCGTACTTGTGATTACACTTCCCGTAAACTACCTTATTTACAAATATGTACTATTGCCCGGAGCGCTCAGCTGGCTGAGCCCACAATTTGCCGATTTGGATCTTAGCTTTTTAAGTTTCATCATATTTATTGCAGTCGTAGCTTCAATCACCCAACTTGTTGAAATGGTTGTAGAAAAGTTTACTCCTGCGCTTTATTCGTCCCTCGGAATTTTTCTTCCCCTTATTGCCGTTAACTGCGCAATTCTCGGAGGTTCACTGTTCATGCAGGAAAGAGGCTATGAAACTTTGGGACAGGCAACAACTTTCGCACTCGGCTCGGGTGTTGGCTGGTTCCTTGCAATTGTTTCACTGGCAGCTATCCGCGAGAAGCTTAAATATTCAAATATCCCTGCTCCATTACGCGGCCTGGGAATCACATTCATTGTAGTAGGCCTTATGGGTATAGCCTTTATGAGCTTTATGGGTATTAAACTATAAGAGGAAAAGAAAATGAATCTAACATCAATTTTAATAATATCAGTAGTATCGTTTCTTATAGTGACTCTCCTTTTGGTGGCGATGTTGCTGTATGCAAAAGCAAAACTAACGCCTTCTGGAGAGGTTAAACTCTCTATAAACGAAGGCGAAAAAGAGCTTATTGTAAGCCCTGGTTCAACAATTCTCACAACACTCAGCAACGAGAAAATATTTCTTCCTTCTGCCTGCGGTGGCGGCGGAACCTGCGGAATGTGCAAATGCCGTGTTACTAAAGGTGGCGGAGAAATTCTTCCTACTGAAGTTGGTTTCTTCACAAGAAAACAACAGCAGACTCAATGGAGACTTGGCTGTCAGGTAAAAGTCAAAGAGGATATGGAAATCGAGATTCCTGAAGAGGTACTCGGTATAAAGAAATGGGAGTGCGAGGTTGTGAGCAATGTAAACGTTGCAACCTTTATCAAGGAATTTGTTGTTAAGCTGCCGGAAGGCGAACATCTCAAATTCAAATCGGGCGGCTATATTCAAATTGATATCCCGCCATGCGAAGTTGATTTCTCAAAAGATATTGAAGTTCAGCCTGAATTCCATGAAGACTGGGACAAGATGAAGATATGGGATCTCAAAATGAAGAACGAAGAAGAAACTTTCCGAGCCTATTCAATGGCTAACCACCCTGCCGAAGGCAATATCGTGATGCTTAACATCCGTATCGCCACTCCGCCATGGGACAGAGCTAAGGGAACATTTATGCCTGTAAATCCGGGAATTTGTTCTTCATACATATTCTCACGCAAACCGGGCGACAAAGTAACTATATCTGGCCCTTACGGCGAGTTCTTTATCAAGCCTACCGACAACGAAATAGTATTTGTTGGTGGCGGAGCAGGTATGGCGCCTATGCGTTCACATATTTTCCACCTCTTCCAGACTGAGAAGACCAAACGAAAAGTAAGCTTCTGGTATGGGGCACGTTCGCTTCGCGAAGTATTCTATGCCGAGCAATTCCGCGCTATTGAAAAAGAGTTTCCAAACTTTACATTCAATATTGCACTCAGTGAACCAAAACCGGAAGACAACTGGACAGGATTAACAGGTTTTATCCATCAGGCATTGCTCGACAACTACCTCAGCAAGCACGATGCGCCGGAAGATATTGAATACTACCTTTGCGGACCTCCAATGATGAACAGCGCCGTTACAAAAATGCTGGACAATCTAGGTGTTCCTGAAGAAAACGTAGCATTTGACGACTTCGGAGGCTAGTCTTGAAGGTGGCCTATGGCCTTAATCTAATTAAAAAAGAGAGCGACAAATTTATGTCGCTCTTTTTTTGTGAATTCTTCCAGTACTGTCTTAGGCTGCGAGTTGAAAATAGCAGCCGGAAATCGCTAAAACTGCATGCGTATACGATGATTCATAGGAAGAAGATTATTGGCACGGGTACCAAGATTCTTAACAAAACCCAGACCCAGACCGCCGTATGTAACGCGAAGGTAACCCAAAGGCTGGTCAGTAAATTTAATTGTACCTCTTGAAAGATAGATCAAAGCATCTTCCTTTGAAAGTTCCACAGAAGGCCACTCGCCGGCATAGTCCAGAGAAAGCGCATAGTTGTAATCCGGAACTTCAGTTTGAGAATATTTTTGGCTTAGGGACTTTGAGTCCTTTCGACTTTTTTGCTTTTGATTAAAAATTCCTGAAATATTCTGTGGAAAAGCATCATGCTTATTGCCAACAGATAATTGTTTATCAGTTTCCTTATCATCAGGTTTCTGCACTAGTGCAAAGAAAAGTCCTTCACCCTTAACAAATCCGGGCAATAATCTTAATGAGCATTTGTCAGAAAATATAATGCCCGCCTTCTCCGCATCCTCTTTTGAAAAGCGTAGTGACTGATTATTTTGAAAATTTTCCGTAATATTCCTCCTGTTTGTGTTAAAATGGCAATCTCCAAATAAATCAACGGGCTCTGCTTTGAAGTTGTCAATGAGCCACTCGATATTATTCTCATCTTCGTAACGGTTCATTGTACAAGTTGAATAGGCCAAAAGGCCTCCCGGAGATAAAGAGTCCCAAATATCGGATAAAATTCTTCTTTGCCGGGAAGCTGATAATTTCACTGCTTCTTCCGACCACTCAAGTATTGCATCCGGGTCCTTGCGAAACATTCCCTCTCCTGAACATGGCGCATCTACCAGAATAAAATCAAAAAGATATCCTCTCCGGGGGAACTCAGCGGCATCAAGCGACGTAACATCAATATCGGGATAGCCCCATTTAATAATGTTTTCCCGCAACGCTCCTACTCTTGTGCGGATTACTTCATTTACTGTAAGTTTTGAGCCTTTTGGCATGATGGACGCCAGATGGGTAGATTTTCCACCTGGTGCCGCGCACAGGTCAAGTAGTTTTATTGAACTGTGTAGTGTTCCGGCTACCGGTGAAAATTGCTGAGCAGATTTTGATGCTGGTAGTTCCCGGAGAAAAGGTTCGAGCAGAGACAAAATCATTGAACTGGGTTCCTGAACATAGTATGCCCCGGCATGAAGTGCCGGATCAAGAGTAAATACAGGTCTTTCCGAAAGATATAACCCGTCTTTGCACCAGGGAACCGGGTTTCCTGAAAGCGATTTTGAAAGATGTGAGTCAACAACACCGTCTCTCGCCCATTTTCGCGGATTTGTCCGGACAGAAAGTTCGGGTTCGCAGGAGAGTATTGCAGATATAACAACACTGGCATTATCACTGCCAATCGCTTCCTGCAGATACTCTTTGAATTTTTCCGGCAAAATCATTTTTGTAGGCATATTTCAATCCCTCGAATTATTTGCACTTACTTATTTCCGCTCACCGGAATAATAATTTGCACCCCAGAGATCGTATCTTTTGTACTGATCCTGAAGTTTTTCACGGAATTTAACAATGTTCCTGCTCTCACGCGGAGACCAGTAAACTTCTGATATAGCAGAGAGACGAGGGAAAATTCCATATTCTACCTGCTCTTTATTGGCAAAGTATTCTGTCCACATACAACCCTGTCCGCCAAGTACATTTGCAGCAGCCTCTTCAGGAAATCCGTCAGGTATCGGTTCAAAAAGATAAACAGAATCAAGGGTAGTCAGCCAACTTTTATGAGCAAGATTTGTCTCACCCTCTCTTTGCGCAATATTAAAATAGCTATTGACCATTGGGGTCATAATAGCCTTGTGTCCCATTTTTGCAGCCTTAAGCCCACCCTTTGCGTTTCTCCAGCTCATTACAATTGAGCCGGGAACCAAACCGTCGTCAATCATCTCGTCCCATCCTACTATTTTTCTGCCGCGGGCAGTAACCACTTCGGATATTCTCTCAACAAAATACTTTTGCAACTCATTTTCATCCTTCAATCCTTTGCTGCGCATATATTCCTGAGTAGATACCGATTCTTTCCACCATCTTTTCGCACATTCGTCTGCGCCAATATGGATGTACGGGCCCGGAAAGATATCCATAAGCTCGTTAAAAACATCGGCAAGAAAAACGAATACTTCATCCGAAGGAGCAAGTACATTGTTCTGACGATTATATATTCCCCATGTGATTGCAGGTTTTTTAGGAATATCCGGAGTTGTACTGAACTGGGGATAACTCGCAATTATTGCCATTGAATGGCCGGGAACATCAATCTCCGGTACTATTGTTATTTGCCTTTCGGCAGCATATTTTACTATATCCTTCAATTGTTCAACAGTATAAAACCCGCCGTACCTTGTAGAATCCACACCTGTACCGGGAAAAATACCAATAATAGTTCCGTCTCTCCAGGAACCGATAGAGTTAAGCTTTGGATATTTTTTACTTTCAATTCTCCAGGCCTGATCGTCTGTAAGATGAAGGTGAAAGTAATTCATCTTGTGAAGAGCGAGATAATCTATGTATTGTTTTATGTAATCTACAGAAAAAATATGCCTTACAACATCCAGATGCATTCCTCTGTACTCAAACCTGGGATAGTCATAAATATCAACTGCCGGAACGGTAATAGCAGATATCACTGTTTTATTTATATCAGAATCCGGCCTGACTCCTGTTTCAACAGGCAAAAGCTGAATAAGAGACTGAACTGCATAAAACAGCCCCTGTACATCCGCACCAATTAGTTTAATACTGCCATTTTCTGCAGAAAGGAAATAGGTTCCCTGCTTAGGTTTTACGATTAGAGCAGAAAAGTCATATTGTTTTCCGGGTTGCTTGTCTGCCTCAATGAACGCTTTTTTAACACCCTCCCTATCAATTGAAAGACTTATAACTGAAGAGGCTTTTTTTGCGGATTTTGCAACTTTAAGGCTAAACCCATAATAATTTTTAAGATAGCTGTTTAGAAACCGGACAGACTCATCACACTCGCCCGAAGCAAGCAATAAAACGCTGTTTTTATCAATTACCACCGGAGATGAGTTTTTAACTCCTTCTTTGAGCAACACCGGTTCCGGTATTACAGAGATTTTTTTGTCCATAATCTTTTCTGAATCAAATGCAAAAATGAACGAAGCAGCGAAAATAGCTGCCACGGCCAAAAACGGCTTTAGTAAGTTTTTCATTATAGTTTATTTAAAGCAGAATTTCGAAGTCTACGCCAAAGGGGAACCGCCCATACCCTTCTCCAGCTCATCGGTAATCTTGTCAACGGCCTCCTGAAGTTTCCCTCCCAGCATCATTTTAAACATTCCGGAAAGTTCTGCATTCAACTCAAGATTAAACGAACTCTCCATAGGAGATATTGGCTCAATTCTCATGATGAAATTAAACGGAAACGGACTCCTTCCATATTGCTCATATCTGATAAGCGAAAATGGAATTCTCTCTGCCACCTTTATACCAAGGTCAAATCCCTGAACGTTGCCGGATAATGTATCGCTTGTAGAAACTATATTTGCCTTTTTACCAATATCTTCCGGAAGACTTTTTGTGAAATTTGTAAGGTCAGAAAAAATAGCAAAAATCTGACTTGCAGGTTGCTGTATCCTTACAGTTCTGCCCTTTGCCTGTGTATTAGCCATTTAAATCTACAGATTTTGCCCCCACGCTTCCGGATGGAACCTCCACTCGCGAAGAAGTGCTATTTCTTTTTCTCTGATATAATTACAATTCAATGCCTCGTCTATGAGAGTGTCGTAATTTGTGAGAGTGCGCAGTTCGCAGTTGCCGTATTCAAATGACCGTCTTGCTTTGTCAAAATTGTACGAGAAGATTGCCACCATTCCAAGAACATGTGCACCTTCGTTTTGCAAAGCATCAACTGCAGACAAAGAACTTGCTCCTGTAGAGATGAGATCTTCAACAACTACCACCGATGCACCGGCAGGCAAATCTCCTTCGACCTGAGCTCCGGTACCATGGTCCTTTGGTTTAGGACGGACATACACAAATGGCTTTCCAAGTGCCTCAGCAACAAGTACACCCCAGGCAATGGCCCCGGTTGCAACTCCTGCTATCACATCCACGTTTTTATAGTTCTGTTCAATGATTTTTGCAAGGTTTTTAAAAATAATTTCCCTTGCTTTTGGGTAAGATAATATCTTCCTATTATCACAATAAATCGGTGATTTCCAACCTGATGCCCATGTAAACGGTTTATCTGTATTAAGCCTAACGGCTTTAATTTCCAAGAGTTGTCTGGCAACTATTTTTTCAATTGACTCCATAATAAAGTATCTTTGTACAAAGATAGTAAAATCATCCTATTTTTTAATGCACAGTATATACTTCAACAACCGCCGTCTTGCAGTCTGCTCAAACAATGAGGAGGCACTAAGCGAACCAGACGCAGTCCTTTATAGCCCCGGCTCCTTTCCGGAACTTGCAAATCTGCCGGAACTTTTCGACAACTCGCCACAAATAACCAAGCTTTATATTCCTTGCGAAAGCGAAGAGGATTCCTTTAAGCAGTTATGCACTCAACTCACGCCAATTACTGCCGGCGGAGGAGTTGTAAAGAACAAAAATGGAGAGTATTTGCTTATTTTCAGGCATGGTACATGGGACCTTCCAAAAGGCAAACAAGAGCCTGATGAAGATATTAAAACAACTGCCGTTCGTGAAGTTGAAGAGGAGTGCGGAATACACGACCTTGAGATTAACGGGCACATTTGCGACACCTTTCACACATATCACAGGGATGGACTTTTTTACCTGAAATGTACCCGTTGGTTTAATATGAATTACCTTGGAAACGGTACTCATACCGCTCCTCAACAGGAAGAGGAAATAGAAAAGGCTATCTGGGTAAACAAGTGCGATTTGCCAAAGTACCTGACAAATACATATCCATCAATAATAGAAGTACTTGCGAAAATAGGAATCAGCAATGCTAATTCTCAAATCGCTTAATATTTCATTTTAGGACTTACCTCATATCATTCACTTCGAGCCCTTTTAAACGGGAGGCGGGAAATTGAAAATATTCCTTAGGACGGACAGAATTTTGTTTTTCGAATCTGGTAATATTTATTATGTATGACGTGCCGTCTTTGGCCAGATATTTAATCATTCTTGGTATATAGGTATTTTTCTCAATTCCCACAGAAATAGATTTATATGCCAGTCTTTTATTTAAAGGAGTAAGATCTACAACCCATATTTGTTTTCCGCTGCGTGAACCCGAGAAGACCCGGAAAGGATATTCATAGCCCTTGTTCAGAGATGTGAGAAAGCCAAGGGGGTTTTCAACAATATCAGTTGCAGTTGCGTCATTTGGAACTATCACCAGCTCTTTCGAAGAGATGTTAAGTATCCATTTGGTGTAACCGTCGCAATAAAGCTCAAGTTCCGGATTCGTGAGTTTATATGAGTTCCCCTGCGCCTGAACAACTCCCTTGTAGAGAGGAATATCTCCCCGTGAAGATGAATTATTTTTGCCGGCAGGCTTATCCTGAATAAGTTCAAAATCCATTTCAACTGCCGGCATTGTCTTTATCGTCTCAGTTAAAAATCTGACAATGTCGGAAGTCTTTGGATTTTGCGCACAGAGTTCCGCACAGGGGCAAAACAGAGTTATAGCAGATAAAATAAATGCAAAAACAATGTTCAATTCCCCAAAACCATTTTTTTTCATAGGACTGCAAATAATTCAGGATTATTCCAGTGAAGCAAGAATCCTGTCAAGAGAATGGAAGTCGGTTATCAAAACCTGTCTTGCCTTACTCCCTTCGGAAGGGCCCACTATCCCTGCAGCTTCAAGCTGATCCATTATTCTTCCGGCTCTGTTGTAGCCAAGGTTCATTCTTCGCTGAATGAGAGAAGTTGACCCCTGCTGATACTGAACAACAAGTTTGGCCGCTTCATCGAAAAGCTTATCCCTCTTGCCCAAATCGATATCTCCAGCAGTACTCTCACCCTCTTCACCTACATATTCAGGCAGATAGTGAGCAGTTGAGTAGCCTCTCTGGTCGCTGATAAAATTGACAATTCTCTCAATTTCCTTTGTGTCTACAAAAGCACACTGTACACGTACAAGGTCCACACCTGTAGAAATAAGCATGTCCCCACGACCTATCAGCTGGTTTGCACCTGTTGTATCGAGGATTGTCCTGGAGTCGATGTTTGAAATAACCTTAAAAGCAATACGGGCCGGGAAGTTGGCTTTTATAAGGCCGGTAATTATGTTTGTGGTTGGTCTTTGTGTTGCAATAACAAGGTGAATTCCAATTGCCCTTGCCAGCTGAGCAAGACGGGAAATAGGCTCTTCTACTTCACGGCCCGCAGTCATAAGCAAATCGGCAAATTCGTCAATAATTACTACGATAAAAGGCATAAAGCGGTGACCTTTCAAAGGATTCAGGCGACGTGAAAGAAATTTTTCGTTGTACTCTTTAACATTTCTCACCTTTGCCATTTTAAGCAAATCGTAACGGGCATCCATTTCGATAGTTAATGAACGGAGGGTATATACAACCTTTTGTGTATCTGTAATAATTGCATCGTCTCCGTCCGGCAGTTTTGCCAGAAAGTGCTTTTCGAGTTTTGCATACAGTGAAAGTTCTACTTTCTTAGGGTCAACAAGGACGAACTTAAGTTCACTTGGGTGTTTTGTATATAATAATGAAGTAATAATTGCGTTCAGACCGACTGATTTACCCTGCCCTGTGGCACCCGCAACAAGAAGGTGAGGCATTTTGGCAAGGTCAAAAACCATCGGCTCATTTGATATGGTTCTGCCCAGTACTACCGGTAAATCAAAAGCTCCATTACGGAACTTTGGCTCGTCAAGTACCGATTTCATTGGAACAATACTTGGCCGTGCATTTGCAACCTCAATACCTACTGTGTTTGTACCGGGGATTGGTGCAATAATCCGTACTCCCTTTGCAGCAAGCGAAAGAGCGATATCATCCTCAAGTCTTTTGATCTGTGAGATGCGAACACCCGCCTGAGGTACAATTTCATAAAGAGTTACTGTTGGGCCGGGGCGTGCGAATATCCGCTCAATGCCAATTTTATAATCACTAAGCGTCTTGACAATCCTGCGATTGTTCATTTCAAGTTCATCTCGGGGAACATCATATATCTTGTCTTTGTAATCTTCCAAAAGATCCAGGCCTGGTGATTTATAATCGGACAGGTCCAGCCTAGGGTCAAACAGAGTATCAAGAGACCCTACAGGTATGTCTTTTAAGAAATCCTCATCAGTTTCATCTCCGTTTTCGGCGTTTCCATTGTCAATAACTTCAAAAGGGACAGCTGAAGCGGGCCCTGCGGCGGCAGACGAGAGTGGTGACTCTCCTACTTCAAACACAGTACCTCCTTTAAGTTCGTCCTCTTTCTCTGCGGCAACATCTTCCATTGCAGCAGTAAGATCTGTCTCATCTGCTGAATCCATATATGCAGCATCCGCAGCTGCAGCCATTGCAACAACATCCTCTTTAGGTTTGCGGTGGAACAATGCAGAAATGGCTCTGTTGAACCATATCACAATTTTATAGCTCATCAGCACAAACCATAATACCATTAATACAGAAATGAGCAAACCTGCTCCGGATGCCCCAAGCATAGAAATAAGCCACTGATTTACAAAATATCCGTATGACCCTCCGGCTCCGTTTCCAAACCAGTCGTCAAACTTTGTAAACCCAAATACGTATGAAAAGAAAATGGATATGATTATAGCGCCAAAGGCAGACAGGAAAAATATCCGTAATAGTTTAACCTTGCGGATTTTAAGTGAATAAAGCGCAATAGCACCAAAGAAGAAAGGTATTGCAAAAGCGCCAAGGCCAAAAAGATTGGAAACTAAAAAGTTAGCCCAGAAAAAACCTATTTTCCCGCCACCGTTCTCAACAGGAACAAGGTTGTTCCACACATCCGGGTTGCTAAGCAAAGACTGGTCCTCTGCCCAGGTAAAAACAAATGAGATTAAAGCAATAAATGTATAAATAGACAGACCCGCAAAAAAAAGACCGGCAATCAGTCGGACAGCCTCCATTCCCTGAGGTGCGGGAGCGTTTTCACCTGTTTTAGTTTTAGCAGTGGTCTTTGATGTGTTTTCGTTCTTCTTTGCCATATGTTAGGTTGTTGCTGAAAAATTCTTGTTTGGCGGGCGGTGGGGGGCTGAGGGTTTTT
>Ga0316605_10000252_pt1 | contig 44825 bp, 34 predicted proteins | sample OWC_soil_day20_n_FD_207666 | JGI IMG/M metagenome (GOLD analysis project Ga0316605, IMG submission 207666) | Wetland soil microbial communities from Old Woman Creek delta, Ohio, United States - OWC_soil_day20_noCT | ecosystem: Environmental > Terrestrial > Soil > Wetlands | place: USA: Ohio...
GCGCTTGGCGCCTTGCTCGAGCAGGGCGGCAGCCTTGGCCTTGGTGGTGTAGGCGCCGGTACATTCGAGCAGCACGTCAACGCCGTGGCTGGCCCAGTTGACGCCCTTCGGGTCCTTGGTCGAGTAGAAGGCGATCTTCTTGCCGTCGATGATGATGCAGTTTTCACCCTCGGTCTCGACGCTGGTGCGGAAACGGCCGTGCGTCGTGTCGTACTTCAGCAGGTGGGCATTGGTCGCCAGATCGCCGGAGGCGTTGATGGCGACGACCTCGAATTCGTTCTGCAAGCCCTGCTCGTAAATGGCGCGCAGCGTGCAGCGACCGATACGACCGAAACCGTTGATTGCAACCTTGATAGCCATGAAGCCTCTCCTCTGGGAATAATCTGATAAATCAGGACAAAAGTTCTTTCGCCGTCTTGACGACGTTGGCGACGATGAAGCCGAACAAATCGAACAACTGGCCGGCCGGCGCCGATTCGCCGAAGCGGTCGATACCGATCACGGCGCCGTGCAGGCCGACATACTTGCGCCAGAAATCCGGATGCGCCGCCTCGATGGCGATGCGCTTCATGCAGCCGCCGAGGACGCTTTGCTTGTAGTCGACGCTCTGCCGGTCGAAGACATTGGTGCAGGGCATCGACACGACGCGGGCGGCGATGCCCTCGGCCTTCAGTGCAGCCTGGGCGTCGAGCGCCAGCTTGATTTCGGAACCGGTGGCGATCAGCGTGACCTGCGCTTCGCCGTCGGCCTCCGACAGCACGTAGCCGCCCTTGGCGATGTCGGTGTCGGCAACCTTTTGCGTGACGGTCGGCAGGTTCTGGCGCGACAGGGCGAGAATCGACGGGCCGTCGGCGCGGTCGATGGCCGCGGTCCAGGCGATGGCGGTTTCGGTCGCATCGGCCGGGCGCCAGACGTCGAGGTTCGGGATAATGCGCATCGACGGGATGTGCTCGACCGGCTGGTGGGTCGGGCCGTCCTCGCCGAGGCCGATGGAGTCATGGGTATAGACCATGATCTGGCGCTGTTTCATCAGCGCCGCCATGCGGATGGCGTTGCGGGCGTAGTCGGAGAAGACCAGGAAGGTCGCCGTGTAGGGAATCAGGCCGCCGTGCAGCGCGAGGCCGTTGGCAATCGCCGTCATGCCGAATTCGCGCACGCCGTAGTAGCAGTAGTTGCCGCCTTCGGTCTTGGTGACGCCCTTGCTGCCCTTGACGAAGGTCAGGTTGGAGCCGGCCAGGTCGGCCGAGCCGCCGAAGATTTCCGGCACGGCCGGAACCAGCGCGGCGATGGCGTTTTGCGAAGCCTTGCGGGTGGCGATGTTCTCGGCTTTTTCGCGGCAGCTGGCGATGTAGGCGGCCTTGGTCGCTGCCCAGTTGGCCGGCAGTTCGCCCTTGATGACGCGCCGTTCGAACTCGGCAGCTTCAGCCGGGAAGGCGGCGCGGTAGGCGGTGAAACGGGTGTTCCAGTCGGCTTCGGCGGCGGCACCGGCGGCCTTGCGGTCCCAAGCGGCGTAGATGTCGGCCGGGATTTCGAAGGCCGGGTGCGGCCAGCCGATGTAGGCACGGGCGGCGGCGATTTCGTCCTTGCCCAGCGGCGCGCCGTGGCAGTCGTGCGAGCCCTGCTTGTTCGGCGAACCGGCGCCGATGGTCGTCTTGCAACAGATCAGGCTCGGCTTGTCGCCAACGGCCTGCGCGGCCTTGAGGGCGGCTTCGATTTCTTCGGCATTGTGGCCGTCGACCGCAGGAATCACCTGCCAGCCGTAGGACTCGAAACGCTTGGGAACATTTTCGGTGAACCAGCCTTCGACGTGACCGTCAATGGAGATGCCATTGTCGTCCCAGAAGGCGATCAGCTTGCCCAGGCCGAGCGTACCAGCGAGCGAGCAGGCTTCGTGCGAAACGCCTTCCATCAGGCAGCCGTCGCCGAGGAAGGTGTAGGTGTAGTGATCGACGATGGCGTGGCCGGGCTTGTTGAACTCGGCGGCCAGCACCTTCTCGGCCAGCGCGAAGCCGACGGCATTGGTGATGCCCTGGCCGAGCGGGCCGGTGGTGGTTTCGACGCCGGGCGTGTAGCCGAACTCCGGGTGGCCCGGGGTCCTGGCGTGCAACTGACGGAAGTTCTTGATGTCGTCGATCGAGACATCGTAGCCGGTGAGGTGCAGCAGCGAGTAGATCAGCATCGAGCCGTGGCCGTTGGACAGCACGAAACGGTCGCGGTCGGCCCACTTGGGGTTGGCCGGATTGTGCTTGAGATTGCGGCGCCAGAGGACTTCGGCGATCTCGGCCATGCCCATCGGGGCGCCGGGATGGCCGGAATTGGCCTGTTGCACGGCATCCATGGCCAGGGCGCGGATGGCGCCGGTCAGGGGTGAAAACTTGGGGAGGGCGCTGACGCTCATGATCCGGAATTCCAGCCTGCTGAAAAGGTGAAATTATCCGGGAAAACCCTTCTTTTGGGTAGGGCGGATTGCCATTGCGACCGACTGGCGGCCGGCCACAATGGCGTCGACGCGCTCAGGCCGGGTGATAGGCGGTGACGCGGTCGACTTCGTTCTTCGAGCCCAGAATGACCGGCACCCGCTGGTGCAGGCTGTCCGGGACGATGTCGAGGATGCGCCGGCGACCGGTCGTCGCCGCGCCGCCGGCCTGCTCGACCAGCAGCGCCATCGGGTTGGCCTCATACATCAGGCGCAGCTTGCCCCCCTTGCTGCGCACCTTTTCGTCCATCGGGTACATGAAGATGCCGCCGCGCGTCATGATGCGATGCACATCGGCGACCATCGAGGCCACCCAGCGCATGTTGTAGTCCTTGCCGAGCGGACCATCCTTGCCGGCCTGCATCTCGCCGACATAGCGCTGCACCGGCGCCTCCCAGAAACGCTGGTTGGCCATGTTGATGGCGAATTCCCTGGTGTCGGCCGGAATCTGCACCTTGTCCTGGGTCAGCACGAATTCGCCCTGTTCGCGATCCAGCGTAAATACCGCGACGCCGTCGCCGACGGTCAGCACCAGCAACGTGGTCGGCCCATAGACCGCGTAGCCGGCGGCCACCTGCGCCGTTCCGGCTTGCAGGAAGGCGGTTTCAGCGGCGGCCGGCGACGACAGGTCGGCCCCTTCCGGGCACTTCAGCACCGAGAAGATGGTGCCGATCGACACATTGACGTCGATGTTCGACGAGCCGTCGAGCGGATCGAAAGTCAGCAGGTATTCGCCCTTCGGGAAACGGTGCGGCACCAGGTGCGGCAGGTCCATTTCCTCGGAAGCCATGGCCGCCAGGTGGCCGCCCCATTCGTTGGCTTCGAGCAGGATTTCGTTGGACAGCACATCGAGCTTCTTCTGCGCCTCGCCCTGCACGTTGTCGCTGCCAGCCTCGCCGAGCACGCCGCCCAGACCGCCCTTGCCGATGGCAATCGAGATGGCCTGACAGGCGCGGGAAACGATTTCGATGAGGAATTTCAGATCGGCGGTGATGACGCCCTTGTCGCGCTGTTCCTCGGTCAGATAACGGGCCAGTGTGCGCTGTGCCATGACGGCTCCCTGCTGAAAAAAGGCGCGATTTTACTCCGCCCGGCAGCGGGCGTGCAGAAAGGCGAAGGCGGCGGCGCTGTTCAGCGGCTTGCTGAACAGGTAGCCCTGCACTTCGTCGCAGGCATTGGCGCGCAGCAGTTCGAGCTGATCCTCGGTCTCCACCCCTTCGGCGATGACGTTGAGACCGAGCGAATGGGCCAGGGCGATGGTGCCGAAAGCGATGGCCCGGTCGTTGAGATCGTGCTCGATGTCGGCGACGAAGGAGCGGTCGATCTTGAGGTGATCGATCGGGAACAACTTCAGGTAGGCGAGCGACGAATAGCCGGTGCCGAAGTCGTCGATGGCCAGCGTAACGCCCATGCGGCCGAGGCGTTGCAGGATCTGGATCGCTTCGTCCGGGTTCTCCATCACCGAACTCTCGGTGATCTCCAGTTCGAGCAATTCCGGCGGCAGGCCGGTTTCGGCCAGCACACCGGCCACCGTCTCGCAGAAATCGCGCCGGCGCAGCTGTCTGGCCGACACGTTGACAGCGACCCGCAACGGCGACAGGCCGGCGTCGATCCAGTTCTTCATCTCGCGACAGGCGTTCTGCAGCACCCATTCGCCGATTTCGACGATGATGCCCGTCTCCTCGGCGACCGGAATGAAGCGTACCGGCGAGATCATGCCGTCGGTCGGGTGATGCCAGCGGACCAGCGCCTCGACCCCGGTCGGCCGCGAACCGTCGGCCCGGAACTGCGGCTGGAAGCACAGGGCCAGTTCGTTGCGGCTGATCGCGTGGCGCAATTTGCGCTCGATATCCAGACGCTCGGTCGCCGCCTTGTTCATGTCTGCCGCGTAGAACTGGTAATTATTCCGGCCGGCCGCCTTGGCGTGATACATCGCCGTATCGGCATTGCGCAGGATGGCATCGCCATCCTGCCCGTCGTCCGGAAACAGGCTGATACCGATCGACGGACTGGTGTGCAACTCGTGCCCTTCGGCCTGGATCGGCGCCGACAGCGCCGAGATGATCTTGCCGCCGATAATCGCCGCATCGGCCGGCGTGGATATGGCCGGCAGGATGACGACAAACTCGTCACCGCCCAGCCGGGCGACGAAATCGGTTTCGCGCACGACGCCGGACAGGCGGCTGGCCACCTCGCGCAGCAGCTCGTCGCCGACCTGATGACCGAGCGTGTCGTTGATGATCTTGAAACGGTCGAGGTCGAGGAACATGATCGCCACGTTCCAGTGATGCCGCCGGGCTTCCGGCAGCAACTGGGCCAGGCGCATGAGCAGGGCCAGCCGGTTGGGCAGACCGGTCAGCGCATCGTGCTGGGCGATGTGGCGCATGCGCTCCTCGGCCTGCTTGCGCTCGGTGATGTCGGCAAAAATCCAGATGAAATTGGCCGGCAGGCCGCTGTGCGGATCGTCCACCCGGCTGACCCGGATGCCGGCGGTCACTGCCTCGCCGTTCTTCCGCGAGACTTCCAGTTCGCCGCTCCAACTGCCGCGCAGGTTCAGGCTTTCATGCAGCGACTCCGGCGTCTGGCCGACCTCCAGCGTGAGCAGCCCGAATACCGTGTGACCCTGCAACTCGAAGGGCTCGTAACCGGTCATCTGCGTCGTCGCCGGGTTGATCGACAGGATGCGGTGCGCTTCGTCGGTGAAGATGATGCCGGTCGGCGTATGGTTGAACACCTTCTGGGCCAACTGATCGCGCTCGGCACTGGCCCGTTGTTCGGAAATATCGGTATAGATGGTGACGAACCCGCCATCAGGCAGCGGCGCGCCGCGGACATCCAGCGTCCTGCCGTTCGGCCGGGTCCGCTCGAAGTGGTGTGCCTCCGGTTTGCGAACGCGGGCCAACAGGGAGCGGACGATGGCCTCCGGATCGCCCGGCCCATATTCGCCACGCTCGGCATTGAAGCGGAACAGCTTCTCCATGGTCACTGGTGCCGCATCGAACAGGGAAGACGGCAGATCCAGCAAGCGCAGGAATTCGCTGTTATGCACCACCAGTTCCTGCTCGGCACTGAACAGGCTGACCGCGCTGGGAATGCTCTCGATCACCGTCTGCAGGCGCGCATGCTGGCTACGCAACTGCTCTTCGGCCTGCTTGCGCTCGGTGATGTCGGTGTAGGTGGTGATGAAGCCGGCCAGTGCGCCATCAATGAACAAGGGTTCGCCATGCACCAGGTGGGTCCGCCCGCCCGGCCGGGTCCGCTCGAAACAATGCGCCTCGAACTTCAGGGCGAGCCGGGTAATCCGTTCGACATGCGCTGCGGGATCGCCCGGGCCATATTCGCCGCGCTCGGCCGGAATGCGGATCAGCTCGGCAAAATGAACACCGTCATAAACCGCCGTCGGCGGCAGGTTGAGCACATCGATGAACCCCTGATTCCAGACGCGCAGGCGCAGTTGTTCGTCGAACACGCTGACCCCCTGCGGCAGGCTGCCCATGACCGCCTGCAAATAGGCGTGGCGGCGGCGCGCTTCGTCGGTGTCGTGATGAGCGGTATCGAGAGAATCCACGCAATCAGCCGGGCAGTTTGGAGAGTCCGCATCATAGCCGATGCCTACGCCGGCCACCATGATCTGACTCAGATTTGCCGCTCGTCCTTCCATTTGATCGAACAACCGATGGAAGCGACCTGCTCGGCCGGCCCTTGGCCGGAGATGGCGATGTCGCGCAGGGCGACGAACAGCTCACGCGGCACGTCGGCCGCCGCCGGCTGGCGCCCCGAAGCATCGAGCCGGCCGCGATACTGGAGTGCGAGTCCGCTGTTGTAACCGAAGAAATCCGGCGTGCACACCGCGCCGTAGGCCTTGGCCACCGCCTGGCTCTCGTCCAGCAGATAAGGAAAGGGGAAAGCCAGCTCCCTGGCCCAGGCCTGCATGTTTTCGAAGGAATCTTCGGCGTAGACCGCAGGATCGTTGCTCATGATCGCCACGCTGCCGACACCATAGGCTTTCAGTTCGCGACAGTCGCGCACGATGCGGTCGATGATCGCCTTGACGTAGGGGCAGTGGTTGCAGATGAACATGACCAGCAGGCCGTTCGGTCCGCGGCAATCGGCCAGCGTATGGCGCCGGCCGTCGGTGCCGGGCAAGTCGAAGTCGATGGCCGGACGGCCGAAATCACAAACGGGCGGGTTCAGGGCTACCATGATTCTCCACTCCCTCGGGCATTTCGCCCATAATAGCACCGATGAATTTGCCCCGTTTTTACTGCCGCGAAGCCCTGTCGCCCGGCGCTCACATCGAGCTGCCGGAACCCGTCGCGCGCCATGCCGTGCGCGTTTTGCGCCTACCGCCGGGCGCCGCCATCGTCCTGTTCGACGGACGGGGCGGCGAGTATCCGGCGCAGATCGAGCGCATCGAGAAGGACCGCGCCTTCGCCACCCTCGGCGCCTGGCAGGAAGTCGAGCGCGAATCGCGGCTGGCCGTCACGCTGGTGCAGGCCGTGCAGGCCGGCGACAAGATGGATTTCACCATCCAGAAAGCCGTCGAACTGGGCATCGCCGGCATCGTGCCGGTGGATAGCCGGCGCAGTGTCATCCGCCTGGCCGGCGACCGTGCCGCCAAACGCGTCGCCCACTGGCAGGGCGTCGCTGCTGCGGCCTGCGAGCAGTGCGGACGCAACCAGGTGCCGCTGGTCGCCCCGCTGGAAAAGCTGGAAAACTGGCTGGCCCGGCCGGCCCACGCCGGCACCCGGCGCCTGCTGCTGGCCCCGGATGCCCGACAGACGCTGGCCGAACTGCCGCCAGCCACCGATGTTCAACTGCTGATCGGCGCCGAAGGGGGGCTCGATCCGCAGGAAGTGCTGGCCGCGACGCAGGCCGGTTTCCAGGCCGTGCGCCTGGGACCGCGCATCCTGCGCACGGAAACCGCCGGCCTGGCCGCACTCGCCGCCATGCAGGCCTTATGGGGTGATTTCAGGGAGAGGTAAAACATGTTCGAATCCGCAGAACTCGGCCACACCATCGACAAGGAGACTTTCAAGAAGGAAGTCCCCAAGCTGCGCGCCGCTTTGCTCGACGTCCAGTACGACATGCTGGAGAAGAAGGAATTTCCTGTCGTCATCCTGATTTCCGGGGTGGACGGCAGCGGCAAGGGCGAAACAATCAACCTGCTCTATTCGTGGATGGACCCGCGCCACATCTCGACGCTGGCCTTCTCGACACCGACCGACGAGGAAAAGGCCCGCCCCCCGATGTGGCGCTACTGGCGCGCCCTGCCGCCGCGCGGCAAGGTCGGCATCTTCGCCGGCTCCTGGTATTCGCAGCCGATCACCGACCGCATCGCCGGCCAGATGCGCCGCTCCGAAATGGACGAGCGCCTGGACGACATCAACCGCTTCGAGGCCATGCTGGTCAATGAAGGGGCGCTGGTATTGAAGTTCTGGTTCCACCTGTCGCGCGACGGTCAGAAGAAGCGGCTGAAGGCGCTGGAAAAGAACCCGAACACCGCCTGGCGCGTCACCAAGGAAAGTTACGACCGCCTGAAGACCTACGACAAGCTGCAGGCCGTCGCCGGCCACGTGCTGCGTGTGACCAACACCGCGCATGCGCCGTGGATCATCGTCGAAGGCACTGACGACGAATACCGCTCGCTGACCGTCGGCCGTATCGTCCTCGACGCCATGCGCCGCCGCCTGCAACAGCAGGGCCGCCAGCAGGTGCCGGTGGCGCCGCCGATCGTGCACACCATTGACCAGAAGAACGTGCTGACCGAGCTCAATCTGACCCAGAAGCTGAGCAAGAAGGACTACGAAAGCCAGCTGGCCAAGTACCAGGCCCGCCTGTCCGAACTGGCGCGCGACCCGCGCTTCACGGCCAAGCACTCGCTGGTGCTGGTCTTCGAAGGTTCGGACGCGGCCGGCAAGGGCGGCAGCATCCGCCGCGTCGGTGCGGCAATGGATGCCCGGCAGTACCAGATCGTGCCGATCGCCGCGCCGACCGAGGAAGAACGCGCCCAGCCCTACCTGTGGCGCTTCTGGCGCCACCTGCCGCGCACCGGCCGGGCGACCATTTTCGACCGCTCGTGGTACGGCCGGGTGCTGGTCGAGCGGGTCGAGGGCTTCTGCTCCGAAGCCGACTGGCTGCGCGCCTATGCCGAAATCAACGACTTCGAGCACCAGATGGTCGATTCCGGCGCCATCGTCATCAAGTTCTGGCTGCAGATCAGCGCCGACGAACAGCTGCGCCGCTTCAAGGAACGCCAGGACACCGAATTCAAGCGCTTCAAGATCACCGACGAGGACTGGCGCAATCGCGAAAAGTGGGACGACTACGTTTCCGCCGTCTGCGACATGGTCGACCGCACCTCGACCGGCCTGGCCCCGTGGACCCTGGTCGAAGCCAACGACAAGAACTTCGCCCGGGTCAAGGTCTTGAAAACCGTCTGCGAACGGATCGAAGCCGCGCTCGCCGCCGACGACAAAGGGAAGCAACCGGAAAAATGAGCGACACCCCCTACGACGAGCACTTCGTTTCCTGGTTCCGGGCGGTCACGCCCTACATCAACGCCTTTCGCGGCAAGACCTTCGTCATCGCCTTCGGCGGCAAGGCGGTGGCCAGTGAGTTCGCCAAGACGCTGGCCTATGACGTCAACCTGCTGGTCAGCCTGGGCATCCGCCTGGTGCTGGTGCATGGGGCGCGGCCGCAGATCGAGGAAGAGCTGCGCGAAAAGAATCTGGAATCGGTCTATCACCGTGGCTACCGGGTCACCGATGCCGAGGCGCTCGATTGCGTGCTCGACGCCGTAGGCAGCGTCTATCTGGAAATCGAGGCCATGCTGTCGCAGGGCCTGCCCAACACGCCGATGGCCAATAGCCGGATCCGGGTCATCGGCGGCAATTTCATCACCGGCCAGCCGATCGGCGTGCTCGACGGCATCGACATGCAGTACGCCGGCAAGGTCAGGAAGGTCGACGCCGAAGGCATCAACGCCCAGCTCGGGCTGGGCAACATCGTGCTGCTCAACTGCGAAGGCCCGTCGCCGACCGGCGAAATATTTAACCTGCAAATGGAAGAAGCGGCCGAAGCGGTGGCCGTCGCCATCCGCGCCGACAAGCTGGTGTACCTGACCGACAGCCGTGGCGTCACCGACAAGGATGGCGAACTGCTCGATGCCATGACCGCCGACGAAGTGGCCGAGCTGCTCAATGGCGGCGACTGGCTGTCGCCGGACATCCGCCGTTACCTGCCCTGCGCCGTGCGCTCGACCCGCACTGGCGTCGGCCGCGTACACCTGATCGGCTACGAACAGGATGGCGCCCTGCTGCGCGAACTGTTCACCCACGATGGCGTCGGCACCGTGGTTACCCGCGAATCGCTGGAAAACATCCGCGAAGCCAAGCCGGACGACATCGCCGCGCTGATCGCACTGATCGAGCCGATGGAAGAAGAAGGCATCCTGGTCCATCGGCCGCGCGAACTGCTCGAACGCGAAATCGAGCATTTCTCCATCATGCTCCACGACAACATCATCGTCGGCTGCGCCGCCCTCTACCCACACTCGGATGAAGAAGCCGAACTGGCCTGCCTCGCCGTCAGCCCGGAACACCGCGAATGGGGCTACGGCGAACAGCTGATGCAACGCATCGTCCGCCGCGCCAAGAAGTCCGGGGTCAAGCGTCTGTTCGTGCTGACCACCCGCACCGAACACTGGTTCGTCGAGCGCGGCTTCAAGCTCGGCAGCGTCGACGACCTGCCGGCCAAGAAACGCGACATGTACAACTATCAGCGGCGCTCCAAGGTGCTGTTCAAGACCTTATAATTCGCCGCATCACCCCGCACGGAGTTTCACATGGCACGTACCGTCAATTGCATCAAACTGGGCCGCGAGGCCGAAGGCCTGGATTTCCCGCCCTACCCCGGCGAACTGGGCAAGCGCATCTTCGAAGCGGTTTCCAAGGAAGCCTGGCAGCAGTGGATCAAGATGCAGACCATGATCATCAACGAAAACCGGCTTAACCTGGTCGACCCGAAGCACCGCAAGTATCTGGCCGAGCAGGTCGAAAAGCACTTCTTCGGCGACGGCGCCGACCAGATCCAGGGCTACGTTCCGCCGCCCGCCGCCTGAGCCAATTCGGCCAGACGAGGCATCAACAAGAACCCCGCCGCGGCGGGGTTCTTGTTTTGTGCGGCCCGACCAGACCTTCGCTTAGCCGGCCATCCCCAACGCATAGGCCACCAGCCCGGCACACGGCAGCAGCACCGCCCCGACCGCCAGATAGGTACGCTTCAGGGCCTGATTGATCTCTTCATGCAAGGCATCGAGATCATCCACCAGCCGGGGGAACCCGGAAAATTCGTTGTGACGCATGCTGACTCCCTGTAGTGACAAATGAACACTATTGCCCCCCGGCTGCCGACCGCCCCGATAGTGCGGCCGTTATTCATCCGGGAAGCGATGAGGCCACTATCGGCAATCAATGTTGCAGGAGAATGAACCGCTCATAACTCCCTTTGACGGCGAAACCTTTTGCACGCCAAATGCATTAACCGATGCCAAAGCGATACGCTTCGGCATCGAATTGACCGACCGCACAACGCCTGCGGTCCACCGGCAAATCCGGCCGATTTTTCAGACTTCGGGCCAACACCCCGCTCAACGCAGCAAGTGCCGCTCTGCCAGCGGCACGAACGGCCGTTCGGCCACCTGCCGGGCATCGCGGCGATTGATGGCCGTCTGCTGCCGGCCGAAGGCGTCGCGCTCGCCGGGATCGCGTTGGGCGGCCTGAATGCTGCGCAGGCAGCGCCAGCGGATACCGGCACGGGTGGGAAACTGGCGCATCTGGTCAACCGGGTGATGGCTCCGGCAGCAATAGCAATACTGCATTTCCGACATGGCAACCTCGTCAGGTAATGGTGGGCTAAGGCGACCGGAGCTTGCCGGCGACCGCTTGCAGGCGCATGACAGCGACCGATGGCTCAGACGCTGAATTGCAGGGTCAGCTTTTGCAGGTGGCCGGCCAGGCTGGCCACCTCGCGCGCCGTGGTCGACGATTCGGCGGCGGCGCTGGCGCCCTGTTCGATCATCTGGGCGACACGCTCGGTGTTCTGGGCGATCTGTTCGGCGGCCAGGCGTTGCTCGGCCAGCACGTCGACGATTTCGTTGGCCGAGCGCAGCGAGTGCTCGCATTGATCCTCGATGCTGGCGATGGCGCTTTCCGCCGTCGACGCCAGCGCGGTGCCCTTTTGTGCCCGCTGCGCGGTGGCGGCGACTGCATCGGCAGTGGCCAGGGCGGCGCTGTCGAGCTGGCCGACCAGGCCTTCGATCTTGCGCGTGGTGTCGGCGGTGTGGCTGGCCAGCTTGCGCACTTCGTCGGCGACCACGGCGAAGCCGCGCCCGGCCTCGCCGGCCCGGGCGGCTTCGATGGCGGCGTTGAGCGACAGCAGGTTGGTCTGTTCCGAAATGCCCTTGATCTCCTGGGCGAAGCGGGCGATTTCCTGGGTGTGCCGATTCAGGGTCTGCATGGCGGCGGCGGAAATCTGCGCCTGCTCGGAGATGTTGCCGATCTCGCGGATGGCCTGGTGGATGATTTCGCCGCTGTCGCGCGCCCGGTTGCGGGTCTCCCGGCTAGCGTCGGCGGCAGCGCCAGCGCTGTCGGCCATCATGCCGATGGAGACGGTCAGTTCCTGGATGGCGGCGGTGATCACCGCCGCCGAATCGCTTTGCGCCGTCGACGCCTGCGCCACCCGGTCGGCCGAATGGCACAGGGTGGCGGCGTTGCCGGAGGTTTGTTCGGCCCCGCTTTTGACTTCGCGCAGCAGCGTGCGCAAGCGGGCCTGCATGGTTTCGACCGCCGCCACCAGCGAATCGGCCGCTGCCTTGCCGGTTTGCACGCTGCCGCTCAGATCGCCGGCGGCAACCCGCTGCGTGGCGGCAACCACCGGCTCCAGCTCGCCGCCCAGACGGGACAGGATGCGCCGGCTGAGATGGGCGGCCAGCCCGAGAAAGGCGAGCGAACTGGCCAGACCGACCAGAAAGATAATCAGCGCATGTTGCCGGAAGCGCTGGTCGGCCTCGCTGGAGGCGGCCAGCACGACTTGTTCGGTGTGTTGGGCGATGGCCTGCTGCATCTGGTCGAGCGCCTGGGCCAGCGGCTGCTCGGCACCGCGGATGGCGGCATCGACCATCACCGCGTATTTCGGCATGCCGGCTTCGTTTTCGGCCAGTACGTCGTCGTAGAGCTGGTCCAGTTCCTTGCCCAGGCGGCGCACCTCGGCCAGTTGCCCGGCGTCGGCCGCCGGGTTCCTGGCCAGTTGATCGATTTGCTGCCAGAAGCGCGCCCGGCCGGCGACGAACTCCTGCCGGGCCTTGTCGAATTCCTCGGCCATGTAATTGCGCAACTGCATGTCCTTGATGCTGCGCAGCTCACCCTGCAGGGCGGCCTGGGCATTGCTGGCCAGGGTCAGGGCCTGCGACGAGCGCTCCACGCTGTGGCCGATGTGCTGCACGTCGCTGCGAAAGGCGTTGAGCGAAATGAGCGCGGTCAACAGCAGGGCGAAGCCGAAAACGGTGCCGACCGCGACCATGACGAACAGGCGGGCGCGAATGGAAAGGGGTGCGGGAAGTTTCATCGGGGCGATCACAGTCTGAAAGGTGAACACAGCCTAGCAAGGCGATGTTGCAGGGAGTTTTCACTGGGCAAAATGGCTGCTGCGATCAACCCGCCGAGCAAGTACAACTCCTTGCATTTCGCTCGGAAGTAACACCTGTTGCCTGCCCCAAGCTTCAATATGCCCGCATGTCCCGGAAGATCAGCCCGACGGTGCGCAGGATGATCAACAGGTCCAGGCCAAGCGACCAGTTGCGCAGGTATTCGAGGTCGTACTCGATGCGGCCGCGCATGTGTTCGGCATCGTCGCCGCCGCGGTAGCCGTTGACCTGGGCCCAGCCAGTGATGCCGGGCAGGACCTTGTGGCGCAGCATGTAGCCGGGAATCAGCTTGCGGTAGCGTTCGTTGACGGCGATGGCGTGCGGGCGGGGCCCGACGATACTCATCCGCCCCTGCAGGACATTGATGAATTGAGGCAACTCGTCGAGCGATGTCTTGCGGATGAAGGCGCCAAAAGGGGGGACGCGGGGGTCGCCACGACTGACCTGGGTGTAGCTCTTGTCGCCGTCCTCGGTGACGGTCATCGAGCGGAACTTGTAGACGACGATCTCGCGGCCGTCCAGACCATAGCGGCGCTGCTTGAACAGGACCGGACCGGGCGACATCAGTTTGACGCCGACCGCCACGGCGAGCAGCAGCGGTGCGATGGCAATCAGGATCAGCGCAGCCAGTATCACGTCACTGCCCCGCTTGAGCACCCCGTTGATGCCGACGAATGGCGTTTCGCACAGGGCGACGATGGGTGTGCTGCCGATGCTGTCCACGCGGCCCTGGATCAGGTCGGTGACGAACAGGTCCGGGACGAAAAAGATCGACGCCGTGGTGTCCTTGAGTTCGTCGAGCAGCTTCAATATCCGCGACTCTTCGCCCATCGGCAGCGCCAGGTAAATCTGGTCGATGTGGCTGGCCTTGGTATAGGAAGGCAGTTCGGCCAGGGCGCCGATTTCGCGGGCGCGGCTGTCGTCATCCACCCGCTCGCGGCAGCGGTCGTCGAAATAGCCGAGAAACTGCACGCCCAGCGTCGGGTCTTCGTCGAAGCTCTGCGCCAGTCGGCGGCCGGTGGCATTGCAGCCGGCGATCACCGCCAGGTGCTGGTGGCGCTTGCTGGCCAGGATGCCGGGCACCAGCCTCCTGGCCAGCCCATTGGCGGCGACCAGGACCACGGGTGTCAGCATCGCCCAGGTCAACATCACCGTCCGGGAAAAATTGTCCAGGTAGCCGCTGCCGTAGGCGAACAGCAGCAGGAAGCCAACCAGCAAAAACCAGCCGACCAGGGTTTTCACCACCATTTTCCAGGCCGGCTGGTCGAGATGGAAACGGCCGGGAAAGCTGAGCGAAAAAGCGATCAGGCCGAGAATGAGGTAGGCCGGATCGAGCCGGCCCGGCGTTGCCTGTTCGCTCAGCGCACTGATGAACAGGACGAGGAGCACCAGCAATGGCGAAACAAAGGCCTCAATGACCCGGCTCACCGGATAAATCCGTCGCGACAGCGGCCGTGTGGCCAGGAAGTACTTGTGCCAGCCAGGCGGCGCAACCAGATTTCGCGTATTGATTTCATCCATGCTTGGGCACCCTGTGGCAGGACTTGCGGCACGAGGCAACCGGCGCTCCGGGCCGGCCGGCGGCAAGCGTTTTCAAACTACCGATGATGCTCACGACAGTCGGTACGACAACGTACACAGGGCCGCCTGCGGTCGACGGGAAAATACTCATGATTTTTCCTCCCCGGCCGCCTCGAGTTCGCCGTAGGAACAAAAGCGGGCGCGGCGATACTGCGGATGGCTGCGCAGGAATCGGTGCATCTCGTCCTGCGATTCCTGCTTGAAATTCGGCGGCCGGGTGACGGTGATGGTTTCGCTGTCCACAATGCCCATCTTGTAGCCGCAGCAGGACTGCGCCAGCTGGACGTAGCCCCAGCCCCAGTAGTTGTAATCGGGTTCGATCAGTTGCCAGAAAGCCGGCCAGGCACGGCCGTCGAAAACGGTCAGGAAGACTTCGATGACATCGACCAGGCGGCCAACCCGGCCCGGCCGCTGGAACATGAGGGCGTAAGGGCTGTGCGAGTTGGCCGACAGCGCCGGCGAGGCCATGTCGAGCCGGTTGCGCTGCATGATGGCGGCGAAGCGCGGCCAGCAGAAGTCGTCGATATCGACATCCTCGATGCCGAGCACGATGTAGTCGTAGGCGCTGCAGCGTTCCGGCGTCAGGTACTTCTTGAAGAACTGGTAGACGATGCCCGGCTCGGTGATGAAAGTGCAGCCGCTGAAGATCTCCTCGTCGAAGCGGCTGCCGTCATAGACGAAGATCAGGTAGTCGAAGCGGACGTAGCCCAATTGGCGGATCAGCTTGGCCAGCAGTTCCTTGCCGGCGGCACCGATCGGCGCCGCATACAAGGCCTTGCCGTGATGCGGCGGCGGCTCGGCAGCCCGTTCGGCATCACGCCGGGCGACCCAGCGGCGCAGCCTGGCCTGTTGCCAGCGGCACAATAGGGCCGCGCGCAGTTGGCGGGCGGTCTGGATGGATAGATGCAACATGTCAGCGACCCCGATGCAGCGCCTGGCCGGCAAAGGCCAGGAGTTCGCGGACCAGGCCGGGCCGGGCCAGCCAAAGGATGGCGGGGTAGGCGACGCTGCCGAGCGCGACCATCAGGGCCAACCGCAGCCCCGGCCCGTAAGCCGCCAGCCCGTGGAGTTTGGCCACGTAGACGATGGCCGCCATGGCCAGCGCGGCCAGTGCCGGCCAGGCCGCGCCGGACAGTTGGCGGGCGATACCGATGCCGGTCACCCGGCGCAGCAGCCACAGGTCGATGGCCAGGCCGAGGGCCAGGCGGCCGGCCCACACCGCCGCCGCCGCTTCGAGCGAAAAGCGCCCGACCAGCAGCATGCCGACGACGACGAAAGCGATCTGGGCCAGCAGCGCGGCGGCGGGCAGCGCCGGCCGGCCGGCGGCGTTGTAGATGGGCACCGAGAACAGGCGCGGAAAGAACTGGAAGGTCAGCACGGCGAGCAGCGCGACGAAGGGCGCGGCGGGCAGCCAGCGCGCGCCGAAGGCCAGCTCGACAACCTCGGCCGAACAGACCGCCAGGCCGGCGAACAGCGGATACATTGCCGCCGTGGTCAGGCGTACGGCAGCACTGAAGCTGCGTTCGAGGTCGGCCGGCCGGCCTTGCAGGCGGGCAAAGATCGGCAGCGATAACTGGGAGACGGCGCCGCCGACGATGTCGCGCAGCATGTCCACGGCGCGAAAGGCCAGGCTGAGCAAGCCGGCCGCCTGGCTGCCGAGCAGCGCGGCGACGGCGATCATGAAGACGCGCTGGGTCGACGTGGCGAGCAGGCTGAAAAAAGTCGCTACCGTGCCGAAGCGCAACATTTCCCGCAGTTCCGGCCAGGCCAGCGCGAAACGCGGTTTTTCTGGAGCCATCGCCCACAAGGCCAGCGTCGCCAGCCCGACCATGGCGACCTGCTGGGCGACCAGGCTCCACACGCCGGCGCCGGCCACCGCTAGGCCGATGCCGATCAGCGCCGAGCCGACCCGGCCGATCATCGAGCGCAGCGCCAGGGTGCGGAATTGCAGGCGGCGGCGCTGCATTGCCACCAGGGCGCTGGCACAACCGCTGGCCAGCAGGCTGAGGCTCATCCAGCGCAGCACCGGTCCGGCCTCGGGCTGGCCGATCAGGCCGGAGAAGCCGTCGGCCAGCAGCCAGCAGATGCCGGCCAGGCTGGCGCCGAGCAGCAGCGACGCGGTAAACGCCGAATCGACATGGCGCGCCGTCGCCTGCCCGGTGCGGATCAGCGCGTCGTGGAACAGCAGGTCGACCGGCACGGTCAGCAACTGGACGATGCCGATGGCGATGGCGGCGATGCCGAATTCCGCCACCGACAGGTAGCGCGAGAAGAAGAGCAGGGCGACAAAAGAGAGGCCGGACAGGCCGCAGCTTTCCAGCAGCGTCCAGCGCAGCGAACGGGCGGCGGCGCTACGCGCGCCGGGTGGCCCGGGCGGCTCAGCCGGCACGGATGCCGGGATGGCCGGCGAACCACTGCCTGGCATAATGGCCAAGCTTTCCGTAGGCGTTGTCATCGAAAATCACTTTCTTGCCGAGCAGGGCCGCGAAGATCATGCCGTGCAGCCGGTTGGTGTGCACCTCGCCGTAGGGCGCGAAGCGCGCCTGCATCTGCCGGTGCAGCCGTTCGCAGTAGCCGTACCAGGCCTGGCGGGCGCCCAGCCGGGCGTTGGCCAGCGCTTCCAGCCGGTGCAGGCGCAGGATCAGGCCGAAGACGCGGCGTTGCCAGACCGGTATCAGGTCCAGCCAGTCGACTGCCGGCTGGTCGGAGGTCGGCGCCGGCCGGCCGGTGGCCTCAATGTCGGCGCGCCACAGCACCAGACGACCGGTCGCGCCATCGTCCGGCCTGTTGTCGCCCCCCTTCTCGTCCCACTCCCCGCCCCACAGCTGGTGCGCCATGTCCGGCAACAGCAGCACCTGCGACGAAAACAGGCCGTCCACCGCAGCCAGCGACGCCTGGTCGCGGACCAGCAGCAACAGGTTGCGGTGTTGCCGGAACACCGCCGCCGACGCCCGCCGGGCCGGCTCCGAGCGGAAATGCACGGTTTGCGGCAGCACGACGATGGGGTGCTCGGGAAACTGGCGCACCACCGCTTCGCGAAAGTGCTGGTGCACCGGATAGAGATCGCCGAAATTGCCGCCGCCGTGCAGCACGATGGTGGCGTCGGCCGGCACCGACCGCCGCGCCGACGCGGTGAAGTTCATGCAGCCGGCGCGGTCGACAACGCGGTAGCCATAGTCGGCGAAGAAACGCTCGGTACCGCGCATGATCAGGATGTCGCCGAAATTGAGATGGACCGGGTAATCGACATAGACCACCGGGTGCTGGCGCGGCAAATAGGCGGTGAGCGCCGCCAGTTGCTGTTTGAGTTCCTGCATTGGCGCGTTCATCGTCGCTTCCCGCCTCCGTCAGCCCTGGTGCGGTAAACGGACGAATTGCCGGCCAATCTTGGTCAGCAGCGGCTCCTGCCTGGCCGGTTCGCACTGGCGGATATAGCGCCAGGTGTCATCGCTCAAGGCGTAGGCCGGCTGCGCGGCACCCTGCCGGTAGGCCCGGCACAGGCCGACCGCGTCGACCGCACCGCGCAGCGCAGCGAGCGGGATACGGTTGCGCCAGCCGCGCACGACGAAGGCGGCGGCGCCGACCAGCAGGCGCGGCCAGGGCGTGCCGAACTTGTAGGCCGAATACAGGCTGTTGCGCACGGTGTAGTAATAACGGCCCCGCCCCCACAGTACCCGGTGCTCGGGCGACACCTTGTGGCGGATAGCGACGGCCGGCACATAGGCGATGCGGTAGCCGGTGTTGAGCATGCGGTAACAGAGGTCGACTTCCTCGCCGCAGAAGAACAGGCGCTCGTCGTAGGCGCCGACCGCCTCGAACACGCGGCGCCGGATGGCATGGCCGGCGCCGATGAAGCGGGTGGCCGGAAAACCGCGATCCGGCTGGCAGCCCGGCGGGTAATCCCAGGAGGTGGCGTCGTTCTCCCCGGTGTAATAGTTGTCGATGCGAAAGCCGATGGCGCACAGGTCCGGGTGGGCATCGAGATGGGCGACGGCAGTGGCCAGCACCTGGCGGTCGGCGAATACCGCATCACTGTCGAGGGCAACGATATAGGGCGCATCGCCCATCGCCGAGGCGATATTGCGGCCGCCGGCGACGCCGCTGTTGCGGCCGAGTTTCTGTAAACGGGCGACCGGCACACCGCTCAGGTAGGCCTCCAGCTGGGCGATATTTTCCGGCGTGCTGCCCTGGTCGACGATCAGGATCCGCTGCTTGACGCCCTGCTGTTCGGCGGAGCTGGCGATGGCGGCGATGGTGTCGTCGGGCCGGTTCCACGACAGGATGATGATGTCGACCTGGACGTCTGCGGTGGACTGGCTCATGAGCGGCGAAAAGCCCGAATGGATTCGATTTCGAGTACCCCGGGCAACGGCGTCGTCTGGTCCGGGTCGGGAATCCAGTTCTGATCGTTGCTACCGAGGGCCAGATTGGCCAGCAGGTACATGTCTTCGTGGATGCCGTGCGGCCCGTATTCGAAGCTCTTGATGCCGTCGATGAAGAAAACGATGTTGTCCCGGGTCCATTCGACGGCATAGCTATGAAAACCGTCGCTGCTGTCGACCACCCGGTCGATCCACAGCGCCGGCGCCGTGCTGGCGGCGCGCGGTTTTTCGAGCACGCCATGCCGGATGCCCCAGGGGCGCGTCCCCGAGGCTTCGAGCACGTCGATCTCCGGTGGCCAGGCGACCCGTTTGGTCAGCAGCCAGAAGGCCGGCCAGAAACCTTTGCCACGCGGCAGGCGGGCACGAATCTCGAAATAGCCGTAGGTTTGCCAGTGGGTCAGTTCGCTGCTGATACAGCCCGAGGTGTAGCGGTAGTTCCAGATGAACGGCGACACCGTCAGCGGATCGGCGCGCTCGGCGCGAATGTGCAAAATCCCGTTGGCGATAGCAAACGGCTGGACGCCCAGGGGGATTCTTCCCGTGCCGGCGAACTGCGGGTCCATGTAAATCTGCTTTTCGCCATTGATCACCGTCTTGCGTTCGTGGCGATAGCGGCTGCGCCAGGCCGGTGCGCCGGGCCGGCTGCCGCTGGCGTTCTCGTTGATGCGGCTCAGGTCCGGATCGTTGAAATCGTCGCCGAAGCTCAACTGGTAGGGAGCAGGAATCAGGCTGGGCAGGGTGACCTGGCCGATTGCTGCCACCTCGCTGCCCAGAATCAGCTGGGCGAGCACCCGTTCGAGCGGCCGCTGACCATCGACCGTCATGCCCAGCCGGGCCAGCGGGCCACAGTTGATCGGCAGCGGATTGGCCTTGACCGCCGCCTGCAAGCCCAGGGCCAACGGCGAGTTGCCGGCGAACAGTTGCACGCCGGCCGCACTCCATTCCAGCCGGATGACCGGGTAGGCGGTGACTTCGCCGAAACCGGCCAGTTCCAGCCGACCGACCCGGGCGACGATCCAGCCGCTGTTCGAATATTCCAGCCGGATGCCGCCGCCGTCGCCCGGCGCATCGAGGATGACGCCGCCACGTCGACCACCATCCGGCAGCACGACAGTCAACCGGCCGCTGGCGGCATTGAGCGGCGCCGCCGGGAAGGTCACTTCGTCGGCAGCACGCCGCGCCGTGGTGCCGGCCGTCGGGATGAACGAGGTGGCCTCGCTGCCGGTTTCGTACTGGGCGCCCCACATCAGCACGTTGTTCAGGGTCAGCGGCGTGCGCGCCGGTTCGTAGGGATTGGTCCGGTTCAGCGCATAGATGACCGGCGCCGGGGCCGGGCCGAACGGCTCGTTCCACAGCACGGCAAAGCGCTTGAGGCCGGTGTCCTGCGGCTGCAGATAAAGGGACAAGCGGTAGCGGCGCCATTCGGCGGCAACCTCGACCACGCCATTGACGCTGTTATAACTGCTGTGATCAAGCAGGCGCAGCCGCCACTTGCCGGTGCCGCCGGTCGACCGCAGCCAGACCGAGGCCGAGCCGAACTCGGTGCGCCCCGGGTTGGCCAGCGAGACCTCGCACAGGCTGCCGCTCTGCGGCTGCGGGCGGCCGATGCGGAAGACCCCGGGGCTGCCATCCGGGGCGCTATCGGCAGTCGCGCTCAGACTGACGCCACCGCCGATGCTCCAGCCCCGACGGTCCGGCCGCGAGGCGTTTTCGATCAGGTTGCTGGCCTCGCCCTCGATCAGCAGGCCGAGCGGCAGCCCTTGCAGTGTCGGGAAACGCGGCGCGTTCGCTGCCAGGGAGCGCAACCGCCCCCGGTCGAACAGAGTGGCCGGGCTGTCGCGCCGATAGCCGACACCGGCCGGAATCTGCCCGCGAAAATCCAGATCGAGCACCGGCGTTTGCGCCCAGGCTGCTCCGGGCGAGCTCAGCAGGCAACTACCGAACACCGCCCCGCTGCCCTGGAGAAAAGCCCGCCGGCTGAGACCTTCTTGTTCATTCATGGCCGATCTCCAGAAGATTCACGTCGGCAGCGCCGGCTCGACCCGGCGCTGGCGCAAGGCCCACTTGGCCAGCGCATAGAGCGGCGGCCGGACGGTTTCGCGATAGACAGCGAAGGCGGCGAAGGCCGCTACGGCCAGCCAGCGCGGCGCGCGCAGACCGAGGCGGGCGGCGTAGCCGGGGTAGTACTTGGCGAAGAAATAGCGGGTGTAGTGGATCGACCAGTAGATGCGCTGCAGCCGCTGCGTCCGCTGGCCGCCACTGCGCACCTGCGCCGGCGGCAGGTGGATGCTGTGGCAGTCGTTGCTGGCGACGATGTCGTAGCCATGCACATAGAGGTTCATCTGGAAATCCGACTCCTCGCGGTAACCGTTGCCGCGGGCGTAATGCGGGTCGTAGGGAAAACGGCAGAGCAGGTGCTTGTGGGTCAGGATCACCGCGTTGGTCAGCGGCAGCCGGATATCGCCGGCGTAGCGGGCGGCATTGACGTATTCGCAGAGCAGCGGCCGGAAGGCCGGGCCCGGCCGCAGGCCGTGCCCGAAGCGGTGCACCGCCCCGGCCGGCGTTTCGCCGTCTTCCATATAGACCCGCCGGCCGGACACCGCGCCGACGCCCGGCGTCGCCAGTTTCTGCAAACAGGTGCGGGCATAGCCGGCTTCGAGATATTCGTCGTCGTCGCAGAACAGGATGAACTCGTTGCGACTGGCCGCGACGCCGGTATTGCGCGCCTGGGCGGCACCCAGCCGGGTTTCGTGGCGCAGCACCTGGGTGTGTATCCCGGCATGGCCGGCGGCCAGCCGGTCGATCAGTTGCGGCGTCTCGTCGTCGCCGCCGTCGATGACGAAAACTATTTCGGACACGCCGTCCTGAACGAAATAGCTGGGGGCGACCAGGCGCAAGGTATGGGCGCGGTTGCGGGTCGGCACGATCAGCGTGATCACGATATTTCCATCCGGTAGGCGGCTGGGCGGGCCTTCGCGGCACCGGCCCGCCTCGCCCGGCAGGCGACGATGGCATCGCGCAGCGCGCTGCCGCGTTCGGCCCAGCGGTAGAGCTGACCGGCCGCGGCGTAGGCATTGCGCTGCATGTCGTTCAACGCCGGCAGGCGGTCGATGTGGGCGACGATGGCGGCGACCAGCGCCGCCGGATCGGGCCGGCAGAGCAGATGGCGGCGGATGCCGGGCGGCAGGCCGGCCGCTGCGCTGGCAATGGTGGAGACCGGCAGGCGGGCGAAGATGTAATCGAGAAATTTGAGCTTGAAGCCGCCGCCGATGGCTTCCGGCACCACAGCCAGGCGGGCGTTGGCGAAAAACGGCGCGACGTCATCGACAAAGCCGTGGAAGACGGTGGCCTTGAGCTGCGGCCGCAGCTCGGCCAACAGGCTGTCCGGCACGTCGCCGATGACGTCGAGGGCGATGCCGTGGCGAGCAAAGGCGGGGTCAGCCACTTCAACGAAACGGCGCAGGTTCTCCTGCTTGACCAGCCAGCGGAAGGAGCCGAGCAGCACCACCCGCTTCGGGCAGGCGGCGGTGATCAGCCGTTCCGGCTGGCGGGCGCCGGCATAGCCCGGAGTCAGCACCAGGGTCGGCCGGCCCGGCGCCAGGACGCTGAAGGCGGCGGCATCTTCGGCACTGATGGCGCAGGTCAGATCGACGTGGCGCAGCAGGGTACGCTCGAGGGCGCGCACTTTCAGCCAGTTCTGCCACAGCGCCAGCCGGGTCGGCAGCGGCGCCCGGCTGTGCCGTGCCAAATCGAGCCACAGCGCGCCTTCCTGGTTGTGGGCGACATAGATCAGCGCTGGCGGCGGCGACTTCCGGGCGGCGGCCAGGCAGTCCTTGAGCGCCCAGCCCGAGCCGTAGCTGTCGACCACGATGGCATCCCAGGTTTCGTCGCGCAATTGCTCGGCCAGCGCGGCGCGGTAGGCCGGGGTGTCATGGAGGGCGGCGGCCAGCGGCAAGGGACTGAACAGCGCCCGGCGCTGGCTGTGCCGGGCGCCGCCGACCGGCTGCCAGTGCTCCGGCCAGCCGGCCGGCGGTGCGCCGCCTTCCGGCGGGAAGCCGAGCAGCCGAACTGCCGTCCCGGCCTCGACCAGGGCGCCGGCCAGACCGGCCGAATAGATCTTGTCGCCGGCATCGGCCGGGAAGGGCAGCTCGCGGGCGATCCACAGGCAGTTCATCGGTCGATTCCTTCCATGGTCACGGGCTGGCGCACCGATGCCGCCGGCGTCCAGGTCTGGAACAGCTCGCCGCGCCGCGCCCGCCAGAGGCCGATGCCGACTGCGGTCAACGCCGAAAAAAGGTCGAAAATCTGGGCGAATGGCTTGACCGGGAAACGGTAGCCGATGACCAGCACCAGTCCGATCAGCCCGGCCACGGCGAGCGCCGCCCCGCCCCGCCCGGCGAGCACCAGGGCCAGTTCAACACTGGCGAAAGAGAGGGTCAGCAGGTAGATGCACCACCAGCGCAACCACTTGTGCGACAGGTATTTGTACAGATTCAGGCCATCCAGCCGGCGCAATTGCGGCCACAGCAGGCGGTGGGCGTTGTAGGCCTGGCAGGCGATGCGCTGCTTGCGCTGGAATTCCTCGCCGGCCACGCTGGCCGATTTCTCGTAGGCCCGCACGTCGGTGGCCTGGACGATGCGATAGCCGGCGCACAGGATCATCAGCGACACATACATGTCGTCGATGATGTGTTCCGGCGGCGCCTGGTGCAGACGGCGGCGGATGGCGAACAGCGAGCCATCGGCCCCCATTACCGAGCCAGTTTCCCCCTCCAGCCGTTTGAGCGCTTCCTCGAACCGCCAGTACAGCGAACCGACAGCGGCGGTCACCGACTCTGCGCCGTTCACGTAGATCAGCTTGCCGCAGACGCAGCCGACGCCGGGATCGGCAAAATGGCGGCGCAGGCCGCTCAGGATGGCCGGATCGAGCAGCACGTTGGCGTCGGTGAACACGATGATCGACGCCGTGCTGCGGGCCACCAGGCTGTTCATGCCCGCTGTCTTGCCGCGCCGCTCGGCCGCTACCTGCAAGGTGATGCGGTCGGCGTAGGGGCGCAACAGAGCGGCCGTGCGGTCGGTCGCCGCATCGACATGGACGAGGATTTCCAGCCCCGGTTCCTGCTCGCGCAGCGCCAGCAGGTTGGCCATCTTGGCCTCGATCACCGCCTCTTCGTTATAGGCGCACATGCAGATGGCGAAACTGGGGGCCGCCTCGGCGACCGCCGGCGGCTCGGCGGCCTCTGCCGGCCGGCGCAGCAGACGCAGGCCGAGCAGCGACAGCGGATAGGTGACAAAGGGGTGCAGGGCGAGCAGCAAGGTCAGGCCGGCTAGCCAAAGAAGAATATCAGGCATGCTCTAGGCTCCGTCGGCGCGGAAAGCGCGTTGAGTAAGCGGACGCGCCTCGCTGGCTGGCGGCGGCGCCGTCCATACCAGCAGACTTAGCGCCAGGCCGTGGAAGAACGGCACATACGGGCCGTTGAGCAGCAGGCTCAGGCCGACCGCCAGACAGATGATGGCCGGCGCCGCCGAGCGGAACAGGCAGTAGGCGATGAAGGAGAAATACAAGGCGGCGCCGACCAGGCCATACTCGAAAATCATCTTGAACAGCGTCATTTCAGCCACCGGAAACGGCATACGGACGGCGTAGAGCGGAAACTGCCCGGCGCCATAGCCGAACAGCGCCTTGTCGGGATAGGGCCAGAGATACTGGTCGAACACGTGGAAGCCGCTGAGGAAGCGGGCAAAGCCGCTCGAACGCATCGAGCCGAACTCGCCGAGGCGAGCGATCAGCCGGTCCAGTTCGAGATAGCCGCCCAGCGCCACGGCCAGGGCCAGGCCGCCGAGCGCCAGCCAGAGCAGGCCCCAGTGCCGGCGACCGAGCAGGATCAGCGGCCCGCAGACGGCGAGCAGCAGCAGGCCGGTGCCTGAATAGGAGAGCAGCAGGGCCAGCCCGTAGAGCGCGACGCGATGCAGCCGGTTGCTGGTGAGCAACTCGACGATGATGGCGATGGCCATGAACTGGCTGAAAAACGACGGTTCGGCCAGGAAGACGCCGTTGGCGCGATAAGTCTCCAGACCCTGGGCAATCGGCGCCTGCATGTTGAACCCGCGCACCACGAAGTCAGGCGGCACCAGGTTTTCGATGGGAAAGACGTAGCGCGCGCCGAGAACGGATTGCAGCGCGTACTGGGCAATGCCGAGCAGCGCCAGGACAGTAGCCAGGTCGACAAAAAATGCCAGGGCGCGGGCCGTGCTCTCGCTACCGCGCTCCAGGTAAAAAACGTAGCCCAGATGCAGGGTGCCGAGCAACAGCAGCGAGTTGACCGAAAAAGGTTCGCCGCGCAGCACCTGCAGGGCGCCGATGCCACCGATCAACAGCAGGAAGAAGCTTAGCCGCCGGCTGTCCAGTCGCAGGCAACCAATGGCCAGACCGAGGCCTATGGCCAGGAAGATGAACAGGTAGGCAATGCTCAGCGACTGGGCAGCAAACGGCGGCACCGACAGCTTGGCGAGCAGCGTCGTCGCCAGCAGCGGCAGGTAGAGCATCAGGCTGGCCAGGGAGCCCTCCACCCACGCCGGCCGGCCGGCGGCGATGGGCGCCGACGGCGGCTGGAGGGAAGCGGCAATTGTCACGGTTGTCATCGCTCAGAACTGGTTGACCACGGCGCCGAGCAGGTTGTCGAGCGACCCGGTCAGCGCGCCGAGCTCGGCGATGGTCGCGGCATTCGGCCGGCTGACCAGCAGCGAGTTGCCGGCATGGGCGGCGATGATCTGGGCATCCGCCACCTGGGCCGCCGACGGCGTGTCGATCAGTACCACCTCGAAGGCATGCCGGGCTTGCGCCAACAGGCTGGCCAGAGTCGGCCGGGACAACAGTTCGCGCGGATTGGGCGGGCTTGGCCCGGCCGGCAGCACCGTCAGATGATCGAGGCCCGGAATCGGGGCAGCCACGTCGAGACCGGCCAGACCGGACAGGACCGATGACAAGCCGGCACGGTTGGGCAGTTTGAACAGGCGATGCTGGCAAGGGTTGACCAAATCCGCATCGATCAACAGCGTGCGTTGCCCCAGTTGGGAAAACAGCACGGCCAGGTTGGCGGCGATGAAACTCTTGCCCTCGCCGCGCTGGGCGCTGACCAGGGCGATGCATTTGCAGGTCGATTTCTCGCCCAGCCAGTGCAACATCAGGCGCGAGCGCAGGTCGCGCAGTCCTTCGACCAGCGGATGCTGGCCGCCGAAGGCGGCCAGCACATCGGCCGACACCGCATCGTCGCCCGGCAGCAAACAGTTGAACTCGAATTGTTTCGACAGGGCAAACAGGATGTCTTCGCCATCGACAACACCGAGTTGCCGGGCGGCTTCGCCGAAGCGCAGCCCTTCCCTTTGTTGCAGTTGGACGACACGCCCGGCCTGCTGGTGATCCAGGCGCCCGGCATCGATCAGGATGGCCCCGAGCGACCGCTCCGGGGGAAAATGGCGACTGACCGCCTCGGGTGAATTCATTTCCATCGACAATTCTCCACTGGCATCTACCGGGGTCAGGTGGGGCTTGGCCGCCATGCCGGGCTGGCTCGCGGCATTCATGGTTCGGCCTGCAGGTGGGGCAAGCGCCCCCGGAAACGGGAGAGCAGGCCGCGCCCGCGGGATGGGTAAGGTTCGGCTCGCCCATCGATCACCTGCCAGGACGGCCCCGGCGCCGGCAAGACGGCGAGCAGTGGCACGCCGAGCAATTCCGGCAGATCCATGGGATTACGCAAGCGCCGGTTGGCCTGTTCGCGCAGCAGAGCCAGCCCGACCCCGAGCAGGCCGCCAAACAGCGCGGACAGCGCGGTGTTGAGCAGGATTTTCGGGCTGGACGGCAGGGGTGGTTCGGTCGCCACCGTCAATATGCTGACGTTGGTCTGCGGCATCGTGCTTTCCAGACTGGTTTGGGCCAGCCGTTGGGTCACCATGTCGTAGTCGCGCTGGGCCGATTTCACTTCGCGTTGCAGCATGGCACCCCGGTCGCGCTTGGCGCCCAGTTCGAGTACCTTCTTCTCCTGGGCTTTGACGGCTTCGCCGAGTTCCGCGACGCGAACGGCATTCATACGCCCGGCGCTGCCCAGGGAGTCGCCGACACGGCCGGTTTCCCCAGCGATCTGGGCGCGCACAGCAGTGATCTGGCTGGCCACCCGGGCCCGTTCGGGATGGGCCGAGCCCAACTGGAGCGCCAGCTTTTGGTGCTGCGCCTCAAGTTCGGCCAGCCGGTTCTTCAGACTCTGGATCAGCGGGTTGCCGATCACTTCCGGCAAGGTTTCCGCCGTGCCGGCCTGGCTCCAGCGCGAATTGGTCTCGGCACGCAGGCCCTGGGCCAGCACCAGCTGGCTCGACAGCTCGGTCAGGCGCGCGCTTTCCACGTCCAAAGCGTTATCGGCAACGATGATTTGCTCGGCTTGCTGGTAGCTGGACAGCCGCTGCTGGGCAGCTTCGAGTTTGTCGCGAAGCGATTGGGTTCGTTCGCCGAACCATTGGGCATATTGCGTGGCGCTGCCGACTTTCTGGCCGAGATTGGTGTCGATATAGGCCTGGGCGAAAGCGTTGACCACGGCAGTGGCCAGTTGCGGATCGCGGTCGGTGTAGGTGAGCGAAATGACGTTGCTTTCCCGGGTCGGCAAGACTTTGAGCTGGCGTTGCAGCCCGCCGGCGAGCCAAGCCCGCAGCGAGCCATGGCCGCCGGTCTCGGACTGCCACTGGCGCCGCATTTCCTCATCCTGATCCAGCTTGAGTTGACTGACGACCTTTTGCGCGACGCCGTCCGACAGGATGATGTCCACCTGTGTGGCCATCAGGCTGTTTGCCGCCGACACTGGCAGAATGGCCCCAAGGATCGGGTCGGCCGGCCGGGAGTCGACCAGCACGGCGGCTTCGGCCGTGTATTTGCGCGGCAACAGGAGGTTGACCGCAAGGGTCAGCAAGACGACGCCGGCCAATACACCGGCTACCAGCCGCCAGCGGGCCTGGAGTATCAGCAGGAATCGTTGCAGGGTCATGATCCCGCCCCTCACGAAAGAGGTCTGTTCAGGCGCAGCCAGGCGACCATGCTCAACATGCCAAGCGATGACGACAGCAGCGCGTAGCTTCTGGCTCGCTTGGCCGGAGCGGGCTTCCAGGCAAACCATGACACCGCGTGCCCATTCGCGCCAGCGGCGAATACAGGAAGCATGGCAATGAGCGGGGATCGCAGGCTGTCGGCCTGCTGTTGCCGGTGAGCAGCCGCCATCGGGGCGGGATTGGCAGCGGCGACATTTGACGTCGCCAGTGCGATACCAGTGAGCACCATGACGATGCTCGGCCGTAAAGCCGACCACACTTTCCCAAACCGTTTGCTCATGATCGCGTCCTCAACAGCGGTTGATGGCTGTCAACTTAAGTTTCACGGCTTGGTAGCGTCTGTTCGCTCCCGTACGGTTGTCGTTTATTTACCAGACCTTGGTCTTACTGACGATCGGGGGTCGCACCAAAGCCAACCGGCAGCGGACGCCTCCTCGTTTGCAGTCCATTTGTCATGCAATCATGGCTGGCATGTCCTGGATGCGAGGCAAATGCTCCCGCAGCGCCAAGCTTACAGCCGTCACAAAACTGCAACCTGCCCTTCCTACACTGGCCGTCCAGTAATCGATCTAGCAGGCGAAAAAAATGACTCTTTGGGTAGACGACGAGACCGCAGAACTTCGCCGGATCATTTCCGAAGGTCTGCTGCACCCGGTATTTCAGCCGATCGTCGATTTCCGGGTGCGCGCCTGCCTGGGCTATGAAGCCCTGATCCGCGGCCCGGAAAACTCACCGCTGCGCCGGCCGGATGCGCTGTTCGCCGCCGCCAAGGCGGCCGGCCTGGCCTTGCCGCTGGAGCACGCCTGCCGCGAAGCCAGCCTGCGTGCCTTCGCCCAGATGCGCCTGCCCGGCCGCCTGTTCCTCAACGTGACGCCAAGCGGCCTGCTCGACGAGCGCATGCTCAACGGCGAAACCCGCAGCCTGCTCGCCGAACTGGGCATCGCTGCCAACCGTATCGTCATCGAACTGACCGAAAACCAGCAGATCACCGACCTGCCCGGCATCCACGAGGCCCTGCTGCACTATCGCGGGCGCGGCTTCCAGTTCGCCATCGACGACCTCGGCGAAGGCTTCGCCAACCTGCGCATGTGGTCGGAGGTGCGCCCGGAGTTCGTCAAGATCGACAAGCATTTCGTGCACGGCATCGCCGACGACCGCATCAAGTACCACTTCGTGCGCGCCATGCAGGATCTGGCCGAGATCAGCAATTCCTCGCTGGTCGCCGAGGGCATCGAGCGCATCGAGGATTTCGAGTGCATCCGCGACATGGGCATCGCCTGCGGCCAGGGCTATTTCATCGCCCACCCGCAGGCCCGCCCGGACCACCAGTTGCAGCCGGTGGTGCTGGCCGCCCTCGCCCGCCAGCGCGTTGCCCTGTCGCCAGGCAGCGGCAGCTCGGGCAAGACACCGACCGCCCGCGACCTGCTGCGCCCGATCCAGCCGGTGCCGAGCGAGGCGAGCAATGAGTACGTCATCGCCCGCTTCGAGGCCGAACCGGCCCTCGACGTGCTGCCGGTGGTGCAGGGCGAACTGCCGGTCGGCATGATCAACCGGCACAGCATGATCGACCGCTTCGCCCGCCCCTTCCGCAAGGAGCTGTTCGGTCGCAAGTCCTGCCAGCAGTTCATGGACCCGACGCCGCTGGTGGTCGACCAGGAAGCCACCATCCAGGAGCTGGCCATGATGCTGGCGCACGCGCCCAAGCATTACCTGTACGACGGCTTCATCGTCACCGGCGACGGCAAGTATCTCGGCATCGGCAGCAGCCACGACCTGATGGCGATGATCACCGAGATGCAGATCAGCGCCGCGCGCTACGCCAATCCGCTGACCCAGCTGCCGGGCAACGTGCCGATCAACGAACATATCGACCGCATGCTGACTTCCGGCAAGGGCTTCATCGCCGCCTACATCGACATCGACAACTTCAAGCCCTACAACGACACCTACGGCTACCGGCGCGGCGACGACGTCATCCAGCTGCTCGGCCAGCTGATCTGCGAGGAGGTCAACGAGCGCCTCGACTTCGTCGGCCACATCGGCGGCGACGATTTCTTCGTCGTCTTCCAGAGTTGCGACTGGGAACAGCACTGCTGGCAGATCGTGCACCGCTTCGCCGAGACGGTAGCCGGCCTGGTCAGCCACGAGGACCACGCACACGGCGGCTACATGGCGGAGAACCGGCGCGGCGAACTGGTCTTCCAGGCCTTGCCGACGCTGTCGATCGGCGCCGTGCGGGTCAATGCCGGCGACTGCGAGTCGCACCGCGAAGTCGCCGCTGCCGCCTCGGCCGCCAAGAAACAGGCCAAGAAGGAAGGCAAGAACATGGCAGGCCAGGCCACCAGCGGCCACGTCTTCATCGAACGGCGGCGGCCGGGCAGCATTGCTCACGAGCCGGCCCCCGCCCTGCGCCAGTTGCTTAACTGACCCCTGCGGTCGACCGGCACAGGCCGGCAAAAAGCCGGGGGCGCGACACGCCGCGCGCCCCCGGGCGGGAAGTCTGCTAGAGTCTTTCGTAGTCAAAACTAACTAGTACGATCGATCCCGCCCGGGTTTGGCCCGGCGCGCAGGAGCCACCATGCCGAACACCCCGCCGCTCAACATCGAACTCCACCTCGCCCGCATCCCGCTGTTCAACGGTCTGGCGCCCGAGGAAATCAGCCGCATCGCCGGCGCCACCAAGCAGATCCATGCCGCCAAGGGCGACACGCTGTTCTACAAGGGCGACCCCTGCCACGGCTTTCATCTGCTGGTCTATGGACAGGTCAAGCTGCTGTTCACCTCGGCCCAGGGTAACGAGAAGGTGGTCGAGATCATTCGCCCCGGCCAGAGTTTCGGCGAGGCCATCATGTTCATGGAACAGCCGTATGTGGTCACCGCCCAGGCCCTGTCCGACAGCCTGCTGCTGCACGTGTCGAAGCAGATCGTCTTCGACGAACTGGCGCACGACCCGCTGTTCTGCCGCAAGATGCTGGCCGGCATGGCCATGCGCCTGCACCAGCTGATGGACGACGTCGAGTCCTACTCCCTGCGCTCGGGCAAGCAGCGCATCATCGGCTACCTGCTGCGCGAACTGCCGGAAAGCCAGCAGAACGGCAATAACGTGATCCTGCCGCTACCCAGCAACAAGGGGGTCATCGCCTCCCGCCTCAACCTGACCCAGGAACATTTCTCGCGCATCCTGCACGAACTCAGCGAGCTCGGCCTGATTGCGGTCCGGGGCAAGGATATCCACATTCCGAGCGTCGACCGTCTGCGCCAGCACGATGCCTGAACGGTGTCGGCACCCAACCGTAGTCATTATGACTTAGTAAGGATTAACGGGCGGATAGCCTGACCCTGCCTTACTGCAGGGGTGAATGCCCCGACCGACCAGCCCATCGATATTGCGCGCCTCCTTGCCCATGAGCCGAAATTCATCGGCCTGGGGCCGGACAAGCTCGCCCGCCTCGCCGCCGCCAGCCGGCTGATCCATGCCGCCAAGGGCAGGATGCTGTTTCGCAAGGGCGACCCGTGCACCGGCATACACGTGCTGATCTACGGCCAGGTCAAGCTGGCGTTCACCTCGGCCAACGGCAACGAGAAAATTGTCGAAATCGTCGACCAGGGGCAGAGCTTCGGCGAAGCCATCATGTTGATGGACCAGCCCCATGCGGTTTTTGCCCAGACCCTGCGCGACTCCTTCCTGCTGCACGTCGCCAGGCAGGCCGTGATCGACGAGCTGGAGCACGACCATGATTTCTGCCGCAAAATGCTGACCAGCATGGCCTGGCGCCTGAACCAGCTGATGAGTGATGTCGAATCCTACTCCCTGCACTCCGGCAAGCAGCGCGTCATCGACTATCTGCTGTGCAAACTGCCGGACCGCACGCCGAACGACCTCCCGGTCGTCGTTCCGCTCCAGGTCAGCAAAGGGGTGCTGGCCTCCCGGCTGAGCCTGACCCAGGAACATTTTTCGCGCATCCTGCACGAGCTCGCCGAAGCCGGCCTGATCGCGGTCGCCGGGAGGAACATCCACATCCCCAGCGTCGGACGCCTTCGTGGCCAGCAGGCAGCGAACGGCGGCGACAGCCGGAGCCGCTAGCGGCGCACCGACAACTCGCCGCTGGCAATCCGCCGGGCCAAATCCTCACCACTGATCGGCCGGCCATAGAAATAGCCCTGAAAGACCTGGCAGCCGGCGGCGGCGAGGAATTCGCCCTGCGCCGCCGTTTCGACGCCCTCGGCCAGCACTTCCAGTTGCAGGTTGAGGCCGAGGGCGATGACGGTGCGGGCAATGGCCTGGTCGCTCAGGTTTTCCGGCAGGTCGCGGACGAAAGCCCGGTCGATTTTCAGGCGATCGAGGGTGAAGGTCTTCAGGTAGGCCAGCGAGGAATAGCCGGTGCCGAAATCGTCAAGGGCAATGCGGATGCCCATCGCATGCAGGCCGCGCAATATGTCGGCGGCGCTCGCCGGGTCGACGATCAGCAGCCCCTCGGTGATCTCCAGTTCGAGCAGGTGGCTGGCCAGCCCGGTCTGGTCGAGTACCGTCTGCACCGAGCTGAGCAGGTCGTTGCGCCGGAACTGGCGGGCCGACAGATTGACCGCCACCGGCACCTCGACGCCCAGCGCGGTTCGCCAGCCTTGCGCCTCCCGGCAGGCGGCCCGCATCACCCACTCGCCGATCGGCACGATCAGGCCGGTTTCCTCGGCGATCGGGATGAACTGCACCGGCGACACGTTGCCCAGTTCAGGGCTGGTCCAGCGCAGCAGGGCTTCGACGCCGACCAGCCGGCCATCGGCCGCGCTGACCTGCGGCTGGTAGACCACCGAGAATTCGCCGTTCTCCAGCGCCTGGCGCAACAGGCGCTCCAGCTTGAGAATCTGCGCACCCAGCACGTTCATGTCGCTGGAGTAATACTTGTAGAGGTTGCGCCCCTCGCCCTGGGCGCTGTACAGCGCCGATTCGGCACTCATCATCAGGGTCGAGGCATTCTCGCCGTCGGCCGGATACTGGGCGACGCCGATGCTGCACGTGATCTGCAACAGATTGCGCTCGATCTCGAACGGCGAAGCGAAGGCGGCCAGCAGTTTTTCGCAGATGGCGCCGACCTCCTGCGGCTCGGCGATGTCCGGCAACAGGATGGAAAAACAGTCGCCGGTCGGCCGTGCCGCGATGTCCTGCTTGCGCAGGATGCGCTTGATGCGTTCGGCCACTTCGACCAGCACCCGGTCGCCGACCGGATGGCCGAAGGAGTCGTTGACCAGCTTGAAGCGGTCGAGATCGAGTTCGAGCACGGTAAACCGCCCCTGCTCGCGCCGCGCCGCGACCACCATCTGGTCGAGCGCCGACAGCCAGGACTGGCGGTTGGGCAGGCCGGTCAGTGCGTCGAAGGTGCGCGACTGCTGCAATAGCGCCTCGATCTTCTTGTGCTGGCTCAGCTCGACCACCAGGCCGGTGTAGTTGGTGACGACGCCCTGGCTGTTCCTGACCGCGACGATGGAGAGCAGGGCCGGATAGATTTCGCCGTTCTTGCGCCGGTTCCAGATTTCGCCTTCCCAGCTGTCGAAATTGATCAGGTTGGCCCAGATGTCGGCGTAGAAGTTGGGATCGTGCCGCCCGGATTTGAGAATGCGCGGCGTCTGGCCGATGGCATCCTCCCGCGTATACCCGGTGATGCGGGTAAAAGCCGGGTTGATCTCGACGATCTGCTGTTGAGGATCGGTGACCAGAATGGCTTCCGAACTGTTTCGAAAAACGGCGTCGGCCAGCCCCAGCTGGTGTTCCGCCTCGCGCCGCCCATGCTGGATCTGGCGGACGAAGGTCCACGCCAGCCCGAAGGAAACCAGCGCCAGCAGGCCGCTGATTGCCAGTTCTAACCGGGCCCGGCTTTCCAGTTGCTCCGTGCTGTCGCTGACCGCGCGATTGAGGCTGTCTTCCAGTTGCTTCATGGCGTCGATTTTTTGCGACGACAGGGCAAACCAGGCCTCGGGCACCGGCAGGGCGGGCAGCGCCTCGCTGTCCGGCGGCTCGCCCGCATCGCTGCGCGTCAGGTCGGCCAGGCTGAAGGCGACGACTTTCCGGCGCATTTTCTCGGCCGACAAACTGTACGACTGGTCGACGATGGCCTGATAGGCAGCCAAGGCCGGCCGCCCGGCCAGCCGGCGAAAATCGGTCAGGTGCGCTTCCTCCATGGCCTTGATCCGGTAATAACTGGCCATCCGGCCCGCCGAAAAATTGCGGTCGGACAGCATGGCGGCGACCAGGGCGCGCTCCTGGCCCATTTTTTCCTTGGCCTGCATGAAGGCAAGGAAGGCCATCTGCTGGCGAAAGGTGGCCGATTCGAAACCGCTGCCGAAGCTTTCCAGTTGCGAATCGAACAAGCCTTCGATGAGGGCGGTGTAGCGGTCGACGACAAAATCGCGCGAAAACCGGAGTTGATCGACCGGCAGCCGCAAGGCCCGGGTCGCCGCGACCAGTTCGGCGAAGGGCGGCGCCGCCGGCCGCGCTTCCGGCTCCGCCTCGAGGCCGGCCTGCATGTTCAGACGCTGCAATGCGTCGTCGGTGAACTGGCGTTGCAGCCGGAGCTGCTCGCCGAAGCTTCGGCCGGCCGAGGCAATGAAGCCGCTGGACAGGCCACGCTCCTTCTGCAATTCGTGGATGACGACGCTGACCTGGGTACTGGTTGTGGTCCACTGGCGGACAATGCCGGCGTTTTCCAAGCCGCTCACCTTGTCGATCAGGTTGCGCAGGGCAAAAAAACTCAGCGCGACCAGGAAGGCAACCAGCAGCCACAGCGCCCGGCGCCGGATCGACTCCAGCCCGCCGGCCGCGCTTTGCGCTACGGCATCACTTTCGGCGAGAGCATCTTGTGGCGAAGCTTGCATAGTGGACTGACACCCGAACAGTGTGGCCGATAAGCCGACGGGCTATTATAGGAGGCGTCGCCACGGAAACATTTGGGAAGGATCAAGGTGTCAGAACGTATCGTCTGGAATAGCAGTCTGGAAACCGGCATCCGCGTCATCGACCTCCAGCACGAGGAACTGATCGGCATGCTCAACGAACTGGCCGACGCAATCGCCCGGCCGGACGCGGAAAGCGTACTCCAGGACATCCTGCGCCGGCTCGATGCCTACATCCTGTTCCATTTTTCGACCGAGGAAAACCTGATGCGCGGCCAGCCCGGTGCCCAGGTCCACGCCGAACAGCACAGCGCGCAGCACCGCGCCTTCGTCGACCGCATCGCCTCGCTCAAGGCCGATGCCGAGGGGCGCTCCGGGCATTGCGCCGAAGCCCTGCAGCACTACCTGCGCAGCTGGCTGCTCGACCACATCATGCAGACCGACCGGCTGTTGGGCGCGCTGCTCCAGGAGTCGGCCAGCCGGCATTAGCTGCGGTCGACGGCAAAAATGCCCCGAAAACCGCCCCTTCAGTCGTGACGGGACGGGACGCTCTCTGCTTCTGTCGCCTCAGTAGAACAGTCCGGCCAGATCCAGCGTCGACTGCCGGCCGAGCGCGGCGAAGTGCCGGGCCAGCCAGTTTTCGGCATGAGCACGACCGCTGTCGCGCAAGCAGATCAGGAAATCGAGGTTGGCGCTCAGCCGGGTTTCGCCCGGCAACTGGCCGAGCAGGGCTTCGGCGCTGATGGCGTGAAACCTGATCCGGGCCAGGCGCCGCTCCAGCCGCCCCAGCGGCAGCCAACTGTCGGCCAGATGGTCGCGCAGATGGGCATACATGCGCATCTCGCGCAAAAAGGTCGAATTGAAGGCCAGTTCCTGCAGGCGCTGCCGGATATCCTGCGCCGAATCCGGCGTCGGCCCGAACTTCAGTGGCGACAGCAACACCAGCAGGATATCGGCCGCCGTGCATTCGTAAAACAGGGGAAAAACCGCCGGATTGGCACTGTAGCCGCCATCCCAGTAGGGTTCGCCGTCGATCGTGATGGTCCGGTGGATGGTCGGCAGGCAGGCCGAAGCCAGCACGGCATCGACCGACAGTTCGCCCGTCCGGAAGATGCGCAGCTTGCCCGAGTTGGCATGGGTGGCAGCGATGAACAACTTGACCGGACTGGCCGCGCGCAGGCCGGCAAAGTCGATCTGGGCGGCAACGATGTCGCGCAACGGATTCAGATCAAAGGGGTTGAGCTGCTCGGGCGACAGGTGCGCCGTCCATTGCAGCATCATTTTCAGGGCCGGGGCCAGGGCGTTGTCGCCGGGCGGGGAAGAGAACGGCGCGCTGGCCGCCACCGCCGTCCAGAAATCGCTCAAGGCCCGCCGCGCACCTTCGCGGCCGCCATGCAGCAAGCCATGCGCCAGACAGACGGCATTCATCGCCCCGGCGCTGGTGCCGCTCACCCCCTCGATGGCGATCCGCTCGTCGGCGAGCACTGCGTCCAGCACGCCCCAGGTGAAGGCGCCATGGGCGCCGCCGCCCTGCAAGGCGAGATTCAACGCCGGCCCGGCCGGCTTGGCGGAAATACCGAACATCGCAACTCCTCGGGGGGCCCGGCCAACGCCGGCGGCTCGCTCACAGACTGCCGCGCCGGCCGCCCCCGGTCAAGCCGGGGCGAAAAAAAGCCCGGCAGCGCCGGGCCAAGGAGAGACTGCCTTGTACTTTGGGCAAGACTAATCCCTCCCTGTTACAGCCGGATGAAGCCGGCCTGAATCAGCGGAAGGTCTGCACCCCGTCGGCAGTGCCGAGCAGCAGCACATTGGCCGGCCGAATGGCGAACAGGCCGTTGGTGACGACGCCGGTAATCTGGTTGATCTGCGCCTCCAGCCCCTTCGGGTCGGTAATCGACAAGCCATGGACGTCGAGGATGACGTTGCCGTTGTCAGTGACGAAACCGGCACGCTCCTGCGGTCGACCGCCCAATTTGGCCAATTCCCGGGCGACATGGGCGCGGGCCATCGGGATGACTTCGACCGGCAGCGGGAACTTGCCCATGACGTCCACCTTCTTCGAAGCGTCGCAGATGCATACGAAGGTCTTGGCCACGGCGGCGACGATCTTCTCGCGGGTCAGCGCTCCGCCGCCGCCCTTGATCATGTTCAAATCGGCGTCGATTTCGTCGGCGCCATCGACATAGACCGGAATGTCGTCAACCTCGTTGAGATCGAACACGGCGATGCCGTGTCCTTCCAGACGCTTGCGGGTCGCCTCCGAACTGGCGACGGCGCCCTTGTACTTGTCCTTGAGCGCGGCCAGCGCGTCGATGAAGAAATTGGCCGTCGAACCGGTGCCGACACCGATGATGCTGCCGGCCGGGGCGTTGGCCGCCACGTAATCGGCGGCGGCCTGGGCTACTGCCTGCTTGAGTTCGTCCTGGGTCATGGTGCGTCTCGCTGAATTGGGATGGCGGCATTTTACCCGCGACCGGGAGCGCCCGGCAGAACGCCGCCGAGACCCGAGGCGGTTGTCAAAAAAGTTTAACTTTCCGACCAGGCAAAGCCGACTAAACTGCATATACCGTTTTTCAGGAGAGTACGATGACCGAAACAAAAAAGAACAGCGCCACCGCCAGCCACCCGAAGACAGCGAAAAAGCTGATTCCGCGCACTGCCCCGGCAGCCGTCCAGCCAGTCGCCCCGGTCGCCCCGGTCGCCGCACCGCTCACGACGACGGTGCCAGCCGCCCCCCCGGCCACCGCCAGAGCCGCTGAAAAAGCAACGCCCAAGCCGGCCGCCGCCAAGCCGCGCGCCCGCAAGCCGAGCGCCCTCGACGAAATCAACGCCAAGAACAAGGCGGCGATGGTCGATGCGCTGGCCAAGGTGCAGGCGGTCAAGATCGCCCAGCCGCTCGGCCGCCCCCTCCCTCCGCCGGAACTGCCAGCCAAGGCCAGAAAAGCCAAGGCGGAAAAGCCGGGCAAACCGGTCAAGCAGAAGAAGCCGAAACTGGTACGCGACAGCTTCGCCATGCCGGAAGCCGAATACGCCCAGATCGCCAGCCTAAAGAAGCGCCTGGGCGGCCTCGGTCAGCCGGTCAAGAAGAGCGAACTGCTGCGCGCCGGCATCGCCGCCCTGGCCGCGCTCAACGACCCAGAACTTCAGGCCATCGTCGGGCGGATCGAACGGATCAAGACCGGACGTCCGGCCAAAGCCAAATAGGCCGCCCACCGAAAAGGCAGGCTGAGTGCTTAGCGCCGCTCGGCCTGTCCGCTCGCCAGTCCGTGCAGCGCCGAAAAGACGCCTTGGGCACCGCGCAAGGCATCCTCGGCCGCCATCGGCCCGGTCAATGACCGGCGCAGCAGGGCAAGCACATCTTGCCAGTGACTGCCGACATTAACAGCCAGCCCGTCGAAAAAGCCGAGCGCCCCGCCGACCTCGCTACCCAAGCTTTTCCTCAGGTGTCGGGCAATCACCTGCCCACCCAAAGCCGAACCTTCAATGGCATAGATCGCGCCAAGCAACTGCCCGGCCGACGCCAGAGGCAAAGCGATGTCGCCCGGCGCCGGAAGCGCCCGCCCCAACGCTGTCATATCCGCCGCCAGCAAAGCCAGCCGCGGCCGATACAGGGAGATTTCCGGTTGTGACGCGACAGCCCTGAGCACAGCCGGCTCGACCGCTGCATAAAACCGCCAGAGCAGATCCAGCAAGCGCCCATAATCGTCCAGCCGGACGTCCGGCCGGACGATGCCGGCAAAAACGCCTTGCCGCTCCAGCGCTTCGTGTTGCAACCGGGTCTGCCGCCGGAGAAATTCAACGGGTTCAAACATCGCGGGCAATTTCCACCAGGAGTTCGCGCAGCTTCAGGCCTAGCAGCCGGGCCTCGTTTTCCCAGGGACGACTGCGCCCCAGGCGTTTTTCCACCCATTTCTCGAACGAGCGGCGCGGAGCAATGCCAATCGCCCCGTCGTGATATTCGACCGGCTTTTCCGGATTCCCGCCCCAGGCCACTTCGTGAATATATTCCTGACGCGTCAGATAAACCCGCAGGAACTCATTACCGGCAAGCTTGGCCTTGACGGCCAGAACACCGGCAATTCTGGACAGGCAAAAACCGCTGACCTGCCGCCCTAAACGGTCGCCCAGCCAGACCGACTCGCCTTGCTGTTCCACAAACCATGGGTCGAATACCTTGAGCGCGCTGTCCTCGAAACTGACGCCCCAGTTGGCATACTCGTCACCCATGCACAGGGTGGCCCCGTCGGCACCGAACGCGTCGGCCAGCCAGGCCGCCATTTTTGGCCAGGCTGTCACGATATCGCCCTCGGCATGCAGGATGTCGCGTGCCTCGCGGAAACGATAAACAAGACTGTCGAGCATCTGGATGCGACGCTGCGCAAAGAAGGCCGACATCGCCATGACGTGCGAACGTACCTCGTGCGAAATGGTGTTGAGCTGGCTGGTACCGAGAAGACAGGGCGAAGACTGGTGGCAGGCGATCAGCCCCCACAATTCACCGCCCACCACGATCGGGAAGGACAAGGAAGCGCGCACCCCCATGTTGGCCAGATAAAGCGCGTGGATGGGCGACACGCTGCGCAGGTCGGTGTAGCTGAGATCAGCGGTTTCCACACCATCGCTCCATAACGGCACCGGACTGCCTGCGGCATCCGGAATCTGCCGCCAGGGATTCATCAAATAAAGAATGCGGGCGATTTGCGGAATATCGCTGGCCGGAAAACGCAAGCCCAGATAGCTGCCATATATTTCCGGTTGCCGTGCTTCGGCCAGCACCTCACCGTCGCCATCTTCACGAAAGCTGTAATACAGCACCCGCTGGTAGCCGGACAACTCGAATACCCGCTGCACCAGGTCTTGCTGCCTTGCGTGCAGTTCGTCGAAGTCGGCCGGCGGCGCGATGCCCAGATGAAAGGGCTGATAGGAAATATCGCCGGGCACGTTGGGCGTCAGTTCAATGCCCACATATTCCTGCGCATTGCGTGTCAATGCGGCGTCGAGTGGCCCCGAGCGACCGACCAGCGCGGCCTCCAGCAGCAGCCGGCTACCGACCGCCCCCCCCAGTTCGGCAACCCACTGCGTCAGCGGCGCCGGCAATGGCTGTCCCAGAGCGATGCCCGTCTCGGCAGGGACAAACTGATCGAGATTGGCTGCGACATGGGTGACCCGCAAGGCGCCATCGACCATCAGCAATGTTCCGTGCGGCTGAATCGCGCCGGACAAATGCAACTGTTCGAGTTCGCATTGATCGATAAATCGCTTATCCATGGATTTTCCTGGCCAGCAAGTCTTCAAAATCGTCCACCTCCAAGGGGCGGGACAGGTAATAGCCCTGAATCACATCGCAGCCGTGTTCCGCCAGCCAGGCCATCTGACGCTCGGTTTCAACCCCCTCGGCCACCGACTGCAGTTGCAGGGCTTTGGCCAGACTCAGCACGGCCCGGGTAATCGCCTCATCGTCCTGATCCTGGCCCAGGCCGTCGACAAAGCTTTTGTCCACCTTCAGTTCGGACAGCGGCAAACGCTTCAGATAGGACAGCGAGGAATAGCCGGTACCGAAATCGTCGATGCTGATCTTGATGCCTTTTCCGTGCAGGTGATTGAGATTGTTGATCACTACGCTGCTGTTTTCCAGCAGGGCGCCTTCGGTGATTTCGACCTGCACCAGGGAAGCAGGCAAGCCGGCTTCCTCGATCGAATTGACGATGAAGTCGGCCATGCCCAGCTCGCGGATGCTGCGTGCCGAACAGTTGAAAGCGATGGGGGGCGGCTGCAATCCAAGCTCCAGCCAGCTGCTCAGCTGCCGGATCAGGAGGCTCTGGACCTTGTGGGTCAATTCGATGATGAGGCCACTGGCCTCACTGATCGGAATGAACTCGGCCGGCGAGACATTGCCGAGTTCCGGGTCTTGCCAGCGCAACAGCGCTTCGGCACCGATAATGGGGTGACCGGCGGCCATGCTGAATTTCGGCTGGTAGACCAGACGCAGACGATCCATGTCCAGTGCGGCACGGAGCGCACTCTCCATGGTCGCCCGCTTGAGCAGGCGCACATGCAGGTCGGGCACGAAGAATTCGACCCGGTTACGCCCCAGTTCCTTGGCCCGATACATGGCCGTATCCGCCGCCTTGACTAGGGCGTTGCTGTCCTTGCCATCTTCCGGATAAAAGGCCACGCCGACGCTGGCCGAGACAAATAGCTGTCGGCCCTGGGTAGGGAACGAGGCACTCAGTTCGTCGACAATGCGCCGGGAAACAAGGTGGGCGGCATCGGCATCGCAGTCGGTCAGGATGGCGGTGAACTCGTCGCCCCCCAGGCGGGCCACCGTATCGACATCGCGCATGATGCTTTGCAGGCGGCTGGCCGCCTGCTTCAGCAAATCGTCCCCGATGTCGTGACCCAGGGTGTCGTTGATTGTCTTGAAGTTATCCAGATCGATGAACATCAAGGCCAGACGCTGATTCTTGCGCCGGGCCTGAGCCAGCGAGTGGCGCAGGCGGTCATGGAACAGGGTGCGGTTGGGCAACCCGGTCAGCACGTCATGGGCCGCCAGATATTCGGCCTTGCGCTGGGCATTCTTGATATCGGTGATATCGGAAAATACCGAGACGAAATGCTGCTCCTTCCCGTCGTTGTCATCGACCCGGTTGATGGTCAGCCATTCGGGATAGATTTCGCCATTTTTCCGCTTGTTCCAGATTTCGCCCTGCCAGAAACCCTTTTCCTTCAATGCTCGCCACATTTCCTCGTAGAAATCGCGGCTGTGGCGGCCGGACCGGAGCACGTCGCCAACCGGCCGCCCGGCCACCTCGTCGATGCGATAGCCGGTAATGCGGTTGAAGGCACTGTTCGCCGTCTGGATGACGCCAGCCGGATCGGTCACCACGATCGCCTCGCCCGCCTGGTCGAACACCTTGGCGGTAATCCGCAGCTGTTCCTCGGCGTACTTGCGGGAAGTAATGTCCTCGGCTTCCATGATCAGGGCGACGGGATTGCCGGCCTGATCGAACAAGGTCTGGTGTACGGCCTGCAAGTAACGGACGACCCCGCCATTGTTGATGGCATGCTCGGTGGTCACCGCCTGACGCGTCCGCAGGGTTTCGACCGCCGCATTCCAGAACGCGGCAGCCAGTTCACTGGAAAACAACAAAAAGTCGGACTTCCCGAGGATCTGCGCCTCGTCCAGCCCGAAAAAATCGACAAACCGACGGTTGGCGTAGACGTAGGTGCCGCGCACATCGCGCATGGCAAAAATCACCGTCGTATTTTCCATCAGCGCCGTCATCCGTTGCTCGGACTCCGACAAAGCGGCCTGGGTTTTGACGATGTCGGTCACGTCGATCAGGCTCACCACCAGCGAACTGACATCTCCCGCCTTGTTCAGGCCTGGCGTGATGGTGACGCGAACATGGCGTTCATCCAGCATGATCAGGGCACGCTCCAGGTCGCCGTGGGCCAATGCCCGCCCCAACCAGACATCCAGTTGCCCCAAGGCGGCCGGCAGACGCAGCCGGGCCAGATGATGGCGCAAGGCAGTCGGTCGCAGGTCGAAACGGCGCGCCGCCGGCGCGTTGAAACGGGTCAGCTGCATGGCCCGGTCAAACACCAGGACCGGGAACTCCAGCGCATCATAAAGATGGGCATACTCTTCGGAGAGCTTGGACAACTCGACCGTTTTGACATTGAGTTCTTCATTCAGGCTGACCAGTTCTTCATTGGTCGCCTGCATCTCCTCGTTCGCCGCTTCCAGCTCTTCATTGGTCGCCTGCAGCTCTTCGTTGGACGCCTGGGCTTCCTCGTTGAGGGCCTGCATTTCCTCGTTGGCGGTGGCCATCTCCTCGACCATGGCCTGCAAGTGCTCGCGCGTCGCCAGCAGTTCATCTTCCAGTTGCTGATTGCCGGTTTGCGGCACATCCTCTGGCGCCTTGTCGACCGCTGCCTCGGGCACGAACAGGACCAGCACCCAGTTGCTCAAACTCTCGCTGACCGGCTCGACGAAAAGACGCAGCAATTCCTTGCCCACCCGCCGGCTGCGACCTTTCTGCGGTTTTCTCTGTTGTTGGGCGCGCCGCAGCAGGGTAAATATCTCGCCGCGCAATTCCGGCAAGACCACGTCCCCCAAACTCAGCCGTGAAGCCCCCTGTGGAAACAACAGATAACGCTCGACCTCACCGGCGGTGTGCAGCACATTTCCGTCGTGGTCACACAAGGCAACAGTCAACCGGAAATGTTCCACCAATCCTGACAACAACAGTTCGAGCTTCTGATCCCGACGCTGCAGCGGGGTACGCAGGGTACTGACATTCGCCGTGCTTAGCGGCGGGAGGGGCAAATCGCCCACCTTGTGAAACAGGCGTTCGCGGCGATCGAGCGGAGTAAACAGCTGCTCGGCTTGGGCGACGCTCTCGGAACGCCCAAGAAACAGGTAACTGTCCTTGGCCAAGCCGAAATGGAAAGTTTGCAAAACCTTGCTCTGCAATGGCGCATCAAAGTAGATCAGGACATTGCGGCAGGAAACCAGATCAAGGCGCAGGAAAGGCGGGTCGCTGACCAGATTGTGTCGGGCAAACACGATCATGTCGCGCAGCAGCTTGCCGACCTCGAAGGCATGGCCGGCCGGCTTGAAGTAACGCTCCAGCTGTTCGGGCGACACCTCGCTCATCGACGCAGCAGGATAAACCCCCCGACGCGCCACGTTAAGGGCCTCATCATCCACGTCCGTTGCGAAAATCTGGATGCGGTACTGGGCGACGTTCTCCCCCAGGGCATCCGCGCAGAGCATGGCTATCGAATAAGCCTCTTCACCGGTGGCACACCCGGCTACCCAGACGCGGATTTCACTCCCGGGCTGCTTGCGCCCAACCAACTCGTTGACTGCTCGCTTGAGTACGGCAAATGCGTCACGATCACGAAAAAAGGCGGTCACCGAAATCAGGATATCGCGCGCCAGGAGGTCCAGCTCTTGTGGATGCTGCTCCACCCAATGCAGGTAGGTCTCCAGGTCGGCATTCTCGGTTGCCGCCTGCCGGCGCCGGATGCGACGCATCAGCGTACCTGTCTTGTAACCTGAAAAGTCGAACTGCAATTTTTCACGCAAATGGGCCAGCAACTCCTGCAGCAGGTCGGTAGGCGGCTCCTGACCCGCCTGCTGCTCGGGGACGTCCAGCAATCTGGGCAAACGAAGCGCAATTTCATCCGGTGCCAGGATGTGATCAACCACCCCCGCCTCAATCGCCGAGCGAGGCATGCCGTCGTATTTTGCCGTTTCCGGATTTTGCACGAGGGTAAAACCACCGGCCGCCTGGATCGCACGCAGGCCGGCCACTCCGTCCGAACCCGTTCCGGACAGCACAATGCCGACGGCCGATTCGCCCTCCTCTGCCGCCAGCGAAATCAGGAACTGGTTGATCGATGGTTTGGGCACCACTTCGGGTGGCGCGTTGACCAGCGTAAAGCGCTGCTCGCGAATCAGGGCATTGGCATTGGCCGGCACCACATAGATGACCCCGGGCTGCGGGACATCACCCTGCTCCATTTCCTTGACCTTGAGCACGGTTTCACGCGCCAGGATATCGACCATCATGCTGCGATAGCTGGGCGACAGATGCTGCAAGACGACATAAGCACAGGGCAGATCCGGCTTCAGGTGACCGATCAGTTGGGTGATCGCCTCCAGCCCCCCGGCTGAAGCACCAATACCGACAAC
>Ga0316605_10000253_pt1 | contig 44668 bp, 38 predicted proteins | sample OWC_soil_day20_n_FD_207666 | JGI IMG/M metagenome (GOLD analysis project Ga0316605, IMG submission 207666) | Wetland soil microbial communities from Old Woman Creek delta, Ohio, United States - OWC_soil_day20_noCT | ecosystem: Environmental > Terrestrial > Soil > Wetlands | place: USA: Ohio...
CACAGCAAGCACGCGGAAGCGCGGAAGAGCGTGGAGTACCTCGCCGCCCTGCTCCGTCAGAGCACCGGTTTTCCGTTCAAAATCGTTGATGCCTCGGAGATGCCCGCGGGAAATTTCCTTCTCTTCTACTACCGGCCCAATCCGGCCCTGAATCGTGAAGGGTACCGTCTCGAAGTGCAGCCGGAGAAGATATTTCTCGAAGCCAACGATTTTCCCGGACTTTTCTACGCCGCTCAGACGCTTCTGCAGCTTCTTCCACCCCAGGTGTACGCATCGAATGTCCAGCGGGTAACCGCGTGGACGGTGCCGTGTGTGACCGTCGTGGACACCCCGCGGTATCAATGGCGCGGAATGATGCTGGACGTCTGCCGGCATTTCTTCCCCAAAGAGTTCGTGATGAAGCTGATCGACTATCTCGCAATGCACAAGATCAACACGTTCCACTGGCATCTGACCGACGACCAGGGATGGCGCATCGAGATCAAGCGCTATCCCCAGCTGACCGCCATATCGGCATGGAGGGCGGACAAGGAGGACGTCCACTGGAATATCCGTACCCCCCAGGCCCCGGGAGAACCGGCCACCTACGGAGGTTTCTACACCCAGAATGACATACGCGAAGTGGTCCAGTATGCGGCCGACCGGTATATCACCATAGTCCCTGAAATTGAGATGCCATCCCATGCAACAGCCGTCCTGGCCGCCTTCCCGGAATTCTCCTGCACGGGCGGACCGTTCACTGTACCGCCGGGCGGCATCTGGCCTATCAAGGACATCTACTGCGGCGGGAATGACAGCGTCTTCGTCTTCCTCGAACATGTCCTCGAGGAGGTCGCCCCGCTCTTCCCGGGAGCTTTCCTGCACATCGGAGGAGACGAAGCGGACAAGACAGAATGGAAACGATGCCCGAAGTGCCAGGCACGCATCAAGGCCGAAGGGCTCGCCGACGAGATGCAGCTGCAGAGCTATTTCACACGCCGCATCGAAGCCGTCCTGAATCGTCTCGGGAAACGGCTGCTCGGCTGGGACGAGATTATGGAAGGCGGATTGCCTCCGCGGACTGCCGTGATGTCGTGGCGGGGCACAAAGGGCGGATTGGAGGCCGCGCGGAGCGGACACGATGTGGTCATGGCTCCGACCTCCAATTGCTACATCGACTACTATCAGGGAGATCCCGCACAGGAACCCATGGCGATCGGTGCATACATCCCTGCCGAGACGGTCTATTCCTTCGAGCCGACGCCGGACAGCCTGACCGCAGAGGAGGCCCGCCATATCCTCGGGGCACAGGTGAACCTCTGGACGGAGTACGTCCATGACCCGGCGAAGGCCGAGTATATGATTTTCCCGAGACTTGCAGCCATAGCAGAAGTAGGATGGACCGCCCGTCATCTGCGCTCGTGGCCTTCATTCCTGGACCGGCTCGACACGCAATTCCAGCGGTATGACGTCCGGGGGATCAATGCAGCACGAAGCCTGTACACCGTGTCCGTGAGCGATTCGTTTGATACAACTTCCTGGAACCGCATTGTTGCACTTTCCTCGCAGAGCCAGCGCGGGGAGATACGCTACACGCTGGACGGAAAAACGCCCACGCCAGCTTCTCCACTCTACCGCGAGCCGATGATCATCGCGAAGAGCTGCGTGCTCACCGCAGCAACGTTCAAGAATGGAACGATGGCAGGTCCGCTGACAACACGGAGCCTCAGCGTGACACCGTTCCGTGACGTGAAGATCTCCCTGTCAACTCCTCCCGAGAACAAGGGCGCAATGGCTGACGGGAGCAGGCTGATTGACCACAGGCGTGCCACAGTGTCAGGAGCCGATGTGCAGTGGAATGCCTGGAAGAACAGTGATGTGACGTTCGTCGTGGATCTGGGCGGTCCAAGGCCGGTGCGCCGTGTGACCGCCGGCTTCTATCGCTCACCAGGCGGGCTGGTTTTCCCTCCCCCGGTCATGGAGGTCAGCGTGTCCCAGGACGGCACAACATACAAGCGGGTCACACAGGTGCGCCAGCCCTCCCCGGTCAAGGATCCCCAGCCGGTTATCCGGGACTATGTGGCTGAATTGGAGGGTGTGTCTGCCCGGTACGTCAGGCTCGTGGCCACGTCACCCGGGCCTGCACCAGACTGGCACAGGTCCACGCTTGAACCGACCTGGATCTACGCGGACGAAATCACAGTGGAATGACCCCGGACTTACGGAACAACTCCAGAGAAGAGGTTTACCATGCCTGAGACAGCACTTGATCGTTTCCTTCGCTATGCACGCATCGACACGCAATCGAAAGATGAGTCCGACACCTACCCGAGCACGGCCAAACAGTTCGACCTCCTGAATCTGCTGGTGAAAGAGTTGCAGGAAATCGGGGCACGGGACGTGACCATCGACGAGCACGGATACGTCATGGCGACCGTTCCTTCGACAATACCGAAGGCGCATCCCGCCTCCCGCACCACGCCGGTCATTGGATTCGTCGCCCACGTCGACACATCTCCTTCCGCGAGCGGGGAGAACGTTCAACCCCAGGTGATTCATGCATATGCGGGCGGGGATATCACGCTTCCGGGCAATCCCTCGGTGGTCATCCGTGCAGACGAGAATCCTGAACTGGCACACAACATCGGCAAGACCATCGTCACATCGGACGGGACGACGCTCCTCGGAGCAGATGACAAAGCAGGCGTGGCAATCATCATGACCGCGGCGCAGACGCTCCTCTCGAATCCCTCCCTCCCGCACGGAGACATCCGCATCGCATTCACGCCGGACGAGGAAGTCGGCAGCGGGACAAAGTTCTTCAACATTCAGCAGTTCGGTACGGCGGCGGCGTACACGGTGGACGGCGACACTCCGGGCGAGTTGAACAAAGAAACGTTCAGCGCGAATTCCGCGATCATCACTGTCCATGGACGCAATATCCATCCCGGGAGTGCGAAGGGAATCATGGTGAATTCCATCCGCGCCCTCGCGGAGATCATCGTTCGCCTTCCCAAAGACATGGCCCCCGAGACCACAGAGGGATACGAGCCGTATATTCACCCGCATCAGTGCGAAGGCGAAGAAGCACGGTCGACGCTGCGGATTCTTCTGCGTGACTTCGAAACATCGGGACTCAAGGTACAGGAGGAGATCCTGCGCCGCATCATCGCCGAAGTGCAACCTCTGCATCCCCGGGCACGCATTGAACTCGAGATCCGGGAATCCTACCGGAACATGCGCGACGGTCTGGAGAAGGATCCGCGGGTTACGGAATGTCTGTGGGAGGCAACGCGCCGGGCCGGGCTCACGCCCCGCTGGGTGCCGATCAGAGGGGGCACGGATGGATCCCGGCTCACGGAACAGGGATTGCCGACCCCGAACATTTTCACAGGGGGACAGAACTACCACGGATTGACAGAGTGGTTGTCGGTGGAAGGCATGAATAGTGCCGTCGACACTGTCGTTCAGCTCGCCCAGATCTGGGTCGAGAAATCTCAGGCCTGAACAAAGGAGGAGCAGCATGGACCACGAGCCTACAGCCGGCAAAGGTCTTCCCGACAACGCCTACAAGGAATTAACGCCGGGCGAGGAGTACCACCCGATCATGGACCCGAAGTCCACCCCCCAGGAGGTCACCCCCTACTCGGTGATCATGGGGTTGCTCATGGCCGTCCTGTTTTCAGCGGCGGCGGCATACTCCGGGCTCAAGATCGGGCAGGTGTTTGAGGCGGCCATTCCGATTGCGATCCTCGCAGTCGGGGTCTCCACACTCCTGAACAAATCCAATGCGCTCGGCCAGAATGTGATCATCCAGTCGATCGGCGCATCGTCGGGCGTTATCGTCGCGGGAGCGATCTTCACTATCCCCGCCCTCTACATCCTGAACCTCCCGGCGGAATTCTACCAGGTATTCTTCGCGTCAGCACTCGGGGGGTTCCTTGGAATCCTGTTCCTTATCCCCTTCCGCAAGTACTTTGTCAAAGACATGCACGGGAAGTTTCCGTTTCCCGAGGCCACAGCCACAACCGAGATTCTTGTAGCCGGGGAAAAGGGAGGCTCGCAGGCTGTTGTGCTGGTGGTCAGCGGACTCGTTGGCGGCGTTTTCGACTTCCTGTTCAGCGCGTTCGGACTCTGGGCCGAAGTCATCACGTCGAGGATGGTCCCCATCGGCGCGGTCATTGCCGACAAAATGAAGCTGGTGGCCCGGTTCAATGTGTCGGCGATGATCTTCGGACTCGGATACATCGTCGGCCTGAAGTACTCCGCCATCATCGCTGCAGGATCGTTTCTCTCATGGTTCGTGCTCGTCCCCCTCTTCGCTGAGCTGGGGCAATCACTTACTGCCCCGTTCGGCGCTACCGCCACGAAACTGATCGTCGACATGTCCGCAGAGGAAATCTTCAGAGCGTACGTCCGGCAGATCGGGATCGGGGGCATCGCCATGGCCGGCATCATCGGTATCATCCGGTCGTCCAGGATCATCGGCGGCGCGTTCTCCCTGGCGTACCGGGAGATCTTCCACCGGGGCGAGGCGGGTCCTGCGAAGACCGAACGGACACAGACCGATTTGCGGATGGCCTTCACCGTGCAGCTGATTCTGCTCACGGCGATCATGATTTTTATTTTCTTCTATACGGGAGTCGTGTTCAATCTCGTGCATGCGCTGGTCGGACTCGCGATTGTCCTGATCATCGCCTTCCTGTTCACCACTGTCGCGGCCAACGCCATCGCCATCGTCGGGACGAATCCGGTCTCGGGAATGACGCTGATGACGCTTATCCTGTCATCGTTCGTGCTCGTGCAGATCGGACTGTCGGGCACGGCAGGCATGGTCAGCGCGCTGATCATCGGCGGGGTCGTGTGCACAGCCCTCTCCGTCGCGGGGGGGTTCATCACTGATCTCAAGATCGGCTACTGGCTCGGATCTACGCCGAAGAAACAGGAGAGCTGGAAATTTGCCGGCGTCCTTCTCTCAGCCGCCACGGTGGGCGGAGTGATTCTTGTTCTGAATCAGACATTTGGATTCACCGGTGAGAACGCGCTCGCTGCACCCCAGGCCAACGCGATGGCGGCGGTCATTCAACCTCTGATGTCGGACACGCCCGCACCCTGGTCGCTCTATATGCTCGGCGCGATTATTGCACTGCTGCTCGTCATGGTAAAGATCCCGCCCCTGGCGTTTGCGCTGGGCATGTACATTCCTCAGGAACTCAACACACCGCTGCTTGTTGGCGGACTGCTCGCGTGGTGGGTCACATCGCGGTCAAAGGATGAGAAGCTGAACAATGCCCGTCTCTCGAGGGGAACCCTCATTGCATCGGGATTCATCGCCGGAGGGTCGCTCTTCGGCGTACTGAGCGCATTCATCCGGTTCGGAGGCGTTGACCTCCTGATCCCGGGATGGGCTGAAACACATCTCGGAGAACTGGCCGGTCTGATCGCCTTCATCCTCCTGTTCATCTATGCCCTGATGGACACGATGAGAGCCAGAGTTGAAAAGTGAGAAACGCATGAACTGTTGTCTCATTGCAAAAGGACTCCATCCATGAGATGGCTGAAACGGTTGTTCATACTCGTGCTGGTAGCCGCCATCTGTGCGGCCATCTGGTTTGCATTCGGGATCTGGTCAGGAATGTACTCGGTCTACTCGTTCCCGCCATCCAAAGAGCACCCTGACGGGGCAACACTGATTGTCAGCCGGGAAGGCAGGGAACCTATGTTCAACTCCCCCGATGTGAAACCACTCCCTCCACCCCCGAAGGAGAAGCCGTCGGGTTTGACATTCGAAACCACACCGAAGAGAGTGCGTCCCGTGAGTGAGCGGATAATCCTGGAACTTCCATACATCGAATGGGCGTACCAGAAGTCCCTGGAGCCCTGAAACTTTCTGTCCATAGGGAGCGTTATAGCAGCGACCCCAATGAGCACCTCAACCGAACAGGCGGATCTCTCCGCTCTGCGCATAAACCGTCACCAGCGGGAGACACCCGGGGGAAGACGGCGCCCCTGGAAGATCATCATCCCGACGGGCGTGGTACTTATTGGCCTGATCGGCTATATGGTTATCCGGCCATCTCTTGCGGGCATGCAGGAGGTGGAGCTCGTCACGGCCACACTGACATCCCCCGCCCAGGCTAACGCTGTTCTTACAGCCAACGGATATGTCGTTGCCCAGATCAAGGCTGCAGTTGCATCCAAAGGCACCGGGCGGCTAGAGTTCCTGGGGGTGGAGGAGGGAGACCGGGTGAAGAAGGGGACGATCATCGCCCGCCTCGAGGAGCAGGATGTCCTCGCGGCACTCCGGCAGGCCGAAGCGAACCTGGGTGTCGCCCAGGCCGACTACCAGGATGCGAAGCTCACCCTCGAACGCCAGCAACGGCTTCATGCCTCAAATCTGTCGTCCCAGGCGGAGCTTGACGCCGCTCAGGCCCGGTTCGCCCGCGTCGAGGCCACGATCCGTTATGCCCAGGCCACAGTGACCGCCGCAGAAGTTGCCCTGGAAAACACCCGGATCCGCGCTCCATTCGACGGCACCGTGCTCACCAAGTACGCCGACGTCGGCGAGGTGGTTGCCCCATTCGCCTCCTCGGCCAACTCCCGTGGCGCGGTCGTCACCATGGCCGATATGAATTCTCTTCAGGTGGAAGCCGACGTCTCAGAATCTAACATCATCCGCGTCCGCCCGGGACAGCCGTGCGAAATCACGCTGGATGCATATCCCGAAAAAAGATATCCCGGCGTCGTACACAAGATCATTCCCACAGCGGACCGTGCCAAAGCCACCGTCCTGACCAAGGTTGCATTCCGCAGCAAGGACGAACGTGTCCTTCCCGAAATGAGTGCCAAGGTGATGTTCCTCTCAGACGAACCCGGGGAATCCTCGACGGCAAATCTCCCTGTCCTGACTGTGCCCCTTTCCGCTGTGACAAAGCGAAACGATCAGCACATGGTGCTGACGGTTCAGGATGACCGGATTGTGGAATCCCCCGTGTCTCCGGGCGAGACGCTTGGAGAACGCATTGTGATTCGCGAGGGAATCGCAGCAGGCGAGAAGGTTGTTGCCCGTCCCGAACCCGGCCTCACGGCCGGCACCAAGGTCAGAGTCAGAGCCCAATAAGCCTGGAGTTGTCCATCCGGAGTTCCTTATGATTGAAGTCCGCAATGTATCCAAATCGTATCATCGCGATTCGCTCCTCGTCCCCGTGCTGAACAACATCAGCATCACCGTTCCCGACGGAGAGTTCCTCGCTATGATGGGTCCTTCCGGATCCGGAAAGACCACCCTGCTGAATCTCATCGCCGGCATCGACCGTCCTGATGAGGGATCCATCTCCGTCAACGGAACCGAGATCGCCACGTTGAGCGAGTCGGCCCTCGCCCAATGGCGCTCGAATAACGTCGGGTTCATTTTCCAGTTCTATAACCTGCTCCCGGTGCTGACAGCATTCGAGAATGTGGAGTTGCCACTCCTGCTTACGAAACTCTCTCGCAGGGAACGCCGCGAGCACGTTGAAGCATCCCTTGCGATGGTCGGCCTCGCGGACCGTATGAAGCACTACCCCAAGCAGCTTTCGGGCGGACAGGAACAGCGCGTGGCCATTGCGCGGGCACTGGTCACCGATCCGACGGTGCTGGTGGCGGACGAACCGACCGGCGACCTGGACCGCGTTTCGGCGGGCGAAGTGATGACGCTGCTCGATCGCCTGAACAAGGAGTTCAAGAAGACCATCGTCATGGTCACGCACGATCCGCGGGCCGCAGAAAAGGCGCACAAGGTCATGCATCTGGACAAAGGCGAGTTGACGTGAGGAGCGGCCAATGTTCGTCCTGAAACTGGTACTCAAGAATGCGCTGCGCCACAAACTGCGCACCATCCTGACGATCGTGGGCATCGCCGTCGCCGTCATGTCGTTCGGATTCCTCCGGACCGTGGTGACGGCCTGGTCGTACGGCGTGGAAGCTTCGGCCGCCAATCGCATGATTACCCGCGCCTCCGTCTCGTTCATCTTCCCGCTCCCGTACGCCTACCGCGACCAGATCGCACGCGTGCCAGGAGTCACCCATATCTCCTATGCGAACTGGTTTCAGGGCGTGTACAAGGACGCAGCGGATTTCAAGAACTTCTTCCCGCGCCTGGCCATCGACCCCGATACATATTTTGACGTGTACCCCGAATACCTTGTTCCCGAGCAGGAGATGAAAACCTTCCGGGCTGAACGCAACTCCTGCATCGTCGGACAGAAGATTGCCAAAGAACACGGTTTCTCCATCGGGGACATCATCACGATTGACGGTGATATCTATCCGGGAAGGTGGGACTTCGTTGTCCGGGGTATCTACAAAGGACGTGATGCCACAGCGGATGAAACGCAGATGTTCTTCCACTGGAACTATCTGAACGAGCGGATTCGGGAGCTTCAGCCCAGCCGTGAGGGGGACGTCGGATGGTACATCCTCACCGTGAACAACCCTGCGGAGATGTCCTCCGTGGGACGCACGATCGACGCCATGTACCTGAATTCGCGTGCAGGGACGAAGACCGAGACCGAACGGGAGTTCCAGCAGGGATTCGTTTCCATGTCCAGCGCAATCATACGGTCGCTGGAGATCGTCTCCTTCATCATCATCGGCATCATCCTGCTGGTGCTTGCGAACACCATCGTCATGGCAGCCCGCGAGCGGACAACCGAGTATGCCGTGCTGAAGACCATCGGGTTCTCGCCCGGACATATTATCGGACTCATAGGGGGTGAATCGCTGCTCATCGCAGGAATCGGAGGCGCGCTCGGACTGGCGCTGACATTCCCTGTCGCGGGGGCTTTTGCGTCGATGTTTCCGACATTTTTCCCGGTCTTCAACGTTGAGACCATTACGATTATTCTGGCAGCTCTTGTGGCCGCGCTGGCCGGAGTCGTTGCGGCGCTGTTTCCGACGATCCGCGCCCTGCGGACAAGCATCGCGGAAGGACTCCGAGCGATAGGATAAGCACATGAAGATCCCCTTTACCTATACATGGCGGAGTCTCTGGACCCGCCGTCTGACGACCGTCCTGACGCTGAGCGGTATTGCGCTCGTCGCCTTTGTCTTCGCCTCCGTGCTGATGCTTTCACGGGGAGTCGAGAACACGCTCATCGAAACGGGTTCGATGGACAACGCGATCGTCATCAGGAAATCAGCAACCTCCGAGCTGGTGAGTCAGATCGAGCGGGACCACGCAAATCTGATCAAGACATATCCCGAAGTCGCGCTGCTCCCCGACGGCAAACCGTTCGTTTCCGGCGAGACCTACGTCATCATCAACCTCCTGAAGCGCGGCTCCAATGATATGGGTAACATTTCCGTGCGCGGGATCTCTCCCGAAGGGCTCCAGCTCCGCCCGCAGGTGAAACTTTCCGCCGGCCGCTGGTTCAGCATGGGGACGCAGGAGATCGTCGTGGGGAAGAATATCGCTACGAACTTCAACAACAGCGCGATCGGCGAACAGCTCCGGTTCGGCGACGCGCTGTGGACCATCGTGGGTCACATCGACGGGGGCGGAACGGCATTCGATTCGGAAATCTGGGGTGACGTGGAACAGATGATGCCCGCCTTCGGACGTCCGGTCTTCTCATCCGTCACCCTACGGCTGAAATCGCCGGAGATGTTCGACGCACTGAAGCTGCGTGTCGAACAGGATCCCCGCACATCATACACTGAAGTCAAGCGTGAGCAGGAGTACTACAAGGAGCAGTCCAAATTCATGTCGGATTTTATCCGCGTCCTGGGGCTTGTGGTCACGATCATCTTCAGCATCGGGGCGATGATCGGCGCCATGATCACCATGTATGCTGCAGTCGCGAACCGGACACGCGAGATCGGCACCATGCGCGCCCTGGGATTCCGGCGGCGGAGCATCCTGGGTGCTTTCCTTGTTGAATCCATCCTCCTCTCACTTATCGGAGGAGCGATCGGGATCGGACTGGCTTCGTTCATGTCTCTGGTCCGCATCTCCACCACCAACTTCGGCAGCTTTTCCGAACTGGCGTTCGGGTTTGCGCTCGCGCCGGATATCATCGGGTGGACGCTCTTCTTCTCCGTTATCATGGGGATCGTGGGAGGCTTCCTCCCGTCTGTGCGAGCATCCCGTCTGAGCATCCTGAACGCACTCCGGTCAGCTTAGAGCGCCTTCTGCAGCCACCGGATGAACGGCATGGAAGCCGTCAGGATCTGCACAACGGCGTCAGCGAACCGGGGTTTCAGGCACGCATCGTCCTCCAGCACCTTTCCCACGTAGAACTGCTTCAACCGGAGATGGGCGATCATCTCATGGTCTTTGGGATACCCCAGCGGTGCCTTCTGCAGCCGGTCGCCCATCACTTCACCCAGCACCCGTTTGAACACCGGGTTCCCGATCACAGCGAGATACTCCTGCGGACGATCGGCAATCGAACGCCGGATGCTCTTGAGCTGCTCGCCTGAAGGCATATAGAGACCGCCCCCCACGAAGATCTCGCCTCGTTCAATGCCGACGTAGAGCCCCGGATCCCCCGTGGGATTTCTTTTCCCCTGCGGCTCAAAACTCGCCGCGATGTTGGTCTTGTACGGGGCCTTGTTGTTGCTGAACCGGACGTCCCTGTAGATGCGGAAGATGGATTTCCGGGGATGGAATTCGAAGTCCGGCGCAACATCGGCGAGACGCGGCCCGATGGTCGCAATCAGACATTCCATGGGGAATCGGACCTGTTCCTCATACTCCGCCTTATGCTTCTGAAACCATGGACGATTGTTGTTGCGTTTAAGCCTGTCGAAGAAGCGAAATGCCTCGGGCGGGAAACCGGCAAAGGGCGGGTACATCAGTTCTTCAAGCGGATGCTTCGTCATACGGACTCCAGGTTCGTGCTCGATACTTCAAACATCGCAAAAAGGTTCGTGCTATTCCAGTTTTTTTCTGAAGCGCAGCACGCTCAGGGCGAAGATGAGCGCGCCGAGGCCGAAGAGCGCCGCCGCCTGAGTCCACAGCTCATGGGCCCCTGCCCCCTTCAGGAATATCCCCCGCACAATCTCCAGGAAGTACCGCAACGGAATCAGATAGGTCACAAGCTGGATGCTCTCCGGCATGTTCGCAATCGGAAACGCGAATCCTGAAAGGTACAGGAAGGGCATGAAGAAAAAGAAGGCGGCAATCAGCATCGCCTGTTGCTGGGTCCGCGCAATCGTCGAAATGAACAAGCCCAGGCCGAGCGTCGTCAGAATGAACAGCATGCTGAGTCCGAAGAGCAGGGGAATACTCCCCAGCATCGGCACGGCAAACCAGTAGCGGGCGATGGCAAGGACGATTATCACATCCAGGAAACCGATAACCGTAAAGGGGATGAGCTTCCCAAGGATCAGTTCGTGCGGTTTGATTGGCGTGACCAGCAATTGCTCCAGCGTACCGGCTTCCTTCTCCCTGACGATTCCCAGAGACGTCAGCATCATCGTGATAAGCATGAGGACCATTGCCACGACCCCGGGTACCATGAAGTTGGAGCTCTTGAGGTCAGGGTTGAACCAGACGCGGGGCTCTGGAACCAGCCGGGCAGAGGCGAGTGTCCTCATCGTGGCCGATTGATCCAGAAGCAGATTCTGAGAGTATGTCGAGGCGATCTGCGTCGCGTAGTTGAGCCGGATATTCGATGAGTTGGCGTCGGTCCCGTCGAGCACCACCTGCACCGGAGTCGACTGCCTGGCCGCGAGGGAAGCGGCAAACCCCCGGGGTATCACAAGCGCAATCGGCGCGTGTCCCTCCGCGATCAACTCATCCACCTCCGCGGGCGTGTCCACGCTGTACCCGTGAATGAAATATCCGGAGGAAGTAAAGCTCTGCACGAATTGCCGGCTCTCCGCAGTCCTGTCCTGATCACAGACAGCCATGGTCGAGTTCTTGATATCCGTCGTCGCAGTGTAGCCGAGCAGAATGACCTGGACCATGGGAGCCGCAATCGAGATGGCTAGCATCCGCTTGTCATGCCGGACCTGATGGAACTCCTTTCTGACGATTTCACCGATGACCGCGAGACTGCGTTTGAATGACATTGCGTTCTTCCTCCGGTCGAGTCCGGTCTACAGCGTGCGTTTCTGCAGACGCTTGACGCTTATCCCGAGCGTGATCAGTGCAAATATGGCCATATAGACGAACTGCTCCCACACTGCCTCGAAACCGACGCCTTTGAGCATCACCCCCCGGACCACCACCAGGAAATACTTCACCACGGCAAGGTTCGAGAGCACCTGCAGGACGACAGGCATGCTGGCAATGGGAAAAACGAAGCCGGAAAGGAGGAACGATGGCAGCAATGTCGTGAAGATGGATGCCATGAACGCCACCTGCTGGGAGTCGGTCGCCGACGAAATGAGCAGACCCTGTCCGAGAGAGGCCAGGATGAGGGTCATGATGCCCGCGTACAGCAGGACAATGCTCCCCTTGATCTGGATATCAAAGAGGAGATACCCGAGGATCAGGATCGCCGTCGCAGAGACCAGGGCAATGGCCATGTACGGGAGCGTCTTCCCCAGTATGACCTGGATCGGACGCAGGGGGGACACCATGATCTGCTCCATGGTCCCCCGTTCCTTTTCCCGGACCACGGTGAGGGATGTAGAGATGACGGCGGTGAGCATGATGATGAATCCGATCAGGCCGGGCACGAGGAACTTCGACGTCACCATGTCCGGGTTGTACCAGATGCGGGGTTGAAGGTCGATGGGGATGTACACGTTACGCCCCGTCCTGCGCAGTGCTTCAAGAAGAATCCTGTTCGAGTAGTCCATGGTCATCCGCACGGCGTATCCCATTGCCTGCCCGCCGGTGTTTGCATCCGCACCGTCGACCAGGATTTGTACTTTGGTCCCCCTGCTCCCCATGAGATCCCGACCGAAGCCCGGAGGGATGACCAGAGCAACCTTTGCACGGCCGAGCAGGAATGCATCTTCGATTTCCCCGTACCGTTCGACGGAGCCGAGCTGCGTGAAATATTCGGAGTGCTGGAACATCGCCACATACTCCCTGCTCTCCGATGTCCGGCTCTGATCCATGACGAGAAACGGGACATGCTTGACGTCAAAATTGAGGGCATAGCCCACGAGCACAATGAGCGCCGCCGGAAGGACCATCAGCATTCCGAGTGACGTCGGGTCACGGCGGATCTGACGGAACTCCTTGATGACGACTGGTATCAGGCTTCCCCGAAGCGCCATGGTTATCCTTGCTGTATTGTGGTCCCGGCACGGCGGCCGTCATGCTCAAGCAGATACAGGAAGACATCCTCAAGGGAGGGGGTGATCCTGTCGATAGACCCGATACGGTTTCCGCCCGATTCGAGGAGACGCAGGATCTGCTTCCGGCCGTCTTCTTCGTCTTCCACCATCACGTGCAGCCGCGTGCCGAACACCGTTGTTTCAATCGCCCAGGGCTGCGTGCGGACAGTTTCGAGGGCATCCACGATCTCCCCGTGCTCGAGCGATACCTCCAGCAGCGGCGTGGTGATATGCGTTGTTTTCAGTTCCATCGGACTCCCGGAAGCGATGAGGGATCCTGCATTGATCAGGATGATGTCGTTGCAGTATTCAGCTTCATCCAGAAAATGCGTGGTCACCAGGACCGTGATTCCTTCGGCGGAAAGCTGGTTGATGAGTTCCCAGAAATTCCGCCGCGAAATCGGGTCGACGCCGCCTGTCGGTTCATCCAGGAAGACGATGCGGGGCTGGTGCAGTATCGCGCAGCCGAGCGCGAGCCGTTGTTTCCACCCGCCGGAGAGCGTGCGCGTGAGGGAGGTCTCCCGGCCTTCCAGATCCGCCATCTTCAGAACCCATGCCATCCGTTCCCGCAGACGCTGATCGTCCAGCCCGTACACACCGCCGAAAAACCGGATATTCTGTTCGACTGTGAGGTCGTTGTACAGGGAAAAGCGCTGGGACATGTAGCCGATATTCTGTTTGACCAGGTCGGTCTGTGTGATGACATCGTATCCCCCGACCAACGCGGTGCCGGATGTCGGCTGGAGGAGGCCGCAGAGCATGCGGATGGTCGTGGATTTCCCCGCGCCGTTGGCACCGAGAAAGCCGAAGATCTCTCCCCGTTTCACAGAAAACGATACCTGGTTGACAGCAGTGAACCGCCCGAAGCGTTTGGTCAGGTCACGGACCTCGATGGCCATGTCCGTCATGGGACGATACTCCCGGCGGCTTTGGCGAGGCGTGCACGGGCGATTTCCTGCTCCACCCGCGCGCCGCTCAGCGTTGTCTTTGCCTGAAGGAGGGACACTTCGGCATCCAGAAGGTCGGCGGCCGTGGCGAGTCCGTTGCGGTATTTGTCTTCCGTCATGCGTGACTGTTCTTCTGCCTGCCGGAGCGCCTGCCCGGCGACATCGGTCCGCTCGGCTGCGCGGGAGGCAAGGAGCGATGCCCGGTGCACTTCGAGAGACACCGTTTCCTCCATCTGCGCAGCCAGCAGTTCGGTCTGCCTGAGCGCCGCTTCCGCCTGATCGGCCTGGCGGGCAGTCTGCCCCCAGTTCCAGAGGTCCATGGAGAGCACGACGCCGATGTCCCATGTGCCCTTGAACTCATCGCGCGTCGGCATGTAGCGGCTGTTCGGCCGTGCATAGAGGGCTCCGCCGCTCAGGGCAAGCTGCGGCCACCAGCCGGACTGGGCCGCGCGCACCCCGGCCCGTGACGCCTCGACACGCATGCGGAGCGCCTGCAGATCGGAACGGTCGTGGCGTGCGCTCCTGACCAGTGAGTCCAAGGCAAGAGGGATGGGGGAGGGTGTTTGTCCCGGGACAGATGCAAGCTGTACGGGCATGTCCACGGGGCGGCCGAGCAGTAAATTCAGGTTCATCGCTGCCAGACGTGCGTCGTTAACGGCGTCGATCCTGCCGAGGCGTGCGGTCGAGAGCTGGACCTGCACGCGGAGGACATCGTTGCGTGTGGCGGCCCCTGCGCTCAACAGACGCTCGGTGTCGCGTGCGTACTGCTCGAGACGCGTGACGTTTTCCCCTGCAAAACGCTCAGTTTCCCTCGCCTGGTACAGCGTCCAGTATGCCGCAATGATATTCAGGGCAAGATCCGACTGGTCGTTGGCGTGGTCCAGCGTCGCCGCCTCCGCCCCAGCCTCCGCGACGCGGATGGTGCTGCTGATCCGGAATCCCGTGAACAACGGCTGCTGGAGACTCACGCGCATGGCCGTGTTGTCCAGGACGGTCGGAGAGATGACGATGGGTTGGGGGAACATGGGAAGCTGCACCTGAAAGGGGTCCACGTCGCTCAGGCGCCGGTAGCTTGCCTCCCCTTTCAGGACCGGGAGGCGTGCCGTGCGTGCTTCGGCGGCGCGGGCTTCAGCGGCATCAACACGCGCAGCTGACGCCCTGAGCGTGCGGCTCTGCGCAAGACCGATGGTCACGGCCTCCTCGACCGTAAGACCACCCTCCTGACTGGCTAACGCTGCAAGCGGAAGGATCAGACACAGTGCAAGAGTTCGTTTCATGAAGCACCTTCGGTATGTGTCAACAGTGAAATGAACACGTTCTCCAGCGTCGGCGGAACGATGCGCGTTGAGATCACGCGTATTCCGGCTGCGGCGAGGAGTTGCGTGATTGCCGTGACATCCCGGCCCCCATCCTGCACCAGCACATTCAGACGGTCGCCGAATGCCTGCACTTCGACGTCCGGACGTGAGTTCCTCAGAAGCCGGAAACCATCGCGGACCCTGTCACACGCGATCTCCACCACCGTCCCCTTCATCAGCATCTTCAGTTCAGCAGGGGGTGCCACATGCATGATGGATCCGTAGTTCATGAGCGCCACACGCGTGCACCGCTCGGCCTCATCCAGATACGGCGTGGTCATGATGATGGTGATGCCCTGATGGATCAGGCTCTGGAGGATCTTCCAGAAATCGCGGCGTGACACCGGGTCCACACCCGTCGTGGGTTCGTCCAGGAAAATGAGTCTGGGGGTGTGCACGAGCGTGCAGGCCAGCGCAAGTTTCTGTTTCATCCCGCCGGAAAGCTGTTCCGACAGGCGGGCACGAAACGGCGTCAGACGCGTGAACTCCAGCAGCTCTTCACGCCGCTCCCTGTAGTCGTGCACTTTGTTGATCTCTGCAAAGAACTCGATGTTCTCATCGACGGTCAGATCGCCGTAGAGCGTGAAGCGCTGGGAAAGGTAGCCGATCTCCCGCTTGACCTCATCGGCCTGGCGCAGGAGGTCCTTTCCGAGGACATGCGCCGTACCGGAGGTAGGCAGCAGGATGCCGCAGAGCAGGCGGATCAGCGTGGTCTTGCCGGCGCCGTCCGGGCCGACGATACCGAACATCTCTCCTGCCCGGACAGTCAGTGTCACCTGGTCGACGGCCTTCACGCTGCCGAACGAGCGGGAGAGCGCTGCTGTGGAGATCACGGTCTCCATCACTGGCTCACGGCCCGAGTCCGCAGCACTGCATCGGCGGGAAGACCCGGCTTCAACGCCCCGTCCGGGTTGTCCACTTGGATCTTCACGGCGAACACAAGCTTGGTCCGCTCTTCCTTGGTCTGCACGTTCTTGGGAGTGAACTCGGCGCTCGGTGATATGTACACGACGCTGCCGGAAAACGGACGGCTTTCGCCGAATGAATCGATGAAGACTTCGGCCGGTTGACCAAGCGTCACAAATCCGAGCTCGGCCTCATTCACATAGATCGTCAGCTTCACTTTGTCGAGGAACGTGAGGCGTACAACGTTGCTGCCCGGTCCCACGAGTTCCCCCGGTTCCACAGCGCGGAGCGTGACCGTTCCCGGGGCCGGGGCGAGCACGGTGCAGTCGCGGATCCGTTTCTGCAGGAGCTCCACCTGGGCCGCAGCACTTTCACGGCGCGCTCTGGCACCGGAGATTTCTTCGGGGCGGAGGCCGGCCCTGGCTTTGGCATAGGTTTGTTCCGCTGCCACGAACCGGGCATAGACATCGTCATATTGTTTTTGTGTGATCGTTGCAGTTGCGAGCAGGTCCTTCATGCGCTGGTGATCCGCCCTTGCGGCATCAAACGCGGCTTCGGCCTGAAGGAGGTCTTCCTTGCGGGAGCCTTCTCGGGCAAGCCGGTAAGCGGCGTCCTGGGAGGCGAGGTTTGCCGCGGCCTGTTTGAGCTGCAGCCGGTATTCCTCGTCATTGATTACCACGAGCGTGTCGCCGGCGGCAACACGTGCGCCTTCGGTGACAGGCACACGCAGGACTCGTCCTCCCACTTCAGCGGCGACGTTGATCTCCGTTCCTTCGATGGTGCCGGACGCTTCGATGCCTCCGTCAGAATTTCCTCCGCAACCGGGCCCTGCGAGAGCCAGTGATGTGAGAGCGAGCAATGACAAACACGTGCGCATGCTGGTTCCTATGATTGTGATGTCACATGAAGAAACTCGAGTTGATTCACCGCTTGTTCCGTAAGGATTCCACGGGACAGGATCTGCATGATTCCCTGCATGGCTTCCTCCATGGAGAACGACTCGTTGGCGAGCACGGCCGGATCGACAACGTGCTCCACCATGCCGAGCAGCGAGAGCACGAAGAGGCGGGAGTTTATCTCGGGACGGATAAGTCCCTCGCGTTTTCCCTGCTCGATCAATGCTCCCCAGAGGGTCAGGATCTTCTCGCGTCGGAAGTCCTGGATGTATGTCCATGACTCCGGTGAATGGATCTGGATATCGCGCAGGAGCGGAGCGCTGAGAGTTTTGAACCGCGTGGCGATGAGTGACGTGAGAAGGTGGAGCTTCAGGAGGAACGGCTGGTCCGAATCGACGATGGCCCTGATCCGGACGTGGAGTTCGCCCACGATCCGTTCAACGATCTGGCGGATGAGGTCGTGTTTGCTTTCGAAGTGTTTATAGAACGTTTTCTTGCTCATGCCCACGCCCGATGTGATCTCCTCCACCGGGACGCGTGCGAAGCCCGAGCGGCGGAAGAGTTCGAACGCATGGTCGAGGATCCGGCTTTTGGCGTCCGCGGGATCAGGTTGAATCATCATCGGGAAACTCCTCACGTTTTTTCAGTTTCTACAAGAGCAAAAGAAAAGGTGCGGATCGCACCATGGAAACTTGTATCGTATCTCTGGTTTCCAATATACACCAATGCTGACGGATTGTCAAGGAGCTTTTTTGCAGGAGGAAAAACAGGCAGGAGGGAGAACAGGCCGGAGGAGGAATGTCGCGATTTCAGTCCATTAGCGATAAAAAAATCCCCCGCCGAAGGATGTCCTTCGACGGGGGAATGCTCTCTGCAGAGCGGGCAGGGCTTAGTACATGTCGCCCATTCCACCGCCACCCGGAGGCATCGGCGGAGCTTTTTCCTCTTTCGGCTTCTCGACGATCGTTGCCTCGGTGGTCAGCAGCAGCGCTGCCACGGAGGAGGCATTCTCAAGAGCCGTACGGGCGACCTTGGTCGGATCGATGACACCCGACTTCACCAGGTTCTCGTACTGTTCGGTGAAGGCGTTGAAGCCGTAGTCGTCCTTGCCGTCCCTCACTTTGTTCACCACCACGGAACCTTCGTGACCCGCGTTCTCCACGATAAGCCGGATCGGCTCTTCGAGGGAGCGGCGGATGATCTCGATTCCGGTGGCCTGGTCGTCGTTGGCCGGCTTGAGATCGCCCAGCTTCATTGCGGCACGCAGATATGCGACGCCGCCGCCGGGGACGATACCTTCTTCAACCGCGGCGCGTGTGGCATGCAGCGCATCCTCAACCCGGGCCTTCTTCTCCTTCATCTCGACCTCAGTCGCGGCACCGATCTTGAGCACTGCGACGCCGCCCGACAGTTTCGCCAGCCGTTCCTGCAGTTTCTCCTTGTCGTAGTCGGAAGTGGTCTTGTCAATCTGTGCGCGGATCTCGTTGATGCGCTTCTTGATGTCTTCCTTCTTGCCTGCGCCTTCCACGATGGTCGTGTTGTCCTTGTCCACCACAACCTTCTTCGCCTTGCCAAGATAGTTGAGCGTGGCGTTCTCCAGTTTGTACCCCTGCTCTTCGGAGATCACGGTGCCGCCGGTGAGAATGGCGATGTCCTCGAGCATGGCCTTGCGGCGATCACCGAAGCCGGGGGCCTTCACGGCCGTCACGCGGAGTGTACCGCGGAGCTTGTTCACAACGAGTGTCGCAAGCGCTTCACCTTCCAGATCTTCGGCAATGACGAGCAGCTGCGAGCCTGTCTGAGCGACTTTTTCCAGGATCGGGAGCAGGTCCTTCATTGCGGAAATCTTCTTGTCGTGAATCAGCAGCACGGCGTTCTCCAGCACTGCTTCCATCGTCTCTGCATCCGTCACAAAATACGGTGAGAGATATCCGCGGTCGAACTGCATGCCCTCGACCACCTCAATATTCGTATCCGTGCCTTTTGCCTCTTCCACCGTGATCACGCCGTCGGTCCCGACCTTCATCATTGCATCGGCGATGAGATCACCGATGATCGCATCGTTGTTGGCGGAGATGGCGCCCACCTGGGCAATTTCTTTCTTGCTGGTCTTGTCGACCGGCTTGCTGAGTTCCTTCAGGCCTTCAATAACTTTCGTAACGGCCATCTCGATACCGCGCTTCAGGTCCATCGGGTTGGCGCCTGCTGCGACGTTCTTCAGTCCTTCGCGGACAATCGCCTGGGCCAGCACGGTGGCGGTGGTGGTGCCATCGCCGGCGACATCGGACGTTTTGGATGCGACTTCGCGCACCATCTGGGCGCCCATATTCTCAAGCGGGTTTTCCAGTTCGATTTCCTTTGCGACCGTGACACCGTCTTTGGTGATGGTCGGCGCACCGAATTTTTTGTCGATCACAACGTTCCGGCCCTTGGGGCCGAGCGTGACCTTCACCGCGTTGGCGAGCTGATCCACACCCTTCTTGAGTGCGGTACGCGCCTCGACGTCGAAGTTAATGAGTTTTGCAGCCATTGCACTTCTCCTCTAGTTATGTATTCACATTCTTGTATCGGACACGCTACACAATCGCAAAGATGTCCGCTTCGCGCATGATCAGATACTCTTCGCCTTCGACGGTCACTTCAGTCCCGGAGTACTTCCCGTACAGCACCTTGTCCCCGACCTTCACTTCCGGAGCGACTTTCTTCCCATCATCAGTCACTTTGCCCGGTCCAACAGCAACCACTTCACCGACGACCGGTTTCTCCTTTGCAGTGTCGGGAAGAATAATCCCCCCCTTGGTCTTCTCCTCTGCCTGAGCAGGCTTGATAACCACTCGATCAGCCAACGGCTTCATCTTCATAGAACCTCCTGTTTTATAAGATATTGATAATAAATAAGTTACAGCAGCGATGTTCTGGCATTAGCACTCATCAGTGGCGAGTGCTAACAATATACAAAAAAAAGTCTCTTTGTCAAGAGCTCAGCTCATCGGGAGATCTCAGGACCTACTTGTGCGCTTCGGTGACTTCGAAGATGTGGATCCCGTAGGCAGGAAGGTCAAAATACATCCCTTTCGCCTGCAGCGCCGCACGTTCCCGGACATACATCGAGCCTCCCAGGAGATCGCGGAACTCCAGAAGGGCCCCCTCGATGAGGTCGAGCGGGAGATCCACATAACACTGGCCGCTGTGCGGTGCGTAGTTGATCACGACAAGACGGTCCCCGTGAAGCGGCTCATCCCACCAGTAGCTGAGGAAGTTCTGCCAGGTGTAATTGTCGTGCCATGCCGCCCGAACGGAAAGAAGGCGCCACTCCCCTTTCTTGAAGACGGGATGGTCGATCGTCTTAAGAAGCTCGGTGTAGAATGCACGCACACGGGGCGCTGGGGCCTCATCGGGACGCCGGCGCAATTGCACGGGAATCCGGACCGTCCTCCCATCCATTTGCCCCTCGTGAAGAAGGCACATGCCGGGAACGGTGGCGACAACGGAAGCCGCGGCAAACTGCCACGGCTCGGAGGGAAGCAGCCGGGCCGCACGCTCTTCGTCATGGTTCTCCAGGAACCGGAGGCTGCGCCGCTGATAGGCCAGCTCCGCTTTCAGGTGATCCCGCACCGCCGCTGCACCTTCCCTCAACAGACGGTCGTACAGGGTCTTGTCATAGGTGTAGTGGAAGCCCAGCTGCTGCAAGTCCCATTGCCGGTCCCAGTACGCCTCGGCGATGAAGAGGAAATCGGGTTTGGTCTTCTGTACTTCAGCAATGGCTTCCTTCCAGAACTCTCCTCCGGCACTATCTTCATCTGCCGGCAGACCAAGTGTGCCCCAGGTCCGTGCGAACACATCCGAGAGAAGCAGCATCGCCATATCACACCGTACACCGTCGCACATCCCGGCAACTTTTGTCAGCTGTGCGATCATTGCCGCTCGTGCGACTTTGGATCGCGGATTCAGCTGGGCAGTGTCCGTCCACTTTGGAAACATCGGATCCCGCCCGTGGGCAATCCATCGTTCACCCTGTGCTGTCGTCACAGAAAACGCATCCTGCATCGGTGCCGCGCCTGCTGTCGCGTCGCAGTTGATGTAGTATTCCGGATGCTGCTTGACCCACTTGTGATCGCGCGCGGTGTGGTTGCATACATAGTCCAGAATCACGCCGATCCCTCTGCGGGCCAGGCGCATGCGCAACGAGCGAAGAGCGTGTCCGCCTCCCAGAGGTGTCGCAACGCGGTATTCCTGTACGGCATAGGGAGACCCCACGACATCATCAGGTGTGACGTCGGGGAGAGCCTTACGGTATTCGTCCATCATGCCGGGATGATCCAGAGCAAGCTGGCGTCCAAGCTCGCCGGTCGTCCAGACTCCCATCAGCCACACGGCATCGATCCCCAGAGCGGACCACTCGTCCAGGATTTCCTCAGGGACATCTCCAAGTGTCACCGTGCTGCCCGACGCTGCCGAGAGCTCGCTCAGCAGGACACGGGTATTCACTTCCAGGAGCACAGGGTGTTGTGTCTCGCGCAGTCTCAGAGCCTCTGTTTTTTTAGCCATGGTCGTCGTCCTTGTTGTCGTCTGAAGTCCTCCCGGTGGCCCGGTCCCGATCATCACAGCCCTCGACCACCAGAACAATTTCCCCTTTCGGCGGGTTCGTCTGCACGCTGTCCAGCAGTTGCACCAGCGTTCCCCTCCGTACTTCCTCGAATTTTTTTGTCAGCTCACGCGCAAGCACAGCCGTCCGCGCGCCAAGTTCTGCTGTCAGCTCCCGGAGCGTGCGTTCAATCCGATGCGGTGATTCATACAGCACGATTGTCCGGGTCTCGTGTTTCAGCTGCCCGATGCGGGTCTTCCTCCCCTTTTTGTGTGGCAGGAATCCCTCAAACACAAACCGGTCGGTGGGAAGTCCGCTCGCGACAAGCGCGGCCAGCAACGCACTGGCACCTGGCACCGGGATCACTCTAATCTCGTTTTGCAGTGCTGCGCGGATCAGAGCGTAGGCCGGATCGGAAATCCCCGGTGTTCCGGCATCCGTCACCAGCGCCACTGCACTCCCTTGCTGCAACCGTTGGATGAGCTCCGGGATACGCCGCACTTCGTTCTGCACGAAATAGCTGATGAGCGGCTTCTCGATGCCCAGGTGGTTCAGTAGAATCCGAGTGGTCCGCGTGTCTTCAGCCGCAATCAGATCGACACCGGAAAGGATCGTAACCCCCCGGCGGGTGATATCCTCGAGGTTGCCGATGGGTGTGGAAACGATATACAGCACGCCGTGCTGAATCGTTTCGCTCATATGCCCCAGTCCCGTGGATAGCGGAAGTCGACGTTGACGGTCCTGTGCGAAAGCTTGGCAATCAGGGGGGGGCGGCGTTTGAACTGGCTGCGGCTGATCATCGTGCGGACGCGCTCTACAAAAGAGCCGGCGAACCCCATCTGAAGAAGCTCCGCGTCGGCCCTCCGCTCATCGACCATGGCAAACAGCAGCCGGTCTACATCGGCATAGGTGAAACCCATCTCCCCTTCGTCTGTCTGCCCCGCCCAGAGGTCCGCGGAGGGACTTTTTGCCACAATGCGCTCCGGGAGTCCGAGATGCCGGGCAAGCTGCCAAATCTGGGTTTTGTACAGATCACCCAGCGGATTGAGCGCGGATGCCATATCCCCGAACAGTGTTCCGTATCCGAGCAGCAATTCGGTTTTGTTGGAGGTCCCGAATACCAGCGCTTTGTCCCGTTGCGAGATATCGTACAACACGATCATTCTTTCCCGGGCCATCACATTTCCCGCCCGGACCTTGTCCGTGACGTTGGCCGCGGCGAGGTAGGGATCGACCATAGGCGAGATATCCACCAGCTCCGTCCGCATCCCGATCGTGCGTGCGACCAGCTCGGCATCCGTGCGGCTTTCCGGTGAGCTTGCCCGGTGCGGCATGATCACGCCCAACACATGTTCTGCACCCAGCGCGCGGACTGCAAGCGCCGCACACACTGCCGAATCCACTCCCCCCGAGAGCCCGAGGACGCCCTGCTGGAATCCCGCATGCACTGTTTCATCGCGGAGGAATTCCACAAGGATGCGCTCCACGATCTGCGGGTTCAGCAGCTCCCCCAGCTCCACTTTTGACACGGTCTCCATAATGCAAAGGTACAAAAGGAACGGGATGGATTCAACAAAAGGGGAACAGAAAGCATCCTCCCTTCACGCGCCCTTTGCCCTCGATCTACCAGCTCCCTCAACCGGCCCACATTCCCTCTTGCTTCGACCTGCTTTTGTTGTAACTCCCTGCACTCTTTCCGCGCGCATGGGCATTAAGAGGCCAATCCCCTCTCCCAAGGCCGCAGGCGAACGTGACCAGGGAAATCTTCGCTGCCTTCCGCGAGCGCGGATTCGGGATCGGGGTGTACTTCTCATAACCCTACTGGCACATTCCGAGTCGGGCTACTCGGGCTTGGGCGCAGCTGCTTCACTCAGGTCGATTGTAATGACCCGGGCACCGTCCTCCCCCCCGGCGTTCGCACTGTCTCCTGGTTGCCGAGGACCACCAGCACTCAACCGCAGTGTAGAATCCCGAAACCAGAGGCGGACCGCAGCACTTTGCCCCGTTGCATCAAGGGACGCCCCGCGGACAAAAATCCTTGTGCCATGCGGGAGCGGCTGAGGAAAGGCGCGCAGACTGTCCTCCAGCGCATCCACAATCGCTTCACGACCGATCAGGTGAAAATAGCCGTCGTGGATGACGCGCTGTTTCATTCCCAGAGAGAACATCGATTCGGTATACCAGGCATTTGCAGCGGCGACACCGGCTACGAGGACTGCGGCAACAATCGTTCCACGCTTCGGGAATGCCCTTGTTGTGATCTCGCGGATTACGATGGATGCCAGCACAGCAGCCGGGACTGCAGCATGGAATGCGTAGTACTTCGCTGATTGGTTCTTGAGGAGGAGAACCGGCGCCAACGCGATGAACACCCAGATCACCAGCAGAACGATGTGCGCGAATGGGACCTTTCGCGGAGCACGATAACGGGAAACGCTCCAGGCCAGCAGAAGCAGGAGCACCAGCACGCCCGTAGTGACCCTGGATTCCAGGAATGGCAGAAAGGAAATCGTCACCCAACTGATGTATTCCCACGTTCTCTCCGCGAGCACCGACCACGAGGGGTCCATCGCATGTCCATTGCCGCGGTTGACCAGAAATGGAGAAGCACCAAGAAATTTCGCGACGATGTAGGCCACAGTAACGATGCCGTGAAAGAACAGGCTCCGCAGACGTCCACGCTCCAGCAGGATCCACGCGATGAACAGGATGGGAAGAAACGCCGCGGCCTCCTTGAAGAGAAAAGCACAGGCCATCAACACAGCGGACGTTTTCATCCGCGAGCGTATCAGAAAAAACGCACTGAGCAGCGCGCACGTCATCGCCCCGATGTCGAATACTCCCACAAACCAGAGGAAGCAATCCAGATGGAGCGATATCAGTGCAACGAAGAGACAACCGGCAAGAATGCCGGCCGCCCTGTCGCCGGCGAGCCTGGTTCCAATCCACGCGACCAGAGTTCCATTCACAACATGAAGAAGAAGCAAGACCACATGAAAGGGGACGGGATTCAAACCGAACGCCCCGTACATCATGGCAAAATACAGCCATGCCAGTGGGCGGTATACAAGGGACCCTACGGGATTGGCACGCTCCAGAAACGCCTGCCAGGGCCCCAGCCTGCTGAGATCATCGAGGACGAGCCAATCATCGGCCACGAAATTCGCCGACAGGGTGCGCCAGTAGAGTGCGATCGAAAGCAAGAGGAGGCCTGAGGCGAGCAGCCCGAACTCCTTGACAGACCACAGCGGCGCTCCTTGTGCCTCTTCCTGCAACGATAGTCCGTGCTTCATCCGCTTCTCGCCGAGAGTATTCCCTGTGCGCATCGAGCTCGTCCGATCCGGTGTCTGACCATCTGCCTGCATCATCACCATTGATGTGCCGCGTGGAACCGCACGTGGCCGTCACGCAAACCAGCGAAAAGGTAACAGAGGACTAGGCAAATGTCAAATAGCGGCTTGAGGTGAATCTCATCGATGAATTTCATGTGTTGACCGCAATCAAAGCCATCTCCGCCTGCAACACGGCGTGCCAAGCTACTGTGTGTCCTTCGCAGCCTCAGCCTTCCGTGGCGCAGCCACCAGCGATCTGAGAAAGGCCGGGGCTGCGGCGGTCCAGAGCAGAACGACGATCCACAGTCTCCCCGCAGAGAGATCGTAGTCGTGAAAAAGTCTCTCCCAGGAGTTGCCCATCACATAGTGACCGAAGACGAACTCAAAGACGATCGTCATGGCGACCCAGAGAATTCCGAGGCCAATGGCCTGGCGCATCGAAACCGGGGTCCACTTGCGGACAACCCAGTACATGAAGAGGCCGAGCAGAATGATTCCCGTAAAACACGAGATTTGATGCGCCGGGAGTTCTCCCACAAGCGGGAGGATCGCGGCCTGCCTGATCGCGCCGTTGAGTATCGCAATCGGCACCATCGGAAACCAGGCAAGGACGTATTTCCAGACCATAAGCTCCCCAGATGCTGGTACAGCGGTTCAGTTGTTGCGCGATAAGCGCAGTAGTAACGTACGTTTCATTCCTCGGAGAATCAACGGATAGTTGAATCGCTGCTGCCGATTCGGCATTCTGCCCGAGCCGTGAATTCTGTGTGACCCATCATTGCAACTCCCCGGCCGATTTTGTATTCTTTAAGCGGGAAAGCTCTACCGGGAGATTGAAGCCATCTGGACTATGAACACTCTCAGCAGATTTGTGATTGTTATGTCACTGTCCGAACTTATCGCAGTGGCGCCCGAGGCAAGTGGCGGGACGATCACGCCGCGTCTTGCCGGAGCACTCCGGGGCTCCGCGGCATCCGTCTCCCACCTGGTATGGGTGTCTTTCACTGACAAAGGGGCACAGGAGCTGGGGAAAACTGTGGCGCCGTCAGCGCTCGTCACAGAGCAGTCCCTTCGCCGGCGTGCGAACGTCCTTCCGGAAGAATCGCTGGTTGACGGCACAGATCTCCCTGTCGACGAATCATATGTCACTCAACTCGGCGTGACAGGCGCCGTTGTCCAGAATCGTTCCAAGTGGCTCAACGCCGTGAGTGTACGGGCAACGGCTGACCAGATACGGTCCATCGCTGCGCTGCCGTTTGTGCGCGAGGTCGAGCTCGTCGGACGGCACAAACGTTCGCTTCCTCCCCCTGCCAGTCCTGACGATCCAGCGCTGACTCGTCCCTTGGCAAAGACATCGGGCCCCCACTCGCTGGACTATGGTCCATCGATCAACCAGGTGTCGCTCATAAATGTGCCGGACCTTCACGATTCGGGTAATTATGCCCAGGGAGTGATCGTCGGTGTGTTTGACGACGGGTTCCGGTTGCCGAACCATGAGGCGTTCGCCTCCCTGAAGGTGATCGCCACGTATGATTTTGTGGATAAGAAAGTCAGTGTTGTTCCGGATTCGACGTGGCTCGGCGATCATGGTGTCAACACCCTCTCCACCATCGGTGGGTACAAACCAGGGCAGATCATAGGGCCGGCCTTCGGTGCCAGTTACATTCTTGCGCGGACTGAGAACACGCTCAGCGAGACGCCTCTCGAGGAGGACAACTGGGTACGGGCAATAGAATGGGCTGACAGCCTTGGCGTGCAGGTTACCAGCACGTCGCTTGGCTATCTCGACTACGACCCGGGATACTCGAGCTGGACATGGCAGGACATGGATGGCCGGACGACAGTGATCAGTCGTGCGGCAGCGATGGCGGTTCGGAAGGGCATCCTTGTTGTCAACTCAGCCGGCAATGAGGGTTTCAGTGCGTCGCACAACACCCTGACGGCCCCTGCCGATGCGGACAGCGTCGTTGCAGCCGGTGCAGTCGATCTCTCGGGAATGCGCGCCGGCTTCAGCTCCGTGGGCCCATCGACAGCAGTCCCTCCGCGAATCAAGCCGGACCTGATGGCACCCGGGATGAGCATGTATGTCGCCAGCGCGTTTGATGCCACCGGCTATGCGTTTGGCGTTCAGGGGACTTCGTTCGCCTGTCCGCTTGTGGCCGGCGCTGCCGCGTTGCTGGTCAAGGCCCATCCCACCATGCCTCCGATGAAGATCGTTGATGCAATGAAGGCCACGGCGAGCCGGGCATACGCGCCCGACAATATGATGGGGTGGGGCATCGTCAACGCGCGTGCGGCACACAACTACCTTTCCGGCGGAGATACCTCAACACCCCCGCAGACGCCAGCGTCGTTCATCCTGCAGCAGAACTATCCGAATCCATTCAATCCCGGCACGGATGTCGTCTACAGTCTGCCCGTCCCCTCAGCGATCTCGCTCACGGTGTATGATATGCTGGGCCGCGAGATCAAGACGCTGGCATCGGGGCAACTCGCTGCGGGCTCCCGCACCGCGCGATGGGACGGCAGGGACAACCGGAATGTTCCGGTTGCAGCGGGGACATACATCTACCGTCTGATTGCCAACGGACCGAACGGCGTACAGTCGGTGCTGAGCAGCAAGATGATACTCCTGCGCTGAGCGGCACCATCCGGTGGCACGTGCGCGGAGCTGCATCACCTTCTGAAGTGGACGATGGGTCCAACGATCCCATGTCGTACACGCAGTGCTGGCCTGTGCAATCACGCAGAGGCCGGAGATCCTTCAGGGACCTCCGGCCTTTGTCTTAATGGTGCGCGCTACTTGAACTACTTCTTCATCCCGAACTATTTCTTCATTGCTTTCCGTATGATCTCGATCCCGAGATCGATTTCCTCCTTCGTCACGGTAAGCGGCGGGCGGAATCGTATCGACCGCTCTCCGCTGGGCAGCAGGATCAGTCCAAGTTCATAGCATGCGTTCCGGATTTCTGTCCGCCGTTCCGGTGTGACCACATCGAACGCGGCAAATAGGCCGAGTCCACGTGCACTGGAAATCTCCTTCGGGAACTCCGCAGCCAGCGCCTCGAGCCGCACCAGCAAATGCGCCCCGACAACACGGGCATTCTCTACCAGATGCTCCTGTTCGATGATCTCGAGATACCGCTGTGCCCGGACCATATCCACGAGGTTTCCGCCCCACGTCGAATTGATGCGGCTGGGGACGGCAAACACGTTGTCCTTGACCTCTTCAATCCGGCGGCCGCACAGAAGGCCACACACCTGCATCTTCTTGCCGAAGGCGATCATATCCGGTTCGCAGTAGTGCTGGTGGGCCCACATCTTTCCCGTCATGCCAAGGCCGGTCTGCACTTCATCGATGATCAGCATCGCTTCGTTCTCATCGGCAAGCTGACGGAGTGCGCGGAAGAACTCGGGGCGAAACTGGTTATCGCCGCCTTCACCCTGGATTGCTTCGATGATGATCGCCGCAATATCGTCCTTGCGCTGGAGGAATGCCTCTTTGATCTGGTTCAGACTGGTTTCCTCTTCCGCCTGCACCCTGGCCAGGTTCTCGCTGTTCAGGGGGAAGTGCACGGCCGGATTGTGCACGCGCGGCCAGGCGAATTTGGGATAGAGATCGGTCTTGACGGGATCGGTGTTGGTCAGCGACATGGTGTATCCCGACCGTCCGTGAAACGCATTCCGGAAGTGAATCACCTGTGTTCCGCGTTCTTCGCGGTATCCCCGCGCGAAGTTCTTCCGGATCTTCCAGTCGAATGCCGCCTTTAGCGTGTTTTCCACCGCCAGCGCCCCGCCTTCGATGAAAAAGGCATGGGGGAGGTACGGAGGGATGGCAATGCGGGAGAAGGTCTCGAGGAACTCCGCCTGCTCGGCCGTGTAGACGTCGGAGTTGGAGGGCTTGTTGACTGCGACGTACGCCAGCCGCTCCAGAAACTCCGGAGACGTCATCTTCGGATGGTTCAGCCCGACGGGCGACGATGCAACAAACGTGAAGAAGTCAAGGTAGAGCTTCCCCGTCCGTGCATCGACAATGTATGATCCCTTGCTCCGCTGCAGGTCGACCACAAGATCGAACCCGTCAACGAGCATGTGTTTTCGCAGCGTGGGAAATACGGCTGCGGGAGAAATGCCGGCGCGTGAACGCGCGTGCCGCCGGGGTGTGCGGCGTTTGGTCTTCAGCCCCTTCCGTGCGACCGCATGTTTGCGCGTCGCCCGCTGCGTTGTGCTCTTGCGTGATTTCATCTGATGTCGCTCCTCGTGTTGTATGCAGACTCTGTGATTCGTGCTGTCCCGACAGAGCCGGAAGATGCTCCAGAGTTCAGTAGCAGTCGGGACGCGCCTGCCTATCGGCAAGGCAGGCTGGCACTATGCCCCTTGATCTGGAAACTTATGACGGCGAAGGGGCACTGGGGTGACGGGGAGGAGCGACCGTCAGAAGAACTCGTTGTGCTCGAAGAGTGAGACGAAATACAGGGGTTGACGGGTCACGGGATCAGCTTTCGTAATTGTCGATCTGTGCGCGCTGCAAACCGCCGCTGTAGTCCACGTAGACCGTTTTCCATTCCGAGAAGAAGTCGTACACCGCCCACCCGCCTTCCCGATGTCCGTTGCCGGTCTGCTTCACGCCGCCGAACGGCATGTGGGCTTCTGCGCCGATGGTGGGAGCGTTGATGTACGTGATCCCCGCCTTGATGTCGCGGATTGCCGTGTAGGCGTCGTTGATGTTTGTGGTGTAGACCGACGATGAGAGGCCATAAATCGTGTCGTTCATGATCCGGATGCCTTCATCGAGGGTCCGGAACTTGAGTACAGAGAGGACCGGTCCGAAGATCTCTTCTTTGGCGATGCGATGGTGCGGCAGGACATCGGTGAACACCGTAGGGCGGTAGAACCAGCCGTGTGCCAGATCCGGTTCCCGCGGCACCGCACCGCCGGCCACGAGGGTTGCACCTTCTTTGATGCCGATCTCCACATAGCTTTGGACAGTCTGCTGCTGGCTCTCATTGACACAGGGCCCGACATCCACGCCCTCTTTCAGTCCGTCGCCGAGCCGCAGGCTGTTCACGCGGCGGACAAGCATCTCTACCAACGTGTCATGGATCTTCTCGTGAAGAAGCAGGCGGCTAGTGGCAGTGCACCGCTGCCCGGTCGTGCCGAACGCGCCCCACAACACGCCTTCAAGAGCCAGCTCCATGTTGGCATCAGGCATCACCATCTGTGCGTTCTTCCCGCCGAGTTCGAGGGAAACGCGTTTCAGCGTCGCCGCAGCCATTTCTAAGATCTTCTTGCCCACCAGCGTCGAGCCGGTGAAGCTCACCAGATCCACGTCAGGGTGGCCGACGATGGCATTCCCCACTTCTCCGCCGCCGCCGTGGACGATGTTCACGACACCCGGAGGAACTCCTGCGGCAGTGAGGATTTCCACGAGGGCCGTCGCCGTCGCCGGAGTATCCGATGCCGGCTTAAACACGACCGTGTTGCCGCAGAGCAGCGCGGGAAAGATTTTCCATGTCGGAATTGCCATCGGGAAATTCCATGGAGTGATGATTCCCGCGACGCCGATGGGCACACGCATCGCCATGTTGAACTTGTTGGGCAGCTCCGAGGGAACGGTGTGTCCGAACAGCCGGCGGCCTTCGCTTGATGCATAGTAGGCCGTGTCGATCCCTTCCTGGACATCACCCCGGGTCTCGGTGAGGACTTTCCCCATCTCCCTGGTCATCATCTGCGCCAGGTCTTCCTTGCGTGCAACCATGAGATCACCGACGGCTCTCATGATGTCACCGCGCTTTGGGGCAGGCACGAGGCGCCAGGTTTCAAACGCCTTTCGCGCACAGCGCACCGCCTCCTCGACATCTTCTGCTCCGGATTTCGGAAATGTCCCGATCACCTCGTCCCAATGCGCGGGATTGCGGTTCTCAAACGTCTTGCCCGATTTTGCGTCGACCCACTTGCCGTTGATGAAGTTCTGAAATTTCCTGGCCATACGAAGTGTCCTTGATGTGTCCGTCGTGAACTTCCGTGATTATGTGAGTCCCACACGCGCAAACAGCAGATCCACGTTGCGGATGCTCTTGCCGAGATCGAACAGACTCTCGATCGTTTCTGCCCCCAGGACTTCCCGCACCTCAGGCTGTGCGAGGAGCCGGGCTTTGAATTCCCCCCCATCCCGCCACACTTCCATGGCAGCCTGCTGAACAATCCGGTAGGCGTCTTCCCTGCGCATGCCCTTCTGGGCAAGGGCAAGAAGGACAGACTGAGAGAAGATCAGGCCGTGTGTCCGGTGGAGATTCGCGAGCATGGTGTCAGGATAGACCACAAGCCGGTCGATGACATCGGTCATCAGCGCCAGCACGTAGTCCGTCAGGATGCAGCTGTCCGGGATCACCACTCGCTCCACGGAGGAATGGGTGATGTCCCGTTCGTGCCAGAGGGCGACATTCTCCATCGCCGCCTGTGCGTTGCCGCGCAGCACGCGGGAGAGGCCGGCAATCCGTTCGCACGTGATGGGGTTGCGCTTGTGGGGCATCGCCGACGACCCCTTCTGACCCTTGGAGAAGTACTCTTCCGCTTCCAGCACCTCGGTCCTCTGGAGATGGCGGATTTCTGTCGCAAATTTCTCCAGCGAGCATCCGATCAGTGCGAGGGTGTTCATGAACTCGGCATGGCGGTCACGCTGAAGGACTTGTGTCGATACGGGAGCCGCAGCCAGGCCCAGGTGGGCGCAGACATATTCCTCGACTGACGGGCTGAGGTGTTCGAATGTCCCAACCGCGCCGGATATCTGTCCGACGGCAATGCGCCCGACAGCAGCCTGCAGGCGGGCGATGTTCCGCTGTGTCTCGGCATACCAGAGTGCCAGCTTGAGACCGAACGTGATCGGCTCTGCGTGTACTCCGTGCGTGCGTCCGACCATGATCGTTGTCTTGAATTCCTTCGCTCTGCGGGCCAGCACGGCAGCGAGTCCCTCGAGACCCTTCAGGAGAAGTTCACCCGACTGTTTCATCTGCACGGCCAGCGCCGTGTCCAGCACATCCGAGGAGGTCATCCCGAGATGAATGAACCGGGACTCCTGGCCGACATGCTCCCCGACGTTCGTCAGGAAGGCGATCACGTCGTGCTTGACTTCCTCCTCGATCTCCTCGATGCGTTTCACCTCGAACGCCGCCTTTGACCGGATTGCTGCAGCGGCATCGGCGGGGATGACGCCGAGTCTGGCTTGTGCTTCGCAGGCGAGGATTTCGATCTCGAGCCAGATCCGGTATTTGTTCTCCTCCTCCCAGATCGCGCCCATAGCCGGCCGTGTATACCGTTTGATCATTGGGACCGTTTCTCCAGGCGAAGCGAAAGCTGCAGTTCGCGGCCCTCGCGGATAACTTTCATCTTCAGTGTGTCACCCGCCCGTGCCTCATCGGTCAGGGCGATCAGCGACGCCTCGTCATTGATCCGCTCTCCGTTGGCTTCAATGATGACATCTCCCCTTTGGAATCCCGCGCGCTCTGCAGGGCTGGAGCGCTTCACGTCGCTCACGATCACACCCTGGACCTTGTCGAGGCCGAGGTACCGGGCCATACGCCGGTCCATGGCCTGGATCTCCAGCCCTGTCCAGAATTCCCGCTCGATCTTCCCGCTCCGCCGGAGTTCCGCAACGATGGTCTTCACACGGTTGATCGGGATGGCGAACCCCAGACCGATGTTCCCCTGATTTGGTGTATAGATCACAGAGTTGACGCCGATCACTTCGCCGAGGGCGTTCAACAGCGGACCGCCGCTGTTCCCCGAGTTGATTGCGGCATCGGTCTGGATCATATCCCTGTACACTCTGCCGTCCTGTGCTTCCAGCTTGACCCCGGTATTGCTCACGACGCCCACAGTCACCGTTGGTTTGTCATTGATGTCGAATAAACCGAAGGGATTGCCCAGCGCAATCACCCATTCACCCACAAGCACATCATCGGACGTGCCGAGGGGAATGTGGGGAAGGTTCTTCCCATCGATCTTGAGAAGCGCGATATCGGTAATCTGGTCTGTCCCGACCAGCGACGCCTTGTACTGCTTGCCGTTTGTCAGCGTAATGGTGATCTCTTTTGCATTCCCGGCCACATGGTCGTTCGTAAGAATGTACCCGTCATGCGAAATCAGAAAGCCCGATCCGAGTCCGGCCACCTGTTGGGAGAAGGTGCGGTCAGGAAAGAACTGCCGCCAGAAGGGGTCGTCGCCGAAAGGGGAAACCTGACGGTACTGCCGGAGCTCGATCACGTTAATGCCTACAACCGCGGGACTTGCTGCGGCGACGGCGCTTGTAATCGCGTTGCGGCGGCCTGTCGAGACTGTTGCCCCGACGGAATCCCGCTGGGCGGGAGTGGACTCCAAGGCAAATGTCTGTTCGAATGTCGGGCTGGCCTGCGTCGCTATCACATCCTTCTGCGTCCCGTCCGGGGTATGTCCGAGGCTGTATCCCACGATCCCCCCACCCAGCAGGGCCACTACAATCAGCGCAAACATGCTCACTCCTCTAATGGTCATTGTCCACTCCTTTGTCTCTTCAGCGCGTACAGGTACGACCGGACCGGCTCAATCAGCCGGAGAAGAATCACAGACATCAGGAGAACCGTAAAGCAGCCGGGTGACAGCGCACCGAGCCTCTCCCCGCCCGGCAACAGGGCCGGGCTCGCCAGCACTGTCGCCACGGTGAGCAGGCATGCCACGGCACTGGCCGGATTCACCTGTCTGATAAGGCCGAACGCCAATACCCAGAACAGCCCCCACGCCGGAATCACGCCCCAGAATGTAAGCAGGGCACCTCCGGCTGCCGTTGCCAGCCCCCTCCCACCTTTTCCCCGCAACCAGACGGGGTAGTTATGCCCTATCACCGAACCCAGCGCTGCAAGTGATCCGGGATCCGGGGCGGGTCCAAACAGCTCTCTGGCCAGTGCTACGGCCCCAAGCCCCTTCAGCAGGTCAACGAGGAGCACAACGCCGGCCACTGCCTTCGACTTTGTAACTTGAAGAGCGTTGAGCGTTCCCACGTTCCCGCTGCCGGCAGTACGGATATCAACCTGAGAATTCCATCGAACAACAAGGTAGGCGGTCGGGATAGAGCCGAGGACGTAACCGACGAGTGCAGCGAGTGTTAAGCGTTCCACGATATCCCACAGACGTAGGAGGCGCTGTTATAGAACAAGGTACGAAAAAGGGGCTGGAGAGTCAACCAAAACGGCCTGATTCCTTGATATTCCTCACCGAATACGGTATATTTGCTTCAGATGGCCGACCGAAAGGTACAGCAGCTTCTCTCCCGCTTCAAACGGGGAACTCTCACCGAGGAACAACTCCTTCAGAGTCTTTCTGCGCAGATGTACGAGTCGCTGGGCTTTGCGACCGTCGATCATCACCGTCAGCACCGCCACGGATTTCCAGAGGTCATCTTCAGTGAAGGCAAAACTCCGCAGCAGGTTGCTGCGATCGCAAAGGCAATCGCACGGCGCGGAAGCGTGCTGCTGGCGACCCGAGCCTCGGAGAAGCATTTTGCCGCGGTCCGGAAAACCGTCCCCGGAGTACGGTACAACGCGCTGGCACGCACCATAGTCGGCAATGAGAAGAACGTGCAACGAACGGGACTTGGCACCATCCTGGTTGTCACCGCCGGCACGTCGGACATCCCGGTTGCAGCGGAAGCAGTCGAGACTGCCTCCGTGATGGGCAATGCTGTTGACACGCTGTTCGATGTAGGCGTGGCTGGAATTCACCGGATCCTCCTTCAAAGCGAGAAACTCCGCCAGGCTTCTGTCATCATTGTCGTGGCCGGCATGGAGGGAGCGCTGGCCAGCGTCGTGGGGGGCATGGTGCAGACCCCTGTCATCGCAGTCCCGACATCGGTGGGATACGGCGCGAGCTTCAGGGGCCTCTCCGCCCTGCTGGGCATGCTGAACTCCTGTGCAGCCGGGGTGACTGTGGTCAACATCGACAACGGCTTTGGAGCAGGATATGCCGCTTCCCTGATGAACCGGCGAGTTATGAAGTCTGGCCGAAGCTGAGGGCGGCCGGATCCAGAGGCCCGTTGTCCATCCCGCGGTGAGGCCACAGTTCTCTTGTATTCCAGATGGTCGTTTTCTATATTGAATAATTACGCGATGCTAACCGTCCTATCCGATCTCAACTCCTGACCAACCTATGAAAGCCGTCATCATGGCGGGTGGGTTCGGGACGCGGTTGCGCCCTCTCACCTGCAACACACCCAAGCCGATGGTGCCCCTCATGAATAAGCCCATGATGCACCATATCGTCTCCCTCCTGAAACGACACGGGATGTCGGATATCATCGCCACGTTGTTCTACAGCCCGGAGGCGATCACCAGCTACTTCGGCGACGGCTCAGCGCTCGGCGTTCGGATGCAGTATGTCCGCGCGGACGCCGACTACGGGACTGCGGGGAGCGTGCGGAACGCCACCAAAGGTCAGAACGAGCGCATCCTGATCATCAGCGGGGACGTGCTGACCGATTTTGACCTCACGGCCGCGCTTCAGTATCACGAGGCCAAAAATGCCAAGGCCACAATCGTCCTGACCCACGCGAAAAACCCGCTCCAGTTCGGTGTTGTGATCACGGCGGAGGACGGGAAGATCACGCGGTTTCTGGAGAAACCGTCGTGGGGCGAGGTGTTCAGTGATACGATCAACACGGGAATCTACATCCTGGAACCCGATGTCCTGGAGATGATTCCGTACCGTCAGGATTACGATTTCAGCAAGGATCTTTTCCCCCTCCTCCTTCGGCAGGATCTGGGGCTGTATGGCTGCACCACAGACGGATACTGGCGCGATATCGGCAATCTGAATGAATACCAGGATGCCCACATGGACGTCCTGAGCGGCGCAGTGAACCTGGATCTCGACTTCTCGCATGAGAACAAGGCCGCGATCGGTGAAGGATCACGGTTCGATCCGGCAACAGTGCAGTTTTCGGGCAAGGTCGTCATCGGCCGGAATTGCACGATCGGCGAGGGAGCGAAACTGTCCAACACCATCATCGGCGACAACAGCGTGATCGGTCCGGGCGCCACTATCACGAATTCGGTAATCTGGAGCGATGTTGTCATCGGGCACAACGCGGAGATTTCGTCGGATGTCGTGGGCTCCAAATGCTCGATCGGCGAAAAGGCGGTCATTTCCGAGAACGTCTTCATCGGTGATGGATGCTGGATCGGACGGAGCGCACGGCTGAGTGCGAACATCAAACTCTGGCCGGAAAAAGTCGTGGAAGAGGGGGCGGTGCTCACCCGCAGTCTGGTCTGGGAAGACAAATGGCTGCGTGAGCTGTTCACCGACTCGCGCGTCACGGGCCTGTCCAACATCGAAATGAACCCGGAATTCGGGGCCAAGCTTGGCGCGGCATACGGCGCATTCATCGGAGCAGGAAAAACGGTCGTCACGTGCCGTGATTCTGACAATGTCTCCCGGATGATGAACCGCGCCATGCTCTGCGGACTGATCTCGGCCGGCGTCAACACGTTCGATCTGCGCGCCATTTCCATCCCTCTCCTCCGCCACGAACTCAGCAGCGGGAAGGAATCGGGCGGCATCCATGTCCGGCGCAATCCCTCGGACAAGAACCTGACCGACATCATCTTCTTTGACGCGAATGGCAAAGACCTGCCCACGTCGAAGACCAAGAATGTTGAACGCCTCTTCTTCGGCGAGGACTTCGCCCGCGCCCCGCGCGAAAAAGTCGGCTCCATTTCCTTCCCGGAGCGCACGACCGAAGCATACAAGGAAAAGTTCCTCTCCTCTCTCGACACGGAAGCCATCAGCAAGAAGAAATTCAAGCTGGTGATCGACTACTCCAACGGCGTGGCCTCGACCATTTTCCCGATCGTCCTCGGGTCATTTGACTGCCAGGTGGTGGCACTCAACGCGCATCTTGATCCACGGAAGCTGACGCGCGACAAGTACGAGTTTGACTATTCAATGAAGCAGCTCTCGCACATCGTCACTTCGCTGAAGTATGACATGGGCTGTCTCATCGACGGCGGCGGGGAGCGTCTGTTTCTGGTAAACGAAAACGGGGACGCGTTCGACAGCGACCGGTTGCTGACGGTTGTGACGGACATGTTCCTGCAGACGCACAAGAATGTCGAGGCGATTGCCGTCCCCATCACCTCCAGCGGCGAAATCGACGTGCTGGCGGCGCAGCGCAACGTAAAGGTTATCAAGACCCGCAACAGTCATCTGGCTATGATGGAAGCGGCGGCAAACAAACACGTGGGGTTTATCGGAGGCACCAAGGGGGGCTTCATCTTCACCGACTTCTTCTTCGCCACGGATGCGATGTATTCGCTTGCGAAGCTTCTCGAGATGATGGCGCATGCGGACAAGCGGCTGGGCGCATTCGATGCGGGGATTCCGCGCCTCTACTCCGCCCGGCGCGCCGTCAACTGCTCCTGGGAGCACAAGGGGAAGGTCATGCGGTTTATCATGGCCGATACGGAAAACCTGCGACGTGATCTGGTGGATGGCGTGAAGGTCTACTTCGATGACCGGCAGCGCGGCGCGTCCATCCTGCTCATCCCTGATAAGGAACGCCCGCTCTTCCACGTCAGTGCGGAGGCGCAGGATCAGCAGACCGCTGACCGGCTCGCACTCGACTATGAGAAGAAAGTCATATCCTGGCGCGATGAACCATAGGAGATTTGCCACGCGATGAAAATCAGCGACATACTGACCGATGACCTTGTCGTCGCGGGACTCGAAGGGACATCCAAGAATGACATCATCGATGCCATGGTGGACCTCGTAGCGACCTCACCGAAGGTGCTGGACAAAGAGAAGGTGCGGGAGGCGATCCTCGAACGCGAACGGATCATGTCCACCGGCGTCGGCAACGGCTTTGCCATCCCGCATGGCAAGACCGATGCCGTGACAGACATCGTCGCCGCATTCGCCGTCACTGCGAAGGACATCGACTATGATTCCCTCGACGAGAAACCGGTCCGGCTCGTGTTCCTCCTCGTCGGCAAAGACAACCTGGTCGGCCCGCACATCAAACTGCTCAGCCGCATCTCGAGGCTGATGAACAAGGAAGAGTTTCGCAAACGTCTCCTGACCGTGACATCGCCGAAAGAAATCCTCGAGATGTTCCGCCAGGAAGAGGCCTCGTACTTCGAGCTGTAAGGCGGAGCAATGCCACGTCAACAGACCACCCGCACGCGCGAGGAACCGGAGTACCGCCTCCTTATTGCTCCCCATATCGTCGAACGGACTCAGCAACCCTCGACGCTCGTCGTCCTGGAAACGACGAAGGCGTTCGCGACGTTCCGGTACGAACTGTCGGTCGATGCCAAGGTCACTCCCTCATCGCTCCACTTTGCGGTGCTCGGCTTCCGCACTCCGCACCTGAGCCTGCCGGCTGCGGGACCCGCGCGCTTCCAGCAGGAGTACGAGCGACTGAACGGAACGTTCGATGTCTCCATCAAGGGAATCGACGGGCGGAGCACATCGTTCTCCCTCCGCATCACTCCCGGACAGGTGAAACTGCTGAAGGCACCAAAGAAGACGTTCGTCGAGATCGCAACCAGCCTTTCTCAATGGAATAGCCAGAGTACCTGACCTATGATCCCCATTCTCTTCCAAATCGGCCCTATACGAGTCTACAGCTACGGTCTGATGCTCGGCATTGCCTTCCTTCTGGGCAGCGCCGTTCTCGGCCGCGAGCTCAAGCGCCGCGGATTCGAAAGCGCCATGGCCAGCACCATCACGGTGCTCGCGGTGATCTTCGGGATCGCCGGGGCCAAAATGCTGTATCTGATTGAAGAGTGGGATGCGTTCCTGATGAACCCCGCAGGAATGGCGTTCTCGGCCGGCGGTCTCACCTGGTACGGCGGGTTTCTGCTGGCATTGCTCGTGGTGTCGCTCTACATCCGGAAGAAGAAGGCTCCCTTCCTGAAGGTCTGGGACTGTCTCGGCGTTGCTTTGATCCTCGCGTATGGCGTCGGCCGCATCGGCTGCCATCTCTCCGGCGACGGAGATTACGGATCACCGACAGCACTCTCCTGGGGAACGATCTACGCCCAGGGAACGGCCAAGCCGACCATCATGCTCGAAGACTACTTCCGGCGTGAACCGCTCGAGCGGCAGGCATGGCACTACGATTCACTCCGTGTCATCGTCGCGGGCAAAGACAAGCTGGGCCACTACTATACGCGCTTCGATGAAGTGACGCCGCTCCACCCCACACCGATCTACGAACTCCTGCTGGGTGTTGCCGGCTATTTCCTGCTTCTCGGCATTCAGCGCCGGAAGCTGCCTGACGGCTCACTGTTCATGATGTATCTGATGCTCGCCAGCACATTCCGTTTTGCGATAGAATTCCTGCGGCTGAACCCGAGGCTCGCGGCAGGCCTGACGGAAGCCCAGCTTTTCAGCACCGGCCTTTTTGCCATCGGCTTCGCCGGGTTCATCTATCTCGGACAACACTCCACCGCACGCAAGGCAGCAGGGGGGTAAATTCCCTTCACCGTCATGGCGAATGTCCTCACCGGACGCAAACCCATCCTCGAAGCCCTCAAGGCCGGCCGCCCACTGGAGCGCATTCTTGTCCTGAGGGGCACTCACGGCGACACGATTGAAGAGATCCGCCGTATCGCGGAGCAGCGCGGGATCCCTCTGGTCGAGTCCGAGAAACCGCACTTCAGGGATTTCGCGCCCGAGGCTCTGACCCAGGGGATCATCGCGATCTCCCCGGAGCGGATTGCCGTCGATCTTGAGCAGCTTCTGGAGAAGGTGCGCGCCTCAGGCGAGACAGGCTTCATCCTCATCCTGGACCAGATTGAAGACCCCCAGAACCTCGGGGCCCTTGTCAGGACCGCTGAGTGCGCGGGTGTCCACGGCATTCTTCTCCCCCGCCACCACACCGCCCCCATCAGCACGGCAGCTGTGAAGGCCTCTGCCGGAGCAACAGAACACATGCCCATCGCGGAAGTCACCAATATCGTGACTGCGATCGAACAGTTGAAGAACGAGGGGTACTGGATTGTAGGATTGGCATCGGACGGCGAGAAGCTTTACACGCAGTCGGACTACACGGTGCCTATTGCGCTCGTGGTGGGCAACGAAGGGCGCGGCATTCGCAGGCTCGTCAGAGAGCACTGCGACCACCTGGTGCGGATCCCCCTCTTCGGCAAGGTACAGTCCCTCAATGCCTCAGTCGCAGCAGCGCTCGGCATGTTTGAGGTCGTACGCCAGCGCGAGAAACTCTAGCCCTACTCCCTCTCGAGTCCGAACTTCCGCATCTTGTTGTACAGGTGGCTGCGCTGGATTTCCAGCGCTTCGGCGGTCTTGCTGACGTTCCATTCATGCGCTTCCAGCTGTTTCCGTATGAACGCCGCCTCCGCACGGTCTTTGAACTCCTGAAACGTCATCGGCTGCGACAGGAGGTCCTCCAACTCGCCGGAGCGCCGGGTCTCCTGCGGGAACACCTCCACACGGTGGATCACGCTCTCGGGGGTCATGATGACGAGGCGTTCGACAGTATTCCGGAGTTCCCGCACATTTCCGCGCCACTCCATTCCCTGGAGCAGCCGGAGCGCTTCGTCGGCGAAGCGTTTGGGTGCCATGCCGTTCTGTGCACAGACGTCTTCAACGAATGCCGCGGCCAGCACAGGGATGTCCTCCCGGCGTTCGCGCAGCGACGGTACGCGTATGGGGATCACATTCAACCGGTGATAGAGATCTTCCCGGAATACGCCCGCCCTCACTGCCTCGGGCAGGTTCTTGTTCGTGGCGGCGATCACGCGCGCGTCTGCCACGATCTGCTTCGTCCCCCCGACGCGCTCAATCCTTCCCTCTTCGAGCGCGCGGAGGACTTTGGCCTGGGCTGTCAGGCTCATGTCCCCCACTTCATCAAGGAAGATGGTGCCTCCATCGGCAAGCTCGAACTTGCCGATCCGCTGGTTTGTGGCTCCGGTAAAGGAGCCGCGTTCGTGACCGAAGAGTTCCGATTCAATGAGTTCGTTCGGAATCGCGGCACAGTTCACCTCAATCAGCGGCCGGGCCGACCGTTTGGAGAGCCGGTGGAGGGCCTTCGCAACAAGTTCCTTGCCGGATCCGTTCTCTCCCGTGATCAGCACGCGTGCCTCCGTCGGTGCAACACGGTCGATCAGGGCAAGAAGATCCTTCATGATTGGCGTGCTGCCGAGGATCCGGGTCTTGCTTTCGAGTTGTTCGCGGAGGTGCTTGACTTCCGTCGCGTTGCGCACCACGATGATCAGCCGCTCGCGGTCGATCGGCTTCTGCATGAAATCGTACGCTCCGAGCCGCGTCGCTTCAAGGGCGGTGTCAATGGTCGCATGCCCGGAGATCATGACCACAGGCAGTTCGGGATGCTGCTCACGCAGCGTTTCCAGCACACGCATGCCATCGATCACCGGCATCTTGATGTCGAGCAGGACAAGATCAACGCCTCCTGCCGCAACGCGTGCCAGCGCCCCGGGACCATCTTCGGCTTGCACCACCGTGAACTTTTCATATTCCAGAATCATCCGGACAGTGTCGCGGATGGCCTGTTCATCATCTGCAATGAGGACGGTCTTCATGGATGGTTCTCCTCGTGCGACAGCACGGAATCTGACGAAGCGGTCCGGAGCGGGGTGCGCAGAAAGGTTGATGGCAACACGGTGCGATCCTCAAGGAATGCAAATCCAAAACGGACTCCCCTGCGGTTGCACTCGGTGTCACGCGACTCGACGGTCCCTCCTACCACGAACAGTCCCTCGCCCCATTCCACAAAACTGCCGACACGCTCCGCGGCGTCGGCTGACTCTGTACAGGCGGCAGTGAGCGCAGAGCCGAAGAAATGCTGCAGCTTGTCTCTGTCCCCCCCCTCCGGCGTATCCTCAAACAGGCGCGCGGGGAGTGCCTCGTGCCGCTCCGCAAATTCCTCCGGAAATTCCGACGTCAGCGGAAACCAGAGCAGAGGCCCCAGGAGCGGGACCTTCACGCCGAACCGGCGATGGTCCAGCACCGCCGCGAAAACGATGACCAGCGTCACGTACGGGTTGTTCCAGCACATCCGCAATGCCCGCCGGAACATCACGTCTACCGCCGCAGGATCGCCGTACCGTTCGCGTACCTGCCGGAACTCTTCGCTCCGCACATACTCTTTCAGCAGCACACCATCCTGCAGTATCTTGGGCAGCGCAAACAGCGCCAAGGCTTCGAGCAACGGGTGGACGGCTTCCACTGTGTCGATGTCCGGCTCCGTACACACGGCGGAATCCGCGGCACTCCGGCCGGATGTGAGGAAATTCTGCGCCGGCGCACCGGCAGAGCCAACGCCAGCCGCCATCAGAAAGAGGATACAAAGCCGCCTGCATCTGTTCAGATCTGGATTACTCCGGTCGTCATGTCAATCCAATCGCCACTCCGCGTGCATCCACACATCAGGGCCCGGCTGGCGGCTGATTCAGAAGCTCCTGACCAGCTCATGTGCGACATCGTACGGCGTGCGGGTTCCCCGGAGGATTTCCGCCACGCCCTGGCTCAACAGCTGGCGCCGCTCGGATGTCCAGAGGTGCCGGCGAACGCGGTCAATCACCAGATCCGCAACACGCTGCTCGAGACGTTCGTGACGTCTTCTGGCCAGGCCATCGCCGGCCTGGAGTGATGCCCTGTGGCGCTCGATCGCCTCCGCGACACCGGTGACACCTTTTCCCTCCAGGGCAGCGGTCGCGATCACCGGTGGCTGCGGTGTTGTGCCCTGCCGTAGTCCAAGAATCGTCGTTATAGCCTGCATGGCCTGTTCCGCTCCCGCGCGGTCGGCCTTGTTCATCACGAAGATATCCGCGATCTCCATCAGGCCGGCTTTCATGGCCTGCACGGCATCTCCGGATTCGGGGACGAGGACGACGAGGGTCGTGTCGGCTGCGCGGGCGATGTCGAGTTCGGATTGTCCGACGCCGACAGTCTCCATCAGGATGATATCCATGCCCGCCGCGTCCAGCACGTCGGCCGCCTCCGCTGCAGTCTTGCTCAATCCGCCGAGACTTCCCCGCGACGCCATGCTCCGGATAAAGACGCCACTGTCGAGTTCCACATCGGACATACGCACGCGGTCGCCCAGCACAGCGCCGCCGGTGAACGGACTTGTGGGATCCACTGCAATGATGCCTACCGTCCTGCCGTTGCGCCTGTACTCCACGGCCAGCTTGTTGGTCAGCGTGCTCTTGCCAGCCCCGGGCGGACCCGTGACGCCGATCCGGTATGCACGCCCCGTATGGGGGAAGAGCGATTGCAGGAGCGCTTCTCCCTCGGGAAGCTGGTTCTCCACGAGGGTGATGGCCCGCGCCATCGCCACCCTGTCGCCGCCAAGCACATCTGCCGTATTGATGCGCAGCGCCACGATGCTACTGGTTCTTCCGGAAATACTCTACCGTTGTGCGCAGTCCCTCCTCCAGCGTCACGCCCGGGGTCCATCCGAATGCCTGCCGGATACGTTCGTGGGAGAGGACACTCCTGCGCTGTTCACCTTTCTTGGCTTCGCCGTGCCGTTCGGTACAGGCGCTCCCGACGGCTGCACACACGCCATGGAAAATCTGGTTGACGTCTGTCTCGCGTCCGGTGCCAATATTGAAGACCTGGAATCCCCGCGCATCCGACACCAGCATGTTTGCCCGCACGATATCGCTGACGAAGACGTAGTCGCGTGTCTGCTTCCCGTCACCGTTGATGATGGGATGCTGACCTGCAAAGAGCTTGTTGGCGAAGATAGCGACAACGCCGGCTTCGCCTTCGGGGTTCTGCCGCGGACCGAAGACGTTTGCGTACCGCAGGCAGACAACGTCAAGCCCGAACACCGTATGATAATAGAAGAGATATTGTTCCGTGGTCAGCTTCGCTACGCCGTATGGGGAAATGGGATGTGTGGCGTGGGATTCGCTTGCGGGAAACGTGGTCTGCTCGCCGTACACTGCGCCGCCGCTGGAGGCGAACACCATCCGGGTCACGCCCGCCCGGACGGCCTCCTGGAGTATGGTCAGCACGCCCAGGATGTTTACAGACGCGTCATACACAGGATCAGCGACCGAACGGCGGATATCCATCTGTGCTGCATGATGATTGACCAGGTCGAACCGGCTGGAGGTGAACACGCCGCGCACAGCATCAGGGTCACGGATGTCCGCCTCGACAAACGTCGCGCCCGCCGGGATGTTCTTCCGGCGCCCGGTGGAGAGGTTGTCGATGATCGTGACCTTGTGTCCGGATGCGAGATAGGCATCAGCAATGTGGGAACCGATGAAGCCGGCTCCGCCGGTGAGGAGGATGTTCATGGGTCTCTATGATCCGAAAGTGGGAGGGCTGTGAGCACCCGGTGTCCGATGTCGCGCCGGTA
>Ga0316605_10000255_pt1 | contig 44455 bp, 33 predicted proteins | sample OWC_soil_day20_n_FD_207666 | JGI IMG/M metagenome (GOLD analysis project Ga0316605, IMG submission 207666) | Wetland soil microbial communities from Old Woman Creek delta, Ohio, United States - OWC_soil_day20_noCT | ecosystem: Environmental > Terrestrial > Soil > Wetlands | place: USA: Ohio...
ATTTCACAACCTTTCCCGGCGGTCCGCGGGCCCGCCGAAGAGGACAGTCTCCGCATACAAAAACCCCTCCTGGCCATCGGCGTCGTTTCTCGCTACCCGCCACCCGTCATTTATCACGGGTACCAGCCGATCATGGACTATCTCACGGATCACACGCGCTACCGTTGTGAACTCCGGACCGCAAGCTCGTACCAGGACGCAGTGGATCAGCTCGTGCGCGGCGAGGTCGCAGCTGCATTTCTGGGGACATACATTTATGTCCGCGCGCATCAGCAATTCCTTGTTCGCCCCATCCTCAAGCCTCTGAATGAAAACGGCGAGCCATTCTCGCGTTCCGTTCTGATCACAAGAACGGAAAGTCCGATACGGGCGATCAGGGATTTGCGGGGCAAGCGCGTTGCGTTGCCTTCTCAGGATTCGTTTTCCGGAAACTGGCTTCCGTTGGCTGAGTTTCCCCGCGCCGGGTTTGCCTCAAAGGATCTTCCCGTGGTGCGGCATTTCTCGCACCACCAGTCTGTGGTCTACCAGGTGCTGAAGGGGAGTTTCGATGCGGGCGTGGTGAAAGAGCGTGTCGCCCGCGAATTCGGTGATCGCAACCTCCGGATCGTCTCATCGTCCAGCCCTATTCCAGGATCCCCGCTTGTCGTGAAGCGTGATTGTGACACCGCCATCGTGCAGAGCCTGCAGGGAGCGCTGCTGGCAATCGACGTGCGGACGCCCGCTGGCCGCGAACGCGTTCGCCAGTGGGATCAGGAATTCCGGTACGGATTCGTGGTGGCAACGGACGAAGACTACGATGAGGTCCGCGCGTTGCTGCAGGGACAGAGAAGGAGCAGGGAATGACTGCCCCTCGCACGCTGCGCTTCAGCCTTAAAGCCCGCCTCATGCTCATAATCGGCGGCATCACGGCAGTGCTGATGACTCTGATCTCCATGAGCATCCTCTATCAGTGGCGCGAGATGATCGTGGAGAATCAACGCTATAACGCGGAGGGTGTCACGCGTGCGATTGCCATTACACTGACCGATGCATTTTCCTATGGCGAAGCGGAAGATCCTCCGCTGGAAGATCTCCTGGAGCGAAACGTCCGGAGCTTTGCCGGTACCATTCCAGGGCTGGTCCGCATGGCCGTCGTCGACAACAGCGGACGCATTCTTGCCCACACGGACCATGCCCTCTACGGCCGCAGGTTCGATGACTCTCTCACCCGTGCGACAAATCAAACTGACAGTCTGATCAGCGCTATTTACCAGTCACCGGAGAAAGGCTGGATTCTGGAAACGGTGCAGCCGCTGCAGGTCGCCGGCAAACGGTGGGGGGTCGTCCGGACGGCATTTGATGCAGAGCCGGCGCGGTCGGAAATCCGCTCGCTGTTCTTCCTCCTGATGGGACTGACCTGGGGAGTTACTGCGATAACGCTGATCGTGCTCTATCTGCTGATCGGCCGTCTCACGGATTCTCTCCACCACGTCGCGGTACTCATGGACCGGACGGGGTTTGAATCCGATGATCCGCTTCCCGTGCCACAGCGCAATGATGAGGTTGGCGTTCTGCTTCACCATTTCGACCTGCTCCGGCAACGTCTGGCACAGTCGAGGCAGGAACTGCTTTCCGTGCAACAGCAGATTGCGCGGGCGGAGAAACTCGCCTCCATCGGACGCCTCGCATCCGGTGTCGCCCACGAAATCAACAATCCCCTGAGCGGCTTGAAGAACTGCCTGTATGCGATGGAACGGGAGCCGGAGAACTACGCACAGACCCGTCTGTATCTGCAGCTGATGAAGGAAGGAGTAGACTACATCGAGACAGTGGTCCAGAAACTGCTCGGTTTCGCGCGGCAGCAACCTGCGGCCATGCAAGCGGTGGACATCAACGCCATCCTGGATTCGGTGGTACGGCTGCTGGACTTCACTATCCAGCGGCGAAAGGTGCGTCTTGAGCTTCTCCTGGACCGCAGCATCCCGGGGCTGCGCGGGGATCCCCAATTGCTCTCGGAAGTCATGATGAACATCCTCCTGAATGCCATCGATGCCGTGGAGGAACGCGGCCATATCACCATACGCAGTATGGCGCGTGACCAGTCCCATGTGCTCGTCCAAATCGAAGACGACGGCATGGGCATCACGGCCGAGCATCTGCCCCATATCTTCGATCCCTTCTTTACCACGAAGGGGCCGAAAGAGGGAACCGGATTGGGATTGTCCGTCAGCCTGGGCATCGTGGAAACGCACGGCGGTTCGATCCGTGTCCAGAGTGCTCCCGGCCAGGGCGCCTGCTTCACCGTTGAGTTGCCGATTACCGGAGAAGCCGCATGAATGTGCTGCTTGCTGAAGACGAACGGATCAACCGGATCACTCTGACGGATCTCCTCGTCAAAGAGGGACATGATGTCACAGCATGCGAAGACGGAGAAGGGGCACTGGGACATCTGCGAACCAGGGAATTCGATGTCGTGCTCACGGATCTGCGCCTGCCCGGCGCCGGAGGGTTGGATGTTTTGAAGGAAGCGAAGGCGCGGTCGCCGCACACAGTGGTCATCATGATGACGGCATATGGCACGGTGGACACCGCAGTGGAAGCACTCAAGATGGGTGCCTATGATTATCTGACCAAGCCGTTTGCCCCCGATCGACTGCTGCGGATCCTGCAGCACGTCAGGCAGTTCAGGCAGGTGATGGATGAGAACGAGCAACTGCGGCAGCGCATCAGGCGGATTGAGACTTCGTCCATTGTCGGCGATTCCGCTCCGATGCGGAAACTTCAGGAGACCATCCGGCTTGTTGCGCCACGTGAATACACCGTGCTCATCAGGGGCGAGAGCGGGACGGGCAAAGAGCTGGTCGCCCGTGCGCTCCATGACCAGAGTCCGCGGCGGGACCATCCTTTCGTGACGCTGAACTGCGCGGCACTGCCTGCGTCACTTCTGGAAAGCGAACTTTTCGGCCACGAGCGCGGCGCGTTTACGGGTGCGGTACGCCGGCATGACGGGTATTTTGAGCGGGCTGCAGCGGGCACGGTCTTCATCGATGAAATCGACGACTTTCCTCTTGACCTTCAGCCAAAACTGCTCCGAGTCCTGCAGGAAAAGGAAATTGTCCGTGTGGGAGGGTCCGCCAGCCTTGGTGTGGATGTGCGGATGATCGGGGCTACCAAAAAGGACCTTCAGGAGGAGGTGAAGACCGGACGGTTCAGGGCGGATCTCTACTACCGTCTCAACATCATCCCGATCACGATCCCTCCGCTCCGCGACCGGAAGGAGGATCTCATCCCGCTGGCGGCCCACTTCTTCGAGAAGCACGGGGCCAGGGAGGCCTTCCGGAAACTTTCTCCGCCGATTCTGGAGTACCTGCGCGTGTACGACTGGCCGGGCAACGTGCGGGAGCTGGAGAACCTGGTTGAGCGCGTGATTGCACTGTCGGATACGCTTGGAGTCGAAGAAATTGTCCGTGACACCCTTCAGATCGAACCGCGTAACGGGGAGACCGGCGCCTCCCGCAGAGAATCCGGGACATCATACTCGTCCCTCATGGAACTGAAGGAACGGGAAATCATCACCTGGGCCATGGAACAAGCCGGCGGGAACGTCACCGTGGCCGCCCGGTTACTGCAGCTTCCAAGGAGCACCCTGCGCAGCAAGCTGGAAAAATTGAAGTGAAAGGCCACTCGGAGCTTTGCTTTCGACGCGCTTTTTCGTACATTCTTACGATTGACCTTTCCATCGTCTGCGAGGATGCATGACCGCCGCTCCCGAAACGCCGATTGCCGCGAATCTCCCTCCCCCCCGCTGGTACCGCTGGATGGTGCTGGTGCTGATCAGCCTGGCGATGTTCGGCAACTACTATATCTACGACAGCATCAGTCCGCTTGCCGACGTCCTGAAAGCGCAGCTCGGATTCTCCGATGCCGATATCGGGTGGCTGAACGCCATCTACAGCCTCCCCAACATCTTCATGGTGCTGATCGGCGGTATAATCATTGACCGCATCGGGATCCGGCGTTCGGTTGCCATCTTTGCGGCTCTCTGCCTCGTCGGCGCTACGATCACTGTCAGCTCGGGCGTCCTTGAAATCATGGCGGCAGGACGGCTTGTGTTTGGCCTCGGCGCAGAATCGCTGATCGTTGCGGTCACGACCGCCGTGGCCAAGTGGTTCCGCGGAAAAGAGCTGAGCCTTGCGTTCGGGCTGAATCTTACGATTGCACGGCTTGGATCATTCGCCGCGCTCAACTCGCCGAGCTGGGGATCATCGCTGTATGAGAGCTGGCGCCTGCCCCTGCTCGTCTCCGTTGCAGCCGGGGTCATCTGCGTCGCGGGCGCAACGATCTACTGGGTTCTTGAACGCACCGGTGAGAAAAAGTACGATCTGGGAAAAGGCGGCTCGACCGACAAAGTCGTGCTCGCCGATCTCATGCGGTTTGGTACATCCTACTGGATGATCGTCGCCCTCTGCGTCGTCTTCTACTCCGCCGTCTTCCCGTTTCAGACTTTTGCCGTCAAGTTCTTCATTGAGGCCCATGGCACCACGCGCGAAACCGGCGGATTTCTGTCCAGCATTCTGACCCTCTTTGCCATGATCGCCACGCCCATATTCGGGTACAGCGCTGACCGTTACGGACGGCGGGCGTCGCTGATGGTCTTCGGATCAATCCTGCTAATTCCAGCGTACCTCCTGATGGCATATACGTCTCTCTCATTGTACATTCCGATGGCCATGATGGGAGTCGCTTTCTCGTTGATCCCCGCCGTCATGTGGCCCTCGGTTGCGTACATTGTGGGTCAGGAACGGCTCGGTACCGCATACGGACTCATGACCATGATCCAGAACATCGGACTGGCCGGATTCAATCTGTTGATCGGTTGGACGAATGACGCATCGGGCGCGAGTGTCTCTCACCCGGAGGGCTACGTTCCGGGTATGTGGATATTCACTGTGCTGGGTATCCTCGGCGTTTTCTTTGCGCTCCTCCTGCTCCGGCGTGAACGCGGGCCGCAGGCGCACGGACTGGAGACGATTACAATCGCTCATCACTAACAATCCGGCACAGAGACAAGGCCGGAGGGGGAGAAAACCGTGTCACGTGAATCGCGTGTCCTCGTGTTTGTGCATGATGCCATGGATGGCGAGATGGTGGAGATGCAGATGCGGAAGGCGCACGTCCGGTGTACCGTTCAACGGGTGACTCAGAAAGACCAGTTCCTGAAAGCGATGCGAAGCGCACCGCCGGATCTCGCGATCGTCGACGGTGGGTTTCCGCGGCTTGACGTTGCGGGCATCATGCAGTATGCGTTGCAGGTGTCTCCCGGGATCCCGTGGGTTGTCCTGTCGACGAGCCAGGCTGAGGATGCGCTGGTGCGATGGATGAAAGCCGGGGCCGCAGATGTTGTGACGCGCAAGAACTACACCCGGCTCGGGAATGTCGCTTCGGAACTCCTGAGCAAGCGGCCGACAGGCCAGACTTCCGATGCTGCCCACCCCGCCCCCGGATCTCCTCGGGGTCAGCGCGCCCCGTTCTCGGGACCCGCTCCAGGGGTCGCACCCTCACCATCCGGGCAACCTCCCCGGCCGGCTCCGGGTGCGTCAGTGACTTCGGCACAACCTGCGCGGCCGGCTCCGGGTGCACCGCCATCTGCGTCGGGACCCGTGCATGCTGCGCCGCCGCCACGTGTGCCGCCGTCTCCGATGCAGCCTCCCCGGCCGGCGCCAACCGGCCCGGCTCCCACACCAGGACCAGCTCGTGCCGGACAAGCACAACCCTCCGGGCAGGCTGCTTCGTCCGCCGGCTCTCCCGGATCTGCCACTCCCGTCCAGCTGGATGCTTTTGGTGAGCCCATACCGCAAGAGGAGTCCTCTCTGATCTCTTCAGCGCAGGATGTGATGCCGGGCGCTCAGCCAGCCGCTGCGGCAGCTCCTCCCCCGCCTCACGTTCAGGCGGCGACTGCACGGCCGTCAGCACAGCCGTCATCACGGGAGCATCAGCTCTTCCAGGAGATCGTCGAGCACGCCGGAGATCTTGTTGCGGTGCTCGACGAGCAGGGGAAACGTCTCTACAGCAACCCTCTGCATACAGAAGTCTTGGACAGCCCTGAGCGGCTTCAGGGAACGATCGCGTATGTGGATATCCATCCTGATGACCGTCAGATGGTCGGAGATGCATTCCGCGGAGCGTTCAAGGGAGGGAAAGAAACGCGCGTTGAATACCGGTTGATGGACAAGAAGGGATCGGTCCGCGTGATGGAGTCCGTCGCAATCGTCCTTCCTTCTTCTTCCGCAGGAGAGGCCCGTGCGGTAGTTATTTCACGGGACGTCACGGATCGCGTCCATCAGGAACAGGACCGCGAGGCGCTCTTGAAAGCGCTGGGACCGTTGACTGGTGAACGGTACTTTCATAACCTGGTCTATGTGCTTGCCGAGACGCTGAAAGTGCGGTACGTTTTGGTGTCCGAAAGCCTGTATCAACCCTATGAACGCGTCCGCTCTATTGCATACTGGGCGAACGGGATGCTGATGCCGCCATTCGAGTACGACCTGGCTGATACGACATGCGAGGCAGTGTACTCCACGCGAGGTCCGGTGCACTACCCGGACAGCATCCAGGAGCTCTTTCCCAAGGAGACGGCACTCGTCGAGATGGAGGCCCGGAGTTATCTCGGAGTGCCATTGATCGGGTCTGACTCCACTATCGTCGGCCATCTGTTCATCATGGACGACAAGCGCATGGCGGATCCATCCAGGGCACAGCGCATGCTGACAGAGGTGTCGGGGCGCACGGCAATGGAAATGGAACGGCTCCGGCACGAAGCGGGTGTTCGGGGCGCGGAATCCCGCCTTCGCTTCATTCTTGAAAGTCTGGCCGATGGCGTCCTGGTGACGGATTCGCTGGAGATCATCACCTATGTCAGCGAGCAGGTCGGCACGGACATCGGGTGCGGCAGCGTCGACCTGATCGGGAAACCCCTGACGCAGTTCGTCGAACTCCCCGATGATGCCCAGGGGGTCGCACTGCCGGCGGACGGCGAGGCCCGTGTGCGGCTCCGGTGCTGCGACGGCACGCTTCGGTCTGCGGTGCTGCAGGCGAAGCCGCTGAAGGACGGAACCGGAAAAGCCATGGGCACGGTCTTCCTCGTCCGCCGTGTCACCGACTGAACACCCGCCGCTCAACGCCGGCGATATATCTCCTGAAGAATGACGCGACCCGGGAACTGCCGTCATGCCGTATGCTCTTGTTTCTGATTTCAGCCCTTCCGGCGATCAACCCGATGCCATACGGCAGCTGAGTGAGGGAATCGCACGGGGCGACCGGTACCAGACACTCCTGGGTGTGACGGGTAGCGGGAAGACGTTCACCATCTCCAACGTCATCGCCAATCTGGACAGGCCTGTCCTGGTGATGTCGCACAACAAGACTCTCGCTGCGCAGCTGTACAGCGAGTTCAAGAACTTCTTTCCCCGCAATCGCGTGGAGTTCTTCATCAGCTACTATGATTACTACCAGCCTGAAGCATACGTCCCGTCCACCGACACCTACATCGCCAAAGATGCGTCCATCAACGACGAGATAGACCGGCTGCGGCTGCGTGCGACCAGCGCGTTGCTGAGCGGCGAGAAGAACGTTATCGTCGTGGCGTCCGTGAGCTGCATCTACGGCATCGGCGCACCGGAAGAGTGGGCAAGCCAGATTGTGGTTGTGCGGAAGGGTGAGCGGATGGACCGGAACGCGCTGCTGCGCAAACTGCTGAACATCTACTATGTCCGCAATGACTTCGAGTTCGTGCGTGGCACCATGCGCGTCCGGGGGGACGTTGTGGAAGTGATCCCCGCGTCGGAGAACGAAGAGGCGATACGGATCGCGTTCTTCGGCGATGAAATTGAACGGATTTCCTACATCACAGCGATCGATGGCAAAGTGCTCGGCGACACCGACTACGAAGTCATCTATCCGGCCAAACAATTCGTCACCTCGCGCGAAACACTTGACCGGGCAATCCACGGGATCGAAGTCGAGCTCGAAGAGCGGCTCAACGAACTCCGCCAGCAGAACAAACTGCTCGAAGCCCAGCGGCTCGAGCAGCGTACGCGCTTCGACCTGGAGATGATGCGGGAAGTGGGATACTGTTCAGGGATTGAGAACTACTCACGGCACATCGCCGGGCGGCCGCCGGGCTCACGGCCTGCCTGTCTGCTGGACTATTTCCCGAAGGACTTTCTGGTGGTGCTGGATGAATCCCACGTGACAGTGCCCCAGATCGGCGGGATGTACCATGGCGACCGGTCACGCAAAGTGACCCTCGTCGAACATGGCTTCCGGCTCCCTTCTGCGCTGGACAACCGGCCGCTGACGTTCGATGAGTGGGAAGGGATGGTCGGGCAGGTGATCTTTGTCAGCGCCACTCCCGCAGACTATGAGCTCCGGAAATCGGGCGGCGTCATCGTGGAACAGGTCATCCGTCCGACGGGCCTTCTGGACCCCGAGGTGGAGGTCCGCCCGGTCAAGAATCAAATCGACGATCTCATTGCAGAAATCAGAACCCGGGCGGAACGGAAGGAACGCGTCCTCGTGACGACGCTGACGAAGCGCATGGCGGAGGATCTGACCGACTATCTGGAGGACATCGGTGTCAGGGTGCGGTACATTCACTCCGAGGTGGATGCCCTGGCGCGTGTGGAGATCCTGAGGGACCTGCGGCTGGGGGATTTCGATGTCCTGGTCGGCGTGAACCTGCTGCGCGAAGGGCTGGACCTCCCCGAAGTCTCTCTGGTGGCGATTCTGGATGCGGACAAAGAGGGTTTCCTCCGGTCGGAGCGGTCGCTGATCCAGACTGCAGGCCGGACCGCACGCAATGTCAATGGCAGAGTCCTCATGTACGCCGACATAGTGACGGGTTCCATGCAGCGCATGCTGGAGGAGACCCGCCGCAGGCGGGAGAAGCAGATGAGCTACAACGTGGAGCATAGCATTTCGCCGACGACGGTCTACAAGACGGTGAATGAAGTGCTGGCTGCCACAGCCGTTGCCGATGTGAAAGCGCAGCGGGATGCGCGCCGCGAGCGTGCGAAGATGCCCAAGGTGGCGGAGAACGTTATCCGGTACCTCACACCCGACCAGCGCAAGGACCTGCTCGAAGAGCTCAGGAAGGAGATGCAGAACGCCGCCCGGGACCTGGAATTCGAAAAAGCAGCGGATCTCCGGGACGAGATCGAACGCCTCGAGCACATGGAGATTCAACAGAAGAAAAAATAGGAGGACCATCCCGGAGGATTCGGAAACCGGCGGGGATGACGTGTATCCCGGATACACTGCTGCGGAGGAGGCGTGCCGGCTGAAAGGATTTCCCTGCGTTCTGCTCTGCTCAACTTCTTCTTCCCGCCTCTCTGCTTCTGTTGTGGTGCTCTGGTCACCAGTCAGACCGACACACTGTGTCCGCAATGCAGGGTCAGAACGACCCTCCTGACGACCGACGATCCGCTCTTCTCCCTTGCATGGTCGAGGATATGCGGGGATGGACTCTGCGAAGACCTGGTCAGCGGATTCCGCTTTGAGAAGGACGGACCGGTCCAGGCGCTCCTCCACGCCCTCAAATACCGCGGTGGGGAGCATGTCGGCCGCTCTCTCGGTGCGGAGGTCGGCGCACTCGTGCGTGAACGTGCCTGGGCTCCGGCACTGGACATGATCGTCCCGCTCCCTCTGCATAAGGCGAAGTTCCGTGAGCGGGGATACAATCAGGCCGAGCAGTGCGCGCTCGGCATAGCGGCGGTGCTCGGCGTCCCTGTCCGGAGATCGGGTGTCCGGAGGATCCGGTGGACCCGCTCCCAGACGACCCTTGCGTATGCGGAGCGTCAGGAGAATGTGGACGCGGCGTTTGTGGTCTCCCCCGGGGAGCAGGAGTTCCTGCGTGGGAAGAAGATCCTGCTCGTGGATGACGTGATCACGACCGGGGCGACCATCCGAGCCTGCGCAACCGCTCTGGCCCGGTGCAGGCCGGGCGGACTGTATGTTGCCTCCATCGCGCTCGCGGAGCAGTGAAGGCCCAGGGATTCTGGAGGAGTGGTCGAATGATGTCTTCTGCAGCGAGCAGGCGGCATGAACGCATCCCTTCCCGCATCGTTGCCGGAAGCCGCGCCCGGGATGGCACAGACACTCCCGGTTCTCTGCTCTGTGTGGTGTCTGCTTTGTGGTGTGTGCTCTGTGCGGGCGGTTCCTTGACAATGGCCGGGGAGCTTGGTAAATTAATAAGAATATAGAAGATTGCATTTCCTGTTACCAAGTACACACTCTTCATTTCTGGACTCACGGAGGATCACCATGGCAATCAACATTGGTATTAACGGATTCGGCCGGATCGGACGCCTCGTCTTTCGACGGATGATGCAGACCGGCGGCTTCAATATTGTCGGCATCAACGATATCACCGACGCGAAGACGCTTGCCTATCTTCTGAAATACGACTCTGTCCACGGCATTTATCCCGGCACGGTCACGTCGGATGCCGATGGCATTGTGGTTGACGGGAAGAAATACAAGGTGATGGCGGAAAAAGATCCCACGAAGCTTCCCTGGAAGACGCTGGGTGCGGACATCGTTATCGAGGGCACCGGTGTATTTACCAGCCGCGAGAAGCTGCAGATGCATATCACCGCCGGGGCCAAAAAAGTTCTCCTGACGGCCCCTGCCAAGGACGAGATCGATGCAACGATCGTTGTCGGCGTGAATGACAAGAATCTCACAGGAAAAGAAGTCCTCCTCTCGAACGCCTCCTGCACCACCAACTGCCTGGCGCCGATGGTGAAGGTGCTCCATGACTCCTTCGGTCTGGATCATGGCTTCATGACCACCATTCACTCCTATACGAATGATCAGCGCGTGCTGGATCTTCCGCACAAAGATCTCCGCCGTGCCCGTGCTGCCGCACTGTCGATCATTCCGACAACCACGGGTGCCGCACGGACAGTCGGCAAGGTGATTCCGGAGTTGAAGGGCAAGCTGGACGGATTCTCGCTGCGTGTCCCGACTCCCGATGCGTCGATCACGGATCTTGTGGCTGTGATGAAGAGGCCCGTCACGAAAGAAGAGATCAACGCGGCCATGAAGCAGGCCGCCGAGACCACCATGAAGGGTATTCTGCAGTATACCGAAGATGAAATCGTGTCCGTTGATATCATCGGCAACGAGCACTCCTGTATCTTTGATTCCAAGCTCACGATGGCGCAGGGGAGCACGATCAAGGTGTTCGGCTGGTACGATAACGAGTGGGGATTCTCCTGCAGGGTGATCGACCTTCTGAAGAAAATCGCGTAATGTCTGCGTATGAAACCGCGGCTGCCGGGGTCCGGAGACGGAAACGGTAGCCGCTGTTTTTTTTGAACGAGAGGACTCGCTACCATGACGACAAAAACCATCGACGATATTTCCCTCGCGGGCAAGAAGGTGCTCGTCCGCGTGGACTTCAACGTGCCGATGACGCCGGACCTCAAGGTGTCCGACGACAACCGCATCGTTGAATCGCTTCCTACAATCAAGAAGATACTCTCATCCGGAGGTGCGGTGGTGCTGATGAGCCACCTCGGTCGCCCCAAGGGGAAGCCGACGCCGGAATTCTCACTGAAACCGGTTGCCGTGCATCTCGGCACGCTGTTGAAGATGGACGTGAAGTTTGCTGAGGATTGTGTGGGGAAGCCGGCCCGGGCGGCAGTGGATGCGCTGAAACCCGGTGAAGTCCTGCTTCTGGAAAACCTCCGCTTCCACGCGGAAGAAGAGAAGAACGATCCGGCGTTTGCGAAAGAGCTCGCCTCACTCGGACAGGTGTACGTCAATGATGCATTCGGCACAGCCCACCGTGCCCATGCATCCACGGAGGGCGTTACAGCATTCCTGAAGCCCGCCGTTGCGGGATACCTGATGCAGAAGGAAATTGAGTATCTTGGCAGGGCGGTGGCCACTCCGGTGCGTCCGTACATCGCCATCCTCGGCGGTGCCAAGATCTCCGGCAAGATCGATGTGATCCAGAACCTGATGCCCAAAGTCGACGCCCTCGTGATCGGCGGCGGGATGGCCTTCACGTTTTTCCAGGCCCAGGGAATGGAAGTCGGGGATTCTCTTGTAGAGTCGGAGAAACTCGGACTTGCCAAGCAGATACTCGAAGAAGTGAAGGCGAAGCGCATGCGGTTGATCCTTCCGGTCGATTGCGTCGTGGCAGACAAATTTGAGAACGACGCCAACCGCAAGGTTGTCCCTGTGACAAAGATCCCCTCCGGGTGGCGCGGTCTGGACATCGGGCCGGAGACCGTGAAAATCATCAACATGGAAGTGCGTCGTGCCAAGACGATCGTCTGGAACGGCCCCATGGGTGTGTTCGAGATGCCCAACTTTGCCAACGGCACGCTCGAAGTGGCGAAGCTGCTTGCGGAGGCGACACGGGCCGGTGCAACGACCATCGTCGGCGGCGGGGATTCCGCGGCCGCGATCGCGCAGGCCGGATACGAGAAGGCAGTGTCACACGTCTCGACTGGCGGCGGAGCGTCCCTCGAGTTCCTGGAGGGAAAAATACTCCCGGGCCTTGCCGCACTTGACACCAAGTGAACCAATCGTGCTCCGGCAGTGTTGAAGCCGTAGCGAAGGAGGAGTCAGACGATGTCGTCATACGGATCCACGCGGTCCGGAATGTCCTACCGCCCCACGTTCTTCGGGGGATTCCGCATGTTTCCCCCGGTGATCAAGGGTCTGATCATCAGCAACGTCGTCGTCTGGTTCCTCCTGGATTTTCTCCTGGCTCCCATGACCGTGACGGGTGTCCCGGTGTTTGGAATCCTCTCCGAATACCTGGCCCTGTGGCCTCTCGGACCAAATTTCTGGCCGTGGCAGCTCGTCACCTACATGTTCCTGCACGGCGGGTTCTTCCACCTCTTCTTTAACATGTTCACGCTCTGGATGTTCGGCATTGAGCTGGAGCATCTCTGGGGTTCGCGGAAATTCCTGATCTTCTACCTCCTCTGCGGCATCGGCGCCGGTGTGGCAAACGTGCTGGTGGCAATCCCGCTTGAACTCACCGCACCGACCGTCGGCGCATCCGGCGCAATCTTTGGCGTGCTCATCGCCTTCGCCATGCTGTTTCCCAACAGACCCATCTACCTGTATTTCCTCTTCCCGATCCGGGCGAAGTACCTGATCGCGGTCTGGATCGGACTGGAACTGCTGCTCGGAGTCACTGGCACCACCGATGGCGTCGCACACTTCGCCCATCTGGGAGGAGCATTGGTGGGTCTTGTGTACATGGCGGTCGAACTCGGCATCATCCCGGTGCGTGAATGGTTGATTGCATTCAAGGGAGAAGACTCCCGGCCGTTCACCACCAACCCCCGCATTCCCGGGGGCGAAGAAGAGATCCGGGATGCGCAGTTCCTGGACATCCACACGGGAAGGCCGGTGAACCGGAAGGACGAGGTCACGCAAGACGTCATCGATGCCATCCTGGACAAGATCAGCACCGGAGGGTATCAGAGTCTGACAGAGGATGAAAAGCGGATTCTGAACGAAGCCAGCAAGCGGATTCACTAAGCGGGCGGACACGCATGCAGATACCCATCACCAATCTCGCGAATGACCTCCCGCCCGTGCAGCCCGCGGGACAACGGACAACGAGGCGCATGACGCGGCAGGTCTCCATCGGCGGCATCCGTGTCGGGGGCAACGCTCCGATCTCGGTGCAGACGATGACGAAGACGAAGACGGCGGATGTCGCAGGCACCGTGGCGCAGATTGTTGCCGCGGCAGAGGCGGGATGCGATATCGTGCGGGTGACGGTGAACGACAAGGAAGCGGCAGATGCAATGAAGGCCATCGTCCAGCAGTCGCCGATTCCTGTCGTCGCGGATATTCACTTCAATCATATCTTTGCACTCAAGGCCGTCGAGGCGAACGTGGCCAAGGTGCGCATCAACCCGGGGAATATCGGAAGCCGCGACCGCATTCAGCAGGTCCTGCGCGCGGCACAGGACAAAGGGATTCCGATCAGGATCGGCGTGAATTCAGGGTCGCTGGAAGAAGATATCCTCAACAAACATGGATATCCCACAGCGGAAGCGCTATATGAGAGCGCCATGCGCCACGTGGCCATCTGCGATGAATTCGGCTTCAAGGATGTGGTGATCTCCGTGAAGTCTACCGACGTGCGGCTGATGATCGAAGCGTACCGCCTCGTGGCACGGCGCACGGATATCCCGCTCCACCTTGGCGTCACGGAAGCGGGCACGACCCGCATCGGAACGATCAAATCGGCAGTGGGCATCGGAACGCTCCTGGCAGAGGGAATCGGCGATACGATCCGCGTGTCCTTGACCGACGAGCCCGTGAAGGAAGTGGAGGTGGGCAAGGAAATACTCCGGTCGCTGGGTCTGGCCACCCGCAACGTGGAACTGATTGCCTGCCCCACGTGCGGCCGCCTGGAAGTGGATCTGTTTGCGATCATGGCAGAGCTCGAAAAGCGGCTGGAGGGCGTCAAGAAGCCGGTGAAAATCGCCGTCCTCGGGTGCGTCGTCAACGGTCCCGGAGAAGCAAGCGAAGCGGACATCGGCATCGCAGCAGGGAAGGGCGTGGGCATCCTCTACCGCAAAGGGAAAGTTGTACGCAAGGTCAAAGAATCCGAGATCGTCGACGTGATTGTGGATGAAGTCCACAAATTCCAGCCAGAAACCTGATACCGCACCGGGCGAGTCCCGGATACCCCCGTGATGAACATTCTCTTTGTCGGCGATATTGTCGGAATCCCCGGCCTCGACCTTGCCACCGCACTCGTTCCTGGACTGATCAAGAAACATGACGTGGACCTCCTGATCGTCAATGGCGAAAACGTGACGGAAGGGAAGGGAATCTCGGAGGACCACGCGAAAAAGATCTTCGCGCTGGGGACACACGTCATTACCACGGGGAATCATGTGTGGGACCGCTGGGACAGCCGGAAGGTGCTGGGAGGAGACCGCCGCATCCTCCGTCCATTCAACTATCCGCGCGACAACGGCGGGAACGGATACATCGTGGTGGATCTGGGTGAGAAGGGAAAGGCCGGCGTGTTGAACATCCAGGGGCGGGTCTACATGCAGCCCATCGACGACCCGTTCCGGGCGGCAGAATGGGCTGTCACGAAGATCCAGGAAGAAACCAAAATCGTGTTCGTGGATTTCCATGCGGATGCCACGGCCGAGAAGATGGCCATGGGGTGGTTCCTGGACGGGAAGGTCACCGCGCTTGCCGGGACGCATACGCACACACCCACCGCTGATGGTCGTATCCTTCCCCGCGGGACCGCATTCATCACGGATGTCGGGATGACCGGTCCCTATGATTCTGTTCTCGGTATGCGCAAAGAAGCTGCTCTGAAACGTCTTGTCCTCGGAACACCGCACAAGTATGAAGTGGCGAGCAACGATGTCCGCCTGTGTGGACTGCTCGTCAACGCAGACCCGGCGACGGGTCACGCCGTCGCGATGGAACACATCATCTTCCCTGCATTCACCTGAGGCCATCATGGCACAGATCATCGACGGGAAACTGATTGCAGAGCAGATCAAAGCTGAGGTCCGTGTCGGTGTCAGTCTGCTGCTGAAGGAGCGACAGGTCCGTCCCGGACTCGGCGTGGTGCTGGTCGGCGAGGATCCTGCATCTCAGTCGTATGTCCGTTCCAAAGGGAAGGCCTGTGAAGATCTGGGGATGTATTCTGAGACACGCCGGCTGCCCGCATCGGCAACTGAAGCAGAAGTCCTCTCCCTGGTGCGCGCCTGGAACGACGATGCCTCTATGCACGGCATTCTTGTTCAGCTTCCCCTCCCCCGGCACATCAACGAGCATCGTGTCATCGCAGCGATTGACCCGCGAAAGGATGTTGACGGAATCCACCCGACGAACATCGGGCGGCTGGTGATTGGCATGGAATGCTTCAAGCCATGCACACCGGCGGGAATTCAGGAGCTGCTTGTACGGAGCGGTCATGACCCCGGCGGGAAGCATGTGGTCGTCGTAGGGCGCAGCAACATCGTGGGCAAACCGACGGCCAACATTCTCATGCAAAAAGCGCCGGGCGCCAACGCCATTGTCACCATCGCCCACACGGCTGCGCGGGATCTCGGCGCGTTCACACGCGAGGCGGACATCCTGATTGCGGCCCTGGGGAAACCCGAATGCATCACCGGCGCAATGCTGAAACCCGGCTGCGTGGTCATCGACGTAGGGATCAACCGGGTTCCCGATCCGGCATCGCCGAAGGGATATCGACTTGTAGGGGATGTGCATTTTGCCTCGGCCGAGCAGGTTGCTGCTGCGATCACACCGGTTCCCGGCGGCGTCGGCCCGATGACCATCGCCATGCTGATGCAGAATACCCTGCTCGCCGCACAGAGGATCACCGCAGCGTAGTCCGGCCGCAACCTTCCGGGAGCGACAGCCCCGCTTCCTTGTGCCCCGCTCCCATGACCTGCTTTCTTGCTAATCCAGCCCGTTTTGCGTACCTTATCATACTTTCGTTCTTCTTCCCACTCCGGGTCCTTCTATCATTTGCACCACTCACTTGCACGAGGCACGTATGGCACTCCCGAAATTCAAAAACGAATCACTTCTTGATTTCTCAAGGGCGGCGAATCGGAAGAAGCAGGCGGCAGCGCTGGCGAAGGCCCGCGCAGGGCTGGGCAAAGAGTACCCCATCCTGATCGGCAGTGAGCAGATTATTGTGGATGAGAAATTCATGTCGTACAACCCTTCCTCTTCGAAGGAAGTCATCGGCGTGTTCCAGAAGGGGAATTCCGATCTGGCGAACAAGGCGATGGACGTCGCCCAGGCGGCGTTTGAGAAATGGAAGAACGTTCCTGCGCAGAAACGCGCGGACTACCTGTTCAAGGCAGCAAAGCTGATGCGGAAGAAGCGGTTCGATCTGAATGCGCTGGAGATCCTGGAAGTCGGCAAGACCTGGCCGGAGGCGGATGCAGATGTGGCGGAGGCGATCGATTTCCTGGAGTTCTACGGACGCGAAATGCTCCGGTACGGCAAGGACCAGCCTGTCGTGAAGAACCCCGGGGAGCAGTCCAAGCTGGTCTATATCCCTCTCGGCGTAGGCGTCGTCATCCCGCCGTGGAACTTCCCTCTGGCGATTCTCGCGGGGATGACGTCGGCTGCGATTGTGACGGGCAACACCGTGGTGCTGAAACCCTCGAGTGATTCCCCCCGCATAGGATGGGCGTTCGTGGAGCTCATGCAGGAAGCGGGACTCCCTGCCGGCGTCCTGAATTTCATCTCAGGTCCGGGCGGTGCAGTGGGCGACACGCTGGTCATGCACCCCAGGACACGCTTCATCTCGTTCACCGGATCCAAGGAAGTCGGCATTCACATCTACGAAGCCGCGGCAAGAGTCCAGCCCGGCCAGATCTGGCTGAAACGGGTTGTTGCCGAGATGGGTGGGAAAGACAGCATCGTCGTGGACGAAACTGCCGACTTCAACGCGGCGGTGTCGGGGGTCATCACGTCTGCGTTCGGTTTCCAGGGACAGAAATGCTCGGCCTGCTCCCGCGCGATTGTGGTGGAGAAAATCTATGACCGCTTTGTCGAAGCGCTTGCCGCAAAGGTCGAGCCACTGACCGTCGGGGTCGCGGACGATCCGTCCAACTACATGGGTCCGGTTGTCAACGAGCGCTCCCAGCAGAGCATCCTGGCGTACATGCAGAAAGCAGTGAGTGAAGGAGGCCGGATCGTTGCGGGCGGGACGGCTGCGGGAGAGGGCGGATACTTCGTCCGTCCGACCGTGATTGCCGATGTCGACCCGCGTGCCACCATTGCCCAGGAAGAGATCTTCGGACCGGTCCTGGCCGTGATCAAGGCAAAGGATTTCGACCACGCGATGCAGATTGCCAACAACACCGAGTTCGGCCTTACCGGCGCAGTCTACACCAGGAATCCGAAACGCCTGCAGCGTGCAGAGAAGGAATTCCACGTCGGTAATCTCTACCTGAACAGAAAATGCACCGGCGCGCTCGTTGGCGTGCATCCCTTCGGAGGATTCAATATGAGCGGAACGGATTCGAAAGCGGGCGGGCGGGACTATCTGCTGCTCTTCCTGCAGGCAAAGTCCATCGCCAAGAAAAACATCCACTGATCCGGGAGGGCCCGCGCGATGAAAGTCCATGAGCACCAGGCGAAAGAGATCCTCAAGCGCTTTGAAGTGGCGGTACCCGAAGGTCAGGTCGCGTACTCGGTCGAGGAGGCCGTCCGCGCCGCCGAGTCGCTGGGTGGAACGGTGTGGGTGGTGAAGGCCCAGATCCATGCCGGGGGCCGGGGCAAAGGAGGAGGAGTAAAAGTGGCGAAGTCGCTGGAGGAGGTTCGCATGCTCGCGGGCCAGATGCTGGGCATGCGGCTTGTCACCCATCAGACCGGACCGGAAGGGCGGATTGTGAAACGGCTGCTGATCGAGCAGGGCATATCCATAGCGAAGGAACTCTACGTCGGGATCACGCTGGACCGGGCATCGTCGCAGACCGTGGTGATGGCGTCCACGGAAGGGGGAGTGGAAATCGAGAAGGTCGCAGCGGCTACACCCGAGAAGATCCTGAAGGTGTTCGTAGACAGAGCTGCGGGATTCCGGCCTTATCAGGCGCGCGCGCTGGCGTTCGGGCTGGGACTGTCGGGAGATGTCTACAAGAATGCGGTGAAGTTCCTGCTGGCGCTGTACACGGCCTATGAGGCCATGGACTGCTCGCTTGCGGAGATCAACCCGCTGGTCGTGACTGCAGAAGGCCGGGTGCTGGCGCTGGATGCCAAGATAAACTTCGACGACAACGCACTCGACCGGCACCCCGAGATCTTCACGCTGCGCGACACGGATGAAGAGGATCCTCTGGAAGTGGAGGCATCGAAGTCAAATCTGAACTACATCAAACTGGACGGAAATGTCGGCTGCATGGTGAACGGAGCGGGTCTGGCGATGGGAACCATGGATATCATCAAGCTGGCCGGCGGTGAGCCGGCGAATTTTCTGGATGTTGGGGGGGGAGCGAGCGCGGAAACGGTGGAAGCGGGTTTCAAAATCATTCTGGCCGATCCACACGTGAAGGCGGTGCTGATCAACATCTTCGGGGGAATCGTCCGCTGCGACCGCGTCGCCACCGGCGTCGTCGAAGCTGCCCGGAAAGTCAAGGTGGAAATTCCGGTGGTGGTACGGCTGGCCGGTACCAATGCGGATCTGGCCGGGGAGATCCTCGCTGAATCCGGACTGAATTTTCTTGTGGCAAAGAGCCTCAAGGATGCCGCGCACAAAGTGACGGAAGCGATCGCCTGAGCGCCAGCACGACATATGAGGCGGTGATCGGGCTCGAGGTCCATGCGCAGCTCCTGACCGCGAGCAAGGCGTTCTGCGGATGCACTGCGGCCTTCGGGAATGCCCCCAACACCAACGTCTGCCCCGTGTGCCTGGGCATGCCGGGAACGCTGCCGGTGCTGAACCGCACTCTTGTCGATTACATCGTGCGCATGGGTATTGCAACCGAATGCCGCATCGCCCCGCGCTCCATCCTCGCGAGGAAAAACTACTTCTATCCCGACCTGCCGAAAGGCTATCAGATCTCCCAGTACGAGGAGCCCATTTGCACGGGCGGCGCTCTCACCATTGATCTCGACGACGGCTCCCGGAAACGCGTGGGCATCACGCGGATTCATATGGAGGAGGATGCGGGGAAGTCTATCCACGACCAGGGTCCGGACACGCTCGTTGATTTGAACCGGTGCGGCGTCCCGCTCATCGAGATCGTGACTGAACCGGATCTGCGATCACCGCGTGAGGCATATCACGCGCTGGTGCGCATACGTCAGCTGGTCACGTACCTGGGTATCTGTGACGGCAACATGGAAGAGGGAAGCCTTCGCTGCGATGCGAACGTGTCGCTGCGGAAGAAGGGGACGCAGGCCCTGGGGACAAAGACGGAAGTGAAAAACATGAACTCCTTCCGGAATGTGGAGAAAGCCCTCGAGTTCGAAATCGGACGCCAGCAGGGACTCCTCGACGATGGTGCCCGTGTTGTGCAGGAGACGCTGCTCTGGGATGCCGATGCCGGAGTGGCTATCCCCATGCGCAGCAAGGAAGAGGCCCATGACTACCGGTATTTCCCTGATCCCGATCTGGTACCGGTGCTGGTGGACGAACCCTGGATTGCATCCGTCCGTCAGGCAATGCCCGAGTTGCCGGAACACCGGCGCGACCGGTTCCAGCAGGAGCTCGGCCTTCCCCGCTATGATGCGAACGTTCTTACTGCCGAGCGGGAGGTTGCGGACTTCTACGAGCAGAGCCTTCGCGCGCTGGAGGCCTCGAGCTCTGCCAGCCGGGAAAACCTTGCCAAGGTGGTGAGCAACTGGGTCATGACCGATGTCCTCCGGGTTGCCGGTGATCGCAGCGTCCCCGTCTCTGCGCTTCCGGTCACGCCCGGCCGTCTTGCGGCGATGATCGGTCTCATCCTGGACGGCACGATCAGCGGGAAACTGGCGAAAGACGTATTCGAAGAAATGCTGGTCTCATCCGAAGAGCCATCTGCCATCGTGCGGCGGAAGGGACTGGTGCAGGTCACGGACAGCGGCGCCATTGCGGCGTGCGTGGACACGGTGCTCGCTGCACACGATGAACAGGTGAAGAAGTATCTTGCCGGTAACGAGAAGATCTTCGGGTTCTTTGTCGGCGAGACCATGAAGCTCATGCAGGGGAAGGGGAATCCCAAGGTCGTGAATGAACTCCTGCGTGAAAGACTCACGTCGATGAAGGTGTGACATGTACGAGCTGCGGCGTATTCTCGTTCCGACAGATTTCTCCAAACATGCTGATGAGGCGCTCGAGCATGCCGTCTATCTCGGTGCGCGGTACGAGCCGGAGATTGTCCTCCTCCATGTCGATGAGTTTTCCGTCTCCCCGCTGGGATCACGCGGGATGTTGGACGAGACTGTGCGTGCATACCAGGATCGCAAGGCGGCATTCTATGAAGAGCAGTTTGCCCGGATACAGAAGGACGTGCAGGGACGCCCGGTGCGTCTCATTCCGCAGGTCCTTGCCGGCCGTGCATACAAGGTGATTGTTGAGGAGAGCGAGAAACGAGACTATGACCTGATCGTCATGGCGACGCGCGGCATCACGCACCTCTCGTCCTATCTGATCGGCAGCACCGTGGAGCGTGTGGTCCGGCTCTCCCGTCAGCCTGTGCTCACAATCCAGTGTGCCCCCAAGCACGAAGGGAAGGTGACGTCGGTCCTGTGTCCGACCGATCTCTCGCCTGCGGGCAATGCCGCCCTCTCCTATGCCTTGTCCGTCGCCCGTCAGAACAATGCGGTGCTCTACCTGCAGTATGTTTCGGAACTCGAGAAGCCGGAGACGCTTGAGCAGGTCCTCCGCCGCATGCCGGATCTCCATCAACATCATCCGATGTTCAAGGATGTGAAGTATGAGGTGATCGTGGACCGGGATCTCGATCCGAGCAATTCGATCATCCGGTTTGCAGAAGACCGGGATGTCGGCATTATCGTCATGTCGACGCACGGACGCAAAGGGCTGCGGAGGGTCTACATCGGAAACAATGCGGCGGAGGTCGTCCGGCAATCGACGCGTCCCGTTTTGACGGTCAGTCATCCATTTCACAGACGGATTTTTACACATCCTCTCACTGAACAGCGTCCGGTCGGGATTCCACCGTCCTCCTGACGTCCGCGAAGGTACATGTGAGCAATAACCCAATGGTATCATTTCACTACATGTGAGGTCAGTCAGATGCGCACCATGATCATTGCCGGCAACTGGAAGATGTATAAGGATCTGCATGAAACAAAGGAACTCGTCACTGCCCTGAAGGCCGCGATGCCGTCGCTTCCGGGAAACGTGCAGTCGGTGCTTTGCCCGCCCTACACCTCCCTGGCACTGGCCGGGGAAATGCTGAAGGGTTCGCCTTTCCTCCTGGGCGCCCAGAACATGTCCCAGCACGACGAGGGCGCATACACAGGAGAGGTCTCGGCGAAGATGCTGAAGGCGACTGGCTGCACATTCGTCATCCTCGGGCATTCCGAGCGCAGGCAGTACTTCGGGGAAACCAACGAGCTTGTCAACGCAAAAGCCCGCAAAGCGCTGGCAGCCGGTCTGCGGCCGATCATCTGCGTGGGTGAAACGCTCGCAGAAAGGGAAGCCGGAGTCATGGCGCAGATCATCACGACGCAAATCAAGGGGGTCCTTGCTGGAATCTCTCCTCACGAGATGCCCAATTGCGTGATAGCGTATGAACCGGTCTGGGCGATTGGGACGGGACGCACCGCCACACCCCAACAGGCACAGGAAGTCCACCAGCTCATCCGGAAATTGATCGCCCAGCAGTACGATTGGGCCCTCGCAGAACGGATCACTATTCAGTACGGCGGCAGCGTAAAACCTGACAATGCGGCAGAAATACTGGCGCAAAATGACGTAGATGGGGCATTGGTCGGTGGCGCCTGCTTGAAAGCGGACTCGTTTTCAGCGATTATAAAGGCGGCACAGGCGTAGAGTTGCGCTTTTTGGTTGCTTTCTGGGCATTTTCGTCGTATATTGAAAGGAAGGATCCGAAAACCTACCTCATATCTCACAGTGGGCTTGATTCCGGTTCGCAGGCTGGCGTTCATACTACGTTGTGCATCCCTACTCGGACTACTTACCCTCCAGGTTAGCTACGCCGGAATCCCGGGATTTCTCGAGAGTGGCACTCGTGGGACGGTTGAGCTAAGGGGGTCGCTGTTTTCTCCCACGCCCACGCGGAAGTTCATTTCGCTGGGAGGGGAGTGGACGTTCAAGCGCGAGGGGGGTGAGTCGGGGGTAGTCAGAATCCCGGCTGCCGCAGATTTTCTGGGCCGGGTCGAATACCAGCGCGGATTCGACATTCCCTCTTCCGACCTCGATCGCTACCAGTGGCATCTCGTCGTCGCCGGCTCAAACTACAGCACAGACATCAGTGTCAACTCCGAGTTCGTCGGGAGTCACTTCGGCGGGTACACAAGCTTTTCCATTGCGGTTCCTCGCGAATACCTTCAACCGGGTTCTGAAAATATCCTCAGGCTTGCAGTCGACAACACGCTTGACGGACGGCTCAGCATCCCGTTGCGTCACCTGGTATGGGGATGGCGCAACTATGGCGGTATCCATCGCGACGTAGCGTTGCTTGCGACACCGCTCCTGTTTATCCGCGACGCAGCCGTTACCAGCCTTCCAGCCACACCCGCAGGCGCAATGCGCGTCACGGTTCTTCCTCAGATCGAAGGAGAACTGGACAGCCTCGTCCGCTGGGTGCAGCTTGACAAGAAGGCCGTCGTCGGACTTCAGGTGGAGCTTCTCGAATCCGTCACCGGCATCAGTGTGGCGCGCAGCGCCGTTGCGCCTCTCCAGTATGCAGAGAAGAAATGGACGGGGGGAAAGGCAGAGGTGGTAGTCGCGGCTCCCCGGCTCTGGACGCCGGATACTCCTGATCTCTACACGCTCCGTTGCCAGCTCGTGTTGGCCACCCCGGCGGGCGTTTCGGTCATCGATGAAATCACCATGCCCTGTGGCTTCCGGACGCTTGCTCTGGAGAAGGGGGACTTCCTGCTGAACGGGCGCAGGCTAATCCTTCGCGGCGTGAGCTGGTACGAGGACCACCCGGTTTACGGGAATGCGATTCCCTATGAAGAGCGCGAGCGCGACATCATCGCGATCAAGATGCTCGGGGCGAATGTTGTCCGGTTCGCCCATCATCCGCCGGATCCGGTCATGCTTGACCTCTGCGACCGCAATGGCTTGCTGGCGATCGTCGATCTCCCGATCACGAACGCTCCGGCTGCAGTCTTGACAAACGATGCCTACCTGGATGGTGCGTCGCTCATGCTTCGGGAAATGATTCTGCGTGACCGGCATCATCCTTCGGTGCTTGCGTGGGGTCTGGGTGACGAGATCGAAGCGTCGAATGGGGAAGTCAGGCCGTTCGTCGAATCGCTCGCGCAGGTGGCACGGGCCTTGGATACGCGTCCGCTCTATCTTCCGGTGCGACTCGGAGCAGTCGATTCCGTCAGCGACCTGGTCGACATCGCTGCCCTCAGCATCCACACGTACGACTCCAAGAGTCTGAAAGCCGCGGTCGAGGAGTGGCGCGATCATCACCCCGGACGTCCGGTCATCGTCTCGCGCCTGGGGGTGGAAGTCGAACATGAAAACCGGCGCGGATACAACGATCCTCTCTCGCAGCAGGCGCAGGCCCGGTTCTTCCAGCAGCGTCTGCAGACGTTGCGGGCGGCCGACCTGGACGGCGTGATTCTCTGCTCATTCAACGATTGGCGCGGCGACCGGCCGGCCCTGACGGTGCACACCGGTGATCCGTGGATGCATCGCATGGGACTGGTGAGCGACAAGCGGGAAAAGCGCCTGGCGTACGATATGGTTCGCGCCATGTTCCGCGGCGAGAAACCCGCTGCCTTGCCTGCCGGGACCTATGCCCCGGGGACGCCCATCATCTACGTGCTCGCCGGATTCGTGGTGCTCATCGCGCTTGCCTATCTCTATAATGTCAGCCGGCGATTCCGCGAATCCGTAAACCGCTCGCTGCTGAACAGCTTCAACTTCTACACCGACGTGCGGGATCAGCATTCCGTCTCTGTGATCCATACCACGTTCCTTGCGGTGATGGTGTCTCTGGCCACCGCTATCGTGTTCTCCAGCATCCTGGTGCATTTCCGCGACAGCCTGTTTCTGGACAACCTGCTGTCGTATCTGCTGGTGTTTGACAGCCTGAAGGCGGCCGTGGTGCGTCTGATCTGGGATCCGCTGCAGTTCATTCTGATTGTGTCGGGAGTGATTCTGCTGAAGCTGGTGCTTGTGAGCGGACTCGTGCACGTTCTCCGGGCGGTGATGAAGGCGCGCGTGTATGCGTACCACGCCTATACCGCAACAGTTTGGTCTACGACGCCCCTGCTGGCTCTCATTCCCATCGGGATGATTCTCTACCGCGTGATGGAAGGATCCATCTATGTTCTCCCTTCGCTGATCGTCATCGCGGCATTCCTGATATGGGTAGTGTCGCGGCTCTTCAAAGGGGTCTCCATCATCTATGACGTGTATCCGCCGAAACTCTATGCCGCAGGAATCGCATTGCTTCTGGCGGTGTTCGGTCTGCTGTACCTCTACTACGACCTGGTACAGTCGGCGCCGATGCATCTCTCATTCCTCTACTCGATGGTGGGCGGCGGACAGTAATGTACCTCTCGAAACTTGAAATCCAGGGATTCAAGTCCTTTGCCCAGCATGTCGCGCTGAACTTCGACAGCGGTATTTCCGCCATTGTCGGACCGAACGGGTGCGGCAAGACGAACATTGTGGATGCCATCCGGTGGGTTCTCGGAGAGCAGCGGTACACTGCGCTCCGCAGCGAGAAGATGGAGGATGTCATCTTCAACGGGACCAAGGCCCGCAAGCCGCTTGGCATGGCCGAAGCATCCCTGGTCATCGAGAATACAAAAGGAATTCTTCCGTCGGAATACTCGCAGGTCACCGTGGGCCGGCGCATTTATCGCTCCGGTGAAAGTGAGTATCTGCTGAACAAGGTTCCCTGCCGCCTCAAGGACATCCTGGATCTGTTCATGGACACCGGGATGGGGGCGGATGCGTACTCGGTGATTGAGCTGAAGATGATCGAGACCATCCTGAGCGACCGGACCGACGAGCGCCGCCGGTTGTTCGAAGAAGCCGCAGGGGTAACGAAGTACAAGCACCGCCGCAAGGCCGCGTTCCGGAAGCTCGAGTCCGTGCAGGCCGATCTCGTCCGGGTCAACGATCTCGTTGCCGAAGTGCAGAAGGCGGTCAACTCGCTGGAACGCCAGGCCCGGCGGGCGGGACAGTTCAACGAAGTGAAGACGCGCCTGCGGAGCCTCGAAGTAGATCTCCTGGAGCGCGAGTACGCTCAGGTGATCGGCCGGCTGAATCCGCTCCTGGTCCGGCAGCGCAGCCTGCATGAGGAAAATGCCGTCGCCGACGTCGACCTGGAATCGGTCGAGACATCCCTCGAAGCCCTTCGCGCCGCATTGCTGACCTCCGAGAAACTGCTCGCCGAGGCTCAGCGCGATGCCAGCATCCATCGGGAAAAGACCCACCGCATCGAAGAGAAAAACCTTGTTGCCGGCGAGCGGACAAACGCCCTGCAGGCCATGATCGCCCGGCTTGAACAGGAAGACACGGATCTCCAGCAGGAACGCCAGCGGCAGGAGAAACAGCGCGAAGAACACAAGCTCCGCATGGCAGAATTGCGGGAGCAGGAGCAGCGGCTTGAGACGGGCCAGTCCCTCCGCCAGTCTGAACTGGACGAGACAGAGCGGCTTCTCGAGCAGAAGAAGAACGATGTCAAGTCCCTGAATGACACCATGATCGCAATGGTGCACCGAATTGCCGAGCGGCAGTCGGAACAGGATCGCCGGCAGGGGCGGATCGACACGATCACGGCCAGCATCCGCGAGGTCGAAGAGGAAAGCCAGTCCTATGCGGCGGAACTCGACCGGCTGGCGAAGGAAATTGCGGCGCTTACTGACGAGGACCGTCAGCGCCGGAGAGCGTTCGCGGAAGCTGAAGTGCGGTACTATGATGCGGAGAAACGCAAGCAGGCTCTCCGCGGCCATGCCGAGGCCCTGCAGCAATCGCAGGCCGGTCTCCGGTCGGACATCGATCGCGCCTCCGCCCGGATCGATTTCCTGAAGAGTCTGATGGAAAGCAGGGAGGGCGTAGCCGAAGGCATACGGTACCTGTCCGGGTCCGAGCGCTGGAAGCCCGCCCGGAAGCTGACGGTGGCTGACGCGCTGCACGCGGAGGAACAGTACCGGGTGGCGATCGAAGCGGCCCTCGGCGAAACGGCCGGTCTCATGATCGTTGACCGGGCCGAAGACGCAGAGCAGGGTGTCCTGCTGCTGCGGGAAGAGCAGAAAGGGAAGGCCACGTTCGTCTGCCTCGACCGCCTTCCGCGCATTGCGCGTGACTACCGGCTGCCCCAGGTGCCCGGTGTCCATGGCTGGGCCCTGGACCTCGCCCGGTTCGATGAAGAATACGCTCCGCTCTTCAGCTTCCTGCTCGACCGCATTCTGATTGTCGAAGATCATGCCACGGCCGAACAGGTTGCCGCGCTCGCCAGCGGCGTCCGGTGCGTGACATTGCAGGGAGAGATCAGCACATCGGTAGGGCTCCTGCGGGGGGGAAGCAAGCGGCACGACGAAGGCGGCACGATCGGCAAGCAGCACCAGATCGCCGATCTCCAGGCGCAGATCCCCGAGTACACTGCGCGGCATGAAGCGATTGAACGAGACCGGGTCGCCCTGCTGGCCGAGCACGACGCCATCGACCTGAAACTCCTCGCCGACGAAGTCAAGACAATCGAGAAGGAGATGCACGGAGTCGAGATGCGCATCGCCCAGCTCGCTTTTGAACGCAAACGCGCAGAGGAATCGATTGAGGCAAACCAGGAGCATCACAGCCGGCTGACTGCAGAGATAGCCGGTCTCCGTACCGAGTTCGAGGCCGCGCTTCCCGAAGTGGAGGAATCACGGACCGAAAAGACGCGCGTAGGCAAGAGCATCGAGGAGGCGACGCGCGAGCTTGTCCTTCTCGAGGACGAATGGACCCGCCGGTCGCGCGTGGTGCAGGATCTCGGCATCGCTCTTGTCCGGGTCCGGAATGATTTCCAGACTTCGGAGAACGACCTCCAGCGTGCAGACGGGGCCATCGCGGGAATCCTGGAGACGCTGCAGAAACACCAGGCGGATGCTGAACAGGCACGCGTGTCAATCGTGGAAGTGCAGCAGGGCGTAGAGGGCAACCGCCAGGAGCTGGAGCAGTTGCAGCAGGATCTCGCGCTGCTTGAATCGCACCGCGCAGAAGTGGAACAGGAGACAGCCAGACAGCGCGACGAGATTCATGCCGCAGAGCTGCGCATACGCGACCAGCGCCGTGCGCATGACGACTCGCTGCGCACCCTCCACGAAATCGAACTCAAGATCACCGACCTGAAAGCCAATGCGCAACATCTCATCGACCGCGCCCGTGAGGAATTCGAACTCACCTTGGAGCTGAAAACATACCCTGAATCGGAATTCGTGGATTTTGCCGCTCTCCGGGAGGAAATCCAGGGACTCAAAGACAGGTTGCGGACACTCGGCAATATCAACTTTGCCGCGTATGAGGAATTCACGCAGGAGAAGACACGCCTGGAGTTCATGACGGGCCAGCGGAAAGATCTTATTGAGGCGGAGAAGACTCTCCTGGCGACGATCGAAGAGATCAACGCAACGGCTCAGAAGAAGTTTCTGGATACCTTTGAGCTCATTCGCACGAATTTCATCGACACGTTCAAAAGCCTGTTCGATCCCGGAGACGAGTGCGACCTGCGGCTGGAAGAAGAGGTTGATCCTCTCGAGGCGCGGATCGAAATCGTGGCCAAACCCCGGGGAAAACGTCCGACGTCCATCGACCTCCTCTCCGGAGGGGAAAAGACGCTGACCGCGACCGCGCTCCTCTTTGCGATCTATCTGGTGAAACCAAGCCCCTTCTGCATTCTGGATGAAGTTGACGCTCCGCTGGATGACGCAAACGTTGACCGGTTTACGCGCATTCTCCGCAAGTTCTCCGTCAATACCCAGTTCATCGTCGTAACGCACAACAAACGGACGATGGAGGCTGCGAACGCCCTGTATGGCGTGACCATGGAGGAAGAGGGAGTCTCCAAACTCGTGACGGTGCGATTCAATGAAGGCACACAGATCGCGTCCGCTTCCCTGGCCTCCGCATGAGTCGCGTTCTGCACGTACTGCTTGATGTGGAACGACTGACTGCCAGCCGGGACGCCGAGAATCCTCCGGGTACCATTGACCCTGAGCTGGCCGACCTCCTTGCATTCTCAAGGGAGCAGTCGATAGCGACGACAATCCTGTGCGCCAATACCGGGAAATCTGTCCGCCGGATGCTTCACGATGCGGGATGGGATGAGGTCCGCGTGGTGACAGAGAGCACGAGCTGGCTGCCGGACGAGAGCGGAACATCTCTGCGCGAACACGCCACCTTTCCCTTTGCCAATACCGAATGCGACAGATGTGCGCAGTGCAGGAGGAACCTGATGCTCGGCACTGCAGGAGAAGGGGACGTGCTGATCTATGCGGGCGACGGTCACAGTGATCCGTGCCCGGCTGAATATGCCGACATCGTCTTCGCCCGGGGCCGGTTGCAGACCTGGTGTCAGCAGCAGAATATCACGTATTATCATTTCGGATCGTTCGGGGAAATCCGCCGGCGTCTTGCAATCGATTGTGCGCACCGCAGGCTCCGCCCGCGGGCGCGCGCTGAGCGCAAACGCCGCGAGGCGTACATGGTGGAAGCATGAGTGCGCCGTTCGACATACGCGCCTGGATATTCCGGTACAGAAGCTACACCCCGCTCCCGTTCCTCGTGGTGATGGTACTCTTTGCGCGACCCACGATCACGAGTCTGGTGGTTGGCTTCGCCATGGTCGTCCTCGGCGAAGGTATCCGTTTCTGGGGAGTCTCCATCGCCGGTGCGGAGACCCGGACGACCGGACGGGTGGGAGGGACGTACCTAATCACCACAGGTCCGTTCGCACATGTACGGAATCCTCTTTATCTCGGCAACATGATCATGTATGCGGGGGTCGGAGTGATGTCCATGGCCCTCTTTCCGTGGCTTCTCCTCGCGGCGGTCGTCTGGTTCTATGTTCAGTACTCGCTCATCATCTCGCGTGAGGAGGAGTACCTGGCCGCTCAGTTCGGTGGGGCTTATGATGATTACCGGAAACATGTGCCTCGCTTTCTGCCCCGCCTGACTCCCTACAGAACCGAGGATCCTCCTCCGAAGAGGATGAACATTGCGGAGGGGCTGGCGTCAGAACGGCGTACTCTTCAGGCAATGGCACTGGTGACGCTCCTCGTCGTCGGTGTCTATGTGGTCCGTTCAGTCACGGGCTGACCATGGGGCGCCGGATCATGCTCATAGCCGGAGAGGCCTCCGGTGATCTCCACGGCTCCGGCGTTGTGCGCGAGCTGAAACGGATGCAGCCGGATGTGGAGGTGTTCGGCATGGGGGGAGAGATGCTGCGCAAGGAGGGGATGGAGGTCATGGTGGATATGCGCACCATGGCCTTCATGGGATTCCTGGAAGTGGCGCGAAACCTTCGTACCGTGATGGCCACCGAACGGATGCTGAAGAATTCCGTCGCTGCCCGCAAGCCCGATACGGTGCTGCTGATTGACTATCCGGGCTTCAACCTCCGGTTCGCACGCGTGGCGAAAGAGGCGGGGGCGGCAGTCTTCTACTATGTCAGTCCGCAGGTGTGGGCCTGGCACCGGGCGAGAGTGAAGACCATCGCGCGGGTTGTGGACAGAATGCATGTGATCTTCCCGTTCGAAGAGGAGATTTACAGAAAGGCCGGAGTGCCTGTCCAGTTTGTCGGCCACCCCCTCGTCGAGCAGTTTGCACTGCTGCCGTCCCGCGAGGCCTGGAGACAGGAACAAGGGTTCACGCAGGGCACGCCCCTCCTGGGTCTCTTTCCGGGGAGCCGGATTCAGGAGGTCGAGCGCATTCTTCCGGCTATGGTCGGGGCTGCGCGCGGACTCTGGCAGAAGCATCCGCTGGATGTCGCGGTGGCCCTCGCGCCGAATCTTGATCCGTCGGTGGTGCGGAAACATATCGCGCAGGAACCCTGGATACGCATGATCGAACGTGACACTCATGCACTGATGCAGTCGGCCGACGCGGCCCTCGTGACATCCGGGACCGCGACACTGGAAATAGGCTGGTACGGCACCCCTTTCGTCGTTGTGTACAGGACGTCACCGGTCACCTATGCAATCGGACGCACGCTCGTGGATGTGCCTCATATCGGTCTGGTGAACATCGTCGCCGGCAAAGGAGTAGTGCCTGAACTGATCCAGGGAGAGTGCACCGAGAAGAACATGATCCGGGAGGTGGAACCGCTTCTTTTCGACGCGCACACGCAGACGCAGATGCGCTCTGCCCTGTCTGGGATCCGCGAGCGGCTGGGGGGACCCGGTGCTTCGCGAAAGGTGGCGGAATCCATCCTCTCATACCGGGGGGCTGCATGAACGGCAGAACGATAATGACACGTGCTGCGCGCAGGGGTGGATGCGGTGGAGCAGTGGCAGGGCTCCTGCTTCTCTTCTGGGCGGCGGGGTGCGGACCTTCGTCCGACTCCGTGCGTGAAGTGCCTGCACCGGCTCCGGCAACGAAGGAGGGATGGTTCGCACGGGCGCAGCAATACCGGGTCGAGCAACAACTCGACAGTGCGATGGCCCTGTTTGCCCGGGCTGCATCCATGGACTCGCTCTATCATGAGCCGGTTCGCGAGCTTGCGCAGCTGCACTACGAGCGCGCGCAGATGGAGCCCGAGAAGAGCAAGCTGCGGCTTGAGCGGCTGCGGGCAGCCCGTGCACAGTTCGCCCGGCTGGAAAGCCGCGGCGTGAATGAGGCGGAGCTCTACGACCGCCTCTGCGATCTCTCTGTGCAGCTCAATGATGACAGGGGTTTTCTGCAGTACGCGAGGAAATACGCCGAGCGGTATCCATTCGACCGCCAGTACTACAACCTCGCACGCGCGTATTTTGACGTCGGCGATTTTCAGTCGGTCATCAAGTCGGCGAAAAGTTCCATCGAGAAGTACGGGGACTCTCCGTATATCAGCAGCTTCTATCGGATCCTCGGCCGCGCCTACATGAAAGTGGACAGGGATCAGACAGCCGAGCGGACGCTGACAGCAGGGATCAAGGCGACGGATGCGCGCATCGCGGCACTTCGGAAGCAGGATCCCAGGGGATACACCTCCAGCGATCCCTATCGCCGTCTGCACGATGACAAAGTCCAGATGCTGCTCCTGTTGAAACAGCTGCACACGACGTACAAGGCACAGGACAAGCTGGAACAGGTGGAACGGGAGTTGAAAGAGGAGGGCTACAACCGTTAACGCGCTTGCGCCCCTATCCTGGGTGTACGGCGCCGGAGTGCTCCTCCGCAATGTCGCCTACGATCTGCACTTGCTGAAGAGCATCACACCGCCGGTTTCCGTGGTTGCGGTGGGAAATATGACGGCAGGCGGTACAGGAAAGACGCCCCTGGTTGGCTGGATCACGAACTACCTCCTCTCGAGGGATGCCCGCCCGGCGCTCATCAGCAGGGGCTACGGACGGACATCGCGCGGTGTGCGTGTGGTTTCCGATGGCAACGGCCACGTGCTCGGTGCCGACGAAGGGGGAGATGAACCTGTTCAGCTTTCGCACGCGTTTCCCGGCGTGCCCGTGATTGTCGGCGAGCGGCGTACAGAAGCAGCAGAGGTTGCGCTGGCGCGCTTTCATCCGGATATCCTGGTGCTGGACGATGCATTCCAGCACAGGGCCATCGGCCGCCATCTGAATATTCTGGTCGTGGATGCGAGCTGCGACCTTACGCGGGAGCCGATGCTGCCCGCGGGACGCCGGCGGGAACAGCTGAGCAGCATGCAGCGTGCATCGCTCCTGGTGTTTACCCATGTCCGGTCGCTGCCGGGTACTGTTCCATGGGAATACAGGATCCGCCGCTGGTATGACGGAGAAATAGTGTACACTTCGCGGCAGATTGCCGCGCTCAAGTCCACATCGGGTGAAGCGGCAGAGATTGCTCTCTGCCGCGGGAAACGTTGCCTGTTGCTCAGCGGCATCGGTAAACCGCAGCAGTTCGAACATGACGTGCGGGATCTGGGTGTCGACGTCGCGGGGCACATTCGCTACAGGGATCATTACCGGTATGCGGCACGTGACATAGAATCGATACTTGCAGAAGCTGATCGGCTCGATGCTGAAGTGCTCATGACGACTGAAAAGGATCTGACCCGGCTGCACTCTGTGCCGGGAGCTCTGGACACGCTCGCGGCCAGACTGCGGGTGGTTGCAGCGGTGCTTGCTGTGCACACCTCCCCGGCCGGACTTCTGGAAGCCCATCTGGATGCATGCATCGGGAGAGCTGCATGAAGCCTGTGATCGCCTTGACTGATCCCATGAGCTCGCACGTGAAGTCGGCCAACTACACACACTGGCTGGCCCGGTGGATTCCGGATGCAGAGATCCGGATCCTTTCGTACTCACGCGCGACTGGCGATCCGCTGGCGGGCTGTAACGGGCTTGTTGTTTCCGGCGGTGTGGATGTGAATCCGGCGTTGTACGGGAGGCAGGACGCAGTTGCGCAATGTGAGATACCGAATCCGGAACGGGATGCATTCGAATCGCGCATCATCAACCAGGCCATTGAGCAGAACATTCCGTTCCTGGGAATTTGCCGCGGCACTCAGCTGACCAATGTCGTTCTCGGCGGAACACTTGTCCCTGATCTGGAGCCGGCCGGTTTCGCCAGCCACTCCTCCACAGCGGAAGGCGACAGAGTGCACGGCGTCGTGATTGAAGCCGGCACCCTGCTCGAGTCCATTGCCGGTGTGCATCAGGGGGAAGTGAACTCGGCGCACCACCAGGCCGTCGAACGGCCCGGGAAAGGCTTGCGCATCGCAGCCCGTTCGACCGATGGGGTCATTGAAGCGCTGGAATGGGAGAACCCGGCAGGACGGCCTTTCTTTCTGCTCGTCCAGTGGCATCCGGAACGCATGCGCAACGCAGAACATGAACTGACACGCACACTTATACTGCATTTTGCAGAAGCACTCAAACGACACAACACACATGAGGATCATCTATGAAGAAATACGTGTATTTTTTTGGCAAGAAGAAAGCCGAAGGGCGCGCCGCTATGAAGGCGCTGCTTGGCGGCAAGGGCGCGAATCTGGCGGAGATGGTGAACATCGGCCTGCCCGTGCCCGCCGGCTTCACGATCTCCACCGAAGTCTGCACCTATTACTACGATAACAAGAAGACCTATCCCAAATCCCTGACCGCAGAGGTCAAAGCCGCCCTGAAAAAGACGGAAGGGGCTATGGGAGCGAAATTCGGCGATCCCAAAAACCCGCTGCTGGTCTCCGTCCGCTCGGGCGCACGCGCTTCCATGCCCGGCATGATGGACACCATCCTGAACCTCGGTCTGAACGATACGGTCGCGGAAGGTCTGGTCGCGCGGACGAAGAACCCCCGGTTCGTATACGATTCGTACCGCCGGTTCGTGCAGATGTACGGCGATGTGGTGCTCGGTCTGAAGCCGGTCCACAAGGACGAGATCGATCCGTTTGAGGTCATCATCGAAGCGAAGAAAAAGGCCAAGGGTGTTCATCTCGACACCGAGCTGGATGCCGACGACATGAAAGACCTGGTCGGACAGTTCAAGGCGGCGATCAAGGAGAAGACCGGGCACGATTTCCCTCAGGATCCCGTGAAACAGATGTGGGGCGCAATCGGCGCCGTGTTCGGGTCGTGGAATAACGACCGTGCGATCGCCTACCGGAAGATGTACGATATCCCGGAATCCTGGGGCACCGCAGTGAACGTGCAATCGATGGTGTTCGGCAACATGGGCGAAGACTCCGGTACCGGCGTGGCGTTTACGCGCGATGCAGCCACGGGCGACAACGTCTTCTATGGCGAGTTCCTCATGAATGCGCAGGGCGAAGATGTGGTCGCGGGGACCCGCACGCCGCTTCCAATCTCCAAGCTCGCGGAGAACAACCCCCGGATCTACAAACAGCTGGATGCGATCCGCAAGAAACTGGAGAAGCATTATCGTGACATGATGGACGTTGAGTTCACCATCCAGCAGGACACGCTCTACATGCTGCAGTGCCGTGTGGGCAAGCGGACCGCATTCGCCGCGATAAAGATTGCAGTGGACATGGTCACCGAGCGGCTGATCTCGGACAAGGAAGCATTGATGCGCATCGAACCGGATCAGCTGAACCAGCTGCTCCGTCCGGTATTCGACTTGAAGGAGAAGGAAGCTGCGGTGAAAGGTGGCCGCCTTCTGGCAAAGGGTCTGAACGCCGGTCCTGGCGCAGCGACGGGCCGCGTGGTGTTCAATGCTCCCGATGCAGAAGAGTGGAAGTCGCGGGGCGAGAAAGTCATCCTCACCCGCATCGAAACGTCGCCGGAGGACATCAAAGGCATGGATGCCGCCGAAGGTATCCTCACCGCCCGCGGCGGAATGACCTCCCATGCCGCCCTCGTTGCCCGCCAGATGGGCAAGGTGTGTGTGGCCGGCTGCTCTCAGCTGGAAATCGACTATGCCACCCACACGATGAAGGTGAAGGGAAAGACGATCCGCGAAGGGGATTGGATTTCACTCGACGGAACCACGGGCGAGGTGATCGAAGGAAAGCTGCCCACCAAGCCGTCGGAGGTGCTTCAGGTGCTCATCGACAAGACCCTGGATCCGAAAGATGCTCCGATCTACCAGGAGTACCAGAAGATCATGGACTGGGCCGATAAGTACCGCCGGTTGAAGATCAGGACAAACGCGGACCAGCCGGATCAGTCCCGCAACGCCGTTGCGTTCGGCGCTGAGGGAATCGGCTTATGCCGGACCGAGCACATGTTTTTCGGCGAAGGCAAAATCGGTCCGATGCGCGAGATGATCCTGGCCGATTCGGTGGAGGCGCGGAAAGCGGCGCTGGCGAAGCTGCTGCCTCTGCAGCGCGAGGATTTCGAGGGCATCTTTGTGGCGATGGATGGCCGGCCTGTCACGATCCGTACGATCGATCCGCCGCTCCACGAGTTCGTGCCGCATGAGGAGAAAGCGCAACGCGAGCTGGCGGCGCAGATGGGCATCACGTATGAGAAAGTCCATGCGCGCGTGGAAGGGCTGCATGAATTCAACCCGATGCTCGGGTTCCGGGGCTGCCGTCTGGGTATCATCTTCCCCGAAATCACCGAGATGCAGTCGCGGGCGATCTTTGAGGCCGCGGCCAACGTGAAGCAGAAGGGAATCAAAGTCGAGCCGGAAATCATGATCCCGCTGGTGGGGCACGTGAAGGAGCTCGCCCACCAGGAGAAGATCGTGCGCCGTGTCGCTGCTGAGGTGATGAAGGAAAAAGGCGTGCGCTTCCCGTATCTGGTCGGGACCATGATTGAGATTCCGCGCGGTGCGTTGACGGCAGACGAGATAGCGAGCGTGGCCGAGTTCTTCAGCTTCGGGACGAACGACCTCACCCAGACCACGCTCGGTGTCAGCCGGGATGATGCAGCCCGTTTCCTGATGCCGTACGTCGAGATGGAGATCTATCCGAAGGATCCATTTGAAGTGCTGGACCGCACGGGTGTGGGATCGCTCATGAAGATCGCTGTCGAAAAAGGCCGGAGTGTCCGCCCGAAACTGAAGGTCGGCATCTGCGGCGAACACGGCGGGGAACCGTCCAGCGTCGAGTTCTGCCACATGATCAACCAGAACTACGTCAGCTGTTCGCCGTTCCGCGTGCCGATCGCCCGACTGGCCGCAGCCCGTGCCGCACTTGCCGATGCACCGAAGGTGGAAGCAACGGCAAAGAAGCCGGCGAAGGCAAAACCAAAGCGGAAGAAATAATCCTCCGCATTCCTGCCCGCACGCCCCTGCTGCGGGGACGTGCGGGTGCTGTATATCACTTTCAGGAGTGAAGCCGTATGAAGCTTTCAGACTTCCGGTACCCTCTCCCCAGGAACCTGATAGCCCGGTATCCCGCGAACCCGCGCGACGCCGCGCGCCTGATGGTCCTCAACCGGTCGGAAGAGACGATCACCGGTATGCGGTTCAGCGAGATCACCCAGTTCTTCAAAAAGGGGGATTGCCTGGTCGTGAATGAGACCAAGGTGTTTCCCGCCCGATTGTTCGGGCGCAAGGAAAAGACGAACGCGAAAATCGAAGTCTTCCTCCTCCGCGAACTGAACAAAGAAGAGAACATCTGGGACGTCATCGTCGACCCCGCCCGCAAAGTCCGCATCGGCAACAAGATCTTTTTCGATGACGGGCGCCTGTGGTGTGAAGTGATCGACAATACCACATCCCGCGGGCGCACCGTCAGGTTCAATGTCACCGGTGATTTCTTCAAGATCATCGACCGTATCGGCAAGATGCCCCTGCCGTACTACATCAAACGGGACCCGACCGAGAAGGACAAGGATACCTATCAGACTGTCTTCGCTCGCGCCATCGGTGCCGTGGCTGCGCCCACAGCGGGACTGCATTTCACGAAGCGTCTGATGAGCACCCTGAAGCGCAAGGGCGTCAAGATCGTCCCCGTCGTTCTGCACGTCGGACTGGGATCCTTCCGCCCGGTCGAGGTGGAAGACCTCACGAAACACAAGATGGACTCGGAATACTACGAAATTCCGGAGTCCACTGTCCAGGTTGTCAACAAAACCATCGACAGCCGCTGTAATGTGTTTGTGGTGGGGACCAGTACCTGCCGCGCTCTGGAGTCCTCGGTAACGACGGACGGCCATCTCAAGGCGAACCGGGGGTGGACGGACAAGTTCATCTTCCCCCCGTATGATTTCAAGATCACGGACAAGCTGGTCACCAACTTCCACATGCCCGAGTCCACGCTGCTTATGCTTGCGGCGGCGTTCGGGGGCCGTGACCTGATCATGAAGTCGTACAAGAAGGCAATCAAGGAGGGTTACCGGTTCTACAGTTACGGTGACGCCATGCTCATGCTGTAGTGTGGCTGGAGCCGGCCGGGCTCTATGAAACTCCTCATCCTGGCGCTCGTCGCCTTTGCGGTGGTCGGGGTCTTTCTCTGGCTCTTCCGGAAGAAAGACCTTCTTGCCTACTTCAGCGCCGGACGGTGGTGGCTGACATGGCTCTCCATCGCCGTCATCACGCTGATGGACGAGCTGACGTCCATCTTCTATGCCCCCAGTGAAGCGTTCCGCTTCATCGGCACGTACGCCATCCCCTTTATCACCATCACGTCGCTCCTGATGCGCTTTCTCTCCACGCGCATGGTCGAGATTGCGGAAATCCTCGAGCACCACAATATCAGGGGAGGAGGAGTCTATTCATTTTCCTACCTGACGCTCGGCCCGACCCTTTCCTTTATCGCCGTGGCGTCCATCATGGTGGATTATGTCCTGACGGCGTGTATCTCGACCGTCAGTGCCGTGGAAAACGGACTCACGTTCATCTCTCTCACCCCCGCCATGAAGTTGTTTATTCAGTTTGCCGTGGTCTGGGGCATTGCCGGACTCAACATTCTTGGCATCAAAGAGAATGCCCGGTTCACGTTCGGCATCTTCTTCATTGTCGCGCTGGTGCTCCTGGTCCTGCTCGCGTCCGCCCTCTTCGAGGCGCCGTCCTCATCCTGGTCGCTCATTGGCCAGAGTTACTCCGGTGCCGTCGGAGAGATGACCGGTCGCGGGTTCTTTGGAGGGTACACATTCCTCATCATCTGCATCTCGAGCTGCATCCTGGCCTACTCCGGCATAGAGTCAGTGGTACAGACCGCAGGGCTGACGAAGAGCTGGAAGGACACCGGGAAGGCGTACATCTTCCTGGCCGTGACGACGGGCATCTTTACCCCCCTGCTTTCAACTCTCGTCCTCAGCTCGGGCATCGATGCGAAGGCGCACGAAACGGATCTGATCACACAGTTTGCCGCGTCGCTGAATGGTGTCTCCTTCGGATTGGTCGTGGGTGGCATCGCCAGTGTTGCGTTAATCATGGCCGTGAACACTGCGTTCGTGGCATCCAGCGAGCTGATGGAACGTGTGGCCCATCGGTACAACTTCACCTGGATCATCAAACCCAACCAACGCCAGTCGCTCTACCGGATCCATATCATCAATGCCATTTTCTACTCGGTCATCATCGTCCTCACAGAGGGAAGCCAGAAGATACTGGCAGAGATGTACGCCCTGGGACTCGTGGCCAGCTTCACGATCAATATGGGTAGTTTGCTGTACTACCGCTATTCCACGGGGACGAAAGAAATCCGGGCGTACCATACTTCCCGGTTCGGGACATTGATTCTCTTCATCATCCTCCTGAGCTGCTTCGTCTATCTGGGGATGAGCAAGCCGTACGGCATCGCACTGTGGAGCATTGTGGCTGTCTTCTTCCTGATCGTGGGAATCCGCGTGGCCAAGAAGCGGGCTCCCGAAATCGCCCACGTGGCGCAGACCGACAGTCCGATGCAGATGGTGTTCGCCCTCGCGGAAGTTCCGGAGGATCGCGTGGACATCTATCTCAAACGCCCTCTGGAGGGTGTCGATACGCCGGATCCGCACGTTGCATTCGTCACATTCTACTCTCCGCGACAGGGCATACCGAACCGCGTTGCGCCGAATCACTACAGGTTTGCACAATCAGGGCAATCACTCTTCGACAGCTTCACGGAGCTGCTGTACGTTCTGAAATACGAGCTTCCTCACAAACAGATCACGATCCACATCGGCTGGCCCCGTTCTTCGTGGCTTGACCGCCTTGCGATCGGGGTAATGGTCTTCAGCATGATGAAGCTGCCCGACATGTTTCCGGAGTTCCATTTTGTCATTGAATATCTCCCGCGCCGCAATGCCTGATGTCGCCGTCATCATCGCCGCCGGAGGGGCGGGGAAACGGATGGGAGGCAAGATTCCCAAGCAGTTTCTCCGTGTGGGGACGCGGCCAATCATCGCCCGGACGGTGCTGGCATTCGACGGAATCGCTGCTGTCAGACAAATCGTTGTCGTCGTTCCGAAGGGATATGCTGCCCAAACCCGGCGGCTGCTCAAACGCGCGGGTCCCCGGAAGCCCCTGCTGGTGGTCGAAGGAGGGAGAGAGCGACAGGATTCGGTGCGGACAGGCCTGGACCATGTCTCGGGTGACCCCGGCATTGTGCTCATACACGATGCAGTCCGCCCATTCGTCACCCGGAGGGTGATCCATGACGTGATCCGCGAAACTGCGCGATTTGGCGCAGCTGTCGTGGGTGTGAAGGTTAAAGACACTATTAAGAAAGAAGGAAAGACTGGATTCTACGAATCAACCCTCCCCAGGCACCTGCTCTGGGCTGTTCAGACCCCTCAGGGCTTCAAAACGCATCTCATTAGGAAAGCCCATGACCAGGCACTCAGAGACCGTTTCACGGGGACGGATGACGCAATGTTGGTTGAAAGACTCGGTTTCAGGGTCCGGATAGTCGAAGGGGAGTACGGGAATGCCAAAATTACCACCAGAGATGACCTTTTGTCAGCCCGCAGATGGGTTGGGGGAGGGGAATAGGGTGGACTTGCATATTTGAGAAGCGTTAATTATATTTAACGTCACTTCCATGTACCCCACACTTGAGGTTCAATGATTCCCATCAGCATTATCGCTATTCTCAGTTACCTGATTGGATCGATCCCCACAAGCATTATCGTGGCGCGAAAGGCCCGGGGAATAGACATCCGCCATTACGGGAGCGGGAATGCCGGAGGGACGAATGTCATCAGGGTCCTTGGCTGGAAGCCAGGCCTGTTCGTCATCGCTCTGGATATGGCGAAGGGAATGGTGGCGACGATGCTGGTGGCGCGGTTGATGGAAGGACCGATTCCATTTTCCAATGCCACCCCGTTTGATGACTTCACGGTCGTGCAGATAATTGCGGGGTGTTCTGCTATCCTCGGGCACGTTTGGACAGTCTTTGCCGGCTTCAAGGGTGGGAAAGGCATTGCGACTGCAGGCGGCATGCTCATCGGTATCGCGCCGGTTGAGGTGGCGGTGTCGTTCGGCGTGTTTGCCATCGTATTTCTGATCACCCATTATGTCTCCCTGGGTTCACTCAGCGCAGCCGTAGCGTTTCCGCTTACCATGTTCTTCCGGGAAAATATCTTCATGGTGGATGTCCCGGGCTATGGGACGCTGATCTTCTTCTCCATGGGGATATCGCTGTTGATTGTGTACACCCATCGCACCAACATCATCCGGCTTCTCCGGGGCACTGAGAACAGGATTGCCACGTTCCGGCTCTTCCGAAAGAAGGAAGAGCGGGCCTCACACGCCGGTTAGACCCTTCGGCAGCCATGCGCATTGCAGTACTCGGAGCGGGGGGGTGGGGAACCACGCTCTCCATACTCCTATCTGAAAAAGGCCATGAGGTATCCCTCTGGTCATTCCTGGAAAAGGACACGCTCCTGATCCGGACCAGCAGAGAGAATCCGGCTTTCCTTCCCGGCGTCCATATCCCGACAGCCATCAACGTCACGAGCGATGTCGCTGAAACAGTGGATGGGGCGCAGATGATTGTGGCTGCTGTCCCGTCCCAGTACCTCAGAGGTGTGATGGCCCGGCTGCGCCCGGTCCTTGTCCGCGGTGTCATGGTCGTCAATGTGGCGAAAGGGATAGAAAATGGCACGCTGATGACCATGTCGGAGATGCTGCATGACACCCTGCCGGATCTCGATCCTCAGCTGGTGACCACGCTCTCCGGCCCGAGTCATGCAGAGGAGGTCAGCCGTCGCATTCCCACAGCCGTCGTCGCTGCGTCGGTGAACCACGACACCGCACGGATCGTTCAGAGCACATTCATGCTCCCATACTTCCGCGTCTATGTGAGCACGGACCTCCGGGGTGTGGAGCTGGGCGGGGCGTTGAAGAACGTCATTGCGATTGCCGCCGGCATAATCGACGGAGCGCACCTGGGCGACAACACGAAGGCCGCAGTGATGACACGCGGCATTGCCGAGATTGCCCGCATCGGTGTTGCGCTGGGCGCGCGCCTGCAGACGTTTGCGGGCCTCTCCGGCATCGGCGACCTGATGGTCACATGCATGAGCGCCCACAGCCGGAACCGCCACATCGGCGTGGAGATTGGAAGAGGACGCACACTACAGGAAATCCTCTCGGGTATGGTGATGGTTGCGGAAGGCGTGGCCACGACACAATCCGCGTTCGACCTTGCACGGAAAGTCGGCGTGGAAGTCCCAATCATCGAGCAGGTGCACCGGGTCTTGTTCGAGGAGAAAGACCCGCTGCAGGCATGCAGGGATCTGATGACCAGAGACCCGAAAGGAGAAATCTGGTAAGGAGACCTTTCCATGAAACAACGAGGTTGGCAGCAACTACTCTCCAATCTCCCGCGCTACCGGGGCAACAGCCACTTCCACCTTCCCGCCTACTCTGAGTTCATGCCGCCGCCGCGAATCGGATGGCGCCCGTACGATCCCCCTCATCCTGCTCCAAGAAACCCCGCTAACCCCTCTGCCTGGCTCATCAGTGAACGAGAGCAGGCGGTGGAGCTGCAGCCCGGACTGGAGATCATTGCCCGACAGGTGCTGTCTGCTCTCCAGCGTCTGGACAAGGATCAGTCGGCTGAGGGAGTGAGCAAACGCGTGCTCGAAGGCAACAGCTACTGGCCGCCGGAGCTTGCGGCGGTTCGCGGTGGCCTCGCGCACGAACGATTTGTAACCTTCGCTCCGCTTGTGCTGTCACGCACGCAGGATGACAAGGGTCGTGTGCGCTGGACGTTTTTCGGTGGGAGTGAACAGGGGCCGGACCGTGCGTTCTGGAAAAGCTTCTATATCGCTCCGGGCCGTGAACGACCACCGGAGTACGCCGTCGATTTCGTACGCCGGCTCCTGCAAACGGTGTACGGGGTTTCCCATGCGCGACTCACCGACCTGCGGCAGGCAGGGTTTCGCATCCTTCCCGGATCCGGGCACACGGTCTGTGCACGGTGGCGCCAGGATCCCCTGCCATCGTGGACGAGACCGTTCGTCATGAACGACGAAGATCCCATCGACGGAGTGCGGTATCTCCTGACCTTCCGGCCTTTCGGGTCGATTCCCCAGCCAGTGAGGGAAGCATACATCAAGGGCCGTCTTCACCTCCTCCCGTTTCCGGGGAGCCTCCTCTTCTGGGGTGTACAGGGTTTCCTGGGACTGGAGCAGGATCTCCCGCTTGCTTCCCAGATTCCCCTCTTGAATGTGTGCGAGCGCCATGAAGCAACACAGGGTTTGCGCATACTGCAATCCGGGTGGATGCATGAACCGCGTGAGGGCGAAACCGACACAGCAAAGGGGCCTGGAAACACCTTCAGAAGGACGCACCGATGGGAGCGCGTCGCACGGCACGAAGATTCCCTTGCCGTGTCAGGCCACGAAGACCGCGTTGCCCGCGTGCTGTTCAGCTGCGAACCGATCGACGTTGACCTCTACAACAAACCAATGGCGCGCAATGTGCACATCTGGACGGAGGACCATGAACTGCTTCTGGACGGACCACGTGCTGATCGAGAACAACTAATGCGCGCCGCTGAAATCGTTTCGGCAGGAGGTTCATTCGGATACCGGTTCTTCTATCCGCCGATGGTGGTCGGATCGTACGAAGTGTTCTGGCACCTGCCTCTGGTGGCGTTCGTGGACAGGAAAACGAAAAAGCCAGAGCTGCTCGAGGATCCACCCCTCGGGTATCTGACGGCGTACGATACCCGCAACCCGCGTCTGACATCGCCGGTGGAACTCTGGCCGGAACTCCGGCGTCGTCCGGAAGTGGCGGCAACCACGCCAGGGTATCACCAGACCTACGAGCATCGCGATTTCCGACTGGCACTCAATGCATACAACCTGATCGAAGTGTGGGACTTCCTTGGTCAGAAGGCACTGCCCTGGGATCTCGCCAGGAGCATCATCGACATCCCCAAAGATCAGACACTGGAACAATGGCTGCAACAGGCCGCGAAATGGAATGCCCGGGGAGGCTATGGTGACCTTCTCCATGACACGCTCAGGAGAATCGTCGTTCCCCAAAGCGATCCATGTCTCACGTCTCTCCCCGAGCCGCTGACCTATCACACGACGGCCACGCGCACGTTCGAACAGGCGTACTGGAACACCATTGCGCGCCTGGCGACCGGCCGGTTTCTGAACAAGGACAACGCCGATTGTGTGAATGACCTACCCTCAAAAAAAGCGCGCAAGCACAGGAAACGGGATCTGGATGCCCTTGCTGACTGGCTCCTCGCGTACTATCGAAAACTCATAGCCAGACAGAGCATGCAGGGGATGGTTCTCGCCGGGGACCTGCCGTTTCACTGGCACACCGATTTCGATTTCCCCTGGATGGAGGGTTGGCGCGCCAATCAGCCCGACAAAGCAGGTGAGCGCAACCTTCTGGTAATGATTCCCGGGAAAGACCGCAGCCGGGCCGTGGTCATGGCTGACCACTATGACACTGCCTACATGGAGGATCTCTATTATAAGGAGAGCGGAGGAAAGCTGGCTCGATTGGCAGCGGCCGGTGCGGATGACAATCATTCGGCCACGGCTGCTCTCATGCTCGGGGCCCCGGTGTTCATGGAGATGAGCAAGGCCGGACAACTCGCATGCGATGTCTGGCTGGTCCATCTGACCGGCGAGGAATTCCCATCGGATTGTATGGGCGCCCGGAATCTTGCCCAGGGCTTGGTCGAAGGCTCATTGAAGGTACGGGTCAGGGGCCGAAAGTCTCCCGATCTTTCCCGCGTCAGAATCGAAGGGATGTATGTGCTCGACATGATAGCCCACAACCGCTCCACCGACC